>ODAI011695413.1_pt1 | contig 64984 bp, 29 predicted proteins | sample 1539321 | NCBI WGS metagenome assembly ODAI01 (sample SAMN02144231, study PRJEB22623) | gut metagenome | biome: sheep rumen | host: Ovis aries | place: New Zealand
AAGAGCATCGTTAACCTGTAGGTTTACAAATGAGAACCTATAGGTTAATATATAAAAACCTGCAAGTTGTCAAATGAAAACTTGCAGGTTTTTTCTTTCACTAACGCCATCTTGTCCCTCCGTTTCAATGGATTTGTCCCACGATCTCAATGTTTTCGTCCCATGATTTAACTGGCATGACTTTGAATATCGTGCAAATTCATCCTGTTTGATTAGCATGCGGGCGAGTACTTTGACTTGATATGGAGCGGCACGGATTATTTTAACAACGGAAAACACGGAAAACACGGAAAATTATCCCTAATGAGATGATGAAAACTCAGGGAAAGAAATTGGAATAATTAGAATAATTCAACACAGAAAATTTCTGGGTAATTTCTGCTCATTTCTTTCCATTCCATCGCTCATCCGTGTTAATCCGTGCGATCTGTGGTTAAAACTCTAAGGATTTTTCGAAAGAAATTGGAATAATTAGAATAATTCAACCCAGAAAATTTCTGGGTAATTTCTTAAAATTTCTTTCCATCCCATCGCTCATCCGTGTTTATCCGTGCATCTTGCCAGAGGCGACTGGAGTTGTATGTTGAAACATGGTGAAGGGTGGTTGTCCTATTACAAAATTGGAGGTCGTCCGTCATTTAATAAATATACTCAACTTTCGTAAGTTCTTTCCAAAGGAAAGCGACTTAAAGTCGAGCGGAGGGAATTAAGAAGTAGTTAAAATGGAGTTCTTCGCAAGCGAAGCGAGCAAGCTCGTGTCTTGCCCTTCGGACCTTAGGGAGTTCTTTGCAAGCAAAGCGACCAAAGGTCGAGCGAGAGGTCGATAGTTTATCAACTTGATACTCTGCATGCGAAACTAATGACATTTAACTTCCTAAGGCCGAAGGCCGATAAATTCTTCTAAATCCCTCTAACTTCGGAAGCGGAGCGAATGCGAAACTTGAATAAATATATACGCGCATATATGAAGAATCTATGGAAGACAATGGCTGTCGGCATGTTGCTGACGGCAGGTATGATGACGGCGTCGGCACAGACGAAAGGGCTGACCGACATGTCGAAAAGCCGGCAGGCAGTGATGACGAACACGCCGTTGGGTGCCGTGAAGTGGACAGGCGGTTTCTGGAAAGACCGCTTCGACGTGCTTTCCTCGTCTGGAATATGGAGTATGTGGGACACATGGAACACCCCGTGGGAGACCCTCGATGCCAACGGCAAGCACGGCAGTCACGGATTTCGTAACTTCGAGGTGGCAGCAGGAACGGTGAAGGGCGTACACCACGGTCCTCCCTTCCACGACGGCGACTTCTACAAGTGGCTGGAGGCGTGTGCTGCCGTCTATGCCGTCACCAAAGACCCGAAGATAGACGCGCTGATGGACAAGGTGATCGAGCAGATTGCCTTGGCACAGCGTGCGGACGGATATATCCATACGCCGGTTAATATCGCGGAGAGAAACAAGAGCCTCACTCAACACTCTGGTAGTGCGGAGAATGCCGCAGGCATAGAGATTGGTAAAGACCAGAAGCACGCTTTTGCCTCACGTCTGAACTTCGAGACCTACAACCTGGGTCACCTGATGACGGCAGGCATCGTCCACCACCGTGCTACGGGGAAGACGACCCTGCTGGAATGTGGCAAGAAAGCTGCCGACTTCCTGTATAACTTCCTCAAGAGCGATGCTGCCGAGCTGTCGCGTAACGCCATCTGTCCCAGCCACTATATGGGTGCAGCAGAGATGTACCGCGAGACCGGCGACAAGAAATACCTGGAGCTGGCTGAAGGGCTTATCGGCATTCGCGACTCGGTGAAGAAGGGTGAAGACCACAACCAGGACCGCATACCGTTCCGCCAGCAGTATGAGGCCATGGGACATGCCGTGCGTGCCAACTACCTGTATGCCGGTGTTGCCGACCTGTATGCCGAGACCGGTGAGGAACAGTTGAACAAGAACCTGACGAGCATCTGGGACGACATCGTGGACCACAAGATCTATATCATGGGTGGCTGCGGTGCACTCTATGACGGCGTGAGCCCCGACGGTACCACCTACAACCAGCCCAGCATCCAGCAGATACACCAAGCCTACGGCAGACAGTTCCAGTTGCCGCAGGAGGCTGCCCACAACGAAATCTGTGCACAGATAGGCCAGTTGCTGTTCTCGTGGCGTATGTTCCAGACCAGCAACGACGGCAAATACCTTGACAACATCGAGAACGAACTGTATAACGGCATACTCTCTGGCATATCGCTCGACGGCAAGGACTTCTTCTATACCGAGGCGCTGCGCCGTACCAAGGAGTTCCCCTACGTGATGCGTTGGCCGAAACAGCGCCAGCGCTATATCTCCTGCTTCTGCTGTCCGCCGAACACGCTGCGCACGCTCTGTGAAGCCCAGGAGTATGCGTATTCGTTTGGAGAAAACGAGAACGGAGGAGGAAGAGAGAAAGGGAAAAGGGGAACGGAGGGAAAAGGCTGCGTGCTGAACGTGAACCTCTATGGTGAGAACACCTTGAAGACCAAGGACGTGGAGATAGAGCAGAAAACCAACTACCCGTGGGACGGCAAGGTGACGCTGACGGTGAAGAAAGCCAAGAACCTGAACGGTATGCGCCTGCATATCCCCAACTGGTGTGAGGAGTATACGCTGAAGGTGAACGGAGAAACCTACCCCTTACCCCTCCCGAAAGGAAAGGAGAACGGCACCGCCGTCGTTGACCGCAAGTTCAAGAAAGGCGACGTGGTGGAGATTGACTTCGAGATGCGTGTGAAGCTGATGGAAGCCAACCCGCTGGTAGAGGAAGCCAAGAACCAGGTGGCTGTGCAGCGCGGCCCGGTGGTCTACTGCCTGGAAGGACAGGACGTAGAGGATGGGCACCGCATCAACGACATCGCCATCCCTGACGACATCGAACTGAAGAAGGTGCCGATGGAGATCAGCGGTCACCGCTTCATCGCCCTTGAAGGCGAGGCACAGCTCATCGGCGACAAGGCATGGGACAACAAGACTCTCTACCGTGAGGTGGGCAAGCCGAAGGACAAGAAGGTGAAAATCCGCCTGATTCCTTACTACGCATGGGACAACCGCGGCAACCAGGACATGAGCCTTTGGCTGAACCGAAAGACAATTGATAATTGACAATTGACAATTGATAATTCACAATTCATAATTCACAATTCACAACACCCCCTTTAGGGGGCTTGGGGGCTTTCAATTCATAATTCATCATTCATGAGACGGGGTTTATTACTATTGGTATCAGGACTGTTGGGATGGTGTGCAGCGCAGGCGCAAATCAGCATCACACCCGACTCGTCGCTGACCGATGCCGTGAGGAAAGCACGGGAGATGAGACGCACGGGAAAGGCTGCGGCGGTGACCATACAGTTGGCAGCCGGTACGTATAGGCTGTATGAACCGTTGCGGCTGCGCCCTGAAGACGAGGGGCTGACGATAACGGGCAAGGATGCCGTCATCAGTGGCGGCATGCCTGTCGGCGGCTGGAGGAAACAAGGTAGGCTGTGGGTGGCAGACGTCCCCGACTTCAACGGCAGACCAGTGGACTTCCGGCAGTTGTGGGTGAACGGCAGGAAGGCTGTCCGTGCACGTGATGTCAGCGACTTTGAACAGATGAACCGCATCCGTACCTACGACAAGAAGAACCGGGTGCTGTGGGTGCCCGCGAAGAGCCTGCCAGAGCGTTGGAGGAAGTGGAGTGGTCGAAAGCCCCCCAGCCCCCTAAAGGGGGTGTCTAAGGTCAAAGGTCAAAGGTCGAAGGGCGAAGGTCGGAGGCCGGAGGGCAATTGTCAATTGTCAATTGTCAATTATCAATATGCTGAGCTGGTGCTCCACGAGATGTGGTGTGTGGCAAACCTGCGCATCAAGGACATTCGCGTTGAGGGCGACTCCGCCGCCGTCACCTTCCATGACCCAGAGGCGAAGTTGCAGTTTGAACACCCGTGGCCGTCGCCGATGACGCCCGACACGAAGCATCCGTCACCCTTCTACCTGACGAATGCCAAGGATTTGTTGGACGAGCCTGGTGAGTGGTATCACGATATCCGCAGCCATCAACTCTATTATATGCCGCGTCAAGGAGAGGACATGAAGACCGCCGAGGTCGTCGTCCCCGTGCTGGAGACCCTTGTTGAGGTAGTAGGAACGGCAGAGCATCCCGTCCGTAACATCACGTTCAAGGGCGTTTCCTTTGAACACACCACGTGGATGCGCCCCTCTGAGCAGGGACATGTGCCGTTGCAGGCAGGCATGTACCTTGTGGAAGCCTATAAGCTGCGCCCGCAGACAGACCGGAAGAACAACCATAAGCTGGACAACCAGGGATGGCTGGGCAGAGCCGATGCCGCCGTGGAGGTGACCTTCGGCGAGGGGGTGAGCTTCAGCGGCTGCCGTTTTCGGCATCTTGGCGGTTCAGGTCTGGACTATGTATGGGGTTGTCGTGGCGGTGCCACGACAGACTGTACCTTCGCGGATATTGCGATGAACGGGTATGTTTGCGGCTCGTTCTCGCCGGAAGGACTGGAGACGCACCGTCCCTATCAGCCCACCGACCCGCGGGAGGTGTGTCGCGGACAGCGTGTGGAGCAGTGCCTGTTCCATGATGTCACGAACGAAGACTGGGGCTGCGTGGCTATTGCTGCGGGATATGTGTCGGAGATGACCCTTGAGCACAACACCATCCACGACGTGTCGTATACAGGCATCAGCGTGGGGTGGGGATGGAACCGCGACCTGGTGTGCATGAGAGACAACAAGATACATGCCAACCTCATCTACGACTATGCCAAGCACATGTATGACTGTGCTGGTATCTACACGCTCGGCAACCAGCCCGGTACGGTCATCAGCGAGAATGTGGTGCGTGACATCGCCAAGCCGTCGTATGTCCACGACCCCAACCACTGGTTCTACCTCTATACCGACGAGGGCAGCAGTAACATCACCCTCAAGGACAACTGGACACCGGAGGAGAAGTTCCTGAAGAATGCCGTCGGCCCGAACAACGTATGGGAGAACAACGGTCCTATGGTGAGCGAGGAAATCAAAGCCAAAGCGGGAATAATTGATAATTGACAATTGACAATTGACAATTCATAATCACAACACCCCCTTTAGGGGGCTTGGGGGCTTTCAATTCATCAAATAAAAAATCATACTAATGGAAAAGAAAGAAAGTAGTTTAAAGAGTACCATTGCGGTATCGTTGACGAACTATCTGGATGCCGGTGCTATTGTAGCCGGTGCCAGCGGACTGACGTTGTGGCAGAAATACCTCGGACTGAGTGAGGTACACTTGGGGTGGCTGAACTTTATCAGTGCCAACTGCCTTGGTGCTGCCGTGGGAGCCATCATCGGAGGCTTCCTTGCCGACAAGTACGGCAGGAAGTTCATTTTCACCTATAACCTGTTGGTGTATATGACGGGTGTGCTGCTCATCATGCTGAGTGTCAACTTCCCCATGCTGTTGGCAGGCTTCTTGGTGACAGGTATCTCCGTGGGTGTGGGTGTGCCGGCATCGTGGACGTATATTTCAGAGAGTTCCGAGATCAACAACCGCGGCCGTAACATCTGTATCTCGCAGATGTCGTGGGGTATCGGTCCGATGATTATCCTGTTGCTGGGTATGCTGTTTGCTCCAGGCAAAGTCGGCGAGCCTGACGGCTATCTCTTTGGGTGGGTTCAGTCTCTGGCGGCAGTATTTGAAGGGGCTGATGCCAATAGAGCTGTTGTAAATGTGTTTGCGTCACGCATCGTATTCTTCTCACTGTTCATCGTGGCGTTCATCGCTTGGAACCTGCAGCGCGGCTTACAGGAGAGTGCTGAGTTTGAGGTACAGAAGGCTGAGGGCAAGAAGAACGGGCTGATGGACAACATCAAAGTGCTTTTCCAGAACAACATTGCCGTGAAGACCGTCTGCTTCTTAGCTACCATCTACCTGACATGGAACCTGGTAGCGAGTGTGATGGGTTTCTTCCAGCCGCATATCTACGAGACGGCAGGTGGCGTGAGCAACGAGCAGGCGAACTGGATGAACTTCATCCAGTGGGCTATTATCGTGGGTGTGACATTCATTACCTCGAAACTGATCGACAAGACCTCCCATAAGGGTATCTATATCTTCGGACTGGTGGCAGCACTGAGTGCATGGTTTGTGATTGTAGCCATCGGTGTTGACGGCCCGGCAGGACTCTGGGCGTTTGCTATCCTATGGGGTATACAGGGTGGTGCCTCACCGCAGATATTCTATGCCTTGTGGGGTTCTGAGCTGTTCCCTGCAAAGTTCCGTGCCGGAGCGCAGGGACTGATGTTCTTCATCGTGCGTGGTCTGTCGGCATTGTGGGGACTTGTCTTCACCTATATCTACGGTGAGAATGGCGAGGGCTTCACCATTGCAGCCTACTGTATGATTACCTTGCTGCTCATCTCGCTCGTCGTCGGTGTCGTACTGGCTCCGAACACACGCGGAAAGTCATTGGAGCAGATTACGAAAGAACGGTATGGGAGTCTTGATAATTGATAATTGACAATTGATAATTGACAATTCATAATTGATGGCAACATGGATATGGTACCCTGGCGACTTTGAGGTGTGGTTAGGGAATATCTTCAACAACAGGCGGACGGAACGGGGCGCGATGTTCCCGCCGTTCTGGAAGCAGGACAGCCACTGGGTGACGGTGGAGTTCTCGAAAGCGTTTGTCTTGGAACGGGAAGAGACGGTGACCATCGCATGCGAAGGACAGTTCAACCTGATGCTCGATGGGAAGTTACAGTTGGTCATTCCGCATGTCCTGCATGTCGAGAACCGTGAGAGGACGCTCCCACCCTTACGTTCGGTACAGTTTACCGTACCTGCCGGTGAGCATCAGCTGAACTTGAAGGTGTGGAACCAGTCGACTCCACCGGCACTATATATAAAAGGTGATACCATCCATAGCGACAGTTCGTGGCTTGCCACATACGAGGATAAGATATGGATTGACGAAAATGGCGTGGCGCATGGGTCGGGAATCTATGTGCCGGCAGCCTGTTGGTACTTCAACCAAATTGACACTCCGCCGTCTGGGTATCGGCTGGAGCGAGAAAGGAGGGCGGCGGTGTGTTGCGATGAAATCGCAACAGACGGAACACTTTATGACTTCGGAAAGGAGACCTTCGGATATTTGCGGATAGAAGGGTTGCGGGGCTCCGTGCACATCTACTACGGAGAGAGTCGTGAGGAAGCTTTGGACAAGGAGCACTGCGAGACGCTCGACCGTTTGGTGTGTTGCGATAAAATCGCAACAGACGGGACAGAAGGAACTGGCGCAACAGACGGGACTGGCAGAACAGGCGGGACGGTAGGAGCTGACGGACTGCTGGGCAGCAAGGCGTTCCGCTATGTCTATGTGGAGAAAGAGGCTGGAAGCAGCTACGATGGGGTATATATGGAGTATGAATATGCCCCGATAGACAAGGCGAGGAGCGGTAGCTTTGAATGCAGCGACCCGTTGTTGAACCGTATCTGGGAGGTGGGTGCCTACACGATGGACCTGACGACCCGTGAGTTCTTTATGGACGGCATTAAACGAGATCGATGGACATGGAGCGGTGATGCCATCCAGTCGTATCTGATGAACTACTACCTGCGCTTCGACAACGAATGTGTGAAACGTACCATCCGCCAGTTGCGCGGTAAAGATCCGGTGACGGCACACGTCAATACCATCATGGACTATACGTTCTACTGGTTCAAGTCGGTGTACGACTACTATCTCTATACGGGAGATGTGGACTTTGTCCGGGAAATCTATCCCAAGATGCGAACGCTGATAAACTATGTCAGGAGCCGTACCAACGGAGAAGGCATGGCAGAAGGACAACCCGACGACTGGATTTTCGTAGACTGGGTCGACTTCCCGATGCACAAGCGTGGAGCACTCTGTTTTGAGCAGTTGCTCTACTGTGAGGCGTTGACGGCAATGGCTGCCTGTGCCGAGGTGTTGTATGAGCATCCCCTTGACAACCCACCGCAAGGGAGTATCGACACAACAGACTATGCCGCCGACCATGATATATTCTATATGGAAGCCCATAAACTGATGTGTAGGGTGGATGACACCTTCTGGGATGAAGAACGGCATGCCTATCTCCATGCCTTGGAGGACGGAGAACTAAACACACAGGTAACGAAGCTCCCGAATATGTTTGCCATCCTCTACGACTTGGTCGAGGATGACAGGAAGCGTGAAATTACGGAACACGTGCTCCTCAACAAGCAAGTCGATGACATTACGACACCCTATATGCGGTTCTACGAGTTGGCAGCCCTCTGCCAGATGGGTATGCAGAAAGAGGTGTTGCAGGAGATGCGTGACTATTGGGGCGGTATGTTGCAGGAAGGCGCCACCACTTTCTGGGAGAAGTATAACCCGGAAGAACGTGGAACACAACATCTGGCGATGTATGGGAGACCCTACGGCAAGAGTCTGTGCCATGCCTGGGGTGCCAGCCCGGTATATCTGTTGGGACGTTACTACTTAGGAGTGAAGCCTTTGAAGCCTGGCTATGAGGAGTATGAGGTGCGCCCATGCTTAGGAGGCCTGCAGTGGATGCGTGGTGCGGTGCCGACACCCTTCGGACTGATTCGTGTCGAAGTGGATGGTGACGATATCCGTGTCGACAGCGACGGCGGTACCGGCTGGCTGGTGAAGCCGAATGGAGAAAGAATAAAGATAGAACCTACGAAGAGATAACAAAACATAACATGACATAACGATGAAACGATACAGCATCTTTTACCTTGCCATGGCCGTACTGCTGCTTACGGGCTGTAAGAGTGAGGTCTTTATGTACAGTTCGTTCCACGAACCGGCTACCGACGGACTGCGGTTCCTGACCAGCAAGGACGGCATTCACTGGGACACCATTCCCGGCACTTGGCTGACTCCGGCGGTGGGGAAACAGCGTGTGATGCGTGACCCCAGCATACAACCTACCCCCGATGGTACCTTCCACCTGGTGTGGACATCGAGCTGGAGGGGAGACCTCGGCTTTGGCTATGCGTCATCGAAAGACCTGAAGCATTGGACAAAGGAGGAATTTATCCCCGTGATGACCGACACCACAACCGTCAACGTATGGGCACCGGAACTGTTCTGGGACGACACTCGACGGGAGATGATGGTTATCTGGGCGAGTTGCATCCCTGGTAAGTTTCCCCGTGGCATTGAAGAAGAGAAGAACAACCACCGTTTATATTATACGACCACCAAGGATTTCAAGACTTTCTCACCGGCACAGCTGCTGATAGATCCCGGTTTCAGCTGCATCGATGCCACCTTGGTGAAGCGTGGAGAACGTGACTATGTGATGGTGCTGAAAGACAATACTCGTCCGGAGCGCAACCTGAAAATAGCGACGGCACATGACCCGCGAGGTCCGTGGAGCAGTGCCGGACCAGCTTTCACCGAGAAGTTGACCGAAGGTCCGGCGACGGTACGAGTGAAAGACGGTTGGATAGTCTACTACGATCGTTACGGCAACAAGGATTTCGGTGCTGCCTTCACCAAAGACTTCAAGACCTTTGAGGACTGGTCGCAGAAGGTGAGCATCCCCCCCCTGCACAAACATGGTACTATCTTTAAGGCAAAGCTATGTGTTGTGAAAGAACTTTCTCGATGAAACCGATGATTTTTAAATAGAATTTTAATATCTTGATAATGGCTAAGCGAAACTTGACAATCTTGACAGGACTGTTCTTTGCCGTTACTGCAATGGCACAAGTACACTATAGTGGTGCGCAGTTGAGCAATCCTAACCGCCACGATGGTGGCTTGTCGCCCGTTGTCGGTGTGCATAACATCCAGATCATGCGAGCCGACCGTGAACATCCCGCTGCCGAGAACGGTGGTGGATGGACGTATAACCACCAGCCGATGATGGCTTACTGGAACAACAGGTTCTGGGTACACTACCTCAGTGACCCCAAAGACGAGCAGGTGCCGCCGTCGCGAACGCTCTTGTTGTCGAGTGAAGATGGCTACCACTGGTCTGCTCCGCAAATACTCTTTCCCGAATATGACGTTCCTGAAGGCTTCAAGAAGGAAGGAGTCGAGGGTGAGGCGCACAACCTGAAGGCCGTGATGCACCAGCGACAAGGGTTCTATGTGTCGAAAGCCAACCGCCTGTATGCACTGGGCAGCTATGGTGTGTGTCTGAACAAGAAGGACCACAACAATGACGGCAATGGTATTGGTCGTGTCATCCGTGAGATAAAGGCTGACGGTACCTTCGGAAAAATCTATTTTATCTACTATAACCACGATTTCAACGAAAAAAATACTGACTTCCCCTATTATAAGAAAGGTGACAAATACCTGCGGAAAGCCTGTGAGGAAATCCTTGCCAACCCCCGTTTGCGTATGGGGTGGGTGGAAGAAGTCAACCGCAAAGACCCGTTAATCCCCCTGAACAAGCCTTACAAGGCATATTGTGACTACACCCTTCCCGACGGGCGTCTCGTCGCTCTGTGGAAACATGCGCTGACCAGTATCAGTAGTGACGGCGGAAAGACATGGAAAGAGCCGGTGGAGCGTGCTCCGGGCTTTGTCAACAGTAATGCGAAGATATGGGGACAGCATCTCAGTGACGGTACATACGCTACCATCTACAACCCTTCGGAGTTTCGTTGGCCGTTGGGTATCTCCCTGTCGAAGGACGGCTTGGACTATACCACGCTGAACCTGGTGTGCGGAGAGGTGCCCCCGATGCGCTATGGCGGTAACTACAAGAGTTTCGGTCCGCAGTATGTTCGTGGCATCCTGGAAGGCAACGGTACACCGAAAGATGGTGACATGTGGGTGAGCTGGTCGATGAACAAGGAGGATATGTGGGTGTCGCATATTCCTGTTCCTGTTCTTACCGCAGCCCACTGCCATGCTTCGGATGACTTCAGCCGGTATGAAGGGTTGTCGAAACTGACCGACTGGAACATCTATTCGCCCCTGTTGGCACCGGTAACCCTCGATGGCAAGTGGCTTGTCATGAGTGATGAAGACCTGTTCGACTATGCGCGTGTTGAGAGGAAGATACCGGCAACGAGCGAGTTGAAGGTGGCTTTCGACCTACAAGCCGCACAAAACGACCACGGTCTGTTGCAGATAGAGTTCCTGGATGAGGCAGGTACAGCCTGTTCGCGTATTGAACTGACCGCCGAGGGAATCATGCAAGCAAAGGGTGGTGCTCGTTATGGGGTCTTGGGTAAGTATGAAGCCGGCAAGACCTACCATGTTGAGGTAGAGTTGTCGGTATCTAAGCGTACAGCTACCTTCTATGTTGACGGAAAGAAAGCCGGTCAGCGTATGTTCTTTGCACCTGTGAAAACCATCGAACGCATCATGTTCCGCACGGGTAGCGAGCGTCGTTATCCCACTGTTGACACCCCTGCCGACTGGGATGGTATTCTTGAACATACTGGTGACCGGGCACCGAAAGCCGTCTACCGCATTGCCAACGTGCAGACACAGTCTGTGGACGAGAACGCAGGTGCAGCCTTTTTGCGCTACGAAGATTACAAACATTACGTCGATTACTTCAACAGCATGGAGCCTGAAGGCATCGTTCAGGCCATCCCCAATGCTGAGGCTTGGGACTGGATGAAAGAGAATGTGCCGTTGTTCGAGTGTCCTCAGCGTGACTTTGAAGAGCTTTACTGGTTCCGTTGGTGGACGTTACGAAAGCATCTTCGCAAGACAGACGAGGGTAAGTATGCCATGACCGAGTTTCTCGTCAACCGCAGTTATGCCGACAAGTATAACCTGATAGCGTCGGGCGTGGGGCACCATATCCATGAGGCACGGTGGCTGCGCAACCCGAAATACCTGGATGAAGCCATGGAGACTTGGTATCGTGGCAATGGCGGACAGCCGATGAAGAAGATATGGAACTACAGTTCGTGGATGCCCGCCTCGTTGTGGGAGCGCTATCTTGTAGATGGCCGCAAGGACTGGCTCGTCGGAATGCTGCCCGACCTGGAGCGTGAATACCGGCATTGGGACACCACTCATCGCTGGACGGAGCATGGGCAGCGCACCCTCTTCTGGCAGGCTGACGTCCAGGATGCGATGGAAGAGACCATCAGCGGTGGCAGAAAGAAGCAGTATGCCCGTCCGAGCATCAACAGTTACATGTATGGTAACGCCCGTGCCATTGCCCATATCGCCGCCATGAAGGGTGATGCCGCCCTTGCCAAGTCGTATGACCAGCGTGCCGACACCATCAGGACGCTCGTAGAGAGCCGCCTGTGGAACGACAAGCACCAGTTCTTTGAGACCTTGCGCAAGGATTCCTCATCTCATGTGCGTGAGGCTATAGGCTTCCTGCCGTGGTACTTCAATCTGCCTGGCCGGAATGTCAAATACGAAACCGCCTGGTTGCAGTTGGCAGATGAACGCGGCTTCAGTGCTCCTTACGGATTGACTACGGCAGAACGGCGCCACCCAGAGTTCCGTACCCACGGCGTAGGCAAGTGTGAATGGGACGGTGCGGTGTGGCCTTTCGCCACCAGCCAGACGCTGACAGCCCTTGCCAACTACCTGTATGAGCGGCGTAGCAACCTCATCTATCCAAAGTTGCATGAGGTGTTGCGCATGGACTCTGTCTATTTCTCTCAGATGGAGAAATATGTGCAGAGCCAGCACATGCGCGGCAAGCCCTATATCGGCGAATATCTCGATGAAACCACGGGTTATTGGCTCAAGGGCGACCAGGAGCGTTCACGCTATTACAACCATTCAACCTTCTGCGACCTCATCATCAGCGGACTCATCGGACTGCGTCCACGCGCCGACAGGAAGGTGGAGGTCTGTCCGCTGCTGCCCGAAAGCCGGTGGGACTGGTTCTGTCTCGACCGGGTGCGCTATCACGGTCACGACCTTACTATCCTGTGGGACAAGGACGGCTCCCGCTATCATGTTGGCAAGGGAATGTTTATCTATATCGACGGAAAGCTGAAAGCACATCGTGAAACCCTAAACTGGCTGTCATGCGAACTATAAGAATCCTCCTTTCCGTGCTCGTCCTGCCTTTCCTCTGCCTTCAGCAAGGTTCTGCACAACAGTGGATCGGTGCCATCACCAAGGCTGATGCGCACATCCCTGACGGACGTTCCTTCTCCGGCGGGAAGCTGAAAGGCGAAGACAAAGCGTTGTGGGCGGCGGTGGATACGCTTTCGCGGCGTAGCATCATCGTTCAGAAGACGTTTAAGCCTCGCCGCAAGGTGCAGAAAGCCGAGGTGAAGGTGTGCGGTCTGGGCTTCTATGAGTTCTCCGTCAACGGCAGAAGGGTTGGCGAGTCAGTCTTTGCCCCGTTATGGAGCGACTATGATAAGACGGTGTTCTATAACATCTACGATGTGACAGCCATGTTGCAGAAAGGCAAAAACACCCTCTGCGTGCTGTTGGGCAACGGTTTCTACAACGAGCAGGGCGGCAGGTATGCCAAGATGCGTATCGCCTTCGGTCCGCCGACGCTGTGGCTCGATATGACGGTGACCTATCATGACGGTGCCGTGGAGCACATTGTCAGTGATGCTTCGTGGCGGTATCGGTTCAGTCCGATTACTTTCAACAGCATCTATGGCGGCGAGGATTATGATGCACGGCTCGAAGGACAGGGAGACTGGAAGCCCGTCGTCGTTCAGGAAGCGCCGCGAGGGGTGATGAGAGAGCAGATAGCCGAGCCGGTGAAGGTCATGGAACACTATGGCGTGAAAGACACCATCCGTAACGACACCCTTTTGGTGTTCGACATGGGGCAGAACCTGTCGGGTTTTCCTGAAATCACGGTCAGGGGCAAGCGGGGACAGCGTCTGAAGATCACCCCAGGCGAGACGCTGACTGAGGCGGGACTGGTCAACCAGCGACAGACCGGGCGCCCCCACTATTATGCCTATACGCTGAGAGGAGAGGAAGGGAGAAAGAGAAAAGGAGAGGAAGGGAGAAAGAGAGCGGGAGAGGAGACATGGCATCCGCGTTTCTCCTACTATGGCTACCGTTATCTGCAAGTAGAAGGCGACATCGAAGTACTAAAGAACATCCGTTCGTGTTTCGTCTATAACAGTGCGCGAAAGATTGGCGAGTTCGAATGCTCCAATCCGTTGTTCAATCATACCTACCGTATCATCGACCGCGCTATCCGCAGCAACTGGCAGTCCGTATGGACCGACTGCCCGCACCGTGAGAAGCTCGGCTGGCTGGAGCAAGACTGGCTCAATGGCGAAGGGCTCATCTATAACTACGACTGCAAGTCGATGATAGAGCAGACCATGCAGAACATCGTCGATGCGCAGCATGCCGACGGGTCTATGCCGGAGATAGCTCCGGAGTATACCGTCTTCAAGGGCTCGTGGGCAAAACCGTTCCTGGAATCGCCGGAGTGGGGCGGCGCTATCGTAGCCCTGCCGATGCTCTACAGAGCCTACTATGGTGACGACAAGCTCGTCTTCCGGCATTATGAATCGATGAAACGCTATGTCGATTACCTGCATACACAGGACTCCTGCTATATCCTGAAGCAGGGGCTGGGCGACTGGTACGACTACGGCAAGGGGCGTGCAGGCTTCTCCCAGAACACCCCCGTGGCGCTGGTCTCCACTGCCCACTATGCCCTGTGGACATACTATGTGGCTCGTGCTGCCGAGGTGGTGGGCAGGACGGCAGACATGGAGTCGCTGAAAGCGCGTGCAAGGAACATCATCGCAGCCTTCAACCGCGAGTTCTACCATTCCGACACCCGCCAGTATGGTACCGGCAGCCAGGCATCCAATGCCATACCCCTTTCCATGAACTTCGTACCCGACGAGCTGAAGGACACCATCTTGAACAAGCTGATGGCCGACATACATGCCCACGGCGACCGGCTGACGACAGGCGATGTCGGCAACCGCTACCTCTTCGATGCGTTGTGGAAGAACCATCAGGGAGAACTCTTCTACAAGATGCTCAACCATGACGACGTTCCTGGCTACGGCTACCAGCTGAAGAAGGGCATGACAACCCTCACCGAACAGTGGAATCCCGAACATGGCGCCTCCATGAACCACTTCATGATGGCACACGTCAACAACCACCTCATCCCCCACATCGTCGGCATCGACATCGTCAAGGGCAAGGTTGCCGTCATCCGTCCCCATCCCGTGGGCGACCTGACGTGGGCGCGCGGCAGCACCGAAGTCGGCGGCAGGCGCGTGGCAGTCAGCTGGAAGGTGGAAGGCGGACGCTTCAAGATAGATATAGACCTCCCCGACGGCGAGTCGGCACTCGTCGTGCTGCCCGACGGCGCCGCTACCCGGCGCACGGCAACGGGCGGCAGGACTCATTTTGAGGTGCCGTTTGCAAGATAAGCACACGATGTCCCCCCCTTTGAGGCATCAGGACAGTATATCAACATTGAAAAAAGAACAAATAACACAAGAAGAAAAGCAAAAATGAAACGATTGATGCTATTGTTGATGGTGAGCATGGCCGTCGGCGCAGCCTGCGCCCAGAACGACTATGCCGGGTGCTACACGCGAAGTGTCTCCGACCTGCTCCGCGACGTGGAGCGGCAGTGGGGCGTGCGCTTCAAGTATAACGTAGACACCGCAGGTGTGAAGTTGCCGTATGCCGACTGGCGCCTCCGTCCCTACTCGCTGGAGGAGACGCTGACCAACATCTGCAAGTACTTCGACTGGAACTGGTGGAAGCAGAACGACCGGTTGTATAAGATCAAGCCCTACGAATATCCGCGCCGCCACACTGACGAGGGCAGGAAGATGCTCGACTACCTGAGTTCCCTCTATAAGGACCGCAGCCAGTGGGAGGCACGCCGCGACACGTTGCGCCGCGAGGTGCGCCAACGGTTGGGCATAGACGCTTTCCTCGACTCCTGTGTGCGCAATCCCAAGCCGATACTCTCCAAAGTGCTCCGTCACGACGGCTATACCACGCAAAACATTTGTCTGGAGCTCACCCCCGGACAGCACGTCTTCGGCACTATCTATACCCCCTCCACAAAGGGCAAGCACCCGCTCATTATCTGTCCTGACGGCCATTGGGTCACCCGCAGTCGCCCCGACGAGCAGAAACGGCTCGGAACGCTGGCGCGCATGGGCGCCATCTGCGTAGACTTTGACCTCTACGGCTACGGCCAGAGCGAGGCAGAGGTGGGCAATGCCGCCCACCGCACTGCCCGTGCACATGTCTATCAGGCGGCATGCGCCCTCAAACTTCTCGACTATATGTGGAACTACCGCAAGGATGTAGACAAGACGCGTGTCGGTGTCAACGGTGGTAGCGGTGGCGGCAGCCATACCGTGCTTCTCACTGCCATAGACCCCCGCTTCACGGCGGCGGCACCCACCGTCAACCTCGCCTCCCACTTCGACGGAGGCTGCCCCTGCGAGAGCGGTATGCCCATCCAGCGTGCCGCCTCAGGCACCTGCAACCCAGAGCTCCTCGCCATGTTTGCCCCCCGTCCCGTACAGGTAGTCAGCGACGGCGGTGACTGGACCGCCAGCGTGCCAGAACTGGAATATCCCTACCTGCAACGCATCTGGGCGTTCTACGGGGCAGCAGACAAGGTGGAGAATGTGCACCTTCCGAAGGAGCGTCACGACTATGGACCCAGCAAGCGCCGCGCCAACTACGACTTCTTCATCCGCGTCTTCGGTCTCGACCGCTCAAAGCTCGATGAAGAAAAGGTCACCATCCTGCCACGTGAGCAACTGGAAAGCAAGCTGAAACCGTAGATTTAATGTGCTGTCGCCCCGTCAGTTGAAGAACACGTACAACGCTACCATGACGACAGCCAATGCCGTCCAGAGGGCGTAGACCAGCTTGCCGCCGCCCGTGGAGGTGTCGACGGCATAGGAGATGGCGGCTGGCTTGGCATCGCTTTCGCTGAGGCTGATGACCACCATGCATGCCACGAGGATGACGAAGAGGTAGAACGACAGCAGCATGAAGTGCGGCCACTGTAGGGTGAGCCATGACGGTGGCCACAGGTAGAGCACTCCCACGAGCAGACAGAAGGCGGTGCCGGCGGTCAGCGTGAAGTTGGCAGCGCGCGTGGTGGTGCGCTTCCAGAAGATGCCGAGCAGGAAGACCGATGCCATCGGCGGGGCGATGAAGCCCAATACGCTCTGGAAGACGTTGAAGAGGTTGAGTCCCTTGATGCTGTCGATGGCGACGGTGAGGACGATGGCGAGGCATGCTCCGATGACGGTGACGAGGCGTCCCACGTAGTTGATGCGCCGCTGCGAGGCATCGGGATTGAACTTCTTCACGTAGATGTCCATGGTGAAGACGGTGCTCAGGGCGTTCAGCGCTGAACCGATGGTAGACACCAGACAGGCGGTGAGCACGGCGAACACCAGACCGACCATTCCCACGGGGAAGAGGTTCTCGACCATCGTCAGGTAGGCTTCGTCGGGGTTCTTCAGGGTGGGGAAGAGGGCGAAGCAGATGACCCCCGGCAGGATATACAGGACTACGTCGAGTATCTTCAGCCAGCCGGTGAAGTTAGTGCCGAGCTGTCCTTCGCGCAGGTCGCGGGCGGCAAGCACGGGCTGGACCATGCTTTGGTCGGTACACCAGAACCATACGCCCATGACCGGATAGCCCAGCAGGATGGGCAGCCACGGGAAGGCTTCGTCGCTGTTGGGCTTGAACATGACCCAGTAGTCTGACGGTACCTTGTCGACCAGTGCACCGATGCCGCCAACGCGGTGCAGACCCACGATGACGAGTACGGCAGAGACGACGATGAGCAGTATCATCTGGTAGACATTGGTGTATGCCACCGCCTTCAGACCGCCCATCATGGTGAAGAAGGCAGAGATAAGCAGCAGGATGAGTGCCGACAGCCACATCGGAATGTCGAAGACCTGCCGGATGAGGATGCCGCCGGCAAAGAGCGTCAGCGCCAGCCACGAGATGATGATGGTGACGATGGTGTACCAAGCCAGTATGTTGCGGGTCGACTGACCGAAGCGCAGCCCCATGAATTCTGGCAGCGTGTGTACCTTCGCACCCAGATAGCGCGGCGCAAAGACGAACGCCAGCAGTGCGATGAAGACGAAGGCATACCACGCATAGTTGCCCGATACGATGCCCGTCGTGAAGCCTGCCGACGCCGACGCGATGAGCATCGACGGTCCCACGTTGGTACCCCACATGGAGAAACCGATGTGGTGCCAGCGCAGCGAGTGCTCGGCGAGGAAGAGGCTGCTCTCCTTCTTGCGTTTAGAACTTGCCCAGACGCCGATGGCGATGAGGACGATGAAGTAGACTGCTAAGATGGCCCAGTCAAGCCCTTGCATGTAGTGGGTGTTCATGGAGTTAAAGGTTGATGTTGAAGTGTTGTACAGGATTAAGGGATTAAAGAGTTCTAACTTAATGGTCAAATTGTTAAATTGTCAATTATCAATTGTCAATTATCAATTATCAATTATCAATTGCTTAACCCCCTTAAAGTCGAGGCTGATGTCAAGGATGATGCTCTTCGAGAAGTCCATCTCGTCGGTGCTGTCCACTTTTTCGGGATAGAGCCGGATGTGTTCACCCGGACGGACGAACACAGGCATGCGGTCGAGCGGCACTTCCACATCGTAGTACCAGCGTCCCCCGTCGTAGCGTTCGCCAGTGAAGAAGTCTATCCACAGCCCTTTCGGCAGGTAGATGTCTCGCCGGTTGCGGCTGTTCATCACAGGGCAGACCAGGAACGAGTCGCCAAAGTAGTATTCGTCGTCGATATGCCAGCAGGTGCGGTCTTGCGGATGTTGCATGAGCAGGGCGCGTAACATAGGCCATCCCGTCCGCGTCGACTTCTCTGCCTGCTCCATGATATACGGCAGCAGGCAGTAGCGCAACTGCCACCAGCGCTTGATGATGGGGGCGATCGAGGGATAGTGCCAAGGCTCCCGCTTGCAGGTACCGTGGTAACGGATGTGTGAGGAGAACACGCCGAACTGCGTCCAGCGCACGTACACCTGCTCGTCGAGGGGTGAGTTCATGAAATCGGGGGTGGAATGGAAGCCCGGAACGTCGTGGCTCCAGAAGGCAAAGCCGCTGAGTCCGAAGTGAAGACCGCCCTTCAGCGAGCCTGCCATCCCGTCCCATGAGCTTTGTGAGTCGCCGCCCCAGTGCAGCGGATAGCGCTGGCACCCTGCCCATGCCGCCCGTGCCCACACGATACCGTCACCAGTCACCTCCTCGGTCACCTCGTAGGCAGCCTTCTGGTAGAGCAGCGCATAGATGTTGTTCAGCTGTTCGGCAGTCATACCGTGGTAGCTGTGGTTCATGTGGATGTTCTCTCCGAAGTCGGTCTTGATACATTTCACACCCATCTGCAGCAGGTTACGTAGCAACCCCTTATACCAGGCGGTCGCCTTGTCGTAGGTGAAGTCGATGGTTCCGGCATAGTCGAGGGCTGAGAAGTTGCTGGAAGCAGAACCGTCGTCGGAAGAGTCCGCCCCGTCCGACCCGTCTGACTTGTCCGATTTGTCCGACATTCTCACTGGTTGGCTGATATACCCCTCCTTCTTCGCCTCCCGCAGTTGCTCGGCACCTGCTGCAACGTATGGCAGTTGCCAGAGGCTTACCTTGAAGCCTTTCTTTAGCAGCGACTGTACAAACTCTTGCGGGTGGGGGAACCGTTCGGGGTTGAACTTCCATTCACAAAGCCAGTCGGTGCGGAACCAACCCGTATCAAGGTGGATGACATCGCATGGATAGTGCTCTTCGCGTAACCGGTTGCAGATGGCGTTCACCTCGTCGGCAGAGAAGTAGGTCATGCGGCTCATCCAGATGCCGAAGCTCCATAGCGGCAACATCGGCGGAAAACCCGTCAGCATGCGGTAAGTATGGAGGATTCGCTCTGGTGTCTTGCCGCCGATAAGGAACACGTCAAGCGTCGGACGGTCGCAGAGGAACTGCACAGAACGGGTGGAATGGTCAGCCAGTGACAGCTTGCAGTAGTCGGAGGTGTGGTAGAAAGCGCCATACATGCGGCTGCTGAGGTAGAACGGGATGTTCTTATAGCACCGCCGGTTGTTGACACCCTGACCGTCTTGGTTCTTCAACTGGAAGGTCTGCCCGCTGAGATCCATCTTCCGGAACCGCTCTCCCGTGCCTGCAAAGCACTCGTCAGGGGCGCAACGGAAGGAGATGGTGGCACGTTCGGTAGTGGTTCCCGTATCGTCTGTTGCGGCTTTGCCGCAACCTATAGAACAGAAGCCCAGAGGGAGCGCGTCGTAGCGGGGCGGCGAAAAGTGGTCGTCGCTGAGGGCTACGGGCTTGTCGGGGTCTCCGTCAGGGTAGAGGGTAATGAATGGTGCCGGCTGGGGTGGCGGCAGCAAGTCGCTCCAGGGGTCGGTAGGCAGCGGCCGGTTGTCGATGACGGCACGAATGCGTCCTTCGCTGTCGCTGACGGTGAAACGCTGTCCCTCTTCTTTCAGCGTCAATGGTTCGTGGCGGACATCCTCATGCATCGCCAACATCAGTGATTTTTCTTGCAGCGTGTCGCCATTCATGCTGATGAATAGGCGCAGGATGTCGGGCTGATAGGCACGAATGATCAGGGTGTATGTCTGTTGTGGGACCTTGGTGTCGGGTGACATGTCCTCTTGTCGCAATTGTTGCTGGAAGGGTATGTCTGCAAGGATGTCACCGTCATGCGCTCTGACCGCTGTCGGTGCATAAGCCTTCCATAGGAATTCGTCCTTCTTCAGGGACGGGTCGAAGTCCATGAAGTCGAAGAGATGGTAGTTCGTTTGCTTCATATTATTGCTTTTTTTCTATTTCAGGTCCGTTTTCTCCCCATACGATGGCTGGTCCCGGGTGGTTGTCTCCGAACTTCTGTTGCGGACACCAGTTGTTACGGATGGTATAGCCGTCGGTTTCGGCATCAAGGTAGATATAGAAACCGCGGTCGTTCGTAGCGTATGGGGCAGCCCCCAGGCTGTCGATGACATTGTTTTCGATGAGGGAGTTGGGTTGGTTGGAGAGGGTGTAGATACCACCGGCATCATATAGCTGGCGGGCAAAGTCGGTTACTTTATTGCCCGCAATGACGTTTTCGCGCATGCCCGTGTTCTTTGGTGTCCATCCCCAGCCGACGCAGATGCCGGAATAGTTGACATGGCTGACGGTGTTGTCGGTAATGCTGGTGTTGCTGACATATCCACAGCCGATACCTACCGCTCCCCAGTCTTCGCAGGAAGCGTTGGTGATGGTGTTCTCATGGATCAGCAGCCGACGGCAAAGGGGGGCAAGGTCGGTATAGGGGCAGTGAACTTCGCGTGGACTCTCAGCGAACGAGCCTGCGAGGATGGCGTTGCCGCCGATGTTCTCAAACCGGTTGTAGACGATGGAGCAGTCGCTGACGCCCGTCATGTAGTCGAGAGCCGTACTCCCCAGGTTGCGGAAGATGCACCCGGAGAAGTCGACGTGCCGTGCATTCGTTACGCTGACGGCAGCTACAGGGCGCTCTATCCATGCCTGATTCTCCAGCGTCTCAGCCCATGGAAGTCCCTCTTTTGCCAGTTTGTATGCATCAATGATGGGGAATCCGCCTTGCAGGGTGACGTGTCCTTTATGCAACGGGCGGTTCCAACATGTGTTTTCAAACGTAAGATCCTCAAAATGGAGGTGTTCAATAGGTTGCTTGTCCGTTCCTTGGATGACCCCCAGCCGTTCTATGCCATCGCGTTGTTCCGTCTTGCGAATGAGGAACGACGAGCTGCCTTTCTCACCATTGATGATGGGTTGCGGCCAAGGATGTTCGAACTCCAGCTTGCTTTCCGGCTCCAGGAAAGATACTACCGCCTGTTTTTTGCTGACCGTGATGTCCTTGATGCGAAGGATGGCAATCGCCCATCGCTGGTGTACCACCATGTTGAGCGGAATAGCTGGTGTGAAGGTCTTGCTGCCCTTGGTCTGATGGAGGTATTCTTTCAGATGCTTTGTCACAGACAAGGGGACGGTGATGGTATGGTTTTCTTTGTCGAAACCGAGCATGCGCTCCATGCCGGAAGCAGGGTAGAGCTGCTCATGTTGTTGCATGGGGTCGCCGCAGAGCACAGCCCGTTCTCCCTCCATGCTGCGGATGTGTGTCGGAGAAACCTCTGTTCCGCTGTCTTCAGGACGGACCAGCAGGGGCTCATCCATCCTGTAACGTCCCTCGCGCAGGATGATGTTGATGCCGTTAGCTTGCCGGATGTCGTTCAGACGGCGCCACTCACGGGCCATACGGAGAGCCTGATGCACGGTCTTTACAGGGGCCTCCTTCGTACCTTCCGAACGGTCGTTGCCATCGGTCGATACGAAAATGTCCCCTGCGGAAGCGTTCACGACGCAGTTCAGCAGGAATGTCAAAAGGAAAGTTAGTCGTTTCATCTTTTTTTTACATGACGTTTTCAGTCCCTCTTTGTACTCATTTGGCGACAAAACGCTCCTTTGTCCGTCATCTAAATAATTAGATGACTAACCAATAATCAATCGTTACGATATGATGAGATGGAAAACAACGATGACGGGGTTGGCAATGTTGTTGTCAGCCGTGGTCGCAAGTGCACAGCAACATCGCCTGTGGTATGCCGAACCGGCACGGGTGTGGACGGATGCGTTGCCATTGGGCAATGGCAGGTTGGGAGCTATGGTCTATGGTATCCCTGCTGCCGAGCGCATACAGCTGAATGAGGAGACGATATGGGCAGGACAACCCAATGCCAACCATAACCCTGATGCCAAGAAGTGGATTCCGAAGATTCAGCAGATGATATGGGAGGGGAAGTACCAAGAAGCGCAAGATGCTGCGACGGCACATGTCATGTCTGCCAAGAATTGGGGAATGCCCTATCAAACCTTCGGAAGCGTGTACCTGTCGCAGGCTGGTGTCGGCGACTATAGCGACTATCGGCGTGAGTTGTCGTTGGATTCGGCTCTTTGTGTGACGACGTTCAAGTCGGGTGGGGTTGCCTACCGACGCGAGGTGATGACATCTTTCTCCGACCAAGTGGTGACGGTTCGCCTTACTGCAGACCGACCTGGTGCCATCAGTTTCCAATCCCATTTCGCCACTCCGCACGAAGATGTCATCATTCTGTCGGAAGGTGACGAGGCTACCCTGTTGGGTGTCACGTCGAAACATGAGGGACTGAAAGGAAAGGTGCGCTTCATGGGGCGCATGGCTGCTCGTTGCATCGGCGGAAGTCAGTCGTCGAAGGACGGCGTTCTGAGTGTTTCGGGAGCTGATGAGGCTACACTCTATATCTCTATCGCTACGAACTTCAAGAACTACAAGGATATCTCCGGCGACGAGGCTGCGCTCTCTGAACAGTATCTGCGTGCAGCTATGGCGAACGACTACGGGCAGAGTCGTGCGAAACACATCTCCCGTTTCCAGTCGATGATGCACCGTGTGAGTCTGAACTTAGGTCCTGACCAGTATGCTAACGAGCCTACAGACGAGAGACTGATTCGTTTCAGCAACCGCGATGACAACTATTTGGTGGCTACCTATTTCCAGTTTGGCAGATACCTGCTCATCTGTTCTTCACAGCCCGGCGGTCAGGCTGCCAACCTGCAGGGCATCTGGAACGACAAGCTGTTCCCCTCATGGGACTCGAAGTATACGACGAACATCAACATGGAGATGAACTACTGGCCGTCGGAGGTGACCAACCTCAGTGAAATGAACGAGCCGTTGTTCCGGTTGATTGACGAGGTGGCTCAGACTGGTGCCGTCACTGCCCGCGAACAATATGGCAAGAATGGCTGGGTATTGCACCATAACACCGATATCTGGCGTGTTACGGGCGGCATAGACCGTTCGCCCAGCGGCATGTGGATGACGGGTGGCGCATGGGTGTGCCAACATCTTTGGCAGCACTACCTCTATACAGGCGACAAAGAGTTCCTGCGGAAGGTCTATCCTACGATGAAAGGGGCGGCACAGTTCCTTGACGAGATGCTTGTCAAGGAACCGAAGACAGGATATCTTGTCATCGCTCCGGCTGTATCTCCAGAGAACATACATCCCACTCCCGATGGTAAGAAGAATGCATTGACGGCAGGAACGACGATGGACAACCAACTGTTGACCGACCTTTTTACGGAGATTATCGAGGCTGCTACCGTCTTGAATGTGGATAAAGACCTTGCCAAACACTATGAGGAGCGGCTGAAGCAGCTGCCACCGATGCAAATCGGGCGTTGGGGACAGTTGCAGGAATGGCTTTACGACTGGGATGATCCCGATGATTTGCACCGTCATGTGAGCCATCTCTACGGACTCTACCCCAGCAGTCTGATTACCAAGGATAAGACTCCGAAACTGTATGAGGCTGCCAAGACATCGCTCATCCATCGCGGTGACCCCAGTACGGGGTGGTCGATGGGTTGGAAGGTATGCCTGTGGGCACGTCTGCACGACGGCAACCATGCCTATCGGCTCATCAAGAACCAGCTTTCTTTGACAGATGACCGCTTCCTTGCCTACGGAAAGGTGAAGAAGCAGGGGGGTACCTACCGTAACCTTTTCGATGCGCATCCACCGTTCCAGATTGACGGTAACTTCGGTTGCACGGCAGGCATCGCTGAAATGCTGATACAAAGTCATGACGGTTGCGTGGAACTGTTGCCGGCTTTACCCGACGTTTGGAAGGAAGGTGAGGTAAAAGGTCTGCGTGTTCGTGGTGGTTTTGAGATTGTGGATATGGCGTGGAAACATGGAAAAGTGGTGCGGCTAACCGTGAAGTCGGATGCCGGCAACGTGCTGAAGCTGCGTTATAACGGCAAGACCAAGGAGTTGAAAACGAAAGTAAACAAAACCTATCAAGTGATATGAAAAAATTATCTCTAATCATTTTGCTGGCTGTTGCATGCTGCCAGTTGTCAGTGGCACAGAAGCCTTGGGATAACGGAAGGCTGAAAGTATCAGATAACCAACGTTACCTGCAGTTTGAAAATGGAAAACCTTTCTTCTGGTTGGGTGAGACGGGATGGCTGCTACCTGAGCGGTTAGACCGCGCAGAGGCACAGTACTACTTGCAGAAATGCCGTGCGGCAGGTTATAACATGGTGCAGATACAGGTACTGGATGGCGTTCCTTCGTACAATATCTACGGCGCTCCTTCTCACCAAATACAGAAAGGAGCGGAGCGGAAGGTAAGTTGGACGAACATGGGACAGAGTGCTGATGGCTATGGATACTGGGATCATCTGGACTATATCATCTCACTGGCTGAGCAGAACGGCATCTATATCGGCATGGTAGCCATATGGGGAGGGCTGGTGAAAGAAGGTCTTCTCGACGTGAACGGTGCCAAAGCCTATGGAAAGTTCCTGGCTGAGCGTTACAAGAACCGTCCGAACATTATCTGGATGATGGGTGGTGATATTCAGGGAGACATCCGTCCGGAGGTATGGGAAGCCCTTGCCACCACCATCAAGTCTATCGACAAGAACCACTTGATGACCTATCATCCGCGTGGACGCTATACCTCTGCCAAGTGGTGGAGCAAAGCCAAGTGGCTGGACTTCCACATGTTCCAAAGCGGACACCGCAAGTACGGTCAGCGCATGGGTAACAAAGACTATCCCATTCCCGACAATACTGAGGAAGACAACTGGATGTATGTGGATTCGACATGGGCATATAAGCCGATGAAACCCGTCTTGGACGACGAGCCCAGCTATGAGGATATACCCAAAGGACTGCACGACCCGAACGAAGCACGGTGGCAGGACTACGACGTTCGGCGCTATGCCTACTGGTCGGTCTTTGCCGGTTCGTGCGGCCACAGCTACGGTCATAATGCCATCATGCAGATGCTGAAGCCTGGCTATCCCACCTCCTATGGTTCTGACGGTGCCGAGAAGTCGTGGTATCAGGCACTGAACGACCCCGGATTCCGTCAGATGAAGCACCTGAAGAACCTCATCTTGTCGTTCCCCTATTTTGAACGTATTCCAGACCAAAGTGTTATTGCCGGCAAGAACGGTACGAAATACAACCGGTTGTTGGCAACCCGTGGCAATGACTATATCCTTATCTACAACTACAACTCCGTTCCGATGAAGGTAGACCTGACGAAAGTGACGGGTGAGAAGAAGAATGTTTGGTGGTTTGATGCCGCCACAGGCAAGCTGACCTATATCGGGGAGTTCGACAACAAGGTCATTACCTTCAGTCAGCAGAATCCTCATTACGGTATTCCCAACGACGGAGTGCTGATTGCGGTAGATGCTACGAAAAACTATCTGACGAAGGAACAGGTCGAAATCTCAGACCAGACATTAGCAGGGAAAGCGCGTGACCTGAACGAATAAGAACAAGACTGATTGCTAACGAAGACGATGAAAGAGATGAAAAGAGTGTTCACAACATTATTGATAGCCAGCTTGATGATGCCGTTGTGTGCATGGGCAAAAGTTGAAACCTACGACCTGCGCGTGGAAAACCTGCGTGCACCGTTAGGATTGGACACGCCGACACCGCGCTTCTCATGGAAAACCCGCAGCGACAAGACAGCAGTCTTGCAGAAAAGCTACCAGATTTTGGTGGCCTCGTCGTTGGAGAAACTGCAACAGAACGATGGTGATTTGTGGAACAGCGGTGAGACCATGAGTCGTGAACAGTTGTGGATTCATTATCAGGGTGTGCGTCTGAAGAGCAATCAGCGTGCCTTTTGGAAGGTGCGTATCACCACCAATCAGGGGCGAAGCGAATGGAGTGAGCCGCAGGAGTTTGGCATCGGACTTCTGGGAGAGTCAAAATGGCAGGGACAATGGATAGGGCTTGACGGCTTGCAGGCAGGCGAACAGGCAGGTTTGCACAGCCGCCTGGCAGCCCGGTACCTGCGTCGTGAGTTCAAGGCAGACAGCAAGGTGAAGCGTGCCACGGCATATATCGCCGGTGTAGGAGTCTATGAATGCTACATCAACGGTGAACGGTTAGGCGGAAAGCAGATGCTGCAACCCGTTCCGTCAGACTATCGAAAGACCGTCTACTACAATACTTTCGATGTCACACGCCTGCTCACCACGGGGCAGAATGCGGTAGGTATGGTGCTTGGCAACGGTCGCTTCTTCCCTATGCGCCAGGAGAAAGCCTACAAATCTCCTGTCTTCGGCTATCCCAAGTGCCGTGTGAACATTATCGTAGAGTATGCCGACGGGAGGCAAGAGACATGGTCTTCCGACAACAAATGGAAACTGACGACCACCGGACCGATACGCTCCAACAACGAATATGACGGAGAAGAGTATGATGCCCGTCAGGAAATGGACGGTTGGAACAGGGCTGGCTACGACGATTCATCCTGGCAGAAGGTGCAGCGCGTGGCTTTTCCGGACGGTATCCTGCGCGGACAGATGACAGAGGGAATGACAGTAGAACAGCGCATCAAGCCCGTCAGTGGTCATCAGACCCCAGACGGTCGCTATATTGTGGACTTCGGGCAGAACACTGCAGGCTTTGTGGCAATTAAGGTGCGCGGAAATGCCGGCGATACTATCCGCATCCGCTATGCTGAGAAACTGACTTCGCCCGATACCCTCTATACTGCCAACCTGCGAAATGCACTCTCTCGCGACATCTATGTATGCAACGGAAAGGAGTTGGGAAGGGAATGGCATGGACGTTTTGCCTATCATGGTTTCCGATACATTGAGGTATCGGGGCTGAAGAATGCAGTCAAAGATGATTTTGAAGCGCTTGTCGTCAGTGACAGGATGCTGACGAACGGACATTTTGAATGTGCCGATACGATATTAAATAAGGTGTTGAAGAACGCCTGGTGGGGTATCAAGTCCAACTACAAGGGTATGCCCGTCGACTGTCCGCAACGCAACGAGCGTCAGCCTTGGTTGGGAGACCGCACGGTAGGCTCCTTGGGCGAGTCGTTCCTCTTCAACAACGAGCGATTGTATACGAAATGGATGCGCGACATTTGCGAATCGCAGCGCGACGGAGTCTTCTGCGATGTGGCACCTGCCTTCTGGAACTACTATAACGATGACGTTACGTGGCCGGCAGCCTTACCTTTCGGATGTGAAATGTTGTATCGACAGTACGGCAACCGACAGCCCATCATCGACAGCTATCCCTATTTGAAGCGGTGGTTTGCCCATGTCGTTGACGATTATCGCGATGCTGACGGCATCATTACAAAGGATAAGTATGGCGACTGGTGCGTGCCACCGGAGAAACTGGAACTGATTCACAGTCAGGATCCGGCACGCCAGACTGACGGTTCGCTGATTTCTACCGCCTACATGATACGCATTGCCCAGTTGATGAAGCAGTTTGCATCATTGCAAGGTCTGGAGGCTGAGGCGCAGGAATATGGTCATCAGGCTTCGCTGATGGCGGAAGCCTTCAACAAGAGGTTCCTGACCGTGAAGCGAGGAACGTCGCTACGCCCTGGGCATGTGCTCTATCCGGACAGTGTTTTTTATGGAAATAACACGGCAACAGCCAACCTTCTGCCATTAGCTTTCGGTATCGTGCCCGACGACTATAAGGAAGAAGTGGTGAAGAATGTCGTTACCAACATCATCACTACAGGAAACGGACACGTCACCTGCGGTGTGATTGGCATTTCGTGGCTGATGCGTGGACTGTCGGACAACGGCTTTGCCGATGTCGCCTACTTGTTGGCAACGAACAAGAGCTACCCCTCCTGGGGCTATATGGCAGAGAATGGTGCCACGACGATATGGGAGTTGTGGAACGGAGACAAGGCAAATCCGGCGATGAACAGCGGTAACCACGTGATGCTTCTGGGCGACCTGTTGACATGGTGCTACCAGTATCTTGGTGGTATCAGGCAGGGTGACGACGCAGCAGGCAACACCTCTACTGCCTATCGCCATCTCTTGTTGCGCCCATCGTTTGAGATTCAGGACTGCGAATGGGTAAATGCCGACTATGAAACACCTTACGGTAAGGTGGTAAGCCGGTGGAAGAAGACGTTACAGCGTCTGGAGTGGGACGTGGAGATTCCTGTCAACACGACAGCAACAGTATGTCTTCCCGACGGAACAAAGAAGGAGATAGGCTCTGGTTCCTACCATTTTACGTCTGAGATACCGACAGCAAGTCCTGCCATCGTGAAGGATGAGTTTCTCTATGAACGCACTTCCTTTCCTCAATGCCATGCCGGTACCCTCGTAGAACTGAAGAACGGTGACTTGGTGGCAGCCTACTTCGGTGGTAAGCACGAACGCAATCCTGACGTATGTATTTGGGTAAGCATCAAGAAGAAAGGCTCCGACACGTGGAGTGAGCCTATCCTGGCTGGCGACGGGGTCTTCGAACTCGGTACGAAGGATGCGGAACTGGCGGGCATTACCGCCGCCTCAACCCCTGCCGGGGCAGGTCCTGTCTGTGGTAATAGCGGTTCTGTATATTACGTTGCCAACGCAACAAACGCGACGAAGGCACAGGAAGCCCTGAAGAACTACCGCCGGAAGGCATGCTGGAATCCTGTTCTCACGCTGATGCCCAACGGGGAGTTGTGGCTTTTCTATAAAATCGGCTTGAAGGTAGCCGATTGGACGGGCTGGGTGGTGAAGTCGAAGGACGGCGGACGCACGTGGAGTGCACGCGAACCACTGCCGAAAGGCTTCATAGGACCTGTAAAGAACAAGCCGGAACTTATTGGAAACCGGCTCCTTTGCGGGTCGAGTACCGAGGGAAACGGATGGAAATTCCATGTGGAAATCTACGACCTTGCCACCCGACAATGGAAGTATGTAGGTCCTGTTGAGGCAGAACCGGCGATGCGTACCGAGGACATGAAGGCTGGTACAGTTTCTTCAGCCGAAGACATCGAGGCTCCTGATGCCGGAGGAACGGCTCTGCAAGACGGCAGACACCCCATCGACTGCATCCAGCCAAGCATCTTGAAGCTGAAAGACGGTCGCTTGCAGGTGCTCATGCGCACCCGTAATGGCAAGTTGGCAACATCGTTTAGCAGCGATCATGGCGACACCTGGTCGGCAGTAACCCTTACAGACGTTCCCAACAACCAAAGTGGTACGGATGCGGTAACGCTGAAAGACGGTCGGCATGTGTTGATATATAACGACTTTGAAACCCTTCCCGGCACGAAGAAAGGACCGCGGACACCCGTCAGCATAGCCCTCTCGGACGACGGAACCCGATGGAGTCATGCGTTGACACTCGAAGATTCGCCCATCAGCCAGTACAGCTACCCTGCCATCATACAGGGAAAAGACGGTACGTTGCATTGCCTCTACACGTGGAGAAGGCAGCGGATGGCATACAAACAGATAGACCTCAGGAAGTTGAGGTAATGGTACCAGATGAGTACCACGGCTTGGTACTGTCCATACCAGCGTGTGGTACTGTCAGTACCAACGTATGGTACTGCTCGTACCAACGCATGGTACTGCTCGTACCAACGTGTGGTACTCGCATGGTTAAAATGTGGTATTCTGGTGACCTGCGCCTGATGATGCCAGTACTGGCGAGAGGTGAGGTCATGAAGGGATAGAAATACAAAGATAAAGAAACAATAGACAGACATGAGAAAGAGAATTGTTGTAGGTATATTGATGCTGCTTTCCGTCCTGACGACGGCCTTTTCACAACGCATCAACGTGGTGACTGGTAAGCAGGTAAGTCCGCGTGAACAGTATGCTGCCGAGTATTTGCAGAAGAAACTCACGGCAGCCGGCTATCAGGTAGTTGTCACAAACGATGGAAAACGGCAGAAAGCCGACTTCCGTATCAGCTTCATGCTGAAGAGCCCCAACCAGTTCCTCAAGGTGAAGAGCACTCCTGCTGCCACTACGGTAAAAGAAAGCCAGACGTGGCGTGAGCAGTTTGCTTTGCAACCCCAGCGCGACAAGGAAATCGTTATCCTTGCCCACGACGGTGCAGGACTTATCTATGGTGCGGTGGAATATGCAGAACAGGTGAAACAGAGCGGCAAGTTGCGGGTGGAACCGATGGAGTCGGCACCGGGAATGGTGATGCGCGGTACCTGCATCGGGTTGCAGAAGACCGAATATCTGCCCGGTCATGGTGTCTATGAATACCCCTATACCCCAGAGAACTTCCCGTGGTTCTACGACAAACAACAGTGGGTGGAATACTTGGACATGATGGTCGAGAACCGGTTCAACTCCCTCTACCTGTGGAACGGACACCCCTTTGCCTCGTTGGTAAAGCTGAAAGACTATCCTTTTGCGTTGGAAGTAGACGAGGAGACGTTCAAGAAGAACGAGGAGATGTTCTCTTTCCTGACCCAAGAAGCTGACCGCAGGGGCATCTGGGTCATTCAGATGTTTTACAATATCATCCTCAGCAAGCCCTTTGCCGACCATTATGGGCTGAAGACGCAGGACCGTCACCGCCCCATCACCCCACTCATAGCCGACTATACGCGCAAGAGCATCGCCGCCTTTATCGAGAAATATCCGCACGTAGGACTGCTGGTATGTCTCGGAGAGGCTATGGCGACCATTGACGACGACGTGAAATGGATGAAAGAAACCATCATTCCCGGCATCAAAGACGGACTGATGGCAACCGGACGAATCGCTGGCGACGGCTCACCGCTTGGTGCCGATGCCGCACTGCCACCCGTTGTGCTGCGCTCCCACGATACCGACGGACCGTTGGTGCTGCGCGAATCGTTGCCACTCTATCCTAATATCTACACCATGTCGAAATATACCGGCGAGTCGCTGACGACATACGAGCCGGGAGGACCGTGGGGAGAGACCCACCGGCAGTTGGCAGAAGCCGCACCGGTACATATCGACAACGTGCATATCCTTGCCAATCTTGAGCCGTGGAGATGGTCTTCGCCGTCGTTTACGCAGAAAACCGTGCAGGCAATGCACCGAGTTCACCACTCCAAAGGTTTGCATCTTTATCCCCAGGCATCGTATTGGGACTGGCCCTATACGGCTGACAAACTGCCAAACGGAGCGCGGCAGAAACAGTTGGAGCGCGACTGGATGTGGTACAGGGCGTGGGGTCGCTATGCATGGAACGACCAACGCGGAGCTGACCAGACGTATTGGAAGCAGCAGTTGGCAGACTATTATGGTATAGACACCCTCTCGGCAGGACATATCCTTGCTGCTTACGACGAGAGCGGAGAGATAGCGCCGAAGCTGTTGCGGCGCTTTGGCATCACCGAGGGTAACCGCCAGACCCTCTTGCTCGGCATGAAGGCTGCCCAACTCGTCAATCCCTATAAGTACACCATCTATCCCGGCTTTTACGAAAGCTGCGGACCACAGGGTGAGAAGTTAATAGAATACGTTGAACGGGAGTGGAAGCATGAGCCTCATGTGGGCGAGTTGCCGCTCGATATTGTTGACCAATGCGTGGAACACGGGCAGCGTGCCGTTGAAGCCATGAAGAAAATAACGGCACAACCCACCCGACATGCTGACGAGTTGCAGCGCCTGCGCAATGACATGGAGTGCTACCGGCTTTTTGCTGAGTCGTTCCGCCAGAAGGTATTGGCTGCTCAGCAGGTGTTGAACTACAAGTGGTCGAAAGACGTCAAGTATCTTGATGCAGCCTTGCCTTACCTGGAGAAGAGCCAGCAGACGTGGCAACAGTTGGCTCGTCTGACAGATGATACTTACCTGTATGCCAACTCTATGCAGACCGCTCAACGCCGGATACCGGTCGGAGGCGACGGAGGTAAGATGAAAACATGGCGCGAACTGGCTTCAGTCTATCAGGATGAACTGGATGCGCTGAAAGCAAACATTGAGAAGATGAAGCATCCTGTTGTCGAAACGGGCGTGAAGATAGCGCCGGCAAAACGTGCAGAAGTCAGGCTGATAAGCCCCGTAAAGACAGTTCCGCTTAAAAAAGGTGCTGTTATCTTTGAGAATCGGGAGGACACCAAGGTGGATGCTGTGGCACCGGAACTGGCAGACATGCACGCTATCGTGCTGAACAGGGATACCACTCGTATCGTCGGAACAACCATAGAGTTTGAGTCTGCCGTGCCGGTAAAGCTGTTGGTGGGCTTCTTCCAAGACGACGACCGCAAGTGGGCGGCACCTCCGAAACTCGAAATCGATGCTACAGGTAATGAATATGGGCAGGCGGAGCCGATACTGACCAATGCTGTCAGTCTCGAACAGATGCCGAAGGTGAACATACACCAGTACTCTCTGGCTGCCGGTCACCACACGTTGCGTCTGCCCAAGGGTATCATCATGGTAGCAGGATTTACGACTTCAGCTATCAAGTTGCGCGATTGCGGACTGAATGGTGCTGGAAATGAAGTGGATTGGCTCTTTATGAAATAGGAAAAGAACAAGCGATGAGAACGAAAAGTGTAGAGAAACTGTACGTAAGTGTAAAGGGATACTTCTTTCTGATATGCCTTTTTGCCTGTTTGACAGCGTATGGACAACGTCTGTCTCAGACCGAGATGCAACGCATCTACGACGAGGTGCGCACTCCATATAAATATGGTATGGTGCTGGCTCCCGCGGACAATTACCATAAGATAGACTGTCCTACCGTGTTCAGGATAGGAGGCAGGTGGTATATGACTTACGTAGTCTACAACGGAAAGGACGGTTTGGACGGACGAGGATATGAAACCTGGATGGCTGTCAGCGACGACTTGCTGCATTGGAAGACCACGGGGCGCATTCTATCCTACAAGAATGACGGCTGGGACATGAACCAGCGAGGCGGCTTTCCTGCACTTATCGATTGGACGTGGGGCGGCAGTTACGACATCATGCCTTTCAAAAAGAAATACTGGATGACCTATATCGGCGGTCACGGGACAGGTTATGAGGCGGTACGCGAACCGCTGAACATCGGTCTGGCATGGACAGAAGGAGATCCGAGCGAGGCTCACGAATGGCAGTCGGACGACAAGCCGCTGCTTAGTATCACCGATAAGGATGTGCAATGGTGGGAAAAACTGACGCAATATAAGAGTACTATTTATCAGATCAAGGATGTCAAGGCAAACAAGAAAAGCCTATTGCCAAAAGAATTGGCGAAGTATCGCTTCATGATGTTCTATAATGCAGGTGGTGTAAACCCCGCCAACGACCTGAAGGCAGAGCGTATCGGAATAGCTCTCTCCAACGACCTGAAGAAGTGGAGGCGCTATCGTGGCAATCCGGTATATAGTCATGAGGCTCCGGGAATCATCACAGGCGATGCCCAGATTGTAAAGATGAACCTCTCAACGTCGTCAGTCGGACGGAAAAAGGGCAGGGGTGAGGCTCCGCTCTACGTCATGTTCTACTTCTCAGCCTATAATCCTGCCCGTAAATATAACGCCTATAACACCTTCGCCGTCAGTCGTGACCTTATCCATTGGCAGGACTGGAACGGACAAGACTTGATAGTTCCGTCGAAACCTTACGATGAGATGTTTGCTCATAAGAGCTATGTGGTGAAACATGATGGGGTGGTCTATCATTTCTACTGTGCTGTCAACAACGACCAACAGCGAGGCATCGCTGTGGCAACGAGCGTTCCGATGGGGCGGAGCGAGGTGAAGTTCCCTGCTCCTGAGCAGAAGGGGCGTCGCAACATTACGTCTTTGAATGACGGGTGGACGGGTGCTGTGCATGGCGAGAAGCCTGTTGCCATTACTATTCCCCATAACTTTGACGACTATTACGGCTACCGTCAGCTGCGACACGGCAACCTGCATGGCAAGGCCACTTACAATAAGACCTTCAATACGAAGAAACTGGAAGGAAAACGTTATTTCCTGCAATTTGAAGGTGTGGGGACTTACGCCACCGTCACCCTCAACGGACATAAGTATCCAGAGGAGTTGGTGGGACGAACTGTATGGACACTTGATGTCACTGACCACTTGAAAGACGGCAGAAACGAATTGAAAGTGGCGGTAGAGCATCCTGCCATGCAGACAGCATCGCCCTGGGTGTGCGGTGGATGCTCGTCAGAATGGGGGTTCAGCGAGGGTAGTCAGCCTTTCGGAATCTTCCGTCCGGTCAGTCTGATAGAGACAGATGCCGTCCGAATAGAACCCTTCGGCGTTCACATCTGGAACAATGCTGCTTGCGATAGCGTGTTTGTTGAGACGGAAGTACATAACTATACCAAGCTGACACAGACCGTCGAAGTGGTCAATAAGTTTACGCTGGCTTCAGGCAAGCAGGTGTTCCGCCATGCCGAACCGCTCACTCTGAAGGCAGGAGAGACCAAGACGCTCCGCTATACCGAACATGTTGTCGACGTTCACCGCTGGAGTATCGAAGATCCATACCTATATTCTTTGGCTACGATGCTCAAGCGCGACAACAAAACCATTGACGAGGTAACCACTCCCTTTGGAATTCGATCCATATCATGGCCGGTATTGCGGGCTCGTATGGCATCAGCCGACAGCATTCCTGCCGATGACCGCCGTTTCTTCCTAAACGGACAGCCCGTCTTTATCAATGGTACTTGTGAGTACGACCATCTCTTTGGCGGCAGTCATGCCTTCAGTCCGGAGCAGATTCGTTCACGTGTGAAGCAGATTTCCAATGCTGGTTTCAATGCACTTCGCGAAGCTCACCAGCCACATAATTTGCTCTATCAGCGGCTGTGCGATGAGAAAGGCATCCTGTTCTGGAGTCAGTTCTCGGCACATATCTGGTATGATACGTCGAAGTTCCGTCGGAATTTCAAGAACTTGCTGGTGCGTTGGATTAAGGAACGGCGCAACTCACCGTCTGTTATTCTATGGGGCTTGCAAAACGAGAGTGTACTTCCCAAGCAGTTTGCTGAGGAGTGCAGCGACATTATACGTAGTCTCGACCCCACATGCCGTGACCAACGTGCCATCACTACCTGTAATGGAGGGGAGGGAACAGACTGGAATGTCATCCAGAACTGGAGTGGTACTTACGGCGGAAGTGCTGAAAACTACGATAACGAACTGAAGCAACCGTCTCAGTTGCTGAATGGTGAGTATGGAGCTTGGCGTACCATAGATCTTCACGGCGATGCTAAATATAGCGAAGAGTCATTTACCAAGTTGCTCGAAACAAAGGCGCGGCTTGCAGAAAGTGCGAAAGATAGCGTCTGCGGACATTTCCAATGGATATTCAACTCCCACGACAACCCAGGCAGGGTGCAACCCGATGGGGCGTTAAGGCGCATCGACAAGATAGGGCCTATCAACTATAAGGGACTCGTAACCTCATGGGAGGAGCCTACTCCTGCCTATTACATGTATCGCAACCGTTATGTAGTACAGTCAGGAACCGATAAATCCTTCCCCATCGCTGCCGATAGGAATGTTGATCTGGTGAAAGCTGCCGAAGGATACCATTATTTCTACCGCATCAATTGTGGCGGAGATGCTTTCGAAGATGAGTTCGGTCAGTGGTGGCAAGCTGATGACACCCTCTACAGTCACTCGTGGGGACAGGACTTTGAGGGTATCAATGCGCTGCAAGCCAGCCAGCGGCACATCACCAATGATATTCGTGGAACGAAGAGCGACGAACTCTTCCAGTTCTTCCGGTTTGGTCGTCATCGCCTTTGGTACGACCTTCCTGTTCCTGACGGAGAATATCGTGTAGAGCTATACTTCGTGGAGCCGTGGCACGGACGTGATGGTTCGGAGACCAGTGACTACGAAGGACTGCGTATCTTTGATGTCGCCATCAACGGAGATACCCTTATCAACGATCTCGACCCATGGGCGGAAGCTGGCTATTGTGGTGCCATGAAGCGTGTGGTTAATGCGAAGTCTGAGGGTGGAAAGCTCCATATCAGCTTCCCTGAAGTGAAGGCTGGGCAGGCTGTCATCTGCGGTATAGCGGTTGCATTGAAAGGTGATTCCAACATTCCGGTCCCAGACAGGGCATCAACTGTTGATTGGCATGATCTTGATACTGATACCATTGCCAAGCTGCCCAAGGAATTGTTGCCGCAAGATACTGAGGAACGTCCTGCATCCGTCTATGAACCCGTCCAGAAGAAAGGTAAGGTTGCTGCATCGGCAACAGGTACGTCATTCATCATCACTCCCGGACTTGGTCAAGAATATGCCTTGAGATTCCGCTATAAGAATCTGACTGGTCTGCCAGTAACGGCAAGAATGACTATCACCGACTCAAAGAATATCGTATTGGTTGACCGTGATGTGACATTCCCACCAACTCCCAACAAGTACAAGATGCTGAGTACCACCACGGGGACACAAATCAATGCTGGTACCTATACCCTGCATATCGCAAACAATGAAGTAGAATTTAAAGAACTGGAAGTGCAATGAGAAAGTCTATTGTTGGCGTTTTCGTCCTGTTTATGCCGTTTGTGCCGTCGTTGGCACAGGAGCATCACGACTGGGAAGACAACCATGTGCTGCAAATCAACCGTGAACCGGCGCGTGCTTACTTTATTCCTTACGGGCAGAAGTGTGGCGACAGGCAACTGTCACTCAATGGCATGTGGAAGTTTCGGTGGACGAAGACACCTGAAGAGCGTGTCCTTGACTTCTATAGGACAGACTTCAACGATGCAGCCTGGACGCAGTTGGCGGTTCCTGCCAACTGGGAGGTCAACGGTTTTGGTACTCCCATCTATGTCTCTGCAGGCTTTCCGTTCAAGATAGACCCGCCAAGGGTAACGACAGAGCCGAAGAAAGAATGGACGACCTACATAGAACGGAATCCGACAGGACAATACAGGCGCTCGTTTATGTTGCCAAGTAGTTGGCAGAAAGGGCAGACATTCCTGCGTTTCGAGGGTGTTCAGTCAGCTTTCTACGTCTGGGTGAACGGTCGGCGTGTAGGTTATTCTCAGGGTTCTATGGAACCGAGCGAGTTCAATATCACCCGTTTCTTGCAACAAGGACAGAATCAGGTTGCTGTGGAAGTGTATAAATACAGTGACGGCAGCTATTTGGAAGATCAGGATTTCTGGCGTTTTGGCGGCATCCATCGCGATGTGTTACTTTATCATACTCCCGACGTGCGGTTGACAGACTATGCCGTTCGCACCCTTCCTGTTCAGGAAGGAGTTGATTTTCTGTTGCAAATCAACCCCCGTCTGCAAGTCTTCCAAGGACAGGATGGCGCCGGTTATCAGGTCGTGGCAACGGTCTCCGATGCTCAAGGACAGGTGTTGGCAACATGTCAGACAGATGCAGAGACGGTATTAGACCTCAACCATAAGGCTTCTCGCATGAATGAATGGTTCCCGCAGCGTGGTGAACGGAAGTTTGCACGTATGGAAACTGTTGTGAAACAACCTAAGCAATGGACGGCAGAGACTCCTAATCTCTATACGCTGACCATCTGTCTGAAAGATTCTGTAGGGAATATTACCGAGCAGGCACGTCAGAAAATCGGTTTCAGGTGGTTGGAAATCAAGGATGGGCAGTTTTTTGTCAATGGAAAACCTGTGCGGTTCCGTGGTGTCAACCGTCATGAACACGATCCCTTGACGGCGCGTGTGATGACAGAGGAGCGTATGCAGCAGGACATCCGCATGATGAAAGCTGCTAACATCAATGCAGTCCGCTTGTCACATTACCCTAACGTTCCGCGTTGGTATGAGCTATGTGACAGTGCCGGGCTGTATGTGATGGATGAAGCAGATTTGGAGACTCATGGACTGAGAGGCACATTGGCGTCGACACCCGATTGGAGTGATGCGTTTATAGACCGTGCGGTACGCATGGCTGAACGCGATAAGAACCATCCGTGTGTGGTCTTCTGGAGCTTAGGCAATGAGAGTGGCTACGGGGCAAACCATGCAATGATGGCTGCATGGCTGCATGAGTTCGATCCCACACGCTTCGTTCATTACGAAGGTGCACAGACGCCTTATGTACCTGGCAAGTATTCCGAAAGGAATTTTCCGCAGACAGACCCCAAGACGGTTGATGTGTTGAGTCGTTTCTATCCACGAGTTGAACAGGAATATCTCAACCCGGGTATCGCTGAGGGGAGTGATAAGGAGCGTGCGGAAAATGCCCGTTGGGAGCATCTGCTCTCCATTGCAGAGCGAAAGAACGACACCCGTCCTGTGATGACCAGCGAGTATGCGCACTGTATGGGCAATGCCTTGGGTAACTTCAAAGAGTATTGGGATGAGATATATTCTAACAAACGTTTGCTTGGCGGCTTTATCTGGGACTGGGTAGACCAAGGAATAGCACTTCCGCCCTCCTCCTCCGCTACAAAGCCGTCTTCTTCCGTTCCGTCTGTTGCGGCATTGCCGCAACAATCCCTACCCATCCGCTATGGTGGTGACTTCGGCGATAAACCAAACCTGAAGGCATTCTGCTTGAACGGCATTGTGCGTAGTTTCCGTGAGTGGACACCAAAGTTGGAAGAGGTGCGCCATGTCTATTCACCCGTGCAGTTGGTGCAGCATGGGAAGGATATCTTTGTCATCAACCGCCACCACCATATTGGATTGGAAGGCTTCACCTTGACTTATAGTAAGACGGAGAACGGCAAGGAAGTGAAGCATGGCAAGCTGAAACTGCCAGTTACCCTGCCAGGAGACAGTTCCGTCGTTACGCGCCTGTCCGACTATCCTTCGTCTTCCCAAAAGGATGTTCGCTTGTTACTGACGGTGCAGAATGGTGCTGGTGAGAAAGTGGTCAGCAATCAGTTTGCATTGAACGATAATCTGTTGGCATTGCTGAATAACGGCAAACAACTCCAGTTGCCAAAGCAAGGAACGCTGACAATGCCTCAGTTAAAGGCTAAATTGAAGAAGAAAGAACCTTTGAAAAAAGCTTTCAGGAATCCGAATGGAAAGATCACTGTCATAGAGGAAGAACCGAAGATAGAGCGGATAGGTAGCGACTATGATGTCGATGAGTCGGTGATGACAGTCATCCATGACCATCCACTGTCAGATATTGAGGGCGTTCAGCCGCAGTTCTACCGTGCTCCCACCGACAACGACACGGGTTTCGGTAACTGGTTGGCAAAAGATTGGAAGCGATGCAAGCTTGATAAGCCTGTCGTTTTGAGTCTGTGCGGTACCCCCCCAGGTGTGCGTGCTGAAGAATATGAGTTTGAAGGAGGTGGAATGATAAGGGTCACGACAGCCATGAAGCGCTTGAAAGACGGTTCTATCCTTGTCGAACAGACTTATCGTTGTCTGGGAGAATTGCCCGAACTGCCGCGTCTTGGACTGCGTCTGCAACTTCCCAAAGCGTATGAACAGTTGGAGTGGTATGGCAGAGGACCATGGGAGAGCTATCCCGACCGCAAAGAAAGTACACATATAGGCTGGTGGAAATCCACCGTCTCAGAGCAATACACCCACTATCCACGTCCGCAAGACAGCGGAAACCATGAGGATTGCTCGGTTGTCTTGTTGAAGACGAAGAAGGGAAAGAAACTCCGTGTCGAGGCTGTTGATGCTCCTTTCAGTTTCAGTGCCTTGCATTATACAGCCGAAGACATTGCTTCTGTCAAGCATGATGACGAACTGAAGGAGGCTGATGCCACATATCTGAGTATCGACTGTGCCGTCTTAGGACTCGGAAACGGTTCATGCGGCCCCGGCGTATTGAAAAAATACAGCATAGACAAAGGTCGCAACTATATCCTTCGCATTCGCCTCTCGGAAGATTAACGGTTCTCTTTATAGACAAAAGCCGGTTCCAAACGTCTTTTCATAAGTATGAAAAGAATTGTTTGTAGCATCGCTTTAATATGGCTTTGCGCTTTTGCGCTGGCTCAGTCTGTTGTGGAAACGCAACGGAAGTACCTTTCTGGTCACGGTTGTGACGACATGGTGCAGTGGGATTTTAAGTGTACTGATGGGCAGAATGCCGGCAAGTGGACGAAGATTGGCGTCCCTTCCTGTTGGGAGTTGCAGGGCTTCGGCACCTATCAGTATGGTATGCGCTTCTATGGCAAGGCTAAGCCGGAAGGCATAGCCGACGAGAAAGGCTTTTACAAATATGAGTTTACGCTCCCGAAAGAGTGGGAGGGACGACAGATAGAGCTGGTCTTTGAGGCGGTGTTCACCGATGCCAAAGTAACTATCAACGGGCGAAAGGCGGGCAGCGGACTCCATCAGGGAGGCTTTACGCGTTTTGTCTTCGATGTCTCCGATCGTATATTCTTTGGTTCCAAGAAAAACAGACTTGAGGTAGAGGTGTCCAAAGAGAGTGCCAACTCACAGGTGAATCTGGCTGAACGTCGTGCCGACTTCTGGAACTTTGGTGGTATATGGAGGCCTGTCTTTATTGTTGCCAAGCCGGTTCAGAACATCAGTCGCATTGCCGTCAATGCCGATATGAACGGTCGTTTCCGTTCTGATGTCTTCCTCAGCCGTGTTGTTGCAGGCGGTTCTGTATGTGTCGATGTCGTCGATGCAAAAGGTAAGAAGGTGGCAACGAGTCCTGTCATACAAGTAGCAAGTGATGTGGCAAAAGTCGATTTCACCGTCAGCAATCCGAAACTGTGGACTGCAGAGACTCCTAATCTCTATACTGCCATCTTCACCTTGAAAGACAAGCAGGGTAAGACCTTACATGTCGAGCGTCAGAAGTTCGGCTTCCGCACCATAGAGTATCGTCATACGTTCACTGGCGAGAATCTGAAGTACCCTCATGTGCAGGGTGCAGCTGAAGATGGCTTGTTCATCAACGGCAAAAAAGTCATCATTAAAGGTGTCAACCGTCACTCTTTCCGACCAGAGACAGGACGCACCCTATCCAAGGCAAAGAACATAGAAGATGTCCTTCTCATCAAGTCGATGAATATGAATGCTGTCCGTCTGTCACATTATCCTGCCGACCCAGAGTTCCTCGATGCCTGCGACTCGTTGGGCTTGTATGTCGAGAATGAGCTTCCTGGCTGGCATTGGGCTCATGAAACCGTCATCGGACAACAGTTGGTGAAGGAGATGGTGACACGCGATGTCAACCATCCTTCGGTCATCTTCTGGAGCAATGGCAACGAGGGAGGCTTCAACTACGAACTTGATGGTGAGTTCGGGCGGTGGGATCCGCAGAATCGTGTCGTCCTCTATCCCTGGGCTAACCGCAACGGCTTCGAGACCAAGCACTATCGGTCATGGGGTGAGACGGCAGAATATATGCGTCAAAAAGAACTGTTCATGCCCACGGAGTTCCTGCATGGACTCTATGACGGCGGACATGGTGCCGGACTGAAAGACTACTGGCTGCTGATGATGTCCAATCCCCGTTGTGTCGGCGGCTTCCTCTGGGACATGATGGACCAGGGTGTCGTCCGTACCGACCGTGATAACATCGTTGACTGTATGGGCAACTTCGGCAGCGACGGCATTGTAGGTCCCCACATGGAGAAGGAAGGCTCCTTCTATACCATCAAAGAGATATGGAGTCCCGTAACGGTGAAGAACTGGAAAGACGATGCTGTTCAGGTGCAGAACAACTATAGCTTTATCAATCTTCGCGATTGCAATTTCAGCTACCGACTCCTGAATATGCCTGCTTACGGACAATCGGCACAGAAGGTGTTGAAAGAAGGTAAACTGGCTTCTCCCGATATTGCACCAGGACAGACGGGTACCATACCACTGCCCAAGGATAAGGCTGACGTTCTGCAACTGATTGCTACGGACCCTCAGGGACATGAAATCTTCACGTGGAGTCACCGGTCCAAGAACTCGGCAGGCAGCCTGAATGAGAATGCCGTCAGACATCATACCCAAACCTATACCGTAACCGAGGATAACAGACAATTGCAAGTGAAGCAAGGCAGTCGTGTATACACGTTCTCCAAGACTACAGGCAGGTTGATGGGTGTCATGGTAGGAGGTAAGAATATCTCCTTTGGCAATGGTCCCCGCTTTGTTGCCGCTAAGCGTGCCGACCGTTCCCAAGATGGATTCTATAACCATGATGACAAGGATGCCTTCAACAAAAAGACACAATACACGGAATATGCAGATCAGGGGCAGTTCGCAGGCTTTACCGTCAGCGACAGTACACTTACTGCAACCTATCGCCATGGCTCTGTCGAGCAGGTGACTTGGCGTTTCTTGAAAGACGGTGGCATCTATATGCATGTAACGTATGCCTTCAATGGTGTTGTTGATCTGATGGGAATCTGTTTCGACTATCCAGAGCAGAACGTCAAAAGTAAGTCATGGGTAGGCAACGGACCATACCGTGTATGGCAGAACCGTCAGGAAGGTCCGCAGTATGGCTATTGGCATAATGACTATAACGACCCTGTTCCGGGTGAGAGTTGGAACTATCCTGAGTTCAAAGGCTATTTCTCCCATGTGTCGTGGATGCAACTCCACACTACAGAGGGCAGTCTTGGCATTGAGACCTCAGATGCCTATATCGGTGTCTACCAACCGCGTGACGGTCGTGATGAACTACTATACAACTTACCGGGGACAGGACTCTCTATATTGAAAGTCATTCCTGCCGTGCGCAACAAGGTGAACACCACCGACTTGAACGGTCCGTCGGCACAACCTTATTGGTCAAAGCGTAAGGATTACCTATCAGCTATTCTTCGATTTGAGTAAAATGAAACGAATCGCTATCATCATCCTCGCCCTGTATGTTGCGTTGTCAGCGCAATCCCTCCCTTCAGCCAAGCCCTGGACATTCTGGTATTGGATGTATGGGGCGGTGTCGAAAGAGGGCATCCGTGCCGACCTGCAAGGGATGAAGGATGTCGGCTTGGGTGGATTCTATCTCATGCCTATCCGCAGTTCTTCAGAGAAGCCTGAATATGAGGGTAGGGCAGAGCAGCTCTCTCCTGTTTTCTGGGAGATGGTGCGTTATGCCATGCAACAGGCAGACTCGTTGGGCTTGAAGATGGGTATTCATATCTGCGATGGCTTTGCCTTGGCTGGTGGTCCGTGGATAACTCCTGCGGAGTCCATGCAGAAGATTGTCTATAGCGATACCATTGTCACAGGCAATCTTCGGCAACTCATCAGTGGCGGCATCACACTACCACGCCCCAAAGCTTTCAACGGCTTTTATGAAGACATTGCCACCTTCGCCATACCGATAGCGTCAGCCTCCGCTTCATCACCCATGTCTGTTCAGTCTGTTGCGACATTGCCGCAACCCTGTATTACCCTGTCTCCCACCATGACCCGTAATGCCAAGGGAGTCTATACAGCCTCCTCTCCGGCATGGCTCCAGATCGATTGCCTTACGCCTCAGACCTTCCGTAACGTTGAAATCGCTGCCAATGGCACCAACATGCAGGCTCAGCGCATGGCGGTAGAGGCTTCCGACGATGGCATCACGTTCCGTCTTGTACGGCAACTGTTACCTCCTCGTCAGGGCTGGCAGAACTACGATTACAATACCACCTTTGCCTTTCCGCCTACTACCGCCCGCTATTGGCGGCTGTCGTGGACTCCCGTTGGCACAGAGCCGGGCAGCGAAGACCTTGATGCCTCTAAGTGGCGGCCACGTCTCGGACTGAAAGATGCCGTCTTCACCAGTCGTCCTCGTATTGATAACTGGGAAGGAAAGGCGGGCTACCTTTGGCGTATAGCCCCAGCATCGACAAAAGAACAACTCCCAGATGCAGACTGTGTGCCATTGGATGCCATCCTTCCTTTGGAACTGCGCGGAAACCAAGTGGTTGGAATCATTCGTTCGTCAACTTCTAACAGCAAATCCACCTCCTCATACCTCATCGTTCGCGTGGGGCATACCTCTACGGGCTATACCAATGCGACGGCTGGTGGCGGCAAGGGTTTAGAGTGCGACAAGTTCTCTAAGGCTGCTGTCAATAAGCAGGTAGACCATTGGTTTGCACGATTTGACACCCTTTCCCGCTCAAGTTCCGTCTGTAGTGATACCATCGCTACCGTCCCAACCTCCCGTCCTGCTCATCTTGGTTCCGAAAGTTACGCCGATAGCGTAGCCTCCTCCCCCCTTCGAGTCCTGCATGTTGACTCCTGGGAGTGTGGCGGACAGAACTGGAGCAGCAACTTTGCCGCTGAGTTCCGTGTCCGTCGTGGCTACGACCTCCTGCCATACCTGCCCGTGATGGCAGGCATCCCAGTCGAGTCGGCAGCAAAGAGTGAGCAGGTGCTGCGTGATGTCCGCCAGACCATCAATGACCTCATCCATGAAGTCTTCTTTGCTACAGTTCGCGACCGCGCTCATCAGATGGGGATGCAGTTCTCGTCAGAGAGTGTTGCCCCCACGATGGTCAGCGACGGACTTGAACACTACAAATATGCCGACCTCCCAATGGGCGAGTATTGGCTGAATTCCCCCACCCACGATAAGCCCAACGACATGCTTGATGCCATCAGTGGTGCGCATGTCTATGGCAAGCCTGTCGTTCAGGCAGAGGGGTTCACAGAGGTGCGTGGCGTATGGAACGAGACACCGGCGATGATTAAGCCCCTGCTCGACCGCAACTTCGCCTTGGGCATGAACAAGCTCTTCTTCCATGTCACGGCACACAACCCGTGGATGGACCGCAAACCGGGTATGACTCTCGATGGAATCGGGCTTTTCTTCCAGCGTGACAACACGTGGTATAGCGAGTCGAAAGGTTTTGTTGACTATATCACCCGCTGTCAGGATATGCTTCAGAGTGGGCGACCTGTCGTCGATATCGCCGTTTTTACAGGTGAGGAGATGCCCAGCCGGGCTGTCCTTCCTGAGCGTCTGCTCCCCATGCTGCCCGGAATCTTCGGAGAAAAGCGTGTGGCGGCAGAGCTGCAGCGTCTTGCCAACGACGGACAACCCATGTCGGAGAGTCCTGTCGGCGTGTGGCATTCAGCAGGTATTGTCGACACCAAGGACTGGGTCAACGCCCTTCGCGGTTATCATTACGATTCTGTCAACAAGGATGCTTTACTCCATCTTGCCTCTGTACAAGATGGCTGCCTTGTCCTTCCTGGTGGTGCCAAGTATCGTGTGCTGGTCGTTCCGCAGTACAATCCCCAGTCTAATCCCGCACATCCCATCCCGGCTACCTATTCCCAAGAGATACTCGCCAAGATAGATTCATTCCGAAAGGCGGGGGTAGTGGTCATCGACCAGCCCTATGAAGAGGAAGATTTCTCCCGTTTTGGCATGGAGCGCGATGTTGTCCTGCCAGAACATATTGCCTATGCGCATGTCAGGAGAGCTGATGACACACATATCTATTTCCTTTCCAACCAGGAAGACAGGGCACGTTCCTTTACGGCATCGTTCCGCGAGAAGGCATCTTGTTATGCTTTGACAGATGCCGTGACAGGTCGGCGCTCCTTATATCAGATGCCAAGCAATGCTCACCGTTCGGAAATCCGACTCTCCTTGCCTCCCAATGGCTCGGTTTTTGTGGAGCTTTTCGACGGTTTCATCGAAAAAAAAGCAGTTCCTCATACGCCTGACAGCCTCACCTTAAAACAGCCATGGCAGGTGGAGTTCATCGAGAACCATGAGAAGTTGCAGGCTCAGCTGCCCCATGACTGGTCGCAGGCTGGAACGCCCGCCGTTCGTTTCTATAGTGGAAAAGCTGTTTATCAGACCACCTTTAAGTTCAAGCATCACCCATCGGGTAGGGTCGTCATGAACGTCGGAGAGGTGCACGACCTCGCTCATGTCTATCTGAACGGTGTAGACTGTGGCGTCGCTTGGACTGCTCCATACGAGGTTGACGTTACCAAAGCCATCAGGAAAGGGAAGAACGACCTGCGCATCGAAGTGGTGAATACTTGGCATAATGCATTGAAGGGGCTGGATGCAGGCACTCCGCCCTATGCCGGGATATGGACCAATGCCCGTTATCGCACGAAAGGCGAGGGCTTGTTGCCTGCCGGACTCTTCGGACCTGTACAAATCAAGTGGTAGCAGATAAGAACGTAATCAACAATAGATAACATGAAAAGACTCACCATCCTCATCGCTGCGCTTTGTAGTTTGGCAGCAGCAAATGCAGAAGTGAAGTTGCCGAAGATATTTGGCGACAACATGGTATTGCAACAGCAGACCGCTTGCAACCTCTGGGGTACCGCCGATGCCGACAAGGTAGTCCGGGTAACCACCTCTTGGGACAAGAAAGAGTATAAGGTGCGGTCTGCCCATGACGGTAGTTGGAAGCTGCAAGTGCAGACACCCGTTGCCGGCGGACCTTACACCATCACCTTCTGCGACGGCAAGGAAACTCAATTGAAGAATGTCCTCATCGGAGAGGTGTGGATCTGTAGCGGCCAGTCCAACATGGAGATGCAGATGAAAGGCTTCAAGGCACAGCCTGTAGAGGGTGCCAACGAGGAACTCCTGCAATGCAACGACAGCAATCTGCGACTGCTGTATGTCAAGCGGACGGCACAGTTCAAACCGCAAAGCGACATCAAAGCCGGGTCATGGAAAGTTGCTGATGCAGCTTCCGTACGTGACTTCTCGGCAACCGCCTATTATTTCGGACGCGCCTTGCGGCACACCTTAGGTGTTCCTGTTGGCTTGATCTGTACGGCTTTCGGAGGTTCCGCTTGCGAGGCATGGATGAAAGCCGACTGGCTGCGCGCTTTTCCGCAGGTAAAGCAGACCATTACAGAGGATGATGTCAAGAAATTAAATCAGCGTTGTCCCACCGCCCTTTACAATGGTCAGCTCTTCCCGCTCATCGGGTACACCATGCGTGGTGTGCTTTGGTATCAGGGTGAAGACAATGTTCCGCGGTACAGCTATTATGCCGAACTGTTGAAAAGCATGGTAGAAGGTTGGCGCTCAGAGTGGAAACAGGGCGACTTCCCCTTTTACTACTGTCAGATTGCGCCCTATGACTACAGTTTGGTCAACTGGAAAGATAGCCAGTATCTGCGTGAGCAGCAGCAGAAGGCTGAGGAGATCATTCCTAACGCACGCATGGCGGTGCTGTTGGATGCAGGTTTAGAGTATGGCATCCACCCTCGAAAGAAGCGTGAGGCAGGTGAGCGTCTGGCTATGTTGGCGTTGTCCAACACCTATGATGTCAAGGGTTTACCTGATTATGCTAAGTATAGCAGCGTTGAGTTCCGTGGCGATACAGCCGTGGTAGCTTTCGACCGTAGCAAGGAGTGGGTCTACTTCAATGGTGGACCGAAAGGCAAGGGCTTTGAGATAGCAGGCAGCGACCGCGTCTTCCATCCTGCTGAGGCGTGGGTACAGCGCAACCGTGTCTATGTGAAGAGCGATGCTGTCAAGGCTCCTGTTGCCGTGCGCTACGGCTTCCACGACTGGACTGATGGCGACCTCATGCACGACGGACTCCCCGTCAGCTCCTTCCGCACCGACAACTGGTAGTGTCCTGCGCTACCTTCAGCAGGTGTCTCGTCTACCGAGGCATTGCCTCGGTCATCCATTTCCACAGCCCCCCTGTCCCGTAAACTGCGCTACCAGCGCAGTCATAACCCATCAAAAGTCATGAAACAGAAATCAACCCTCCTTATCGTCCTCCTTTTCTCTGCTGTTCTCCACACGGCGGCAACTCTTCCCACCTCTGTTGCAGGCCTGTTCCCCATCCCTGACCAGGGACGTCAAGTCTGGAATTTCAATCCCGACTGGCTCTTCCACCTCGGCGATGCCCAGGGTGCCGAGCAGACTTCCTTCGACGACTCCCGGTGGCAGCGTGTCTCCACACCCCATTGTGTGCAGTTGGAACCGGCAGAGGCCTCCGGCTGCCGTAACTATCAGGGCATAGCCTGGTATCGCAAGCACTTCGTCGTACCTGCCGACCGTTCCGAACTCCACTTCGAGGCGGTCATGGGCAAGCAGCGCTTCTATGTCAATGGCAAGTTGGCACGAGAGCATTTCGGTGGCTACCTGCCCGTAACCATCGACTTGGCCGACTACGGGCTGTCGAAGGGTGACACGTGTGTGGTGGCGGTGATGACCGACAACTCCAACGACAACAGTTATCCTCCCGGAAAGCCGCAATACACCCTTGACTTCGCCTATCACGGCGGTATCTACCGTGACGTGTGGCTCATCAGTAAGAACGAGGTGTTCATCACCGACCCTGTCGTGGAGAACAAGCAGGCGGGCGGTGGCATCTTCGTCCACTATGCCAACATTTCAGAACGCAGTGCCGACATCTTCATCGACACCGACCTGCGCAACCTTGCCCATCGGCAATCGGTGACGGTTGAACAGACTTTGTTCGATGAAATGGGGAAAAAACTCCGGTCTGTCAGCACCAAGCTTATTGTCCCGGAGTGTCAGACAGCCACTGCTCACCAACAAATGACCTTGAAGGCTCCCCATCTCTGGTCGCCAGAGTCACCTTATCTATATCGGCTCGTCCCCCGTATCAAAAGCGGGGGCAAGACCCTCGACGGCGGAGAGACGCGTATCGGCATCCGCTCCTTCGAGTTCAAGGGCAAGGACGGCTTCTGGCTTAATGGCAAGCGCTATCGGAAGTTTGTCGGTGCCAATCGTCATCAGGACTTCGCCTACGTGGGCAATGCCGTTCCCAACTCTCAGCAGTGGCGCGATGTGGTACGCCTGAAGAATGCAGGCTTCAACATCATCCGTACGGCACACTATCCGCAAGACCCTTCTTTCATGGATGCTTGCGATGAAATCGGCATTTTTATCATCGTTGCCACACCCGGCTGGCAGTACTGGAACAAGAAGAATCCCGATTTCGAGGCGCGGGTTCTTCAGAACACCCGTGAGATTATCCGTCGCGACCGCAATCATCCTTCGGTATTGATGTGGGAACCGATTCTCAACGAGACCCGCTTCCCGTTGGACTTCTCGTTGAAGTCGCTGCAGATTACCAAGGACGAGTATCCCTATCCCTTCCGGCCAGTGGCTGCTGCCGACATGCACTCGGCAGGTGTGCGGGAAAACTACGATGTCGTCTATGGCTGGCCTGGTGACGAGAAGAAAGCCGACCGTCCCGACCAGTGCATTTTCACGCGTGAGTTTGGTGAGTATGTCGATGACTGGTATGCCCACAACAACCTCAATCGTGCCAGTCGTTCGTGGGGGGAGAAGGCGCAGCTGACACAGGCTCAATCCTTAGCGAAGACGATGCAGGAGTTGGTGAACACCGGCGACCAGTTTATCGGTGGTGCACAGTGGCATCCCTTCGACCACCAGCGCGGCTACCATCCCGACCCTTATTGGGGTGGCATCTACGATGCCTTCCGGCAGCCCAAGTATGCGCAACTGATGTTTACGGCAGCGCTGACCCAACCTAAAGCCGCTCCTTTCGTCTATATTGCCCATGAGATGACCCAGTTCTCCGACAGTAATGTCGTTGTCTTCAGCAATTGCGACAGCGTCCGCCTCTCCCTCTACGACGGCGAGAAGTCTTGGACGCTCCCCGTACCCTCCGCTCGCCCTTCAGTCGCTTGCCGTTCGGTGACGAAAGGAGACGCTTGCCAGAGCAAGCAGGCAAGAACCCTCCACCTCCCTGTCTCTTTCCAGCGCGTCTGGAACTTCTGGGAAGCCCGCGAGTTCAGCTATACCCAGCGTAATTGGCAGAAAGTGAATATGTTAGCAGAAGGAATAGTCGACGGTAAGGTCGTCTGTTCCGTCCGTAAGATGCCGTCGCGCCGTTCAACCAAGCTTCGCCTTTATGTTGATAACCCCTCGCTCTTCACGGCGCACCCCCTTCAGGGGGCTGGGGGGCTTTCCCTCGCTCCCCCTCTCGTTGCCGATGGCAGCGACTTTGTTGTCGTCGTCTGTGAGGTCACCGATGACAACGGCAACGTTCGTCGTTTGGCTAAGGAGAACATCGTCTTCACCGTGGAAGGGGAGGGCGAAATCATTGGCGATGCCGCTATCAATGCCAACCCGCGGGCGGTAGAGTGGGGTAGTGCCCCCGTCCTCATCCGTTCTACCCGCAAGGCAGGTAAGATCAAGGTTCATGCCGAGGTGCAGTTCCCCGGTACCCATGCTCCCACACCTGCCGACATCGAGTTGGAAAGCGTTCCCTACCCAGGTCAGTTTTGCGAGGCCTTGTCCCTTGCGGCTCCTCCTTTCCCTTCCCTTGTGGGTCGCGATTCCATCGTGACCTCTTCCTCTCCCTCCTCTTCTCCTTCCTCCCTTTCTCCGGAAGAGAAGACTCGTTTGCTGAAGGAGGTACAGGATCAGCAGGCTGACTTCGGCATAGGGCAGTAACCTCTCTTCCCTATGCGTTTTCAATATATAATCGAACATGCGACGCTATGTCCCGTATGTCATTATTTTATAGTGACTTACAGGGCTGAGGTCGCTGTGTAGATGTACGCTAATTGAGCGCAAGTCGAGCGCACTCTCCCGTTAACATCCATTAAGTACACAGGTCTGAAAAAACAAACATAAAGTCCTTGTCTTGCAACTGTTATGTGTTTACCTTCCAACTATTATGAGTTTGCAACGCAACTACATAGAGTTTGCACGCCAAACTCTATGTAGTTGGAACCTCCAGTGCTCGACTTTCGCTCGAATGCGTAGTTCTTTATGCGACCTCAACTCCGTATGTCGCTAATTATTAACGACTTATAAAATCTGCGTCGCACGTTCAATTTGAATCTTTTTCATCCCCAGTAGGGGACAATCCCGAATAATTGCGCTCGATAGCGCTACAAAAAGTTGTTTAAATTGTTGGTGATTAAAAAATATTTTTTAATTTTGTGGCGACAATCCTTAGTTTAATGCGTCTATAAAACAGCAAAAAGTTAACTTTATTACCTATTTAGGACCTAAATTTATTATGACTTCGAGGATGCTAAGAACCGCTCTGCTGGGTGTGTTGTTGTGTGTACAGGCACTCCCACTTGATGCTCAGAACGTGCAGAAACGCTACCGTGTGGCAGCGTGCGACTGGATGATGCTGAAGCGTCAGAAACTCGGTGTCTTTGCATTGTCTAAGGACATCGGTGCCAATGGCGTGGAGCTTGACATGGGACCGTTAGGCAAGCGCATCCTCTTCGAGAACAAGCTGCGCGACGAAGCGCAAGCCATGAAGTTCAAACATGTTGCCGACTCGCTCGGCATCGAAGTGCCGTCCATGGCGATGAGCGGCTTCTTCGCCCAGAACTTCATCACCCGTGACAACTACAGAGACCTGATCAGCGACTGTTTGCAGACGGCACGGCGCTTCGGCTCCAAGGTCGTCTTCCTCCCTCTGGGTGGCAGTGGTCACGAATGGAAGCACAAGGGAGCCCAGCGCGACACCCTCATCAGCCGCCTGCGCGTGGCAGGAACGATGGCACAGGCGCAAGGCATCACCATCGGCATCCGCACACAGCTCTCAGCCAAGGACAACATCCGCCTGCTGAAAGCGGTCGGAAGTCCGGCAGTAAAAATCTACTATAACTTCCAAGATGCTGCCGACAACCATCGGTGCATCGTGAAGGAGCTGAAACAACTTGGCAAAGACCGCATCATACAGATACATGCATCGAACACCGACAGCGTGAACCTGCGTGAAGATCCGGAGATAGACCTGCCGAAAATCAAGAAAACCCTCGATGAAATGGGATGGAATGGCTGGCTGGTGGTAGAACGCAGCCGCGATGTCACCCGTGTCCGCGACACCCGTCACAACTTCGGACGCAACGTCGCATATATCAAAGAGGTCTTCGGCATCACTCCCTAATCAAATCGAAAATCAATAAATTGTAAATTGTAAATCCGAAAATCGTAAATAACAATTAATAAGTCTAATTAAAAACCTAACAAACATGAAGAAAAATCATTTAAAGGCACGACCGAAGATATGCATGCTACTGCTCCTCGGAGCCAGCGCATTGTTTATGGTTTCGTGTGCCAGAGACGGTTTTGATGACAATGAAAGATGGGAGAGTTCGGTAACGAACACCCAGTTGTTCTCTCCGTTAGCCGATGACATTACGATTATGCCAGATGCAACTGGTGCTAATCAGATTATCAGCTGGCCTGTAGTTTTGGGAGCCAGCAAGTATGAATGCAGGCTGGTGGACACTACCAATCCTGATAATCCGAAGACGATTTATGAAGGCTTGGTTGACGGATGCTCCATCAAGGCTCCCCGTGAGGATGATACTTTCTATGAATTCCAAATCAGAACCTTGGCAAACACGTCAAAAGGAAACATCGATGCCGAAGAGACAACTTCGTTGGTCTTCAACACAACAATTCCGACCTACAAGACGATTCCGAGCGGTACGGATCTTACCACATTCTTTGCTTCTGAGACCATTCCTGATAGCGAGATAGATCCTGTAACCAAGCAGCTTATACCTGTCGCCTACAACTTGGAGCCAGGCGGCAACTACACGGTAAGTGATGTGGTGAAATTCGGCAATAAGATTGTACTTATCCGCTGCCAGAGTTCGTCTAACCTTCCGGTAATCACCGTTGAAGAGACTGGAAAGTTTGAGATTATGTCCGGTTTTACCCTGAAGAACCTTGAAATCAATACCTCTTCCATTACGAACAAGGGCTATACCCTTATCAGCTTGAGCAAGGAGCCGGATGAAAGTTTGAAGATACCATCCGGTCAGTATGCTATTACATCAGCGGTCTCCCTTGTCAACTGTGATATCAGAGACTTGCCAGGCACCTTGATTAATGACAATAGTATATCCTATGTATTGGATAACTTCACTATCAGCAAGTCTATCATCAGATTTAACAATATATCAAATACGGATGGTGGACGTTGTATCTATTTTAATAAGTCGATGCCTGTTAATTTCACAATTCTGAACTCAACATTGTATAATGCAGGTGATGCTACCGATTGGTATTTTGCACAAATACATGGTAACGAGCCGGCAAAGTTGACTGGATATACCAAAGGTGTCTTCACCTTTGTAAACAATACGTTCTATAATTTAGCAAAGGCAAAGCAATTTATCAACACCAACACCTTTAAAGGCAAAGCAAGTGTAGGATTTGAATGGCGTAACAATATTTTCGTAGATTGTGGCAACAAGGCTATTTGGGATAAAATAACGAATGGTAACAATCCTATTGTTGCATCGAATAACACCTACTGGTTCAATGGTGCTAATGCAGGAGAAAAGTATGATACAAACGTATTGGGAACAGATCCAGCATTCGTAGATCCTGTCAATGGAAACTTTACACCGACGGGTGCTGAGCAGTTAGAGAAGAGAACCGGTGACCCACGTTGGCTTCCCGCAGAGAACTAATTACTAACCTAAAGCAGAAACAACTATGAATATCAAAAGCATAAAGACTTTAGCCCTTGGCTTGTCACTGTTCCTTGCGGTGCCTGCCATGGCACAGAATAAGGTCGTGACCGGTACCATCGTCGACGAAACAGGCGAGCCGGTCATCGGAGCTACGGTACGTGTACCGGGAACCAACATCGCCACGATTACCGACCTTGATGGTAACTATAAGATTGACGCACCCGCTGGCAGCAACATCTCCGTGTCGTATATCGGCTACAAGGATGTCGTCACCAAGGGTGGACGTGTACAGCTCAAGCAGGCAGACACCGACCTCGAAGAAGTCGTTGTCGTCGGTTACGGTGTGCAGAAGAAAGCCCACCTGACCGGTTCTGTGGCAACGGTGGACATGAATGAAGTGCAAGATTTGGCTAATGGCAACCTTGCCTCTTCGCTGAGCGGCCTGGTCAATGGTCTCTCTGTTAGCGGCGGTGATGCCCGACCTGGTGAGAATGCAACAATCACTATCCGCGATGTCAACTCGTTGGGAGAAATTGGTTCTACGGCTCAGCAACCTCTGTTCGTCATCGACGGATATATCTATCCGAATGACGTAAAGGTGGGAAATGCTTCGCAGAACCTTGGTGCAGAAGCTTTCAACAATTTGGATGCCAGTGAGATTGAAAGTATCTCTGTCTTGAAAGACGCTTCTGCAGCTGTCTATGGTGCCCGTGCTGCTAACGGTGTCATCCTTGTTACGACAAAGAAAGGTAAGGTAGGAGAACCGCGCATCAGCTATAGTGGTTCGTTTGGTTTTACTAATGCCATATCTCGTCCAAAAATGCTGAGTGCATACGATTACGGACGCATGTTTAATGCTGTGAAAGCAGCCGATCCGACAAACACGTCATTGAACAAGACAACTGCTTTGTTCCAAGCTGACGAACTGGAAGCAATGAAGGGATTAGATTATGACTTGTTAGACAAATACTGGGAAACCGGTTTTACCCAGAAGCATAGTGTGAACGTCAGCGGTGCATCCGAAAAGGTAAACTATTTTGCAGGACTGGCTTATTTCAAGCAAAACGGTAACCTTGGAAAACTCGACTATGACCGATGGAACTACCGCGCTGGTGTAGACGTGAAGATCAGTAAGTGGCTTAGTGCAAACCTGACAGTCAGCGGTGACTATGGCAAGAAAGACAAACCCTTGGTTAAGGTGGGTGGAACCAGTCAAGAGAAGGACTACAACCTGTTGTTGACGCATCCGCGTTACATCCCTGAAGAAGTCGGCGGATATGCTATGGCAACATTTGGCCCATCCAGTACTCGTACAGGATACAAGAATGCTGACCAGCTCTATTCCTTCGACGTACTCCAGAATAATGGTGATTTCTCGAAGAACATGAACTCCAACTTGAATATCAGCGGTAGCTTGAACTATGATTTTGGATGGAGCAAGATTCTAAAAGGCTTGAAACTGAAGTTCTCTTATTCAAAGAGTATCACTACAAGCAAGACGAATGAATATGGATCTGCATTCAAAGTCTATGATCTTGAAACCCGTTATGGTTCTGGTAAGCACATGTTTACCCCGACAGGTGCAGAGCCTGAAGATTTCCAGTTGGTTTACACTCCTGCCATTGAAACCAGCAATGGTGACTATCTGAGCCGTTCAATGATTCGCACTGATAACTACCAGATGAACTTCACGGCACAGTATGCACGTAAGTTTGGTAATCATGACATTAGCGCCTTGTTCTCTATTGAAAAGTCTGAAGCTGAAAGTGAATACCTTGTTGGTCAGCGTATGCAGCCTTATCCATTCACCACCTATCAGTCTAATTCGGCTACCGGTGAGGAGTCTACCACCTTTACCCGCAGTGAAAGTGGTACACTCTCCTACATTGGTCGTATCAATTATGCATTCAAAGACCGTTATCTCTTCGAATTCTTGCTCCGTTCCGATGCTTCTACGAAATTCCATCCCGATAACATGTGGGGAACGTTCCCCGCATTTAGTGCTGGTTGGGTAGCCAGTGAAGAACCTTGGTTCAGAAATGCAAAGTGGCTCAAGTGGATTAACTTTTTGAAGATTCGTACATCATGGGGACTTACCGGCCGTGACAATACTGCTGCATGGCAGTGGATGAAGGTTTATAACATGGACCAGAACCGTGGTGTTGTCTTTGGCGACAACAATCCGACGGGTGGACGTATTACTTTCAATAAGGAAACCTCTGCTGTCAATCCTGACGTACATTGGGACAAGTCCTATAAGTGGAACCTTGGTTTTGATATGCGTTTCCTCAACCAGCGACTGAGTGTTACTTTGGAGCACTATCGTGAATGGAACCGTGAGATGTTGATGCGAATCAGCCAGAACATTCCGTCAACTGTAGGAACGCCGAGTGCGGCACAAAACGTTGGTAAAATTAACAACTGGGGATGGGAACTCTCTCTGAACTGGCGAGATAAAATTGGTAAGGACTTCAAGTACAACATTGGCATCAACACAGGTTACAGTGACAACAAAGTGCTCAATATGAACTGGGCTGATGAATATATCTATCGCCAAATACAGTATGGTGGCCGTACAGACATCGGACTTTGGGGTATGCAGTGTCTCGGTATGTTCCGCAGTTTCCAAGATATTGAAGAATATTTTGAAACTAACTTGAAGAAAGCCGATGGTACTTATGGCACCTATATGGGATTATCAAAAGACAATGTTCGCCCGGGTATGTTGATTTATAAGGATGTACGTGGTGAGTATGACCCCAATACAGGTACCTATGCGGGTCCTGATGGTATTGTAGATGAAAAGAATGATCAAGTACAGTTAGGACATCGCGGAAATATTTATGGATTTACACTCAATGCTGGTGCAGAATGGAAAGGTCTTTCTCTAACCTTGCAGTTCAATGCTCAATGGGGTGGCTATGCCGTTGTTCCCGGTTCTGCATTGAAATTCAATGGCGATATAGAGTATTGCAACATGCCGTCATTCTGGAATGTTGATAACATGTTCTCATATCAGGATGTTTACGATGATGCAGGAAACAATTTGTTAGTGGCACAGAATCTTAATGGCTCCATGCCAAACTTGGCATACGCATCGGTTAACGCTGTAGCATCATCATTCTGGCGAGTCAGTGCAGCACGCGTAACGCTCAATCGGCTTACTATTGCTTACAACATTCCAAAACAATGGCTGAAGAGTATTGGATTTATTCAAAATGCACGAATCAATGTTACGGGACAGAACCTGATTAACTTCTACAATCCTTATCCAGACCGCTTCATGAGTCCCATTTCGGGCACTTATGGCAGTTATCCCAACCTGCGCAAGTGGACCATTGGTGTGAACCTGACATTCTAAACCTTTAAACAGTAAGACAATGAAAAGAACATCTAAATATATAGGACTTGCGCTCGTCGCAGCGCTTGGTCTCTCCTCCTGTAGCGACAAGTTCCTGGAGGACAAAAGAAATTATGATAATGCTGTGCAGGAACTTTATAATACCTATGAGGGTGCAAAAGCACGTGTAACTGATATTTATAGCTGGTGCTTGCCTGCTGTGGGAGACCTTACGGCAGAAGGCTCATACAACTATTTGTCGGTTTCCATGGGTAATGCAGACATGGCAAGTAAATCGACTGAGGAATATAGCGGTTTCAGCATTTTTGTTGATCCCACAATAGAACTAAGTTCAAGTGCAGCAAACAGTAACAATGCCGTCCCTGACTTTTTTGTTGGGCAACAAAATAATATTCAGGTATCTACCTATGGACGAATTCGTAACATCAATGATGCCATTGAGGGAATTACAAACTCTACCCTTACGGATGCCCAGAAGGATGAATTGCTTGGCCAATGCTATTTCTTCCGTGCATGGTGTTATTACAACTTGTTCAAATGGTATGGTGGTGTGCCTTTGGTCAAGGAGGTTATGGAACCTGTAGAAAGTTCGGTAGTGGAACGTTCTTCAGCCAAAGCTACCAAAGATTTCATTATCGAAGACTTGAACAAAGCCTCTGAAATGCTTTATGCAAAGACTGCCGTGAAGAAAGGTTGGGAAAGCGATGACGACTATGGGCGTGTGACATCTGGCACTGCGCTTGCCTTGAAAGGACGTGTACTAACCCTCTGGTGTAGCCCGCTCTTCAATCGCAAAGGTGATCAAGCACGTTATCAGGAGGCATATAATACTATGAAAGAAGACCTGTCAACCATCAATGCATGTGGTTATGAGCTTTTCCAAGAAGGTAGCAATATCAATGGAGCATTCTATTCCAGCATGTTCAATACCATCAAAAGAAACCCAGAAGCTGTTTTCGTCACTCTGTACAACAGTATCGTCAGCGATGACGGACTTGACACACAGAAGAACAACCCATGGGAACGTTCAATCCGCCCGTCCAACACAGGAGGTAGTGGTAAGAATGCATCTGCCATGCTGCTTGACATGTTCCCAATGTCAGATGGAAAAGTTCCGCAAGCAGTACAGGATAATGGTAATTACACTAAACTTGTCAAGTCAGATTTGTCTTCTTCCTACAATAAAAATGTGCCATTTATAGAGCGAGATCCACGTTTCTATCGTACATTTGCGCTTCCTGGTTTCCGCTGGGCTTATAGCGGCACGCCGAAGGATGCTAACAGTCCACAGGACGGTTCAAACTATACTTTGTGGAATTATGTGTGGTACACTAAGGAAAAAAATTCAAAAGATGAAGAGAGCGGAGAACATTATGGTGCAGATAACTTAATGAGTGGAACTCAGGGTGTCTATGTACGCAAGAAGTCTGATGATTTGGATGTGAGCAATCCGCTCTATAGCTATATGGCTACATACTCCAAAGGAGCTGCTCCTTATTTCTCCAAGGCTCCACTTATTGAGCTCCGCTATGCAGAGGTACTCTTAAACTTAGCGGAAGTTGCATGTGGAGCCGGTCAACTGGGTGAAGCTGAGAGCTATCTGAATCTGGTCCGTTCAAGAGCAGGCGTCAGTACTTCGAACTATTATGATGGCTCTCAAGCTGGTCTGATGTCAGCCATACTCTATGAACGCCAAGTAGAGTTCGCTTACGAAGGGAAGCGCTTTGATGACTGCCGCCGTTGGCTTCTCTATGATGGAGGAGCAAATTTCAACCAGATTAGTGGTGCTCCCTCTACATGGACACTCAGCGGTTTATGGGGAAGTAATACCTGCACATGGTTGGGTCTCAAGCCACTTAACGGACAGCGTCGCGAAAACATGGTCTTCCGTGTGAATGATGAATATGGAGCGGAATCAGATTGGACTACTTATTATTCAGACCCAATCTTGGTTAAAGATTTTATGCCAGCTATAGCCAAAGCAAAAATTGCAGTAGCAGAGGGTAAATCCGAAACCGAAGTTACAGATGACGAAGTGAAAAAGTATCTTGGTGATGCAACTAATAAGGCAGCTTGTGTAGAGGAAGCAAGAGCTGCGCGTGATGCGGCATACTCTGTAAGCCTAAATGAAACCTTCGATTTCGATCATGGCAAGGTAAAGGACCTCGCAAATTTTTATCAGAAGAAACTCATTCGCAAGACACGTAAAGGTGATGCACGCGATGCGAACCATGTTGACTTATACATTAATTTCCGGCCGAAGTATTACTTCCTCGGTCTGTCTGTTTCAGCACAATCTGCAAATAAGACTTTGCCACAGACAATAGGCTGGGAGTCCTCTTATGCAGGTGCTACCTTCGACCCGCTGGCTGACTAACCGATTATCGTGAACGGTATATTTCTAAGCAGTAGTCTCTTTATCATTCAGCGGACAACTGCATACTAAATGAAAATAATACATCGATGTGTCATACATCGATGTATTATTTTTATATGGATAGCTATAAAAATAGCTATAAAAAATGACAAAAAACTAAGAAAATTAGATAAACATGATGCTACTTTCAGAAAGATTACTTATATTTGTAGCGTTTTAGCAGTTAAATCTCTAATATGAATAAATTCATTACTATATTACTAACAATTTAAAACTTAACGATTATGAAGAAAATCTTTACGCTTATTGCTTTGGCAACATTTGCCATTGGTGCTAACGCACAGGAAGTATGGGATGCATCCAGCCTGAAACAGACAGGTGTGGAGAATCCAAAGTGGACGGATGTGACAGCTGATGCTATCAGTTCATCTGACAATACCGCTGAAAACGTTGTCTTCCGCAGTAGTGCAAGTCCGTTGCCTTATCCTGGTGAGGGCGTGGAAACAGATCCTCTTACGGTAGAGTCCGATGGCCTCTCAACAGAGAAATTGATGGACTATACGATTAGTGCTTCTACAACAAATGTTGCTTTTAAGGCTATCTGTACTCCCAACTTGAATGAGACTCAGTCTTGGGGATACGGTCTTGGTGTTGATCCTACAGCTGAGGAGATTACTAACAACCGTTGCCTCAATAAGGAAGGATGTTCACCACAGTTCATTGACTATATCAAGGCAAAGAGTGGTAACTGTACCGACAAGTACATTGACTGGTATGAGTTAAACAGCGATGGAGATCCTACTCACAAGGTTAGTCAGGACAAGTGGAATCCTGAGAATACCGACGTGAAGCCGGCTATGGGATCTTGGTATGAGTTTGCCGTGTCAAGTGATGGTACACTGAAGGTAGGTATCTTGCTTCCGAAGAATATCCAGAACAACAAGTTGTATATAGCTACTTTGGATGCCGACGGTTACCATTTCTCTTTGATTGATCCCGCATCGGTAGATGTATGGGGCTGGGTTAACAACAATACTTACGCTGAGGATAATGAAAATTGCATCAGAAATGCCAAGTTGCAGAGCGATTATCGCATTGTTGAGGCAACTAATCTTTCGAACCCGTTCTTGGGCTATGTTACTTTTCCTGTTGAGGCGGGTACGACCTACATGATGCTGACACCAGACAACCAGCTGGGTCTCTACGGCTTTGAGTTCACTCCGGGCAGCTCTACCGGCATCACCGCCGTTGCTGCTGACAAGGCTGCCGACGCCAATGCTCCTATCTACAACCTCGCTGGTCAGAAGGTTGGCAAGAGCTACAAGGGCATCGTCATCAAGAACGGTAAGAAGTACATCCAGTAATACTGCACATCAGGAGTCGGGAAGCAAGGCACAAGGTGCCTGCTTCCTGACTCTTTCCACTTTATGACAGGTTCTGCGTCAATCGGTCGGAAAGAAATTAGAATAATTAGAATAATTTTCGTATGAAGAATAGTATAGCTTTGGAAGAAAGAGAGCCTAACGTATTATTGGCTGACTATCCTGATTCTTCTGTCAAGGGGATTTCTCCAGAAGAGTTATTTCGCAGAATAGAAAAGAAGGTAAAGGCGATATATGAGATGTAGTAAGAAAGAATATGTTGATATATGAAATTTTGCCAAAAGCAGAAGATGCCATTACTACTTTCTATGAAAATGTGGCGTTAAGATATAGACATACATATTCATATGCCAATCTCGTAAATAATATCCAACAGGCTGTTTCATCAATCTATCGGATAGAACGTTCTCTTTTGCGCCGTCAACCGATACTTTCTAAATGGGAAGGATGCTACATGGCTAAGGCAGACAAATGGTATTTTGCCTACATCATCGAAGAAAACAAAGTCTTTATCGTTGATGCCTGCCATTCGCAGAACATGCATGAGTAAAGGAAACCAAACTTTAAGTTAAAGGAAGACACTATTTTTTTATTTTTTATTCATTAAACCTAAATTATTTATGAAACAAAGACTATCAATGTTATGGGTATTCCTACTCAGTTTCGTAGTAGGAGCCTGGGCAGACACGGAGGTGTCACCAGTTGGTGGTACTTCCAATGCAACAGTGAATGGAACGTCGTTCTCTATTAATGGTACGACGAATGCCGGAAGTGGAACCAAGATTTCACCGATGTCGGACAAAGGTATCAAGGTGAGAGTGAATACTCCTCTTGTTATGACTGTCAATGCTGGCTATCGTATCAATTCCGTTACGGCGTATGCTGCTTCTAACGACAACAGCAAGACTTTCACTATCGAGAAGATCGAAGTCGATGGTACCGAGTATGTACCCAGTGGTGTAACTATGCCGATTACCTGTGCACAGAAGAATGCTTCTGAAGCAACAGCTATCGATATTACTGGCATTGCTGCTACGAAAGATATTAAATTTACCTTTGGCGGCACAAACAGTCAGGGTATTATGGAATTCCATGTTGACTATACCCAGACAGAGGTCATTCTTCAGGAAATTGCATCTGTTAAGTTGAATGGTACAGCTATCGGTGAAACAGAACTTGCAAAGTTGAAAGCAGAGAAGGCTTTGACCATTGACGGTTCTTCCCTCAATGGTATTGGTATTCTCGATGTTACTCTTTCTTCAGGTGCAACAACCGTTAACCGTGCGTTTGACGGCGATAATGTTGTTTATACGTTTACCACTAATGGTGGTGCTGATAAATACACCGTTACTGTAACAGGTGTAGCGAAGACCTATGCTGCTGCACAAGGAACAGTGGTTTATTACAAGGAAGATGCCTTGTCAAACGAGAAAAAGACGTTGACCATTGATGGTGTCGCTTTCAACTACCCAAATAAGCAATTTGGTTATGCAAACAACACTGCCGGAGTAACCTTGGGCGAGACTACCTACAAGCCTATCAAGCTTTCTACGGGTGAGGCCGTTTCCGTAACGTTCCCCGAAGGCAAGAAGGTTAAAAAGATTATTGTCTATGGTTGGTCGGCTGGCGGTCTTGGCACTGGCAAGCTGGTTAACTTCACCGATGGAGGAGAAAAGTCTGTTGATACCAGCAACGACATCTTCTTTGCTAACGACGGTGCAGGCTCTGTCTATCCTTCCGTATATGAATATGAAGTTGACAACTGGGAGGCTCTGACCTTCCAAGGCAACGGCGACCAGCCATTCGTTGTCATGGACTTCGTATATGCTGAAGAGGCTCCTGTAACCTACGCTATCTCCGCATCAGTTTCTCCGGACGGTGCAGCTACTATAGAGCTGCCGAAGACCGAGGCTGAAGAGGGCGAGACGGTGACATATTCTCTCATTCAAATGCTTGCAGGTATGAATGGTAAAATCACCTTCGGTGAAGGCTGGGGTATCAAGAACGTATCAGAAAGAAGCTTGGCCGTTCAGACCGAAAGTGGTACTGATGTAGAGTACACATTGGAAAATACGCAGATGTCTCTGTCGTTCACCATGCCCGCCGAGAACGTAGTCATTAACATGACGCTCTTCAAGGATTATGCTATTCATACGCAGGCTACCGAGAATGGTTCCTACACCATCAACGGCAAGACCATCACTGCCGGTAATGACGTCACCAAGCTCGAAGGCGACGAAATCACCATCGAAGCTACTCCGGCTGATGGCTACACCCTCAGTGCCATCACCGTGACCGGTGAAACCAGCAACACGGCTTACACCGTTACCGACGGTAAGTTCACCATGCCTTCAGAGAACGTAACCCTTTCCGTTACCTTCGAAGCAGACCTTGGTGCTACCGCTACCTTCGACTTCACTGCCAATGAGTGGAATAATCCAACTGCTACATCATCATTGGATGCAGCAAGTGCACCTATCGGTACATTGGAGAAAGACGGTATTAAGGCTGTCTTCAAGCGTGCTACCGGCAACCAGCCGTACTATTTTGCTAACAGTACTACAGCACAGGCTCGCTTGTTGAAGAATAACATCCTGAAGGTGATAGCTCCCGAAGGCAAGGCCATCCTGAAGGTTGTCTTCACCGCTCCCACCTACAACCTGAGTGGTGACGGATTGACCGAGAAGACTTGGACGGGTAATGCTACCCGCGTGGCATTCAACGCTACGGGTTCCTGCTACTTTACTCAGATGGATGTCACTTATGCAGACATGACTTCTGAGACTGTTGATCCCGAAGAGGCAGACGAAACCATCACCCTCGACTTCAACGACCCGACAGCTCACTCTGAGTTCAATGTTACTGAGAATACCTATCTGACTCAGGACATCGTTCTTAGCGACGGACCTGCCGAGCAGGGTTCTCGCGTGAAGACCACGATTCCGTTTATCGAGGGTGCAGCAGATGCTAATCAGAACTACATCCGCGTATCTGGTTTGAACGTTTCCATGTACCTCCGTGGTGGTAAGGTTGTCTTCGAGGCTGACGGCGACAAGGTCATCAAGAACATCAAGATGACTTCTGCTGCATTCAACGCTACGCTGAACGGAGAGACTGTCACCAAGGATCAGATTACCGGCGATGGCTGGAACGGCAACTCCAGCAGAGTTGAAATGGAAGTTACCGGTGGTACCAACATCACCGACATCACCTTCACTCTCGGTGACAAGCCCGTTGAGGTGAAGTACGCTATCGAGGCTGTCGTAACACCTGCTGAGGCGTTGACCTTCGACTACAACCCGAAGGAGGCTGCTGCCGGTGAGGAAGTTACCGTAACACTCTCTAACCCTGCCTTTGGCGAAGGTTACAGTATTGCTGACCTCCTTACTGCTACTCAAAGTCTGAAGACCGAAAGCGGTACGGATGTAGAATTCACAACGAGTATACAGTCGATGTCAATAACCTTCACCATGCCAGCAGAGAAGGTGATTGCATCCATCGAGTTCGCTGCTAAGGCTAAGGACATCACCATCAATCCGGAGGACATCACCGACGGTGACATCTCTGCTGCATTTGCTGCCAAGACCGAAGGCGTTGCCAAGATTGGCGACATCACCATCAACCTTGCCGCTGGTGACTATACAATCTCTAAGACCATTTCAGTTCCCAACAACTTGACCATCAACGGTAATGGTGCTACTGTTTCTATGGGAGCCGAGTTTGCCGACAACGTTATCACGCTT
>ODAI014185821.1_pt1 | contig 64933 bp, 59 predicted proteins | sample 1539321 | NCBI WGS metagenome assembly ODAI01 (sample SAMN02144231, study PRJEB22623) | gut metagenome | biome: sheep rumen | host: Ovis aries | place: New Zealand
GTAAGCATTTCATCAATATCACATCTCCTGACAAATGTGAGACGGCTTGTGATTTTTGCTGCTCTCAACGCATTACTATAGATGAGATTATAAACAGTCATTCTTGTAACTCCAAGCAATGATGCTGCTTCGGCAATAGACATGTAGTCTTTGTTGCCGGTTTTACTCGCAGAAATCTTGTCTGCTTTCTCCATAGTGTCCTGCTCTGTCTGGAGAAGGACTCTCTTTCTGATTGCGTCTTTATACGCATGACTGTTACATTGCTTTGAACAGAACCTTGTTGAGACCTTCCAAGCAATGAACTCTTGTCCGCACCATTCGCAGACTTTTTTGATTTTAACTTTACTTGCTGTCATTTTTGTTCATTTTTTGTTAATATTAAGGTGGCTGATGGCTTCAACTATTGTATATAGTATTATACCATTGTCAACCATTGTATAATTCCTCTACTATCTCGCTAACCTCCGCTACTATTATAATGGTCGTTGTTGGAGTCAGCGGTACAAGAGCGGTACAAAAAATCGAGCAAAAACGATTTTTATCGACTTTACTTAAAAAGCGGGCAAAAAGAAAAGGCGCTCATTATGAACGCCTTATGTGATATTTAGTAATTGATTGTAATCGATGCTAATTGCTATTTACTTTCCCACGCAGAAATGTGTAAAGATATTTCCCAACACTTCGTTGGGGGTGATTTGCGAACCGGTGATTTCACCAAGTTGGTCAATAGCCAACCGCAGGTCTTCGGCAAGGAGGTCACCAGAAAGGGAGGGGTTGAGCATTTCCCATTGACCATCTACAATGACCGCGCCCATGCCTTCGAGCACTCGCTCGAGGCTTTCATGTGCACGTACCAGTGCGTCGTAATGACGTGCGTTGGTGACGATGATGTCAGAGTCGGACAAGGCGGGAAGTTCGGCTGCCTGATAGATGGCGCGCTCCAGTTCGTCAAGGCCTTGTCCCCACTTGGCCGATATCTTTATAACGGGATAGTCAGGTGTGTTAAGATGGATGTTGGCGAATGTTGACGAGTTGTTTGTCTTGTCAATCTTATTAATAATGATTATCAATGACTTATCATTAGTGCGATGAATCATTTCTTTAAATTCATTTTCCGAGGGCTCTTGGTCTATGATCCATAGCACAATCCGAGCCTTTTCAATCATCTGATAAGTCTTTTCTATACCCATCTGCTCGATGGTGTCAGTGGTTTGTCGGATACCTGCGGTGTCGATGAAACGGAATGCAACTCCTTGAATATCGATGGTGTCTTCGATGGTGTCGCGTGTAGTTCCATGAATATCTGACACGATGGCGCGTTCTTCATGAATCAGGCGGTTGAGAAGAGTTGACTTTCCCACATTGGTTTTCCCTACAATAGCGACGGGCACACCCTGCTTGATGACTTGTCCCGTTTGGAAAGAGTGGGCGAGGCGAGTGATGTGTTTGTCAATATTTATTGTCAATTCCACCAACTGATTCCTATCGGCAAACTCCAAGTCTTCATGATCTGAGAAATCGAGTTCGAGTTCCAGTAGTGATGTGAGTTTTAGGAGTTGTTCGCGGAGTTTTGCCAGTTCTGATGAGAAATGGCCTCTGAGTTGCGACATGGCCATCTGATGACTGGCCCGATTGTTGGAAGCGATGAGGTCAGCAACGGCCTCCGCCTGGCTGAGATCCATTTTGCCGTTGAGATAGGCGCGCATGGTGTATTCACCGGGACGGGCCATTCGGCATCCGCCGGCCACGAGCAATTCCAACACCTTGTTTAATATATAGCGCGAGCCGTGGCAAGAAATCTCCACGGAGTCTTCACCGGTATAGGAACGGGGTGCATGAAAAACGGATACCATCACTTCATCGATTGTCTGAGGCTTTCCACTTTCGGTGGATGCGGGACTCACGATGTGGGTGTAGCGAATGGTATTGGGTTCTGCACATTCGCATTTTACTGAACAGATAGAACTAACGATTGAGAAGGCCTCAGGACCGCTGATGCGAATGATGCCGAGCGCTCCGCCAGGAGCCGTTGCTAATGCGCAGATGGTGTCGTTTTTCATTGATTCTTTGCCCAAGTATGATAATGAATGCTTCGTCCTTGCCAGTCATTGGGATGAAGGCAAGGACGTTAAACGTTTGTAATGGAAAGTTTGAGTGTGAATGTCATATACGGTCAAGGACCTTGACGATGAGATCGTCGATTGTGGATTTATATCCCGTGTTGGCGCTCTTGGCCCAACGGTTGGCAATCACCATGCAACAGGTCATGGCCTTATGGCCGAGCAGGGCAGAGAGTCCGGCTACTGCCGACGACTCCATCTCAAAGTTTGTGATTTTAAGCCCGTCGTATTCAAATGTTTCCACTTTCTCGTTCTGCTTCGGATCGGCAAGCGGAATGCGAAGTTCACGCCCTTGAGGTCCGAAGAAACCTCCGCAAGCGATGGTCACGCCCCGCACCATGTCGTCAGAAGCAATGCGGTTGATGAGTTCGGCATTGGCATCAATCACATAGGGATCGCACAGTTGCGGGTTCCAGTTCATGTGTTCTTTGAATGCCTTTTCGAAAGCGAGGTCGCACACTTCGTTCCTACCAGCATAGAAATTGAGCAGGCCGTCGAATCCAATGCTCTTCACCGATGCGATGAACGTACCGGTTGGCGTGAAGGGCTGTAGTCCGCCGCACGTGCCAATGCGCACGATGTTGAGCGAGCGAAGGGTGGTTTTCTCGGTGCGCGACTCGAAATCGATGTTGGCCAGGGCGTCAATCTCGTTGAGCACGATGTCAATGTTGTCACATCCGATACCCGTTGACACCACGGAAATTCGCTTGCCTTTATAGGTGCCTGTTATGGTTCGGAACTCGCGGCTTTCCACATCGCACTCTTTCTCGTCGAAGTGGCTGGCCACCGTTGGCACTCTTCCAGGGTCGCCAACAAGTATAACATTATCGGCAAGTTGTTCCGGCTTGACATGCAAGTGGAAAATACTGCCGTCCTCGTTGATGAGGAGTTCTGATGGTTCAAAGTACTTCATATAAGGATTATTTAGTTAAAAACATGATTTCTTCATTGCGAATAGTCTTTTCCATTGAGCGAATCTCTGCATAAAGATTCATAATGTCGCGTTCCGCCGCCAAGATGGTTGTTGAGAGATTCTGCTTTTCTGCTTCATCGGCATCATGGTATCGGTCGCGCAAAGCCTGCAATTGCTCCGTGTCGTTTTGGCAGCGCTCTTTCATCTGCATCAGTTCGGCCACCAGCGTCTTGGCTTTCTCCGACCTGAATTCACCGATGGAGTGGTAGGTGAGTGCATCGTTAACGATGAAACGGAACGATTGTTCGTCATCTCTATTTGCCCGATTGCCCTTCAAGCGTTGCAGGCGACTGAGTGCCGCACTGTATTCTCGTTTGTTCTTCCATGTTTTCTTGATGCTCTTCAAATCGGCATATTGCCTCACCTCTTCATCACTGAGGTCGGAAATGTCAAGGTTTGTGCGCTGCTTGGAGGGTACAAAGGTATACACGCACACCTTTCCTTCAGGCTGGTTGCGGTCAGAGACGAACCAACCGAGAGAGTCCAGTTCGTCAACAACATACATATAGTCGTTGCCACGTGAGTTGAACGGCAAGCCGATGTTGTTAGGGCGCAGGAACTCACCCTTTTCGCTATCATATCGAGTGACGAAAATGTCATAGCCGCCAATGCCGCCTTCTCCCTTCTGAGCGAAATAGAGGGTGATTCCGTCGGGCATCATAAACGGATAATTTGGAGAATTATCATTGTCGATACCACTCACGGGCGCGCCCTTGGTCCAGCGTAATCCCAGTTTGTCGGATGTATAGAGCAAGGCTTTGCCGATGGTGTCCACCAGCGAATAGTACATCTTGTTGCTGAAGCCATTCACATAGACATATCCCGAATGCTCTGCCTGACTCTGATAAGGAGAGATTGTGCCGCATTCGCTGGGTAGTGGAATGTATTTGAGGAAATCGTTCTTGGGAACCACAACGCTATCGATGACAAGCACCGACTGCGTATTTTCCAACATGTTCTCATATAGTAAATCCTCTGCCGTGGGCTCGGCCTTGACGGGTTTCACCACCACTTTGGCGGCCTTGGGCTTTGCGGCGGCTTTCTTCTTCTGGGCAGACGCGGTTGTCGCGCACAGAAGTGAGATTCCAATTGCCAAGAGAATATTCCGTATCTTCATATCCATTATGACTCTATTTCATGAAAACAAGATAAACAGCACATATAATCAAGAAAAACGCAAGTATGTGATTCCAATGCAGGTTCTGGCCTTGAAAGAGGATGTTGGCTATCACGGCGAACACCGCAAGCGAAACACATTCCTGGATAACCTTCAGTTGGACGAGTGTGAAAGGTCCGCCGTTGCCCACAAAACCCATGCGGTTGGCCGGCACCTGACAACAATATTCAAAGAAAGCAATCATCCACGAGAAGGCGATGACACCTATCAAAGGCCAACTCCGGCTAATGCCCTGCTCGGATAATTTCAGATGCCCATACCAAGCAAGCGTCATGAAGACGTTGCTTAATATGAGCAAGATGATGGTATACAACCCGTTCATTTCTTCTGAATATATTCATCCATGTGTTGAGCGGCACGTCTTCCGTCACCCATGGCGAGGATAACGGTGGCACCGCCTCTGACAATGTCGCCTCCGGCAAATATTTCCATGCGCGAAGACTGCATGCTTTCGTTCACCGCAATGGTGTTCTTGCGGCCGAGTTCCAGGTCTTTGATGGACTTCGGCACCAACGGATTCGGCGAAACGCCAACGGCAACGATAACCTGGTCCACATCGAGCGTCACCGTTTTGCCTTCTACAGGAACGGGAGAACGACGTCCGGAGGCATCGGGCTCGCCAAGTTGCATCACTTGGAGTACGGCCTGCTTCACGGCACCCTTCTCATCGGCAATATACTCGATAGGATTGTGAAGCGTGAGGAAATGGATTCCCTCCTCCTTGGCATGCTTCACCTCTTCGAGACGTGCCGGCATTTCCACCTCAGAGCGGCGATACACCAGTGTCACCTCTGCGCCCAGACGCTTTGCCGTACGGCAAGAGTCCATGGCCGTGTTGCCACCACCAACTACGAGAACGTTCTTTGCCGGGTTCAACGGCGTATCGGTTGTCGGGTTGGCGGCATCCATCAGGTTCACGCGGGTAAGGTATTCATTGCTCGACATGATATTGATGGAATTCTCGCCCGGTATGTTCATGAAATTGGGCAGACCGGCACCCGAGCCCACGAAGACACCTTTAAATCCCTGTTGTTCGAGTTGTTCCACGGTAACCGTTTTGCCAATGATCACGTCTGTCTGGAAATGAACGCCCATCTTGGCAAGGTTTTCTATTTCAACGTCAACGATTTTATTCGGCAGACGGAACTCTGGAATACCATATTTCAGTACACCGCCAATCTCGTGAAGTGCCTCGAAGACGTAAACATCATAGCCTTTCTTCACCATATCACCGGCAAAACTCAGTCCGGCAGGGCCAGAACCAACCACGGCAATCTTGATTCCGTTGGCCGGGGCCATATCTGGAAGCGACATATTCCCACTTTCACGCTCGAAATCGGCAGCAAAACGCTCGAGATAACCTATGGCAACGGCGGGCTCGTTCATCTTCAGATGGATGCATTTGCTTTCGCATTGCTTCTCCTGAGGGCATACACGGCCGCAGACGGCGGGCAGGGCAGAGGTGTTTTTAAGCACTTTGGCGGCTGCCAGGAACTGTCCCCGCTCAATATTCTTGATGAAAGACGGGATGTTGATATTCACCGGACAGCCCTCAACGCATGTTGGCTTGGCGCAATCGAGGCACCTCTGGGCTTCTCTCATTGCCATTTCCTTGGTGAGTCCGATATTCACTTCTTCGGTTCTTGTCGTGGCCCGGTAGGCAGGATCGAGTTCGGGCATCACCACACGTTCTATCGCCGTGCGCTCCTTGGGCTTCATGGCGTTGCGGATTTCCTTGCGCCATTCCGCATTTCTGTCGGTAAGCACGTCAATTGTGTCATTGGTAGGATCATCGTCCATCACAACATCAGACGTGGCAGAGGCATTTTCGTCGTTTGCAGAATCAGAAACCATGTCGAGATGCTCTTCATAATGAGCCAGTTCTTCCTGTTCCTCACGCTTGAAAGTGCCCATTCGCTTGAACATTTCGTCCCAGTCCACCAAGGCTCCGTCAAACTCCGGACCATCGATACATACGAATCGCGTCTTTCCGCCAATAGTGAGGCGGCAGGCACCGCACATTCCGGTACCGTCGACCATAATCGTATTCAGCGACACTTCGCACGGAATGTTATACTTCTGGGCCGTCAGGTTAGAGAATTTCATCATGATGGGAGGTCCGATGGCAAAGACCTTGTCAACGTGCTCCTGCTCAATGAACTTTTCTATGCCAACCGTTACGACACCCTTTTCGCCATAACTGCCGTCGTCGGTCATGATAATCACCTCGTCGGAACTCTCACGCACCTTGTCTTCAAGGATGATCAAGTCCTTTGAACGACCGGCCATCACCGAGAGAACACGGTTTCCGGCAGCCTTCAAAGCCTGGATAATGGGAAGCATGGGAGCCACGCCCAAACCGCCGCCGGCACATACCACCGTCCCGAAGTTCTCAATATGAGTGGGATTTCCCAAGGGACCCACCACATCGGTTACATAGTCGCCCTCGTTGAGCATACAGAGTTTCTTTGAAGAAAGGCCCACTTGCTGAACAACAATTGTAATCGTGCCTTTCTCAATGTCGGCTCCAGCGATGGTAAGCGGCATGCGCTCACCTTTCTTTCCTACGCGCACAATCACGAAATTGCCTGCTTTTCGGCTTTTCGCAATCAACGGCGCTTCTATCTCGAACAGAAAGACTTTTTCAGAAAACTGTTCTTTTCTTATTATCTTATTCATAATGCTTGTATTTTTATCTTCTTTAGACAAGTCTCAAACACGGGATACCTCTTCGTCTATTAAGACATCATATCCCTTAATCTATCGTGTCGAAACCAGTATAAGGCACCAAGGCTGCTGGAATCTTGATACCGTTCTCGGTCTGGTTGTTCTCCAGGATAGCAGCCACAATGCGTGGTAATGCCAGTGCCGAGCCGTTCAGGGTGTGGCAAAGAACAGGTTTCTTGCTGCCTTCCGGACGATAGCGGCATTTCAGACGGTTTGCCTGATAGGTGTCGAAATTGGATACCGACGACCCCTCGAGCCAACGTCCTTGAGCCTCAGAATACACTTCGAAGTCGTAGCAGATGGCAGATGTGAAACTCTGGTCGCCGCCGCACAAAAGCAAAATGCGATAGGGGAGTTCCAGTTTCTTAAGCAGGCCTTCCACATGCTCTAACATTTCCTTGTGGCTCTCCTTAGAATGCTCCGGCTTATCGATACGTACGATTTCGATTTTTGAGAACTCATGAAGTCGGTTCAGTCCGCGCACGTCCTTGCCATAACTGCCTGCTTCGCGGCGGAAGCACTGTGTGTAGGCGCAATTCTTGACAGGAAGGTCTTTCTCGTCGAGGATAACGTCGCGGTAAATATTCGTCACGGGAACCTCGGCGGTAGGTATCAGATAGAAATCATCCACCTCGCAATGATACATCTGGCCCTCCTTGTCGGGCAATTGGCCCGTGCCGTAGCCTGATGCAGCATTCACCACGGTGGGAGGCATGATTTCTGTGTATCCGCTCTTGCGTGCCTCGTCGAGGAAGAAATTAATCAAAGCCCGCTGAAGGCGTGCGCCCTTGCCAACGTAAACGGGGAATCCCGCTCCAGTGATTTTCACTCCCAGGTCGAAATCTATCAGGTTGTACTTCTTGGCAAGTTCCCAGTGGGGTAGTGGAGAGGCGATGCCCAGCGACGGATTCACATCCCAGTTGCCAACGGTATCGGTCTCCGTGCATTCCTTCAGGTTGCTCTTCACCACGCGGTTGTCTTCAGCAGCCTTTCCCTCCGGTACCTCGTCATAGGGGATATTGGGTATCTGGCAGAGTTGGGAAGTGAGCATTTCCTGAGCCTTGCTCATCTCTTCCTCCAACTGCTTATTCATTTCTTTCATCTTTGACACACTTTCCTTCACCGCATTGGCCTCGTCTTTCTTTCCCTCTTTCATCAAAGCGCCAATCTGCGCTGCCAGTTTCTTGGCCGTGTTCAGGTTTGCATCCAGTTGTTGTTGTGCTTCACGACGCTTCTTGTCTATGTCAAGCACACGTTTGACTGCCTCCTCGGCATTGGCAAAATGTTTCTTTTGAAGACCGAGGACGACGCGTTCTGTCTCCTCGCTGATGAGTTTCAATGTAAGCATACTATTGTTTTTTAATTAGAATTATCTGAATAACGGATGCAAAGATACAAAAAATTATCAATACGAGCAACAGCATTCCATGTTTTTCTATTCTTTGAATAGAACATTTACCTTTTGCATGCGAACAACATCCATCGCCCATCACCTTCTCTCTCCTCATGAAACCGCCATTCATCGCTATAAGAACCGGCACAAATGTGCACACATCCAACCGCTATTGGTGATATAAAACAGAAATCCCAGCGCTCATTCGAGTACTGGGATCCTGATGTTTGTTTGGAATAAGATGTTTAATTTTGTTAGGCCTCTGCCTCCTCTGTTACGGGAATGACAGAAACCGTGCTCTTGTTGTTACGGCCTTTCTTGAAGTTTACAACACCATCACAAAGAGCGAAGAGGGTATCATCCTTGCCGATACCAACATTAACGCCGGGATTGTGGTGAGTACCACGCTGGCGAACGATGATATTTCCGGCTACACATTTCTGACCACCCCAGATTTTCACGCCGAGTCTTTGCGATGCACTTTCGCGACCATTCTTAGAACTACCTACACCTTTTTTATGTGCCATTTCTTGTTCCTCCTACGTGTTAAGCGATTACTGACTTGATTACTACCTGAGTGTACTGCTGACGGTGACCGTTCTTCTTCTGATAGCCCTTGCGGCGCTTCTTCTTGAAAACAATCACTTTTTCGCCCTTTACCAGCGGACTCAATACTTCACACACTACTTTTGCACCCTCAACAGTGGGTGTTCCTACTGTGACTGCGCCCTCGTTGTCAACGAGCAGCACCTTGTCAAACTCAACAGCCTGGCCTTCTTCCGCCTCGCGGATGTGATTAATGAACAGTTTCTTGCCCTGTTCTGCCTTGAACTGCTGACCGTTAATTTCTACAATTGCGTACATTTTTATTTGTAAAACGGGTTTTTTCCGCGTGGCGTGCATGCTTCGTGCCGCCTCTTTTTTAAGCCACCACGGACTAAAATTTCATAAATCGGCTGCAAAATTACAACTTTTTTATGAACTGGCAAAATTTTGCGAACTATTTTTTATCACATATCCCGTGAATTCCTTAAAATCTAATTCCGAGCGACTTACTGGCATTCCAGACCAGAGCCGCAACATATCCATAATACACCTATACCGTTGACTCCTCATGTCAATGCGATTGATGCCTTATGCTGACAGTCAAAAAAACACGACAAAACCATGTTGCAGTTTTTCTTCGAAATAGAAATGAGTTTTGGAAAAAACGGGCGTTGAAAACGAGAAAACGTAAAGATTCATTACCGCAGCGCACATTTCAGCGCACAAAACCTATGCTTTTACACTTCAAAAACTATGGTTTTACACCTCAAAAACTATGTTTTCGCCATCCAAAAGCATAGGTTTTACCAGAAAATTCCTGATTTCTCCTGTCAAGAAAAAACACGTTATCATTATAATCTCCTATTAACCAAGAAGTTATGGAAAGCGCTCCAAAACTCGCGTATTTCGCGCCCAATTGACCGTCCGTATACAACATCGCCGATATGAGAGCCTAAAATACGGATTTTCCATGACAATTTCTTGCTCAAGAACCACCCGGCTCCACCAGTTTGTGAATAATCTGAAAAACGGCTCTGATACCTTGCCTTGCATCTTGGGGGTGCATTATTGTATTTATATGCTTTGCTTTTGTCAATCAAAAGACAACAACTCGTCTGGCGGACACATATCGCCCGGCACCAAAAATGATCGTGAACAAGTGCAAAAAATAGCAACATAGCAGACAAAAATAGCATGAAATGATTTGGCCGCTTAACCATGATTCGACTGCAACATACACGAAATTTGATAAATTTTATTAAAAAACCATATAAATGCATGTTTTTTCAAGAAAAAAACATTATATTTGCATTTGAAAAAAGTTCTGGACAAAACTCGTTACAATGAAATACAATATCACACAACCAAAAGAAAAGAATGCCGCATACCGTACTTTGGTCAATCCGAAGTTAATGGATGAGTTGAAGGAAAGAATCTTGAACATCATTCTGATTCAGAAAAAATATAAGGACAAGAATTATTCCGCAAAACAACTCGCCAGCGATCTCGGCACGAACACACGCTATATCTCGGCCGTGGTCAATGTGCGCTTTCACATGAATTACACTACTTTTGTCAACAAATTCAGAATCGAGGAAGCCATGGCACTTCTTGTAGACAGGCGCTATTGTGATTTGAACATGGAAGATGTCAGCGACATGGTGGGATTTTCCAACAGGCAGTCTTTCTATGCCGCGTTTTATAAGTTCAACGGCACCACTCCTCGCGAATACAGGCTAAAGCACTTAGCCCAGTCTGCTGATAAGAAAGGAACGAAAGCATAATCGTTCCTTCCCTAAAAACACTATATTTGAGATGAATTCTTTTAACTATTCAGACGAGCGTTTTGCTGACATACAGATGCTCAGATACCGTCTGAACGGTTTTGACTTGCTAAGCCTGCAACAGAAAAAACTGATTTATTTCTTGTCTGAAGCCACCTTGTTCGGCCGCGACATCACGTACGACCAGAATTGTCAATACAATTTGGAAATACGGAAGATGCTCGAGGCTATATATATAAGATGTGTGATGAACCAGGAAGGTGAGCCGTCTGCCACGTCCGACGATGAGCAGGAGCGGAAGGCTCTTGTGGAATATGTGAAAAGAATATGGTTCTCAAACGGCATTCACCATCATTATGGTTGCGAAAAATTCACTCCGGGCTTCTCTCCGGAGTATCTCAGGAAACTACTAAACGACGAGCGCATTCCGGCTGACGAACTCCCCTTGCACAAAGGAGAGCATATCGGCGATATGGCCGAGCGCCTGTTCCCCGTGATTTTCGACTCAAAGGTCCTTCCCAAAAGGGTAGACAAGAGTGCCGATACCGACATGGTCGCATCGTCGGCATGCAACTTCTACGAGGGCGTCTCACAGAAAGAAGTTGAGCAATTCTATGGCGACATGAAGCAGAAGTATGCCGACGACCCAGCACCCGTATCATACGGATTGAACAGCAAACTGGTGAAAGAGGGCGGAACGATAAAAGAAATCACGTGGAAAGAGGGCGGCATGTATGGAAAAGCCATTGAGAAGATTGTTTTTTGGCTTGAAAAGGCCGCCGGTGTTGCGGAGAACGAGCGTCAGAAGAGATGTATCGAACTATTGATTGCATATTACAAGACCAGCGACCTGCGCATTTTCAACGACTATTGTATCGAATGGGTCTCTGAAAACGATGCTGACGTTGATTTTATCAATGGTTTCATCGAGGTATATGGCGATCCGATGGGGCTGAAAGCCACGTGGGAGGGCATTGTGGAATACAACGACGAAGAGGCAACCCAAAGAACGCGAACCATCAGTAATAATGCCCAGTGGTTTGAAGATAACAGCCCAGTGGACGCCAGATTCCGTAAGCCGCATGTAAAAGGCGTTACGGCCAAGGCCATTTGTGCCGCCATGCTGGGCGGAGAGGAATATCCGAGCACGGCCATCGGCATCAATCTGCCCAATGCCGACTGGATTCGGGCGCAATACGGGTCGAAAAGCGTGAGCATCAGCAATATTACCGAGGCTTATCACGAGTCTTCTGCCAGCAATGGATTCCAGAAAGAGTTCGTCATTGATGAGGAAACGAGACTGCTGATTGAACGTTATGGCAACCTGTGTGACATGTTACACACGGATTTACATGAATGCCTGGGCCACGGAAGTGGCCAGTTGCTCCCCGGAGTAGACCCAGACGCGCTGAAAGCATATGGCAGTACGATAGAAGAAGCGAGGGCCGATCTCTTCGGTCTCTATTATCTGGCAGATGAAAAACTGGTAGAACTGGGACTTACACCCGACCTTGAGGCATACAAGAGTTCTTATTACACGTACATGATGAACGGAATGCTCACGCAATTGTCGCGTATCAAGCCCGGTCATGTCATCGAAGAGGCGCACATGCGTAACCGTTCACTTATTGCCCACTGGTGTTTTGAGCATGGAAAGGCGCAAAATGTCGTTGAATTGGTAAGAAATGACGGAAAGGTTTATGTGAAAATCAACGACTACGAAGCGCTTCGGAACCTCTTTGCCGATTTATTGGCCGAGGTACAACGCATAAAAAGCGAGGGCGACTATCCATCTGCTCACGATCTGGTAGAGAATTATGCGGTAAAAGTGGATAAAGATATCCACGAAGAAATACTTTCGCGCTACGAACAACTGAATCTTTCGCCCTACAAGGGATTCATCAACCCGGTGTTAACACCTTCTTTCGATGAAATGGGCAATATTACGGATATCAACATTGACTATTCCGAGAAATATGATGAGCAGATGTTGCGCTATAGCCGTGACTATTCCACCCTCATATAACATATAATAAACAATCAACCAGACCGCATGGAGAAGGCCATATCAACTCATGAACAACTGAAGGAAATCAAGCAGAATCTTCGCCTGTTGATGAATGGAATCACTTCGCATTCCATGCGCAACAAGGGATTGGAATATAAACTCAACTGGGGCGCATCGGTTCTCCATCTCCGCGAAATGGCTGAAGAATACGGAAAGAACCACGAACTGGCACTGCTTTTGTGGAAAGAAAACATCCGCGAGTGCAAGATTCTTGCCACCATCATCATGCCGCCCGCCGAGATGAGCACCAGCCAATGCGAGCAATGGGCTGACGAAATGGCATCTATCGAAATAGCAGAATTGTGCTCCATGAACGTATTTCAACATGTCGAGAATGCCAACGAAATGGCATTCAGATGGATAGAATCTGGTGATTTCTATCGAAGGATATGCGGATTCCATATTCTTTCAAGGCTTTTCATGCGCGGATGGGTTCCTGATAAATGCCAAATAGAGACCTATTTTAACAGGGCTTTCGAGGCTTTGAAAGACGAGTCGGTATCCATCAGGCATGCCGCCAATTCCAGTTTGTTACATTTTGCAAGTTTGGGCGAAGATTTAGAAAAGCAAGTTGAATTTGCTGCGAAATCAAATCATTTAGAACTTTTTTAAACTAAGTATTCTTTTTTTTGAATAAAATATAGTAATTTTGCAACTATCTATTCAAAAGGAAGAATGAAAGACGGCGTGAAAGATGCTGTAAAGCAGGTTCTGACAAACTATTTGGAACAAACCCGTCATCGCAAAACACCAGAGCGTTTTGCGGTGCTTGACGTGGTATACAGTTTTCCCGGTCATTTTTCCATCAACGAACTAAGCGATAAACTCGAAGAATCGCATTTCCATGTCTGCAAAGCCACATTATATAATACGTTGAAGTTGTTTATGGACCTCCGCTTGGTGGTATGTCACCGGCTGAACGGAGAGACAAGATACGAAACGTCATATATGTCGCATAGTTACTGCAGGCAGATTTGCACCAAGTGTGGAAAGGTTACGGAGATTAAATCTCCTGCCGTTGTCAATGCCGTTGAGCAGACTCGATTGAAGCGTTTTCGCAAAGACGGGTTTTCGCTATATATCTATGGTACGTGTAGTACCTGTCAGGCAAAGATGACAAGACAAAGGAATAAAAACAAACAATTATAATAAAATATGAATAACGGAAAAGTTGACGTCCTGCTCGGTTTACAGTGGGGTGACGAAGGAAAAGGTAAGGTGGTTGATGTTTTGACACCAGGATACGATGTGGTAGCACGTTTTCAAGGCGGCCCCAATGCAGGTCACACCTTGGAGTTCGAAGGCGAAAAATACGTTTTGAGAAGCATTCCCTCTGGCATCTTCCAAGGCAACAAGGTCAATATCATCGGTAATGGCGTTGTTTTAGCACCGGATTTGTTCATGCAAGAAGCCAAAGAACTGGAAAAAAGCGGCCACTGCCTGTATTCCCGCCTTCAGATTTCAAAGAAGGCACATCTTATTATGCCTACACACAGAATACTCGATGCAGCCTATGAAGCCGCAAAAGGAAAGAGCAAAGTGGGAACAACGGGCAAGGGCATCGGTCCTACTTATACCGACAAGATATCCAGAAACGGCTTGAGAGTTGGCGATATTTTTGACCATTTCACTGAAAAATACAATGCTCACAAGGCAAGACATGAGGCTATTCTGAAGTCGATGAATTATACCGACTACGACATCACAGAAGTAGAGAAGACATGGATGGAAGGTATAGAGTTCATGAAGAGGTTCGAAATCGTTGACTCGGAATACGAAGTAAACAAACTGTTGAAGCAAGGCAAGAGCATTCTTTGCGAGGGTGCGCAGGGTACCATGCTTGATGTTGACTTCGGCAGTTATCCTTTTGTTACTTCTTCAAACACCATCTGTGCAGGTGCCTGCTCTGGCTTGGGCATTGGTCCTAACAGAATAGGTGATGTTTTCGGCATAATGAAGGCTTATTGCACAAGGGTAGGTGCAGGACCGTTCCCAACGGAATTGTTCGATGAAACGGGCAAAAAGATTCGTGATTTAGGGCATGAATATGGTGCCGTGACCGGTCGTGAACGCAGATGCGGGTGGATTGACCTGGTAGCCCTGCGATATGCAATCAGCATCAATGGCGTCACAAAACTGATCATGATGAAGAGTGATGTGCTTGATAGTTTCGATACAATCAAAGCATGTGTGGCTTACAAACAGAATGGCGATGAAATCGATCATTTCCCTTATAATATAGAAGAAGGTATCGAACCCGTTTACAAAGAAATGCCAGGCTGGAAGACCGACATGACGAAATTCACCTCTGAAGACCAGTTCCCGAAAGAATTCAACGATTACATCGCATTCTTGGAAAAGGAATTGGAAACGCCAATTGCAATCATTTCCATCGGCCCGAACCGCGACCAGACCATCGTGCGCGGATAATTATGCGGCAGATATATGCGTCATTAATTTATTAAGCGATATTATTTACATTGCTGAATTTCAAAGATTTATAAAAATGAAACCAAATATTCCAAAAGGAACACGGGATTTTTCACCCGTGGAAATGGCAAAAAGGAATTACATATTCAACACCATAAGAAGCGTTTATGCACTCTATGGTTTCCAGCAGATTGAAACTCCTGCCATGGAAACACTCCAGACGCTGATGGGGAAATATGGAGAGGAGGGCGACAAACTCCTTTTCAAAGTGCTAAACAGCGGTGATTATCTTCAAAAGATTAGTGATGAGGAATTAAATGAGCGGAACACGCTGCACCTTGCCTCTAAAATCTGCGAGAAAGGCCTGCGATATGACTTGACCGTTCCTTTTGCCCGCTATGTCGTTATGCACAGAGACGAACTACAGTTGCCTTTTAAACGATATCAAGTACAGCCGGTATGGCGCGCAGACCGTCCGCAAAAGGGTCGCTATCGCGAGTTCTATCAATTCGACGGCGATGTTGTCGGCTCTGATTCGCTATTAAATGAAGTGGAACTGATGCAGATTATCGACACGGTTTTCAGCCGTTTCAACGTTAATGTCCAGATCAAAATCAACAACAGGAAGATTCTCTCAGGCATTGCGGAGGTAATCGGCGAGCCGGACAAGATTGTGGATATAACAGTGGCCATCGACAAACTCGATAAGATTGGTATAGATGCCGTCAATGAAGAACTACTGCGCGACGGCATCAGCAAGGAGTCTGTAGACAAACTACAGCCAATTATCTCACTGTCAGGCTCTAATAATGAAAAACTTCAAGTAATCAGCGAAGTGCTCAAAGATTCAGAGATTGGACAAAAAGGAATAGAAGAAATCCGGTTTATCCTGAACACGTTGGAGACATTCGGATTGAAAAACGAAATACAATTAGACCTGACTTTGGCCAGAGGACTCAATTACTACACGGGTGCCATTTTCGAAGTGAAAGCCCTGGACGTACAGATTGGAAGCATTACTGGCGGAGGACGTTATGACAACCTTACTGGTATTTTCGGCATGCCAGGTATTTCTGGCGTCGGCATTTCATTTGGCGTGGACCGCATCTTTGATGTTCTCAACGCACTGGATGCCTATCCAAAGGAAGCGGTAAACGGAACACAACTGCTGTTTATTAATTTCGGCAAGAAGGAGGCAGCCTATTGCATGTCGATTGCTGCCAAGGCTCGAGAGGCCGGAATCCGCACAGAATTGTATCCAGATGCAGTTAAGATGAAAAAGCAGATGAGTTATGCCAATGCCAAAGAGATTCCTTATGTGGCACTTGCCGGTGAAAATGAGATTCAAGAGGGCAAGGTGACACTGAAAAACATGATTACAGGTGAGCAGAGACTGGTAACAATTGACGAACTCATCGCATCTATATGAAAAGAGCAAAGGTATTACTCGTTTCGGTTTTAGCCATTTGGTTGTTGTCATCCTATCAAAGCGACTCGGTTATCACGGTCTTTATGATAGGTGACTCTACCATGGCGATGAAGAATCTCGATGGAGATAATCAGGAAAGAGGTTGGGGCATGGTGCTTCAATCATACTTCACGGAAGATGTAAAAGTAGACAATCACGCTGTAAACGGGCGCTCGTCAAAGAGTTTCATCGATGAAGGGCGATGGCAGGTGGTGCTCGACAGAATCAAGCCCGGTGATTATGTGTTCATCCAATTCGGACATAATGACGAGAAACCTGCTGCAGAACGGCATACGGATCCGGGAAGTACATTCGACGATAATTTAAGGAAGTATGTGAATGAAACACGATCAAAAGGCGGCATTCCCGTACTCTTCAATGCGGTTGTGAGGCGCAATTTCTATCGGGAAGTAAACAATTCCATTGACGATGAATCGCTGCGCAACACCACTTTTGCCGATTTGGACGAAAAAGTAAACAGCGATACCTTGATAGACACGCACGGCGACTATATCATTGCCCCTAAGAATGTTGCCAGAGAATTACATGTGCCATTCGTAGATGCCAATAAGATAACGCATGATATTGAGCAACAACTGGGCATTATTGGGTCACGCAAACTGCACATGTGGTTCAACCCCGGAGAGGTTAAGAGCATTCCTAATGGGAGAAAAGACAATACACACTATAATATATATGGTGCACATGTGGTGGCCGCTCAATTAATTGATGAAATAGGAAGGCAGGTTCCTGCTTTGACACGTTATATAAACCACCACGACATCGCAGTGGCAAAAGACGGAAGCGGCCATTTCTTCGACCTCCAGCAGGCTGTTGACCTGGCAGAGAGCGGACTTATCCCGTCGTCACAAGGTCTTGGAAATGTCAAGGCAAGTGGAAAAATCACCATATTAGTAGGTGACGGAGTATGGGAAAAGCCGAAGATGTCGGGAAAGACCAATATACAATTTGACAAGAGAACAGGCGCTGTCATTAAATAGTCCTTAACGAAATGTTGACAGATACAGACCTGACTGAACGATTCGTTATAAGACTAATTAAGTCCTACCCAAACAATTACTTTCAGACAAATACATTTATTCACAAAAAAATATTTGGTATTATCAAAAAATAGTTTTACCTTTGCAGAAATAAACTATAATATCTATTATTGACAATCGTTTAATTCAATAAAGCTTATGACACAGATTAAAGGACGCATCTCACAGATCATTGGTCCCGTTATTGATGTTTATTTCGATACGGAAGGAAAAGATGCAGAAAAGGTGCTCCCAAAAATCCACGAGGCTCTTCAGGTAGAACGTCCCAATGGCGAGAAACTGGTCATCGAAGTGCAACAGCACATCGGTGAAGATACTGTTCGTTGCGTGGCCATGGACAATACAGATGGATTGCAGCGTGGCCTTGAAGCCATCCCAATGGGCAGCCCAATCCTTATGCCTGCTGGGGATCAGATTAAAGGTCGTATGCTGAACGTGATCGGTCAGCCTATCGACGGTATGAAACAACTTGACATGCAGGGTGCTTATCCTATCCATCGTGAGGCACCGAAGTTTGAAGAACTCTCAACGACAAAAGAGGTTCTTGCTACTGGAATCAAGGTGATCGACCTCTTGGAGCCGTATATGAAGGGTGGAAAGATCGGCCTTTTCGGCGGTGCAGGTGTGGGTAAGACCGTGCTGATCATGGAACTTATCAACAACATTGCAAAAGGACACAACGGTTTTTCTGTTTTTGCCGGAGTAGGAGAGCGTACACGTGAAGGTAACGACCTGATTCGCGAAATGATTGAAAGTGGTGTCGTGCGTTATGGACAGAAGTTCCGCGATGCCATGGAAGAAGGAAAATGGGATCTTTCATTAGTAGATCCGGAGGAATTAAAGAAGAGCCAGGCCACATTGGTATATGGACAGATGAACGAACCGCCAGGTGCACGCGCATCCGTAGCCCTTTCTGGTCTTACTGTTGCTGAGACATTCCGCGACAACAGTGGAACCGACGGAGGCGCTGCCGATATCCTTTTCTTCATCGACAACATTTTCCGATTCACTCAAGCAGGCTCGGAAGTATCTGCATTGTTAGGACGTATGCCTTCTGCAGTGGGTTATCAGCCGACATTGGCATCGGAAATGGGTGCTATGCAGGAACGAATCACATCTACAAGGCACGGATCTATCACATCTGTACAGGCTGTTTACGTGCCTGCAGACGACTTGACCGACCCGGCACCCGCTACGACATTCACGCATTTGGATGCTACGACCGTTCTTAGCCGTAAGATCACAGAACTTGGAATTTATCCTGCCGTGGATCCGTTAGGCAGTACATCCCGTATTCTTGATCCGCTGATTGTTGGCAAAGATCACTATGATTGTGCTCAGCGCGTTAAGCAGATACTTCAGCGTTACAATGAATTGCAGGATATTATCGCCATCCTTGGTATGGATGAACTTTCTGATGAGGACAAACTCACAGTGAATCGTGCTCGCCGTGTGCAGCGCTTCCTTTCACAACCATTTACCGTAGCCGAACAGTTTACTGGTGTAAAGGGTGTGATGGTAAGCATTGAAGACACGATCAAAGGCTTCAACATGATCCTTGATGGCGAGGTGGACGACCTTCCAGAACAGGCTTTCCTCAACGTGGGCACCATTGAAGATGCCATCGAGAAGGGAAAGAAACTGATGGAGGCTGCTCGAGGATAATTATCATTGCATAGACAACACTTTAAAAGAACGATTATGCTAAAACTGAAAATCGTTTCCCCGGAAAGGGTTGAGTTCGAAGGTGAAGTCATCAGTGTCACTGTTCCTGGAACAATGGGACGCTTCGAGGTGCTGGTAAACCATGCACCCATCATTTCATCTCTGGAAAAAGGTATCGTGGAGAGACAAACACCCGATGGCGAAAGGACAGAGATGAGTATCAGTGGCGGTTTCATTGAGGTTCAGAAGAACAACGTGAGTCTCTGTGTGGAACTGTAAACACCAGAATCATTGAGTAGGAAGACACCTCACGACCCAGCATATTTGAATGACATTTAATAAGATTATGGCAGACGTCAACAAATTGAGCAAGCGTTATATTCGGCAGGGAATTCTGCTTACTTCAGGTTTATTCCTGATAGGATTGCTTGTTGCCCAAGTTTGTAACAAATACGGACTGATAGTCCCACTGATAGTCAGTGCATTGTTCATTCTGGCAATTGAAACGGCTGATGCTCTCATTTGGAAACGTGTAGCGAAGAAGTCGCCCGACAGTTTAGCCACCTTTTATACAGGTGCGTCAGGGTTCCGGCTGCTTTTATCATTGCTTGTGTTGTTCATTTACTACCTGATTGCTGGCAGACAAGAAATGTTACCATTCTTTATCGTGTTCGTCTGCTTTTACATCATGTCGCTGGTTCATCACTCGCTTTTCTTTTCGAAAGTGTCAAATCGTTTGTAACGCATTGGAAATTAAGAATATCAATGAAACAAGTAAAGTATATATTCCTTTTGTTGATGGTCGCATTTATGCCAAGTCAACTATGTGCACAAGAAGCGGAAGGGGAGAAATTGAACATCCCGGAAGTGGTGTTGGAGCATTTAGGTGACTCTTATGAATGGCATATTGCTTCCTATAAGGGTAAGCATTTGAGCATTCCGCTGCCTGTCATTATCAGAAGTAGTAACACGGGGAAATGGTATTTCTGTTCACCACATTCACTGCCCCAAGGTTTCTTCTTCAATGAAGAGGCACACGGAAAGATCTATGAGAAGATGCCTGATGGAACCGTCAAACGCCCCATTGACTTAAGTATAACAAGAAACGTGTTGCAGATTTGGATTGTCGTAGCCATACTTATCGTCGTCTTTCTCTGTTGCGCACAATGGTACAAGAAACACGATGAGAAGAGTGAAGCCCCTAAAGGTTTCATCGGTGCTGTTGAGATGTTGGTAATGATGATTAATGATGACGTAATCAAAGAGTCAATAGGAGAGAAGTATTACAAACCATATGCACCTTTCTTGCTGACGGTATTTTTCTTCATCTTAGTCACCAATCTCATTGGTCTGGTGCCTGTTTTCCCTGGCGGATCTAATGTAACAGGCAACATTAACATCACGTTCTTCTTGGCTTTATGTACATTCTTGGCCATTAATCTCTTTGGCAATAAAGAATATTGGAAAGATATTTTTTGGCCCAACGTACCAATCTTCCTGAAGGCTATTCCCATTATGCCTGCCATTGAACTATTCGGAGTCTTTACGAAACCTTTCGCATTGATGATCCGTCTCTTTGCCAATATGATGGCAGGTCATGCCGTGATTCTCAGTTTCACGTGTGTAATCTTCCTTGGTTGGTCAATGGGAGTAGGCTATGGTCTTGGACTTAATGCTTTCAGTATCGTTATGCTCCTCTTCATGAACTGTCTGGAATTACTGGTTGCTTTTGTGCAGGCTTACGTGTTCACCATGTTGAGTGCGGTTTTCATCGGACTTGCCCACCAAGAGCATCATGAAGAATAATCAAAGAGAAAACTGAAAAAGCATTTAATATTGAATATTTAAAGATTCATCAAATAGGATTTAAAGGAATTAATTATTAACAATAAAACATTTAAAATTATGATTTTATCAACATTATTAGCCGCTGATGGCCTGGCAAAGCTGGGTTGCGGCATTGGTGCAGGTATTGCAACTATTGGTGCAGGTATTGGTATAGGTCGCATTGGTGGTAGCGCCGTAGATGCTATTGCCCGTCAGCCGGAGGCATCAGGTAAGATTTTCTCACAGATGATTCTGACATCTGCATTCGTAGAGGGTTGCGCACTTTTTGCTATCGCTGCTTGTGCGTTCCTTATTTAATAATAATCGACGAAAGCAATTCTATTGCTAATGGATTTCACAAAATTGCCATCAATCCTCACGCCAGATATTGGACTGCTGTTCTGGATGCTTTTGGCCTTCTTAGTGGTACTGTTCGTGCTCGCGAAATTTGGCTTTCCTGCCATCACAAAAATGGTTGAAGACAGGAAAAACTACATAGACGAGAGCCTGAAAAAAGCCCACGAAGCGTCAGAACGCTTAGAGAACATCAAGCAAGAGGGAGAGGCTATCCTTCAAGAGGCCCGCGAAAAGCAGGCGCAGATATTGAAGGAGGCCGCCGAAACGCGTGAAGCCATCGTTCAGAAGGCTCAGGAGAAGGCAAAGAGCGAGGGTGCTCGCCTGCTATCTGAGGCAAAAGCCGAAATAGAAGGTGAGAAACAACAGGCCATCCGCGACATACGGGCACAAGTGGCCGAACTCTCTGTTCAAATTGCCGAGATAGTTCTTCGCGAGAAACTATCTACTGATGCTGAGCAAATGAAGATGATCGACAGATTGCTGGATGATGTGACCTCAACAAATTGATTAGGCTATGGATATAGGAGTAATATCGGTACGTTATGCGAGGGCTCTTTTAAAAAGCGCTTCAGAACTAAAACTTGAGTCGGCAGTGTATAATGACATGCTGAGTCTAGCAGAAAGTTACGTCCGCGTACCTCAACTGAGGTTTACGATAGACAATCCTATGCTCGCCAAAGACACGAAAAAGCAACTTCTATGCACGGCTTGCGGTGAGAATCGTACAGAAGTGACCGAGCGCTTTATCAGTCTTGTCTTGAAAGAAGACCGGGAGAGTATAATGCAATTCATGGCCAATTCATATATAACACTATACAGGCAACAGAAGAACGTCATCCGTGGACGACTCATCACCGCCACAGCAGTATCACCTGCGACAGAGCAAAGGATGCGGCAGATGGTGGAGAGCAGAACTAATGGGAACGTGGAGTTTGAGACAGAGGTGAATCCCGACATCATCGGAGGATTCATCCTTGAATACGATACATATCGTATGGATGCGAGTGTAAAAAACAAACTCCATTCCATACTCAACACACTAAAGAAATAAAGGATTATTTATATTAATTCTTACATAAAATAAAGAATTGAACAATGTCAGATAAAATAAAGCCAAGCGAAGTATCTGAAGTGCTCATTCAGCAACTGAAAGGTATCAGTAATCAGGAGAATTACGACGAAATAGGAACGGTGCTCACCGTTAGCGACGGTGTTGCCCGTATATATGGTCTCCGTAATGCTGAAGCCAATGAATTGCTTGAATTCGAGAACGGAACGATGGCTATCGTGATGAACCTTGAGGAAGACAACGTTGGCTGTGTGCTTTTAGGTCCGACATCCGGCATTAAAGAAGGTCAGGTGGTTAAGAGAACCAAGCGAATTGCATCTATCCGCGTGAACGATAATATGCTCGGACGCGTCATCAATCCGTTAGGGCAGGCAATCGACGGTAAGGGTGACATTGACTTAACTGGTGCATTTGAGATGCCTTTGGACCGTAAGGCTCCAGGTGTTATCTATCGCCAGCCAGTGAAAGAGCCGCTTCAAACCGGTCTGAAAGCAGTAGATTCAATGATTCCTATCGGTCGCGGACAGCGTGAGTTGATTATCGGCGACCGTCAGACAGGAAAGACAGCCATTGCTGTAGATACAATTATCAACCAGAAGAGTTTCTACGAAGCAGGCAAACCAGTATATTGCATATACGTGGCAATTGGTCAGAAAGCATCAACAGTTGCTGCTCTCGTGGCTACCTTGAAAGAACATGGTGCCATGCCATATACTATTGTCGTGGCAGCCACTGCCGCCGATCCTGCAGCCATGCAGTATTATGCACCTTTCGCTGGTGCTGCCATCGGTGAATATTTCCGCGATCGCGGCTATCCAGCACTTGTCGTATACGACGATTTGTCAAAGCAGGCCGTTGCATATCGAGAGGTGTCATTGATTCTTCGTCGTCCTTCTGGCCGCGAAGCCTATCCTGGTGACGTGTTCTACCTGCATTCTCGCTTGCTTGAGCGTGCAGCAAAGATTAATGAACAGCAAGAAGTGGCAGAGCAGATGAACGACCTTCCCGCTTGTATGAAAGGACACGTGAAGGGCGGTGGCTCATTAACAGCACTTCCTATCATTGAAACCCAGGCAGGAGACGTGTCTGCTTATATTCCGACAAACGTGATTTCGATTACCGACGGACAGATTTATCTGGAGTCAGACCTCTTCAATCAAGGATTCCGTCCTGCCATCAACGTGGGTATTTCTGTATCTCGTGTGGGAGGTTCTGCACAGATCAAGTCAATGAAGAAGGTAGCAGGAACGCTGAAAATCGACCAGGCTCAGTATCGCGAACTGGAGGCATTCTCCAAATTCTCAAGCGATATGGATGCCGTAACCGCCATGACTCTTGACCGCGGACGCAAGAATAATCAGTTGCTCATACAGCCTCAATACAGCCCGATGCCCGTTGGCGAGCAGATAGCAATACTGTATTGCGGCGTACATGGTCTGATGCACGATGTTCCTGTAGAGAAAGTACGAGAGTGTCAAGACAGTTTCCTCGACAAACTGCGTTCCACACATCCAGAAATCATTGAGACTCTTGGCAGTGGAAAGATAGCCGACGACGTGACGAAAGCCATTGAGGCCGTCATGGCAGATATTGCTGGACAGTATAAAAAGTAATAGCCTATGCCGTCACTAAAAGAGATAAAAGGTCGTATTGCCAGCGTCAACAGCACTCGCAAGATTACAAGTGCCATGAAAATGGTGGCATCTTCGAAGTTACACCATGCACAAGTGGCGATAGAAAACATGCTTCCTTATGAAAGCATGCTTGAGCATATCCTCAAGACATTCATTGCTTCCGAGGCAGAGGCTCAGACTGTCTATAGCATCGAACGTCCCGTTCACAACGTTGCGTTCATTGTCTATGCCAGTAATTCGTCGCTATGCGGTGGCTTCAATGCCAATGTAATCAAGATGATGCAGCAAGCCGTTGCAGAATACGAGCATCTTGGCAAAGACCATATAGTGATTTATCCTATTGGTCGCAAGGTTGCAGAAAAAGTGACGAAGTTGGGATTGAAATCCGCAGGTGATTTCACTGCATTGGCCGATAAGCCCAACGTGCAGGACTGTATTGATATCGCCATGGAATTGGGTGAGAAGTTTTCGAATGGTGAGATTGACCGCGTTGAAATGATATATCATCATTTTAAGAGCGCAGGTTCTCAGATTCTTACTCGAAAGACATTCCTCCCGATTGACATTGAAAGTGAATTGGCTGCCGACAAGGAGCGTGATCTCACAAGCAATGTGGCCACGCGTGAAGCAGTGGAATATCTCAAGCAACGCGACCGTCAGCAAGAATCGCGTGAGCAAGTTGCAGCAAAACCGTTGAACGACAATTTCATTGTAGAGCCTTCAATGGTAGATGTACTTGGCAAGTTGATTCCTAAACTGGCTCATTTGATGCTTTACACAGCATTGCTTGACAGTGTTGCCAGTGAGCACGCAGCACGTATGGTGGCTATGCAGACAGCAACAGACAATGCTGACGAGTTGCTTCGCGACCTCAATTTGCAATACAACAAGAGTCGTCAGCAGGCTATTACCAACGAACTGCTTGATATCGTAGGCGGCACAGTGAACAACTAAACGTCTACAAACAACCCATTATCAATGCGGTGCGCAGACAGATCATCCAAACGTGAATCTGTTTGCGCACTGCTTTTTTATTTATAGATGCCATTTTGAATAAGAGGGTCTTCGATCCCTATACACTTCATCTCATTTAGGCAGATACAAATCCTTGAGCATACCATATCACCCTTCTGATGAAAACACCATATCAGTAATTATTACCATCAGAAGGATGACCAGACCACCAACAAGCACAATAAGACGGGTTCTGCAACGGTGCTCACAGATAAGGACTTTTCAGAAATCACTAAGCCATAAACATGTAACAAGCGATACGACTTTAGCGGGTTGCACGGAAACTCTCCGTATTCTCGTATCTGCGAGCCATGAACCGTTTGTAGATATTCCTCATCCACAGGTTTCTGGTCATGATAAACGCAAGACCGATAATTAGCATCACGGTATAGGTGATGGTGTCGCTGAAGAACAGACTCAGTAGGCTGATAAAAACCACAGGCAGGAACATGGCAGCCATTTCGGCAGCAAAAGCGAACCAGTTTGTCTCTACATTTCCTTTGCTTACCAGTTTGCTGTTCAGCGGAATCGTCTGCTTATTCCATACAGCCATTTGCATAAACGTACAAAATATGGGACCAGCCGCAAATGCCATCATCGAAAAAAGCATCAAAAGGCTGTATTTCTCCATGAACACCGTGGGCAGCATGATGATGAACGGCAGCAGTAGCAGTGCCGTATAGAAATAGTATTTAGCGTGCAACAATTGCAGGATGTTCTCACGATGAGTCATCAAACAGTCAATATAGTTACCCTCTGCGCCCATTACCTTCACCAAGAGCATGCCACCGTTTATAATGAAAACATAGACGATGAAGAACTTGCTTGAAAACGAGTCATCGTAAACATCGGTATACGAAATCATGGCACTGAGGAATATTGTAAAGATCGTGCTGTATAGAAAAGAGTTGCGCATGTTCTTGTTGCGCATGATGCTCTTGATCTCAAGTTTGATATATTCGCCCACCTGTCCGAATCGGTCAAGTTGGCTGAACTCACTCACTGTTTTAAGTTTCGCATCCTTATCGTTTGCCGTGTCTACAATCGTATAATGATATTGGATTCTCCTGTTGATGAAAAAGAATAGTGCTATCAGCGCCAAGGTACCACCATAGGTGAGGATGCTCCATGATGCCATTCCGCTTCCTATTGCGCCGTATAGGCTGAACATTGAGTCAAAATTCTTGATAATCCAAGGCAAGAAAAGCAAGGAATAGATAATGACCGGTGCCACCCACCAGAAAATACTCCTCACAATCAAGGTTCTCCACAGCATATAGTTCTGGCTGTTGATAATGATAATGAGTTGGAAACCGATGACAAAACCAATGGCTGCCATCAGTCCACTACTGAAAACCAGACACATAATGGCGTATGGTACCGTGATAAACATCCACAGGAAGTTATTCTCCGACACCATGCTGCTGAGTATAAAGTTCTCTACACACGCATATTTAGGTATGGGCAGAAGCAGATATGGTTTAACCAACTGGGCCGGTGTCTGCTGTCCCATGAAGCGGAACAGGAAATCTGCAACCAGCATAAACGGCAGCAGGCCGAAGAGAAACTCGGCGGGCGTTTCCGTTGAAGAACTATTGGCGACGAGCGAAATGGCAATGGCAATAAACAGCATATAGATAATGAAAAAGCCACTCATGAGATATATGAGCACTTTTGCCGTTTTGTTCAACTCGTAAGCCAGACTTCTCTTTTTGCTAATCTTAATATGCTGTCTGAGCGTCTTGAAAAGTTGCAGTCTGTTCATGGGAAAAACCTATCTTAAATCGATGACCTCAGCATTGGGATATGCCTTTGCATTGAACCTGAAAGCAGAATCGCTCAACTTCTTCGACTTGAAATTTGAAATGCTGATGGTGCTCCATCCTTTGCTGGTGCGCATTTTCACCTGTGTGGGATGGTAGTTCTTGTCAATGCTGATATACATTTCCTGAATGGAGTTCTTCTGGTTCTGCGCCACCAGATGCACCTGATTGCCACTACCCATAACCTTGCGGCTCAGGTTGAACCCGTTCTTATACAGATTGATAAACGTATATGGATTCATCGCCTGCTGCTGGGCACTGGTGGGAGTGCTGATATTCACCTCGTCGGCATTCCTGTTATACGTCCATTGCGTCTTTCCGTCATACCAAATGATAGCCTGTCCCGTATAGGCGCAGAACTTATTGCCCTTGATATTGATCGTTCCCGAAGCACTTCCGTATTTTCCACTCATGGTAAAACTGGCAGATGCACCACCTTTTTTACTAAGTTCTGCTGCGGTCTTGTCGAGTATTTTACGTGCCTCCACGGCATCCTGTGCATTCACGCCTAATGCAAGCATCAGCATTATTGTGAGAATCATCATCTTTTTCATTTTCATAATCATTTTTTGTTCTTATTGTTTGTATGACAACAGAAACCATATCTGGTTTACTCGTTTTTCATCTTCTTAACGAAGCGAGCAGCGTATCAAGCGTGTTGATATCAGTAATTAACACTTCACGCGGCCTGCTGCCCTGGGCAGCACCCACAATTCCCGCTTTCTCCAACTGGTCCATCAGTCTTCCTGCGCGGTTGTAGCCGATGGCAAATTTGCGCTGTATCATACTCGTTGAGCCTTGCTGTGATACAACGATTGAGGCAGCAGCCTCTTCGAAAAGGGGATCCAGCGAACTCGTATCCATGGCACTTCCGCCTCCCAGGCCTTCGCCTTCGTCGGTTGCCGGCTCTGGCAATTCCAATGGAGAGAGTGGTCCTGGCTGTGAAGCAATGTATTTATTGATGCGTTCAACCTCAGGAGTATCAACGAATGCACACTGCACACGTTCCGGTTCATTGCCCACGAGAATCAGCATATCACCACGTCCTATCAACTGATTGGCACCCGGACGGTCGAGAATGGTACGTGAGTCGATCATCGAACTCACCCTGAATGCCATACGTCCCGGGAAGTTTGCCTTGATCGTACCTGTAATAATGTTTGTGGTCGGGCGCTGTGTCGCAATCACCATGTGTATTCCCACGGCACGCGCAAGTTGTGCAATGCGCGCGATAGGCAATTCAACCTCCTTGCCGGCAGTCATAATCAGGTCGCCGAACTCATCGATAATCACTACGATATAGGGCATATACTCGTGCCCTTTGGTCAGATCCAGTTGATGGTTCAGATACTTTTGATTGTATTCCTTGATATTTCGTGCCTTCACAAGTTTCAGCATGTCGTAGCGATGATCCATCAGTTTGCAAAGACTGTTCAGTGTTCTAACCACTTTTGTCACGTCTGTGATGATGGCATCATCCTCATCTCCTGCCACTTTTGCCATGAAATGCGGCTCAATAGGGCCATAAACGCTGAATTCCACCTTCTTCGGGTCAATGAGAATAATCTTCAATTCATTCGGATGCTTCTTGTATAGCAATGAGGTAATGATGGCATTCAGACCCACAGACTTACCTTGTCCTGTGGCACCGGCAACAAGCAGATGCGGAATCTTGGCCAAATCCACCATGTACACCTCGTTGGTGATGGTCTTTCCCAATGCAATCGGTAGTTCCATCGTTGTTTCCTGGAACTTCTTGGAGTTAAGTATCGATTCCATCGACACGATATTTGCCTTTTTGTTCGGCACTTCTATACCAATCGTTCCTTTGCCGGGGATGGGCGCGATAATACGTATTCCCAACGCAGCAAGGCTCAGTGCAATATCATTCTCCAGGTTTTTGATTCTGGAAATGCGCACTCCTTCAGCAGGCTGTATCTCATAGAGCGTAATCGTTGGACCCACTGTGGCTTTGATACTCTTGATTTGCACGCCGAAACTGTTGAGCACTTCCACAATACGGTTCTTGTTGGCCGTCTGTTCTTCCATATCGATGAAAGGCTTGCTGTCGCTTTCATATTTCTGAAGCAAATCCAGGGCAGGGTATTTATACTTCGTCCACGGCTCTTTATGATTAATCGGCGTGCTGAGATCCACCTCTCCTCCCACGGTGTGTCCTTTTGCTTTCTCTTCCTCACCGGCGAGTTCGATGTCCATCTCCGTGTTGCCGGCCTCGCTTTTTGACGATTTTTCTCCTTCAGGATGCTCATTCTCTGCATCGCTATCATCAGACTCTGCCTTCTGATTTGCAGCAGCAGTGGCAGCCACTTCTTCGCCGTCGAAGACCACCGTCTGGGGTTCTGGATCGTCGAATGTTGTAGGATCTTCTACCGGATTAATGACTTCCTCCGCCTGCTCTTCGTCTTTCTTATGCTCGTTAGTAATGACAAACTGCACTTTGTTCGTGATATAGCCGATGGGATTCAGCATCTTGCGAATCACGGTAATCGTCTCACTGCTTAGATAGGTGAGAAAGAGAATGGCCACAAGCGCCAAGACGGCAGTCAGTCCGGGCGTTCCTATTACATTTTCAAGAAACTGACAGCAGAACAGTCCATGGTCGCCACCGGGATTGAACACCTGATCGCCCATGATAGGAGTGAGGAACTTGGCAAAGGTTACTGAGCACCATATCATCACTACTACCAGACAGAGGAACCATTTCAGCAGGTTGATGTTGTTATAAGCATGCATCATTCTCAGCCCGACCAGTGCCAAGAGCACAGGAATGATGAATGCCGCGATACCAAAACACCGCGCAATGAAAAAGTTCGACAGCAATGCGCCGATGGAGCCGCAACTGTTCTGGAAGTCGCGCGTGCTGTTCAGCCATTCATTCGGCCGCAAATCCAGAACAAGACTCTGGTCGGCTTCTCCTGTGGAAAAATAGGAGATGAAGGCTATGATGGTATAGACAGATACCAGCAACAGCACAAATCCGAAAATGAAATTGAATATATCGTTCTGAAAAATGTTCTTGATTCCGATGGCCTCAGTAAATGATTTTGCCGGGCGAGTTTGCTTCTTTTTTGCCATTTTGAACCTTATTAATTTTATTTTATCTGCAAAAGTAATTGAAATTTGTCAGATTTCGCCATGAAATCGCATTTTTTTTCTAATTTTGCACCTTGATACTGCAATATAATGAAAAAAATACTCTATAACAAGTTCGACAAGAAACAACTCAACCAATTACCTATCGTCAGTTTCGAGGGGCGAATCATTGTTGTGATATCACCGGGAGAGACACGCAAGGCGGTAGATTTCCTGCTCTCACAACCCATTCTCGGGGTTGACACAGAGACGCGCCCTTCGTTCCAAAAGGGCATTTCGCATCAGGTGGCATTACTCCAAGTGTCAACAAAAGACATCTGTTTCCTCTTCAGACTTAACTATACCGGCATAACACCTGACATCCTCCGGCTGCTGGAAGACAAAACGGTGCCGAAAATCGGATTGTCGTGGCACGACGACATCAGTGCCCTGCACCGCAGGTGTGAGTTCGTGCCTGGCTATTTCATCGATATTCAAGACCATGTATGCGAACTGGGCATTGAAGACCTTAGTCTGCAAAAACTCTATGCCAATCTCTTCCGCCAGAAAATCAACAAAAAACAGCAACTCAGCAACTGGGAAGCCGAGGTTTTAAGCGACAAGCAGAAACTATATGCTGCCACCGATGCCTGGGCATGCCTGAAAATCTATGAAGAACTGATGTCTCTGAAAACCACGAACAACTATCAACTGGAAATTGTCAATGATGAATTACAAGAAAATATATCTCAAAAAAGGGAAGGATGAAAGCCTGAAGCGTTTTCATCCATGGGTGTTCTCTGGTGCCATTCAGCATACCGAAGGCGATATTGCTGAAGGAGAAACCGTGCGAGTGATCAACAGCAATGGGGAGTTTATTGCCATAGGACACTATCAGATCGGCAGCATTGCCGTGAGAGTGCTGTCTTTTGAAGACATAGAAATCGACTTCGACTTCTGGCTTTCCCGTCTGCAAGAGGCGCTCAACATGCGCATCAGCATCGGCGTGGCCGACAATCCCGACAACAATACATTCAGGCTCGTTCACGGCGAAGGCGACCATCTGCCCGGACTGGTTATCGACTGCTACGGCAAAACGGCCGTTCTGCAGGCCCATAGCGTAGGTATGCACGTTTGCCGCCATATCATTTCCAAGGCGCTGCTGCAGGTAATGGGCAGCCGCATTGAGAACATCTATTATAAAAGCGAGACAACGCTGCCTTTCAAGGCCGATCTCAGTCAGGAAAACGGATTTATCCATGGCGAAAGCGCTGACAACATCGCCATCGAAAACGGACTGAAATTCCATGTTGACTGGCTGAAAGGGCAGAAGACAGGCTTCTTTGTCGACCAAAGAGAGAACCGCGCGCTTCTCGAAAAATATGCCCGTGGCCGCAGCGTGCTGAACATGTTCTGCTATACAGGTGGCTTTTCGTTTTATGCCATGCGTGGCGGCGCTGCCTTGGTGCATAGCGTTGACAGCAGTGCCAAGGCCATTGAACTGACCAATGCTAATGTAGAAATGAACTTCCCCGGTGATAAGCGCCATCAAGCATTCTGCGACGACGCCTTCAAATATCTGGATGCTGCCGACGGGAAATATGATTTGATTATTCTGGACCCACCTGCTTTTGCCAAACATCGTGCTGCCTTGCACAACGCTCTGAAGGGTTATACGCGCCTGAATGTGAAAGCATTCGAGCGAATCAAGCCTGGCGGCATCATGTTTACGTTCAGTTGCTCGCAGGTTGTGACGAAAGACAATTTCAGAAACGCCGTTTTCACCGCCGCCGCCATTAGCGGACGTCGTGTCAGAATTCTTCATCAACTTCATCAACCGGCCGACCATCCCATCAATATCTACCATCCCGAAGGTGAATATCTAAAAGGACTTGTGCTGTATGTAGAATAATCCCAGCATGAACACAAATCTCAGCATACAGAAGAGACTGGTTTCGAGCATTCGCGAATACGTGAGAAACCTGGATTTGATGCACCAGGAAGGCCGCTATTTGGTGGCTTTGTCCGGTGGTTCAGATAGTGTTTGTATGCTATTGGTATTAAAGGAGTTGGGGTTTTCTATTGAAGCAATACATTGCAACTTCCATCTTCGTGGCGAAGAGTCTGATTGCGACGAGCAGTTTTGTGTGGATTTGTGCAATAGGATGAATGTAAACCTTCATCGCATTCACTTTGATACAAAGGAATATGCACAGGCTCACGGCATCAGCATTGAGATGGCGGCAAGGGATTTGCGGTATTCCTTTTTCTGTCAACTCAACAACGACCTCCATACAGATGGTGTTTGCGTGGCTCACCACAAAGACGACGTGGTGGAAACTCTGATGATCAATCTGATAAGAGGTACGGGAATTCATGGTCTGACAGGCATTGATGCCAAACGTGAAATCACAGTCAACAACTTGAGTTGCAACATCATCCGCCCGATGCTGACCGTTTCGAAGAACGATATTCTTGATTTCCTCAGTGCCCAGCAGCAGCCGTATGTCACTGACAGCACAAATCTGGAAAACAGTTATGTGCGCAACCGAATCCGCCTTGACATCCTGCCAATCATGCGGACGATCAATCCGTCGGTGGACGAGAGCATTTTCAAGACGGCCAACAGGCTCAGAGAGGCTGCAAAGGTGTTCGACGAAGCCGTTGGCAAGGCCATTCAGCAGTGTATTGAAAACACCGATGAATCCGGGAAATCTGTGCGTATAAGCGTGGACCAACTGCTCAGGCAAACATCTCCAGAATATACGATGTATAGCATTTTAAGCAGATACGCATTCTCTTCTGAGCAGATAGAGACCATCGCGCAAATGCTCTCTGCTTCGTCAGACAATACTGGCCGCTGTTTCGTTTCGCCCAGCCACGAACTGCTTATCGACAGAAATGCGCTATTGGTGGAACCGATTTCCAATATCCAGAAGAGCATGCGCATACCAGAACCAGGCACATATATCTTTGGAGGAAAACCGGAAAAGAAGTTCCGCATTGAACTGATTGAATCAGAAAACGGCAAGGAGATTTCCAAGCAACTTAATATAGCGACCATTGATGCTGCTGATGTGGCGTTTCCACTCACCATTCGCACGGTTCAAGAGGGCGACCGCTTTCATCCATTTGGCATGAAAACAGCAACCGAAAACGGACGTCCGCCCAAACTGGTGAGCGATTTCCTGACCGACAAAAAGATGTCTGTATTCGACAAACGCAAACAACTGGTGGTCGCCGATGCCAAAGGGCGTATCATTTGGCTGGTAGGAGAGCGCACTGACCATCGTTTCCGGGTGACAGAATCCACCAGGAAGATGCTGCGCCTCACGGTTTCTTAGGCGGTCCATCATCTACGATGAAAGCATCGGGCAGAGCGGAATAATGGCAAGTTATATACGATGAAATCTGCGAAACCAAGAACTCTTATGGCTGAAATTGTCATGGAAAATCCGAATTTAAGTCTCTCATATCGGCAATATTAATCACTGACGGTCAATTAGTCGCGAAATACGCAAGATTTGGAGCATTTTCTGCAACTTATTGGCTAATAACCAATTACAATAAAAATAAGTTTTTCTTGAACAAGGAAATCAGATGATTGCAGGCAAAACCTATGCTTTTGGGTTGTAAAAACATAGGTTTTGAGGTGCGAAACCATAGTTTTTGGGCAGTAAAACCATAGTTTTTGAAGGGTAAAAGCATAGGTTTTGCACGGTGAAATGTGCGTCGTGGTAACGAATCTTTACGTTTTTGCGATTTCATCGCTCATTTTGCCCAACAATAAATTCTATTTCGAAGAAAAGCAGTAACATGATTTTGTCGCATTTTTTCGAATCATCAGCATGCTGTTTTGATGAAGAAAATGAAATTTAGGGCAACGTGTCTCCAGGTTCATTTTGCACGGGGAGCCGTCGGTGCGTTATGTTTCTCATCTAACTTACGTTGTTTTACTCTTTAAGCAGATACCAGTTGAGTACATTTATTATTGTTTTTCGGTTTATTTTTTGTATCTTTGCATCAAGATGACCCACATCTTGCAGATTAATTACGGAAGCAAAACATATAATGGAAAAATAACAAACATCAATTGTTTATGAAGAAGTGTTGCTTGTTGATGATGCTATTGATGCTCTTCATGGGCATGAATGCACAGGAATATGAAACAACGGAGAACGTAAGTTACACCACGAAGAAGGATGCCTATTCGATGGAACGGCTGAAATTAGATGTTTATCATTCCAGAAAACGCCACGACTGCCCGGTAGTGGTATGGTTTCATGGCGGCGGACTGGAAGGTGGCAACAAGTCTATTCCTGACCAATTGAAAGAAAAAGGCATGGTGGTGGTTGCAGTAAACTACCGACTGCTGCCCAAAGTCACTGTTGACCAGACGATTGACGATGCTGCAGAGGCCGTGGCATGGGTGTTCCGCCATATCGAAGAGTATGGAGGGAGCGTGAAAAAGATTGTTGTCACCGGTCATTCCGCCGGCGGATATCTGTCAATGATGCTCTGTTTGAACAAGTCGTGGCTCAACAAATACGACGTGAATGCCGACGATGTGATGCTCTATGCGCCATTCAGCGGGCAAGCCGTCACACATTACAATGTGAGGAAGATGAACGGTATAGGTCCGCTCAGAGCCGTTATCGACGAGTATGCACCTATCTATTGGGTGCGCAACGACTGCCCTCCGCTGGTTCTTATCTGTGGCGACCGCGAACTGGAACTCTATGGCCGGTACGACGAAAACCAGTATCTGGCCAGGATGATGAAATTGGCGGGACACCAGAAAACCTACCTCTATGAACTGGGCGGTCATGGCCACGGCCACATGGTGGGGCCGGCATTCCATATCCTCGACACACATATCAAACAATTGTTAGGCGAAAAGACGAATCCATAAACCGCACAATTAAAGGCACATCCGTCATGGTTGTGCCTTTAATTATATATGGTTGCCACTTTTATCATCTGGCAAAAACGTCCATTTTATCGCTGGCGTAACTCCCAGAAAGCAACGGCAGCAGCGGCTGCCACATTCAAAGAGTCCACCTGATGCGACATGGGAATCCTCACCACATAGTCGGCTTCGGCAATGGTTTCATGCGGCAGGCCGTCACCCTCTGTACCCATCACAATGGCAAGACGTTCTTCACGCTTGAGTCTGTCGTCAGAAACGGAAATAGATTTGTCAGTCAATGCCATGGCTGCCGTGCGGAAACCGTAATCGTGGAGCGAGGGAATGGGATGATCGAGCCATGTCCAGGGCACAAGAAACACCGATCCCATCGACACTCTAACGGCTCGGCGGTTCAGCGGATCACACGAATTGCGTGTCAGCAAGATAGCATCAATGCCCAAAGCGGCAGCAGAACGAAAGATGGCACCGATGTTTGTGGTGTCTACAACACCGTCGATGACCACCATGCGGCAGGCATCGGCACATAATTCAGCAACTTTCGGCAGAGTGGGGCGGCGCATAGCGCACAGCACACCGCGCGTAAGGGTATAGCCGGTGAGTGATTCAAGCAGTTGCCGCGTACCTGTATACACAGGGAAATCCGCCTCTTCACCGTCTGTGTCTTTTCTTATTTGCTCGCATCGGGTGATGATGTCCGCTGCATCGCCCGTGATATGCTTCTCTTCGCATAGCAGTGCCACGGGCTGAAAACCAGACTGCAGCGCCACACGAATCACTTTCGGACTTTCCGCAATAAATATTCCCTGAGCAGGATCCAGTTTGTTACGCAACTGTGCTTCTGTCAACGAACTGAACATCTGCACGCCTGGATGCTGAAGAGACTCTATTTTGATGACTGACATGATCGTTTTTAGGTTATTAATTCTCGTATTTGCTTTATCTATATATCGGCCGTAAGACGACAAGACCTATTAAGACTGTTATGTCTTATTACTTTTCCTTATGATGCCAGACCAGGCTATCTGCTCAAAAAAGGCATGTATGGGCTGTTCCAACGTCAACATGATCTGCCTGCAAAAGTACGCATAATCGTTAGAAACTGCAATAACTCCATTGCAAAAAACGATTGTTTTTTGTAAAATTGCAATCTTTTGACAAAAAAAACGACGATTTCGAGATGATATTCAAATGTTTTTATTAATTTTGCGAAACAGATAGTTTCTATATCTGCAATGATCATGACTTATATTTAATAATAATACACATTACAATCTATTAACACCATGACAACTTCAACCAAATCTCCACAAGCCGGTCTGCCCAAATCCTATCAGGATTTTCTAGGTGAAATCAGGCAATTTGTAGCAAAAAACTGTATTTATACTGATGAATTGCGCACTCTGGGCTGGGGGACAGACGCCAGTTTTTACCGTCAGATACCGAAAATTGTAGTAAGAAGCGACGGTGAGGAACAAATATCCAAGATAGTCAAGGCATGCAAGAAATTCAAGGTGCCCTTCACCTTCCGTGCGGCAGGCACATCTTTGTCTGGCCAAAGCGTGAGCGAATCGGTGCTGATCGTGGCTGGCAAACACTGGGAAAAATATGAACTGGGCGAAAACCAGGACACCATCCGCCTGCAACCAGGTATTGTGGGCGCACGCGTGAACGAGATTCTGAAGCCATTCGGACGCGTATTCCCGCCAGATCCAGCATCTATCGGCAGCGCAATGGTAGGCGGAATCGTTTGCAATAATGCCTCTGGTATGAACTGCGGCGTACATGCCAACAGCGACCGTATGATGGTAAGCGCACGAATCATACTCACTGACGGTACCATTGTTGACACAGGAAGCGAAAAAAGCAAGGCTGCCTTCCGCCAATCACATCCGGAATTCATCCAGAAAATTGAGGCATTGCGCGATCGCGTGCGTGCAGACAAGGAATTAGCCGACCGCATCAACCTGAAATACAGCATCAAAAACGTGACCGGACTCAACATACGGCCACTGCTTGCCTATGATGATCCGTTTGACATCATGGCTCACTGTATGGTGGGATCTGAGGGAACGCTCGCATTCTTGTCGGAAGTGACCATGAAAACACTTTACGACTACAAGTATAAAGCATCGGCCATGGTATATTTCCTCACCATGAAAGAGAGTTGCGAGGCCGTTGTTGCCATGAAAAAACTGAAGTCGGGCGACGAAGACCTCAAGATGAGTGCTGAAAACCTGATGGTGAAGAGTGCCGAAATGCTTGATTACAAATCGCTGAGTTCTGTTGACGATCCTGTATATCTGCAATACAAGAAAGACGTTGATGCCGGAAAGATTGCCGGTGTGGAACCTGGCGACTACCACAACCTTACCGCTATCCTGACAGAAACCAAAGGCATCACTCACGAGCAGTTGCTCGAGAAGATTGAAAAAATCAAAGAATGTCTTGGACAGTTCAGTCTTTACATTCCGACAGAGTTTACTGAAGACCCGGCCGTGTATGGAAAATACTGGGCAATCAGGTCGGGCATATTCCCGTCAGTGGGTGGTACGCGTCCTGTAGGCACCTCTTGCCTCATTGAAGACGTTGCTTTCCATATTGAAGACCTGCCAGAAGCCACGGTGAAACTTCAGAAACTCATCGCCGACCACGGCTATTCCGACGCTTGTATCTACGGACACGCCTTTGAAGGCAACTATCATTTCATCTTGAATCAGAGTTTCAAGAGCGAGAGTGAAGTGAAGCGCTATGAAGAAATGATGCGCGACGTGGCCCGATTGGTGGTAGAAGAATACGACGGATCTCTGAAAGCCGAGCACGGAACCGGCCGCAACATGGCTCCGTTTGTGAAATATGAATGGCGCGACAAGGCATACGAGGTGATGAAAGAGTTGAAAGCCATCTTCGATCCTGACGGTCTGCTCAATCAGGGAGTGATTTTCAATGACGACCCGGAGTGCTTCATCAAGTGTCTGAAACCACTGCCAGTGCTCGATTTCAACTTCAACGAAGTGCCTGATGGCGGTCATTATCTGAAAGACTGTGTGTCTACAGCCAAAGAAACCATTGAGGCCGTGAAACGTGCCAACAAGTGTATTGAGTGCGGATTCTGTGAAGTGAATTGCATGTCGTGTGGTCTGACGCTCTCTTCCCGTATGCGAATCGCCGTGCAACGTGAGATTCGTGAACTGGAGAGCACGGGAGCAAACCCGGAACGCGTGGCCACTTTGAAGCGGCAGTATAAGTATTATGGCGACCAGACCTGCGCCACTGATGGTCTTTGTTCTACTTCGTGCCCAATGAAAATCAACACGGGCGAACTGACACACTTGATTCGTCAGTTTGATATGAACAACAACAAAACCGGATATAAGGTGGGAGAGTTTGCTGCCAACCACATGGCAGGCATAAAGTCAGGCCTTCGCGTTGTTCTCGATGTCGCTAATCTCGGTCATAATGTATTAGGATCGTCCATAATGACGGGCATTTGCAATGGAATGAACAAGATGGGATTGCCATTATGGACCACTGCCATGCCCAAAAAGAAGAGTCAACCCAAGCCAGGAGCACATATCGGGAAAGCCGATGCCGAAGATTTGAAGGTGGTTTATTTCCCAAGTTGCATCAACCAAACCATGGGACTGGCCAAGGGAGCACCTGTAAAGAACTCCTTGGTAGACGATACGTGCCAACTGCTCAACAAAGCAGGCTACGAAGTGATATTCCCGAAGGGAATGGATAAGATGTGTTGCGGTCAGATTTGGGAGAGCAAGGGCATGCTCGACATAGCAGACCGAAAGAGCGCAGAACTTGAAGAAGCGCTTTGGGAAGCAAGTGAGCAGGGCAAATATCCTGTTTTGTGCGACCAGAGTCCTTGTTTGCACCGCATGAAGAAAGTTATCAAGCGCATGAAACTGTATGAACCGGCTGAATTCATCATGGTTTACCTGAAAGACAGGCTTGATTTCCACCCGATTGACCGCCATATTGCGTTGCATATCACATGTTCGACACGCGAAATGGGTGTTTCTGACAAACTTATAGAACTGGCTTGTCTCTGCTCAAATAATGTTTACCTGCCCGAGGGCGTAGGTTGCTGCGGCTTTGCAGGCGACCGTGGATTCACATATCCTGAGATGAACAAGTATGCATTGCGCAAATTGCGCCCGCAAATAGAACAGCACCACATAGAAATAGGCTATTCCAACAGCCGCACATGTGAGATTGGTCTCCAGACCAACACGGGTATTCCATACATGAGCATCGTCTATCTGGTGAATGAATGTACTACCAAAAAATAATCATATAAACTACTTTCATTATGTTTTCAAATCAAGATTTAGAACAAATCACTCTGAAAGGAATTACAGAGAATCAGATTAACACTCAGTTGGATGAGTTTAAAACTGGTTTTCCATTCTTAAAACTCGACTCTGCAGCAGGTATCGGTAACGGAATTATCGCTCCTGATGCGACAGAGCGCCGCCACTTTGTGGATGTATGGAATGCTTACAAGGCAGAAGGTAAGAAAATTGTGAAGTTCGTTCCTGCCAGTGGAGCCGCTTCTCGCATGTTCAAGGACATGTTTGCCTTTCTGAATGCCGACTATTCTGTGCCAACGACAGACTTTGAAAAGTTTTTCTTTGACCATATAGAGAAATTTGCATTCTACGAGACACTCGACGACACGTGCAAAAAGAATGAAGGGAAAGGCCTGAAGGTGCTCATTGCCGACGGCCAGTATAAAACGGTGGTGGCAAACATGCTTGAAGCCAAAGGAATGAACTATGGACAGTTGCCCAAAGGTATGCTCCTCTTCCATAAATACGCTGACGGCGCACGCACACCGATGGAGGAACACCTTGTTGAAGGTGCGCTCTATGCGTCGAGCAATGGAGAAGCCAATGTTCATTTTACCGTGAGCCACGAGCACATGGCCATGTTTGAGAACAAGGTGGCAGAGAAGAAAGATGCCCTTGCCCGCAAATATGGTATTCACTACAACATCTCTTTCTCGGAGCAAAAGCCGAGTACCGACACGATTGCAGCCAATCCCGACAACACTCCATTCAGGAATGAAGACGGAACGCTGCTGTTCCGCCCGGGCGGACATGGTGCCCTGATTCAGAATCTCAATGACATTGAGGCCGATGTGATATTCATCAAGAACATCGACAATGTGGTTCCAGACCGTTTGAAAGACGACACCGTGGAGTACAAGCAAGTGATTGCCGGCGTACTTGTGTCTCTCCAGAAAAAGGCATTTGCCTACCTGCGTGCTCTTGATGCAGGAAACTGCGACCACGCTGCACTCGAAGAGATAACCAAGTTCGTGGAAGAAGAACTTTGCTGCAAGAATCCACACATTGGAGAACTGAATGACGAGAGCCTGATTGCCTATCTCCGCTCCAAGTTGAACCGTCCTATGCGTGTCTGCGGAGTAGTGAAGAATGTCGGCGAACCTGGTGGCGGCCCGTTCCTCACCTATAATCAAGACGGCACGATTTCGCTTCAGATTCTGGAAAGCAGCCAGATTGACAAGAGCAATGCTGAATATATGAAGATGTTTACAGAGGGAACACACTTCAATCCAGTGGATCTGGTTTGCGCCGTGAAGGATTATGAAGGCCGGGACTTCGATCTGCCGCAGTTTGTTGATAAGTCAACCGGTTTCATCAGCAGCAAGAGCAAGAACGGCAAAGAACTGAAAGCGCTCGAACTACCTGGTTTGTGGAACGGTGCGATGAGCAATTGGAACACCGTGTTCGTAGAAGTTCCGCTCTCAACATTTAATCCGGTAAAGACGGTGAATGACTTGCTGCGCGAACAGCATCAGTAATCAAAAAGGATAAATAAAAAGAATCTGAGTTTTGGCTAATAGAAGAATGGTGGTTAGGTAAGTCAAACCAAAAACCTAAATAACATTCAAAAGCCCAAAACTCAGATTCTTTTTTATTAGAATACCATGGCCGTATCCGAGAGGATTTCACCAAGGGTGGGGTGGATATGCACCATTTCTGCCAGTTGCTGCACAGTGGTGTTGCGGCACATCAAGGAACTAATCTCCTGAATCATGTCAGCAGAATGGGCACCATAAGCATGACATCCGAGAATCCTACCATCTTCGGCAGCAATCAGTTTCAGCAAACCGTCGGTTTCATTCATGGCTAATGCCTTGCCATTGGCACGGAAATAGCCTTTCTTGCACACGTATGCGATTCCTTGAGACTTACATTGGTCTTCCGACAATCCAACACTGGCTGCTTCGGGATAAGTGAAAATGGCTGACGGCATCACATCGAGACGAATATCGTCAGAGATATTCAAGATGTGATTAACGGCATGAATGCCTTGGAATGTTGCAGCATGAGCAAGCATGCAGCGGGCATTTACATCGCCGATGGCATATACACCCGGAACGTTTGTCTGCATATTGTCGTCCACAGGAATACCTCTTGGTGAGAATTCCACACCTGTATTCTCGAGTCCGATGCCTTCTACATTCGCTCCACGACCTGTTGCCACGAGCACGATGTCGGCTTCAACCTCTTCTTCTTTGCCTTTTCGGTCGTAAACAACCACCGACTTGCCGCCGTTATCATCGGAATGAAGAATCTTTTTCACACCCGACTGCATGATGAAGTTTACACCGCGCTTCGAAATAGCCTGACGCAGGCGCTTGGCCACATCAGAATCTAATACAGGAAGGCACTCTTTCAAGAATTCGATAACGGTAACCTCAGACCCGAAACTGTTGAATATAGCAGCCATTTCCATACCAATCACGCCTGCACCAATGATACAGAGTTTTTGAGGAACATACTCAATATCAAGCAGTTCTGTGGATGTCATTACGCAGGGATGATGAATGCCCTCAATGGGAAGCATCTTGGCATGTGAACCTGTTGCTATGATAACATGGTCGGATGTATACTCATCATCACCAACAACTACTGTTTTCGCATCCTTGAAGACAGCACGGCCTTGCACGAAAGTAATGCCAGGTGCCTTCATCAAGGTTTCCACTCCCGTGCGCAACTGATCTACGACAGCATCTTTGCGTGCCTTGACGCGCGCATAGTCAACAGAAAAGCCATCATGATGGATGCCGTAGACATCGGCTTCTGTCATTTCATTGACCACTTCAGCATTTCTGCAAAGTGTTTTCGTAGGAATACAGCCGCAATTCAGGCAGGTACCGCCAGCATGCTTCTCTTCGATAATGGTCACGGTGAGACCTTTCCGTGCAGCATACTCTGCTGCACGGTAGCCACCGGGACCACTACCTATGATCATCAGATTACTCTTCATTCTGCAATTGCTTAAAAGTAACGACGGGATGCTTTGCTGCCAGCACGTCATCAACGCGTCCAATAGGCGTGTTGTGCGGTGCACTCTTCACGATTTCCGGATTCTCTCTGGCCTCCTTAGCGATTTTCTTCATCACGTCAATAAAGCCGTCGATAGTCTCCTTGCTCTCGTTCTCGGTAGGCTCAATCATGAGACTCTCATGGAAAAGCAGCGGGAAATAGATGGTTGGAGCATGATAGCCGTAATCGAGCAGACGCTTGGCCACGTCCATTGTCGTAACACCTGTTGACTTGTCCTTCAGGCCGTCGAACACGAATTCGTGCTTGCAGAGTCCGTCAATGGGAAGTTCGTAATCGTCTTTCAGGCTTTCCTTGATGTAATTGGCATTCAACGTGGCAAGCGGACCTACCATCTTGATGTTTTCCTTACCCAAGGAAAGGATGTAAGAGTATGCACGAAGGATAACACCAAAGTTACCGAAGAAGTTGCCTACACTACCTAATGATTTCTCGTAGTCACCAACCTCTACTCTCAGCATATCTTCTTCCTCGTCAAGCACCACGCGTGGAGTGGGGAGGAACTGCTCAAGTCCTTCACGAACACCTACCGGACCAGAACCAGGACCACCGCCGCCATGAGGTGTGGAGAAAGTCTTGTGAAGATTGATGTGCATCACATCGAATCCCATATCACCAGGACGACTGGCACCCAACATAGGATTGAGATTGGCACCATCATAATACATCAAACCACCACATTCGTGGATGAGTTTGGCTATCTCAGGTATCTCCTTCTCAAAAAGTCCCAACGTGTTCGGATTAGTCATCATCATGCCAGCAATCTCTGCTCCATGAACAGCGAGAAGTTCTTTCAGGTCAGACACTTCCACAAGTCCTTCTGACGTGCTCTTGACCTCCACCACATCAAGACCACAAACAGCAGCCGATGCAGGATTGGTTCCATGAGCAGAATCAGGAATGATCACCTTGGTGCGCTGATGGTCGTTGCGACTCTCATGATATGCACGAATCACCATCAAACCAGTTAATTCGCCATGAGCACCAGCACAAGGATTCAGCGTAAACTCCTTCAAGCCTGTTAAGGCAGCAAGCGACTGCTGCAGGCCATAGTACACCTCAAGTGCGCCCTGGCATGTCTCGGCGGGCTGCAAGGGATGCAATCCTGCGAATTCCTTCATTGCAGCAATCTCTTCGTTGATGACAGGATTGTACTTCATCGTACAACTGCCCAACGGATAGAAGCCATTGTTGACACCGAAATTGTTTGCGCTGTGATTGGTATAGTGACGAACAACGGTCATTTCATCACATTCTGGCAACGCCGCTTCTTCGCCTCGTCTCAGCGATTCGGGCAGTTCTGTCAGGCAGTAAGCACCAAAACTATTCTTTGGCAGGGAATAACCTTTACGACCTGCATGTGATAATTCGAAAATCAGATTCCCATAAAGTTTGTTATTCATGGCTATTCCTCCTCTTCTTTTTCGTTGACACTCAAAATGACATCTAACAATTCGTCAATCTCCTCTTTGCTCCGCTTTTCTGTAACGGCAAACATGATGGTGTGGTCATCAATCTTTACGCCGGCAAGATAGCCGTTTCCAAGACACAGATCCTGCAGTTCATCCACATTTCCATCATAAGTTACACAGAATTCATTGAGGAAAGGCTTGTCGAAAGTCTTCTTGAAATGGCCGCTTTCAACCAGTTTGTCACACAGATAATGAGCACCTGCATAAGACAAGTTGGCTGCTTCTTTCAGACCTTCCTTGCCCATTAGCGACATATAGATGGTTACGAAGAGAGCCATCAAACTCTGATTTGAGCAGATATTTGAAGTGGCCTTCTGACGTCTGATATGCTGTTCGCGTGCCTGCAAGGTAAGCACGAAGGCGCGCTGACCGCGATTATCCATTGTCATACCTACGATACGACCGGGCATTTTGCGAATCAGTTTCTCGGTGCAGCACATATAGCCGACCGACGGACCGCCAAATGTCATGGGAATACCTAAACTCTGGCCATCACCGACAGCCACATCAGCGCCCCATTCCTTTGGAGTTTTCAGCACAGCAAGGTCTGCAGCAACACTGTTCATAATGAAAAGGGCCTTGGCATCGTGCGCGGCATCAGCAAATCCGCTATAGTCTTCTACCACTCCGTAATAATTCGGCATTTGGACAATGACACCAGCGACACCGCCTTCATTCAGTTTGGCCTGCATGTCTTCCTTGTCTGTAACACCGTCTTTCTGGTTAATGCCAACGATTTCCACACCGTGGAATTTGGCATAAGTCTCTACCACGCGGCGAACCTTGGGATCTACGGTGTCGCTGACAAGCACTTTCGTCGCTTTCTTACCTGCGGCGTAGGCCATCATCATTGCCTCGGCCGTTGCCGTTGCACCATCATACATTGAGGCATTTGAGATATCCATGCCGGTCAGTTCGGCCATCATGCTCTGATACTCAAATATATAATGGAGTGTGCCTTGAGAAATCTCTGCCTGATAGGGGGTATAACTGGTCAAGAACTCAGAGCGCTCTATGATATTCGGAACCACTGCCGGTGTATAATGGTCGTAAACGCCAGCACCTGCGAAACAAACGAGTTCATCGTTCATGAGACCAAGTTCGTTGAACAGTTCACGCACTTCCAACTCACTCATCTCTTCGGGAATCTGATAGTTCCCTTTGAATCGCAAATGATCAGGTATGTCGGCATACAAGTCGTCAAGCGACTTGACACCGGCCACCTTTAACATTTCCTGTAATTCCTCTTCAGTGTGAGGAAAGAACTTATAATTCATATCAGATGATTAATGATTATTACAGAACTCTTCGTATGCCTTTGCATCCATCAGGTTGTCCAGTTCGCTCTTGTCAGAAAGTTCAACCTTGATAATCCAGTTCTCAAATGCATCGCTGTTGATAAGTTCCGGCTGATCTTCGAGTGCCTCGTTTACTTCAACTACAGTTCCACTAACAGGACTGTTGAGATCGCTTGCTGCCTTCACACTTTCCACAGCACCGAACTCTTCTCCTGCTGTCACCTCATCGTCTACGTCAGGCATGTCAACATACACCACATTACCCAGCGCATTCTGAGCATAGTCTGTGATACCTACATAACCGAAATCACCGTCTACTTTAACATACTCGTGACTCTCTGAATAATAGAGTCCTTCCAAAAACTTTGCCATGATTGTTGAATTTTGTTTTTATTAATAATGAATACTATTGTTTTTCTTTTTGAATAATGATCATATTCTTCGTATGAATGCAATCGAATTATTTCTTGTAGTGTTTTTCGTAGAAACGCTTCTTGACAACCACACCTGGGAATGTTCTCTTGCGAATCTGAACCTCAACTTCTGTTCCGAGTTTTGCATGAGCAGCATCTACCAATGCCATGCAAACGCTCTTACCCGTCGAAATAGAGTTGTATCCAGTGGTTACTTCACCAACTCTCTCTCCATTCACGACAACAGCATAGCCGTGGCGAGGTATTGCCTTGTCTTTCAATTCTATACCGATAACACGCTGCTTAGCACCTTCAGCCTTCTGTTTGGCCAAAGCGTCCTTGCCAATAAACTCCTCTTTGTCGAGTTTGCAGAACATGCTTAGTCCGGCCATTACAGGAGTGATGTCATCGCTCAATTCATCTCCATAGAGAGGCAATCCCACTTCGAAACGAAGGGTATCACGACATCCCAGGCCACAAGGCTTGCAACGCCCACATGCCATCAGTTTGTCCCATTGATTGCAAATGAATGTCTGCGAACCATATATTTCAAATCCATCTTCACCCGTATATCCTGTTCGGCTGATGATAATGGTTTCATTGTCAATGTCAATGGTCTTTGCTGTATAGAAAACCAATTCCTTGCAAGCCAGACCAAGCACTTCTTCAACCACCGTTTCTGCTTCAGGACCTTGCACGGCCAACTGAGCATAATAGTCTGAACAGTTATTCAGTTCGATATCAAAACCATCTGCCTGCTTTTGAATCCAGGCCCAATCTTTGTCGATATTTGCAGCGTTGATTACCAAGAAGAAGTCTTGTTCGTCCATCTTGTATACCAACAAGTCATCAACAGTACCACCGTTTTCATAGCACATCATTCCATAGAAAATCTGTCCTTTGGGAGCATTCGTAACGTCATTGGTAAAGATATGGTTTACATATCGCTCTGCATCCTTACCTTTAACGGTCACTTCACCCATGTGCGACACATCAAAAACGCCACAGTGCTGTCTCACGGCATTGTGCTCGTCGATAATGTTTGAATACTGAATGGGCATGTCAAAGCCGCCAAATGGGGAGATCAGTGCTCCCAGGGCTACGTGTTTGTCATAGAGACATGTTTTTTTATTCTCCATTTTTAATCAATTATTAAAGTTAGTAAATCATTCTTATTTAGATTATTAATTATTTCGTTCAGATTGTCGGGTAGGGCAGAGGATATGGAATCTCTGTCATAACGTGTGCCACGAATGGCTGCACACAACTCACCCAGATCGCCAATTAGGAAAAAATCACCTTTGAAATCAATGTCTTTAATCACATCATTCTTTATTTCCATCCTCACTTCTACCGTGCCGACACCTTCGATTCGCTGTTTCTTCACGACAGCATGTCTGGGATTGTTTCCGAAAATAAACTCTGGAGACAAGTACTCCTTCTCTATTTCCTCAATCTGTCTGACATCCTCACTTGTCAGAACATATTCTTGGTCACAAATAAAATCGATGATGGAATCACGAATTTCTTCAAGGCTCATGTTAGTATGATCCTTCAGCAAGGTGATGCGTTGGCGAACACTCTTCACACCTTTACTGATTAATTTTTCATCATCTGGTGTTATGCAACTAATCATGTTGCGCATATCTGTGTCATAAAGCATGGTTCCATGCACGATGCTTCTGCCGGGTAAGTGATAAAACGCATTACCGCTTACTTTCTTCCCGTCAATCAGAATGTCATTGCGACCATTGGCTGTGGCATTTATCCCAATGCGTTTCAATGCATGAATCACCATCGTGGTGTATTTATGATAAGTAAAGTTCACGCTATCGCTTTTAGTGATATATGCAAGCATCATATTACTCATGTCAGCATACACGCAACCGCCGCCACTTTTTCTTCTGAACATTTTAACATGATGCTTTTCGCAGTATGGAATATTAACCTCGTTTTCAATCAATTGGTTCCTTCCGAAAATCACACTTGGCTTCACCTGCCATATAAAGAATGCATCCGCAACATCAAGATGACGCGCGACATACTCTTCCATGGACAGATAAAAACTCAAATCCCTGCATGTTTTCTCTTGCAGGACAATATGGACCATACCTATCTTTAAATTATCAGTATATTTTTTGCAAATATATGAAAAACCTGCGAAATCACCAACTATTTCAGCATGAATTAACAATAAAAAAGGTATCTTATAGAGACACCTTTTTCTATTTATATTTAATAGTCATCGTCATCGGCCACCTCAACAGCATCGATACTCAATGCATCTGGGTCTTCTTCGATGGTTGTACGATAACTTTCCTCTGTCAATTTGTCTTCATCGTAGTCATCATCATCATCTGCATCATTGTAGTGATCTTCGATTTCCGGTGCATTTTCATCGTCTTCATAGCCTTCGTCGGCACTGTCGTCAACGTCGAATTTCATACGGGGCTTTTCTGAAATGGGTTTCACCTTGGCAAAAATGGCCTCTACCCAGGTGCCTTTGGGGATTTCAAGCACCTCGAAACCATCTGCAACTTTCTTTTCATACATACCGCCGGGATTGTGCAGACGGTCCTTGGGAAGTGTCGTTGTGCTGATGTCAAAGCCACTTTGTATAATGTCTTGGATGCTTTGAGAGAGACTATCCCATCCGCCACCGAAATTGCGATCGATCACTTCCATCAGTTTGGCGGCACTAATGTAGCGTATGTTCTCATAGGTAAGGTCGGTAACACGTACAATAGGGCGCTTCTTGACAGCCCATTTGATTTTCGTGGATTCGTCAATTCTTATCTGTCCAACCTTGAATCCGCGATCTTCATATTTCTTTATTACCTCAGGCTTGTCTACCTTGATTTCTTCTATCTCGAAAGCACTGCGCAAGATATCAATATAATGCCTCATGTTATCTTGCAATTCCGACTCTTTCTCTGCTGCTTCCCACATTCGGAAAATATCATTCTCCTGTATGTTCCAAACATTACCTTTGGTTAGCGACTTGAGTGAAACTGTTTTGTTTGTATTATCTTTCATATCTTATAATTTATTATTGTTCTAACTTAAATGCATCGCGGTCGTCCAGAACGGGGAATTTCTGGCGGAAGCGATTCTGGCTGTCGAAGTCTAAATCGGCAAAAATGATTTGTTCACATTCACCTTCAGCCTCGGCCACGGTACGCCCGCGACTGTCTATAACGGCACTATGACCGATATAAGTGCACTTTGGATCGCTGCCGACACGGTTGCAACCGATAACGTAGCACTGGTTTTCGATGGCTCTTGCACGCAGCAACGTGTCCCACACATGCTGTCTGCTTTCTGGCCAGTTTGCCACACAGATGATGGCATCGTAGTCGTTTGCATTGCGCGACCATACGGGAAACCTCAGGTCATAGCATGTAAGCAACAAGAACCTCACGCTGAGATATTCGGCTACAACTCTTCTTTCACCAGCATGATAATAGGCATCTTCTCCGCCATAACTGAACAGATGTCGTTTGTCGTAGACGCTTATCTCCATATCTGGCCTCACGAAATACTGCCGGTTATAGTTTTTCCCATCTGGCGACTTCACAGAGAGGCTGCCGCATAATGCCGCATTCTTCTGCCGGGACATCTTTTTCATCCATTCCGTTGCTGCATCTTGCACCAAACCATCATGAGAAGCAATGAATCCCGTGTTCCACATTTCCGGAAGAATAAACATGTCGGTATATGAGCACGAATTAATCATGCGCTCCGCATTTTTCATGTTTTGCTCTGTATCCATCCATTGGATGTCTGTTTGAATGAGTGCCACTCTCATCGTTTTCTCCCGAATTGGTTTCTTCGCCTGCAAAAGTAATACATAAAATTCTATTTGCAAGTTTTTTATTGTGAAATTTTTGTATTTGTGCAATATATTTTTTAAATTTGCACAAAAGAATATATGTCACAGCCATTAGCAGAAAGAATGCGCCCGCATTCACTCGACGAATATATCGGCCAGCAACATTTGGTGGGCGAAGGTGCCGTGCTTCGGAAAATGATAGAGGCAGGCAAGGTTAGTTCATTCATATTATGGGGACCTCCCGGTGTAGGGAAAACAACGCTTGCACAGATTATTGCAAACAAGTTAGAGACACCTTTCTACACCCTGAGTGCCGTAACGAGCGGCGTAAAGGATGTTCGTGATGTGATTGAACGTGCCAAAGGTGGCCGTTTCTTCAATAATTCAAGCCCAATTCTATTTATTGACGAAATCCATCGCTTCAGCAAATCACAGCAAGACTCCCTGTTGGGAGCCGTTGAAAAGGGCATTGTAACGCTGATTGGTGCCACTACAGAGAATCCTTCATTCGAAGTAATACGCCCGTTGCTGTCTCGCTGCCAACTTTATGTGCTGAAATCGTTAGACAAAAACGACCTGCTCCTGCTCCTGGATCGCGCCATACACAATGATATGGAGTTGAAAAAGATGCACATTGAACTGAAAGAAACAGGCGCCATTCTCAGGTATAGTGGGGGAGATGCACGCAAATTGCTCAACATTCTTGAGTTGGTAGTAGAATCTTCTGGCTCAAACCAAGTGACAATCACAGACGAGTTGGTGGAAAACAGGCTTCAACAGAATCCGCTTGCTTATGACAAGGACGGTGAAATGCACTACGACATCATCTCTGCATTCATCAAAAGCATCCGCGGTAGCGATCCTGATGCTGCATTATATTGGATGGCACGTATGATCGAAGGTGGTGAAGACCCACAATTTATAGCACGCCGCATGGTTATCAGTGCTTCAGAGGACATTGGACTTGCCAATCCCAATGCATTATTGCTTGCCAATGCAGCCTTTGACGCCGTTATGAAAATCGGATGGCCTGAAGGAAGAATCCCACTTGCCGAATGTGCTGTTTATCTGGCTACCAGCCCAAAGAGCAACAGTGCTTACATGGGAATAGCAAGTGCACTTGAATTGGTTAAGAAAACGGGCAATCTGCCCGTGCCTTTACATCTTCGCAATGCCCCGACACAACTGATGGCAGAACTCGGATACTCCGACGGATATAAGTATGCACATGATTACCCCGGCAATTTCGTAGAACAACAATTCATGCCTGACGCATTAAAAGACAGCAGACTATGGCATGCCCAGCATTTTCCCTCTGAAGAAAAACTCTATCAGCGAATGTTACAGTGCTGGGGGAATAGATTCAAAGAATAGATGATAATAAGAAAGAAACAGCGTATATGAATGAACTGCAAATAGTAGTATTAGATGGATATGGTGCAAACCCTGGTGATTTGTCATGGGAAATACTTGAAAGCATCGGGAAAACCACCATATATGAACGCACACCTGTAGAACTGGTTGTAGAAAGGTCGTCCGAAGCAGATATTATTTTAACCAACAAGGTTGTCGTTTCTGCCGAACATATGACTTTGCTTCCCAAGTTGAAATGCATAGGTGTGTTAGCAACAGGCTATAATGTGGTGGATATCGCAGAGGCGAAAAGAAGAGGTATCGTCGTAACCAACATCCCTTCATACAGCACAGACAGCGTTGCACAAACTGTTTTTGCGCATATCCTGAATATCACAAACCGTGTGGACTACTATGCTCAGCAGAATCGCAACGGCAGATGGAACAACAGTCTTGACTTTACTTACTGGGACACGCCGCTGCACGAACTGGCAGGCAAGCAAATCGGAATTTACGGCTATGGGAACATTGGAGCCGTGGTGGGGCGAATAGCCCATGCTTTCGGAATGAATGTTGTGGCAGTGACATCCAAGAAGCCATCTCAACTACCGGATTATGTAAAAAGCGTTTCTTTTGAGCAGATGCTTTCCTGCTGCGACATCGTCACGCTTCATTGTCCGCTCAATGATAAAACGAAAGGGATGATCAATAAGCAGACGATAGAGATTATGAAGCAAGGGGTCATACTCATCAACACAGGACGTGGACCACTCATCGTTGAGCAGGATGTAGCAGAAGCACTACAATGTGGAAAGATGAGCGCATACGGTGCCGACGTGCTGAGCGCAGAACCGCCACGCAACGGAAGCCCATTGTTACAGCAGCCTAATGCCTTCATTACCCCACATATCGCATGGGCAACCGTCGAGGCACGCACTCGCCTCATGAGCATAGCAATCAACAACATCAAAGCATTTATCAAGGGAGAACCAGAAAATGTCATTCATTGAGACAGATACAATACAGCACATTATCGAGTTTATAGGAACATTGGCATTTGCCATTTCAGGCATTCGACTGGCAGCAGCCAAGCAATTCGACTGGTTTGGTGGCTACGTAGTAGGTCTTGCCACTGCAATTGGTGGGGGGACAATGCGTGATTTGATGCTCGGCACAACACCATTTTGGATGACAGATTCCATATATATAATATGTACGGGAGTAGCTTTAATGGTGGTGATTATCTTCAAAAGGCAACTTGTCAGACTAAACAACACTTGGTTTATCTTCGACACACTGGGACTGGCACTGTTCACGATAGCAGGCATTCAGAAAACATTAGGATTCGGACAGCCTTACTGGGTGGCCATCATTATGGGATGCATAACCGGTGCAGCAGGAGGAGTGATGCGCGACGTACTCATCAATGAAGTTCCACTCATCTTTCGCAAAGAAATCTATGCCGTAGCCTGCATTATCGGAGGCATGGTTTATCAGATTTGCAACCTGCTGAAACTGGGTTTAGAGATGACCGTGCTTGTTAGTTTCGTCACCGTAGTAATGGTTCGCGTTGTGGCAGTGAAGTATCATATCACGCTTCCTCACCTAAAAAACATTGAATAACACAGCGATACTCCAGCATATATTATAATGATAAATCGTGTTTTTCATCCGAACAAACACCGAAATCATACAGAAAATCATCGATTATTAGCGATAAAACACTTTTTTTGCAAAAAAGTTGCTGAAAAATTTGGCTGATACAAAAAAACTGATTACCTTTGCATCGCTTTTAAAACAAAGGCTCCCTAGCTCAACTGAATAGAGCATCTGACTACGGATCAGAAGGTTGTGGGTTTGAATCCCGCGGGAGTCACAAAACAAGGCAAAACAACAAGAAAGAGAATATCAGACATTTGATATTATCTTTCTTTTTTTCATTACTAATTTTCTCATTCATTTCTTTGAATCTTTCTGCTGAGAATATCAACCAACCGCCTGTTCATCAAATGTTTATCATTATCAAGAAAACTGCTAATAGTTACTGATTCATTCTGATTATATCACATTTCGTGCCATCAGTATACCCAAGAACGCCCACAAAAAGAACCATACAACATTGTAAATAAGCATAAGATATGCTGGGGTAATATAAATTGCATATCGAAGTCACGCAACAAGCAGCAGGGAAGAGGATGAATGGATAGAAAAAGAGGATGCACTTTCGGGTGCATCCTCTAAATGGATTATAAAGTTGGATATGTCTGTAATTATTCGCCTTTCTCCATCTTTGCCTTCAGTTCTGCAAGTGCATCCAAGTCACCAAGAGTGGTTCCAGCAGCAACATTATTGATTACTGGAGCATCTTCCTTCTTCGGAGCGCGCTTTGCACGTGCGGTCTTCTTCTGCTCTTCCTTCACATCTTCGAATGTGCGGCTGTGAGAGAGAATGATACGCTTTGTGTCCTTAACGAACTCGATTACCTTGAAACTGAGTTCTTCACCAAGTTGTGCCTGGCTGCCATCTTCCTTAACGAGATGTTTCGGAGTAGCAAAGCCTTCGCCACCTTCATTGAGTGCAATGACGGCACCCTTGTCCATAATCTCTGTGATCTTGCCTGTGTGAACGCTACCTGGGGTATAAAGAGTTTCATAAGTATCCCAAGGATTGTCCTCCAACTGCTTGTGACCAAGAGAGAGACGACGGTTTTCTTTGTCGATTTCAAGTACAACAACGTCAATCTGCTCACCAACCTGAGTGAACTCAGACGGATGTTTCACCTTCTTTGTCCATGAAAGGTCGCTGATATGGATAAGACCGTCAACACCTTCTTCAAGTTCTACGAAGATACCGAAGTTAGTGAAGTTGCGAACTTTAGCAGTGTGCTTGCTTCCAACAGGATATTTAACCTCGATGGTCTCCCATGGATCTTCCTTCAATTGCTTGATGCCGAGTGACATCTTACGCTCATCGCGGTCGAGTGTAAGGATAACAGCCTCCACTTCGTCGCCAACGTTCATGAATTCCTGAGCGCTGCGCAAATGCTGGCTCCATGACATTTCTGAAACATGGATCAATCCTTCCACACCAGGAGCAATCTCTACGAATGCACCATAATCAGCAATCACGACTACCTTACCCTTCACGTGATCACCAACTGTTAACTTGCTATCAAGAGCATCCCAAGGATGCGGAGTGAGTTGTTTCAAGCCGAGAGCAATGCGCTTTTTGTCGTCATCGAAATCGAGGATAACAACATTGATCTTCTGGTCGAGTGCAACCACTTCGTGAGGATCGCTAACGCGACCCCATGAAAGGTCTGTAATGTGGATGAGTCCGTCCACACCGCCAAGGTCGACAAACACGCCGTATGAAGTAATATTCTTGACAGTTCCTTCAAGAATCTGACCTTTCTCCAGTTTGCCAATGATTTCTTTCTTCTGTGCCTCCAACTCAGCCTCAATGAGAGCCTTGTGAGAAACAACTACGTTACGGAACTCCTGGTTGATCTTAACCACCTTGAATTCCATGGTCTTTCCAACGAATACATCGTAATCGCGGATTGGGTGAACGTCAATCTGACTACCCGGAAGGAATGCTTCAATACCGAATACATCAACAATCATACCACCCTTAGTGCGGCACTTGATGTAACCCTGAATCACTTCTTCATTGTCGAGAGCAGCATTCACACGCTCCCAACTCTTGCTCAGACGAGCCTTTTTGTGAGAAAGCAGCAACTGACCTTTCTTGTCTTCCTGATTCTCAACATAAACTTCCACGATGTCGCCCACCTTCAAATCCGGGTTGTAACGGAACTCAGATGCGGGAATAATGCCATCGCTCTTGTAACCGATGTTCACGATTACTTCTTTTTTGTCAACGGAAATCACCTTACCGTCAACAACCTGATGCTCGCTTACTTTGTTCAGCGTCTCATCGTAGGCCTTAGTAAGTTCTTCCTTACTAGTTGCCACGTTACTGCCATTCTCAAATTCTTCCCAATTGAAGTCTTCTAACGGCTGTACATTTTTAATGTTAGACATAAATAATTAATTAAATAATAAACTAATAAAGTTAGACTTTATATTGAATGATACATTCTCGTTCCCACTATTTGCAAAAACGGTTGCAAAGTTACTGATTTTTAATCACATACAATGCTTTATGACAACAATGATGTATTCGTTTTACGTTTATTTAACAATTAGTACGCAAATAGGATGAGTGATTCTCATTATAAGATGCAAAATGCAAGATGGTCAAACGCTTTACAAGAGGGGTAGGATAGGAGATTGCACTAACAAGAAAGAGAGGATGCACGCCTCTTCTGACATGCATCCTCTCAAAGGTTTGTTTATTCAAATCGCTCTTCTTAAAAAATATTAGAACACATGGAGTCCGAGGAATACCATCAGACCGTTCATCAAGATCCAGAAGATAGCGAAAGGCATGGTCTTACGCATGATATCGCCGTCCTGGCCTTCCATGTCGCAGGCGGCAGTAGCAATAGCGATACTCTGCGGAGACAACAGTTTACCACCCTCAGAGCCAGCACAGTTGGCAGCAGCCAGCCAGTTTGTCTCGTTACCTGGTACTCCGAAGAATGTGGATTGGTTCACTAAGCCAAGATCACTTGCAGCCGTAGCCTGCAGTTTTCCGAAGAGGATATTGGCATTAGTAGCACTTCCTGTAACGAATGTTCCAATAGAACCGATGAGCGGAGCAAAGAACGGGAAGAATGTTCCTGTAAGAGCAACGAGTCCCTTGGCAATATCGTTGGTCATACCAGTATTGTTCATCAACATGGCCATGGCAACCAGACAGCAGATGGTAACGGCTGTTTTCTGGAGGTTAATAGTGGTTTTGGCAAGCAGTTTCATCAGTTTGCCGAAACTCATACCCTGAACCATACCACCGATTGTTGCTCCGAGGAAAATCATCAGACCTGCATTTGAGAGCCATCCAAACTTAAATCCATTGCCTGTAACGGGCAGGCTGAACTGTGTTACCAATGTTTTGTTCAGCAATTCATTGATAGAAGGAACGATCTTGCTGGAAATCAGGATGAAGAAAATAATCAATCCATAAACACTCCATGCCTTGAGCGTCTTGGACAATCCGAATGATTTCTTCTCAACCTTCACCTCATCGGCAGCAGCCTCTTCGCGGATAAACAACTTGTTGTATATCAACATAGCAATGATGGCGGCAACAGAACCTAAGATGGCAGGAGTCTCCGGACCGATGAAATGTGCACAGCAGAACTGCACGATAATAGAGAATGTACCTACGAACAGCGCAAGACTGATATTCTTCACAATCTTCTTGCGGTCGGTCATCATCAGAATGAGGAACGGGGTGATGTAGAACATCAACGCCAACTGGATGATGATGAAAGTGGCAACCTCACACAACATCTCGGGCGATGCAACTCCTTCTGCTGCAACTTGGTTAGCAAGCGTTGTAGCAGGAAGGCCAACTGCACCAAAACCTACGGCAACCGTGTTGGCAATCAAACAGATAACAGCCGAGAACATGGGCTTGAATCCCAGACCGATAAGTATAGCGGCGGGGATGGCCACAGCAGTTCCGAATCCGGCCATACCTTCGAGGACACCACCAAGTCCCCATGTAAGAAGGAGTACGAGCAGACCTTTATCAGAAGTCATCTGAATAAACTGCGTTTTAATTGTCTCGATTTCCTTTGTCTCGCAAAGGATGTTGTAACTGTAAATGGCACAGATAATGATAAGGATAATAGGGAAGCAGGCCTTAAGCAAGCCTTCCACAACCGACCAGATGGTGATGCCGAAAATGGAGGCATTGGCAAACTTCTCAGGAATGATACCCATTGCCGGTGCTGCAAACAAGGCCAAGAGGATAGTAACGATGAGTGTAATAATAGCACTCCTGTAACCAGACACTTTAAACCCCATCATCAACACGATAAGCAGTAGAATAGGGATAACAGATACTAATGCTGACATAGATTTGTTTGATTTTTAGTTATTATTAGATTATTATTGTATTTACCGTGTATTTATTATATATTGACTGCAAATATAGTAATAAATTCTTTAAAAAGGTAAAATAATTCCGTAAAATTTTCATAAAAGACTGATTTTTTATTGTATATTGATGATTTTTTCTAACTTTGCACTCACAAAGAGACCATTTGTTTAAAGTTTATATGGAAATGAAAAAGTTATTTGTTTCAATGGCATGTCTGCTGATGGCGACCTGTGTGTGGGCACAGCAGAAAACTGTCAGTGTCAGCAGCGCGGGTACACTGGCAAATGAAATTAGCGCAGCAGAACGCAGTTCTGTTACAAGTTTGAAAGTTTCCGGTCCATTAAATGGCAACGACGTAAAGTTGCTCCGCGAGATGGGCAAAGCATCTTTGGCAGAATTAGACCTGTCTGATGCCAAGATTGTAAAGGGCGGTGAGAGTTACTATCCACTGGGAGAGCAAAAGAGCGCCTATACGGAAGACGACCGTTTGTCTACATTATTCTTCTACGGCTGCGGCTCTATACGTAGCGTAACCATACCCAGCAGCGTGAAATCAGTGTCTAACGATGCCTTCTCTTCATGCCCGAACTTGGCAGAGATCAAAGTGAAGAACAGCCCGTTCTTTGTTTCTGTGGACGGAATCCTGTTCAATGCCGAAAAGGAGAGACTGATTCGCTGCCCCCAGGCAAAGAAACTGGAGAGTTATGAAGTGCCTCGTGGCGTTGTGGAAATCTACCCCAGTGCTTTCCGCGGAAACACATCCCTGAAGAGCATCACGCTGCCTCGCTCTATCTGGAGCATCAGCGACATGTCATTCTATGGTTGTACTTCCCTGCAAACCATTCGTTGCAAGATGACGCGCGTGGCATCTCTTGCAGAGGCATTTGACGCATCGACCATGAATACGGCTAAGGTATACGTACCCAAAGAGGCTCTGGAAGACTACAAGTCGGTAAATGTCTGGAATCGTTTCAAGAATTTCATTGGTGTGGAAGGGGAATAATCAAACGTGTATCAGGTCACTCATTACCGTGTCGCTGATAAACAATCCCTTCCTTGTCAGATGAATATAGTCGCCCGTTATCTCCAACAGATGGCGGGCGATATTCTTTTGCGCATTCTCTAACAGGTAATTATGATATTCCATTCCGAACAGTTCTTTCAATAATGACAGCGATATGCCCTCACGTGTTCTTAGTGCAGTCGTCACCATGTCATTGTATTGTGTTTCCCGGTCAAGTATTTCCGTGTCTTCCGTGGGCAGCATACCTTGATTAATCTGTTCAATATATTTCTTCACATCAGCAACATTCCACCAACGCGATGTTAAGTTGTAGGAATGGGCTGCCGCACCTAATCCGATATAGGGAATGCGCTGCCAGTAGGAAGAATTATGGCGCGACCGTATCCTACCGAAATTGCTGATTTCATAATGAGTATAGCCAGCCGCCTCAAGTTCACACATCAGTTCCTCATACATGGCAAGGTTTGTTTCTTCGTCAATCTTTTTTAACCTGCTGCCTTGTGTTCTTTCCTGCTGCTCCATCATACGGTACAGCGGAGTTCCATGCTCATACATCAATGCGTAGGCTGAGATATGCTCAACATTGAGATGCAGGGCTTCGCTGATGTCATGCCGCCATTCTTCCATGGTTTCTCCTGGGAAGCCAAACATCAGATCGATGCTGATATTGGATATACCGGCATCACGGAGCAAAGAAACAGCCTCTTTAATTTGACTTGACGTATGTCGGCGGTGCAAAAAACGCAGTCTGTCGTCATTAAAAGTCTGCGCCCCCATACTTACCCTGTTGATTGGCAGTTCATTGATCAACTGTGAATAAGACGGTGTGATATCATCTGGGTTGCATTCCAGGGTGATTTCCGCATCATCAGAAATATGGTACACCTTATTTATATTATATAAGAGAGTGCGCAGTTGCGTAGGAGAAAGTTGCGAAGGTGTGCCCCCTCCGAGATAGACAGTAGAGATGGTGTCGTCTGATTTCCTCATCAGCATCTCCTTGCAAAGCGCTTCCACGTAAGACTCCTTCATGTCATCCATGGTTGTGGAATAAAAGCCACAGTAAATACAGCGGCTCTTACAGAAAGGAATATGTAGATAAAGGCCCGTCATTTTCGTTTTTTCCAGGGCAAAATTACTAATAAGTTTAAAAAAAATGCACGTTTTTTGTGAATTCTTTTGTCATATTGCCAAAAATGTGTAATTTAGTGGCCATATTATGTAATTATTAACTAAAAACCTTATTAATATATGAAGGTATATCAAACAAACGAGATCAAGAACATTGCCTTGCTTGGCAGTGCGGGTAGCGGCAAGACCACACTTGCCGAGAGTATGCTTTTCGAAAGTGGTGTGATCAAACGCCGCGGTACAATTGAAGCAAAAAACACCGTAAGTGACTACTTCCCAGTAGAGCAGGAGTATGGTTACAGCGTATTCTCTACAGTATTTAATGTGGAGTGGAACAACAAGAAACTGAACATCATTGACTGCCCGGGATCTGACGATTTCGTTGGCGGAGCCATTACAGCCCTCAATGTTACCGACCAAGCATTGATACTTATCAATGGACAGTATGGCCCAGAAGTAGGAACACAAAACATCTTCCGCTATACCGAAAAACTCAAGAAGCCTGTTATCTTTTTAGTAAACCAACTCGACCGTGACAACTGTGATTTCGATGTGATTATGTCACAGATGAAAGAAATCTACGGTCCGAAGTGCGTCCCTGTGCAGTATCCTATAGCAACAGGTTCCGGTTTCAATGCCGTTATCGACGTATTGCTCATGAAGAAATACAGTTGGAAGCCGGAAGGCGGTGCTCCAATCATCGAAGATATTCCTGCTGAAGAAATGGAAAAGGCCCAGGAACTGCATGCAGCACTTGTTGAAGCAGCAGCAGAAAACGATGAAGGCTTGATGGAAAAGTTCTTCATGGAAGAGAGCCTGACAGAAGATGAAATGCGTGAAGGTATCCGTAAGGGTCTTATCACACGTTCTATATTCCCGGTATTCTGTGTATGCGGCGGTCGCAGCATGGGTGTGCGTCGTCTGATGGAATTCCTCGGAAACGTTGTTCCGTTTGTCAGCGAAATGCCTAAGATTGCCAATTCTCGCGGTGAGGAAATCACACCCGACACAAACGGCCCCACTTCATTGTACTTCTTCAAGACTGGTGTTGAGCCCCATATCGGTGAGGTATCCTATTTCAAGGTAATGAGCGGATGCGTCAAGACTGGTGATGACTTGACAAATATCGACCGCGGCTCTAAAGAGCGTATGGCATCATTATATGTATGCGCAGGAGCCAACCGTCAGCCAGTTGACCAACTGAATGCAGGCGATATCGGCTGCACCGTAAAACTGAAGGATGTGAAGACCGGCAATACGCTTAACGGAAAAGACTGCGACAACCAGTTTGACTTCATCGTATATCCTAACTCTAAGTATAGCCGTGCCGTCAAGGCTGTGAACGAAAGCGAGACAGAAAAGATGATGTCTGCCCTGACAAAGATGCGTCAGGAAGACCCGACATGGGTGGTTGAACAGTCTAAGGAACTTAAGCAGATCATCGTCCATGGTCAGGGAGAATTCCACCTTCGCACTCTGAAATGGCGCATGGAAAACAACGAGAAGATCCAGATTGAGTATGCAGAGCCTAAGATTCCTTATCGTGAAACCATCACAAAGGCTGCCCGTGCCGACTATCGCCACAAGAAGCAGTCAGGTGGTGCTGGTCAGTTTGGTGAGGTTCACCTCATTGTAGAGCCATATACAGAAGGCATGCCCGATCCCGTTGTATATAAGTTTGGTGGTCAGGAGTATCGCATGAACATCAAAGGCAAGCAGGAAATCGACCTTGAATGGGGTGGAAAACTCGTGTTCATCAACTCAGTTGTCGGTGGTGCCATCGACGCACGTTTCATGCCGGCAATTCTGAAAGGTGTTCAGGAGCGCATGGAGCAGGGCCCATTGACAGGTTCTTATGCACGTGACGTCCGCGTTATCGTATACGACGGTAAGATGCACCCGGTTGACTCCAACGAACTTTCATTCATGCTTGCTGCCAGAAACGCATTCAGCGCAGCATTCCGTGAGGCAGGACCAAAGATTCTGGAGCCTATTTACGACCTGGAAGTACTGGTTCCGGCAGACTACATGGGTGATGTGATGAGCGATCTGCAAGGACGCCGTGCCCTGATTATGGGTATGGACAGCGAGGCTGGATACCAGAAACTCTCTGCCAAGATTCCTTTGAAAGAACTTGCCAGTTATTCCATCGCGCTGAGTTCACTTACTGGCGGACGCGCTTCATTCTCAACCAAGTTTGCTTCCTATGAACTTGTTCCCACTGATATTCAGAATCAACTTATCAAGGAGCACGAAGCAGAGGCCAAAGAAGAGGATTAAACACATCATTATACTTTTATTAAAAAGGGCGGACATAGGGTCCGCCTTTTTTCGTGTTCACCGGCACGGAAGGATTTTCCCCGCATCTTTAGGGAAAATCCTATCCCCATTTAGGAATAATCCTTTGTATATGCCTGCGATTTGCCGTATCTTTGCCATTGAAAAAAGAACAATATGTGTAACCCATTAAAAAGATAAGATTATGAAAAGGAATCTGATAATTGCTGTAATGATGACAATAGTTGTCTCGGCAAACGCAATGACAAACCGTGAAGCAAGAGTTCTTGCACGCATGATGACAGACAAGATGGCCTACGAACTCAGGCTCACCGACCGCCAGTATCATGAAGTTTATCATATCAATCTCAAGTATGCTGACAGGCCTGTAGCAAAGAACCGGAGGATGGCAATGGTGCTTACCGCCCATCAATATGACAAATACATGCGCATGCAGAGGACTCATTTGAACAGACCTCATCATCCTTCAAGAAGGGTGGCTTCACATCATCCAGTTCATGCCACATGGCATAAGGCATCATACAAGAGATGGTAGTTGTGTGTAATTCCATATATACCTTAATGTGATTATTAAGTCAATTGATGACAGGGTGGGGTGCAAATCCCACCCTTTTATTATGTCAAACAAACAAGTAGCATAGTTAATAATTATGCATTAAAACAAATTCTTTCTGTTAATTGAATTAAAATTAACGAAATAAATTAACAAGTTACTCACGCAATCCAATAATATAGACTATCTTTGCAGTATGAAGATAAGAACGATTTGGGCAATTGCAATCATCATGGGATTTAGTTTCCTCGCATTGTTGCTACTTCAACTGAGTTACATTGAAGAAATGGTTCAGATGAAGAAAGAGCAATTTGACGAATCTGTCAACAAAGCCCTCTATCAGGCATCGAGGAACCTTGAACTCAACGAAACACTGCGCTACCTTGAAAAAGATGTAAACGAGGCTGAGCGCCGTGCCTATACTCTCGACTCTGTAGGCACCAGAAGCGGGAGCATTGACGGCACACTTCAGCAGTCACACCAATATTCGGTGACAGGAAAAGACGGTACAATCTATTCCTCATTCGAACTGAAGACCATCACCACTCGTCCTGCTTCACTGCCAAAGGCTATGATTCTGCGCAACGACAAGAACTCTATTTCAGAGGCAACCAAGACCATGCAGGAGATTATCAAGAACCGATATGTTTATCAAAAGGCACTTCTTGACAAGGTGATATACACCATTCTCTATACCGCTTCTGATAAACCCCTGAAAGAGCGCATCAATTTCAAGATGCTCGACCAGGATCTTAACACCGAACTGATGAACAATGGCATCAAGTTGCCATATCATTTCACGGTGTCAACACAAGACGGGCAGGAGGTATACCGGTGTCCTGACTATACGGAAAAGGGGGAGCAGTATTCCTACAGCAAGTTGCTGTTCCGCAATGACCCGCAAAACAAGATGGGCGTGGTAAAGATTCACTTCCCGGACATGAACGACTACATCTTCTCCAGTGTGCGCTTCATGATTCCATCCATCGTTTTCACCCTCGTGCTGCTCATCACCTTCATCATCACACTGGTGCTAGTGTTCCGACAGAAGCGTCTGACCGAGATTAAGAACGACTTCATCAACAACATGACTCATGAACTGAAGACTCCAATAGCCAGCATTTCACTGGCAGCCCAGATGCTCAACGATGAGAGCGTCAACAAGAGTCCGTCCATGATGAAACACCTCGGAGGTGTCATTAACGACGAATCCAAGCGCCTGCGCTTCCTGGTTGAAAAGGTTTTGCAGATGTCCATGTTCGACAAAAAGAAGATTATATTCAAGAAAAAGGAACTCGACCTGAACGAAATGGTGGAAACTATCGCGCATTCATTCACTCTTCGCGTGGAACACACTGGCGGAAAGATCTACACAGATATCGGTGCCGTTGACTCAACCATCTTCGTCGACGAGGTGCACTTCCAGAACGTAATCAACAACCTGCTCGACAATGCAGTGAAATACAGGAAACCCGACCAGCCCATCGACGTGTATCTCAAGACGTGGAACGATTCAGAACGTCTGTATCTGTCAATCCGTGACACAGGACTGGGCATCAAGAAGGACAACCTGAAGAAGATATTCGACAAGTTCTATCGCGTTCACACCGGAAACCGCCACGATGCCAAGGGCTTCGGACTGGGTCTTGCCTACGTGAAGAGCATCGTTGACTCGCACGACGGTGACATCAAGGTGGAGAGCGAATTAGGGAAAGGCACAACATTTACCATCAGCCTCCCTGTGATTAACAGTTAAAAAGAAGAGAACAAACATAGTATTCACATTTAAAATAGAAAAGACAATGGACGACAAGTTGAAGATTTTGCTTTGCGAAGATGACGAGAATCTCGGTATGTTGCTTCGCGAGTATCTGCAGGCCAAGGGCTATAATGCAGAATTATGTGTTGACGGAGAAGCCGGATACAAAGCATTCCTCAAGACAAAGTTTGACATCTGCGTGCTCGATGTGATGATGCCCAAGAAAGACGGCTTCACATTGGCACAGGACATCCGTCAGGCTAACGCTGAAATGCCTATTATCTTCCTCACAGCCAAGACCTTGAAAGAGGACATCCTCGAAGGTTTCAGAATCGGTGCAGATGACTATATCACCAAGCCCTTCTCGATGGAAGAACTCGTTTTCCGTATTGAAGCCATCCTTCGTCGCGTCCGCGGAAAGAAGAACAAGGAAAGCAGCCTCTATCATATCGGCCGTTTCACGTTCGATACGCAGAAACAACTGCTCAGCATCGACGACAAACAGACCAAACTCACCACCAAGGAGAACGAGTTGCTGGCACTGCTTTGCAGTCATGCCAATGAGATCTTGCAGCGCGATTTCGCTCTGAAAACCATCTGGATAGACGATAATTACTTCAATGCCCGCTCCATGGATGTTTACATCACCAAGTTGCGCAAACATCTGAAAGACGATCCGCAGATTGAGATTATCAATATCCACGGCAAGGGATATAAACTGATCACTCCTGAATTCGAGTAATCAAGCCCCCAAACTCACTGAGTAAGAACTTTTCAAGCACTATACACAAATGAGTGTATTTCTGAAAAAGCACATTAGGCATATCGGTATGGCATTGGTCTTGGCCAGTGCCATACTTTTGCTCATATCGTTTTTCGTTGTCAGTCAAGCCAGTAATCTCCTGCTCATTGCAGCCCTGCTGCTGGTCATCTGCGGAGTGGTTCTCTATGTTCACTCTCATAAAAGCGAAAGTAAATATTAAATACTGTTAAATGTTTACGCAAAAAACTGAAACCGAACACGATAGTTCAAAGAAAAGTAGTACCTTTGCACCCGCTTTTAAGCAAATACATTAATTATTTTCAATTTTAAAAAGTATGAATCAATACGAAACCGTTTTCATTTTGACTCCCGTTTTGTCTGATGATCAGATGAAGGAAACGGTCGCTAAATTCAAGACACTGCTCACCGACAATGGAGCAGAGATTGTGAGGGAAGAGACCTGGGGATTGAAGAA
>ODAI014048095.1_pt1 | contig 64921 bp, 110 predicted proteins | sample 1539321 | NCBI WGS metagenome assembly ODAI01 (sample SAMN02144231, study PRJEB22623) | gut metagenome | biome: sheep rumen | host: Ovis aries | place: New Zealand
TGCTTGCTAAATCCGAAGAGTAGAAAAAACAAGGATTGCAACATTTTGTTAGTTTACCTAAAGATGAAGGCATTTTATTTTATATAAATGAAGAACAACCAGTTCATCTTTTTCAGAATTACTTGTTTCATCATTATAGAATTTTTTATAATTCTCCTCGATAAAATCTGTAACTGATTTATTAAATACTATTTCATTCTTCTCGATTTCGGCAACTTGTTCTCCATCGTTTGAGACTACAGGAATACCTTTGGCAGTAAAATCTTCTCCTGCTCCTTCCATGTTATTTTTACGAGCATGAAGAGCACCTTCAGGGATTACATTCATTTGTCCACCTTGTTTAAATTTTTTAGTTTTTATACTTTTATATGTCCAAACATCAGGTCTTCCTTTTTCTCCGAGAATTAAAGTACTTTCTGGCTCATTTCTATCCCAATAATCTCTATAATATTCAATTCCACCAAACATGTTTAATTGTCTTGGTGATGGTCTAAATTCCCATCCTTCCTTATCATTTCCAAACCAACCATAACGCCCTTTAAATTCTGGATGAGTAAGTCCATCATCATAAGTCGGATGTTTTGAAGTTTTATAATCGCCACTAAGATGTATTGCGGAATTTCTCTCTTCGATAGGTTTTAATCCATTAAGTCTCCATTCTTCTAATTCTTCTATAGGGAGTTCATTATAAGCTCTTTCTAAATCGTACCAGTCGGAATTTTCTAAATATTCAGGGTTTACTGTTTTAACCCATTCAGAATAAGGTTTTTTATTACTGCGAACTTTATTAGCATGAATAATTGCTCCTGGATAAATTTGCTTTTCTACCATTAACGACGAGGGAACTTCAGTATATTCACCTTTCTAAAATCCAGGAATATCTCCATTCTACCTTCCTCCCTAGTTTAGAACTGCTTTATTATCTCCATTTAAATAACGATTTCTTCCTTTAGAATCTTTTCCAATAGGTTTTCTTCCAGCTCTCTAATCATCATCAAGAGAATCTACTTCAATATATTCTCCTTCTTTAGAATCTCCTTCAAGATATATTTTTATTTTCTTTTTACCTCCTAATTTAAAAGATTCTATATCTTGTGGTTTATTTTTACTGTATTTCCAACAATCTTTTTCTTCATCATATATTCTAATAAAACCTCCTAATTTAAGTTCTTTTACTAATGGAATCACATCATTATCCCATACTCGAATATCTTTATCTACAGTTTCATTTTCTCTACCTTTATTAAGATATTCATATTCATCTGTCTCTTCATTATATCCAATAGAAGGAAGTTTAAAAGTATTTTCATCTATAGGTTGAATTAATCCTTGCCACAACGCTTCTTTGTAATCTTTAGGAGAACCGTAAGCTTTCCAAGCAGATTCTAATCTATAATTATCATCAACTTCTATAGGAAGAGACTTTTTGAATTTATCAAAAGGATTTTCAACTTTTTGTTTATTATTGGAAATTTCTTTTGATTTATTAATTATATTTATTAATCTTGAACGTTTCATATATTTTATTTATTAGTATTATATAAAGTAGCTGCTGTTGAGCCTCCTACTGTTAAAGGCATTAAGCTTCTAAACAAAGAAGGGTTTGATAAATTAAAGTTTCCTGTATTACCTAACACAGATTTTTTTGGAACAAATCTTGGAATAATCGTTTCATTTAACAATGTTCCGTCATACGTATCCATTACATTATTTATATTTACAATACTTGGTTCTATTTCATTAGAAGCGTATACAATATCATCAGTTGCTACTTCTCCAGGACGTAGATACCGTCTTGATACTCCTGCTTTTGCAGGAATTTCAGATGGGATTCTACTCCAATGATTTCCTAACGCATCCATATTAAAAGTATTTAAACCATCAGGATAAGTAATATCATACACTCTTCCGTGATTTTTTTCTTTCATTAATTTTATATTTGCATCAAAATCTTCTAACTACTATCTATATATTTTTAACCAATCTTGGGTACTTTCTGTAATTCCGTTTTTATTTTCTAAATCTTCAAGATATTTAATATTGTCTAATATTTCCTTTCTCGTTTTAAAATTTCCAAAAGCATATTCCTCAACATTTTTAGGAGATATTCTATCTGACCAAGATTCTACATCAACAGGATTCTTTTCAAAATATTCCATATTATATTTCGGGACTCCAGTATAATGATGTTCTGAATTCATTTTTTGAAAAGCTTCACTTTGTCTCATTATATATTCCTATGGAGACATATTAGAACCCTTAACTATAACATTACCCTAAGAATTTACTATTAGTTTACCTTCATCAAATAATCTTTTTTCTATTTCTCTATATTCAGATATATGAGAGGCAAGTTCAGCAGCTTCTTCTGCCGAATAAGAATTTCTCCTGGAAATAGTTTTAAACCAATTATCAGGATCCCAATTTACTTCAGATATGACAGGTCTAGATTCAACAGGAACTCCATTAGCACCTAAAGTATTTGGACTTAATCTATATTCTCTATTACCAAACTATGTCCATTTACCAGTATAAGGAGAAGTTAAAAACTAATTAGTTTTCTATACAGGAACTTTAACTAAATTTCCAGCTTTATCAAGTGCCCATCTAAAACTTCTTTGAAAAATCGGACCTGCAACATTTAAACCTAAATCAGCCATTCCAGCAGCATTAATAAAATCCATTCCTTTATCGAAATACTCATTCTTATCAGCTAACTATTCTTGTCTTAATCTTTCAGTATTAGAATTTTGTAACGATTCTTGAGTTACTGGTTCAAACTAAGCATTCTGCTGAGCAGTTTTAGCTATTTCTGTTGCTAAATTAGAATAATGCTAAGCATGTCTTGCGTTAGTTTCAGCTCTTTGTGTAGCAGCCTATCGTTCCTAATCATAAACTTGCTATCTAGCAGCCTATCGTTCAGCTTCTCTTCTTTCCCATTCATCCCATAATTCTGGATTTTCTTCTCTTGTAGCAGGTTTTTTAGGTAATGGTTTAGGTCTCTATCTAGTTAATTTAGTTCCACCTTGAGCAGAAAGAATCATTGCTTTATTATCAATTAATGCAGCAGCTGATAATAATCTCTATCCAATATTATGGTTAGTTTGATTGTTGAATATCTTCATTCCTTGCTTACCAATCTGTAATGGTTTTAGACCTCCACCTAACATCTAAGCGTATCTCTAATTATTTATAGAAGACATATACTAACTTCTAATATTTTGAAGTTCATTCTAATCTGCCATAGCTAATATCTAATCCCAAGCATTGTTAGCAAAATCAATATTACGTTGAGCTTTACGTCTAGCATGTTGACTAAATAATCCATATTTTTTATTAGCTTCATATCTAGCCTAATCAAATCTTTCTCCTAAATCACCGAATCCATTCTACATAAATGAATTAGCCTTTTCTTGATTTTGCCAAGATTGATTATCAAAAGAACCAGTTTTTTTACCAAGTCCTGCATTTAACCACTTCACAGGAGCAGGCATAAATGCTGAACCAAGTATCGCATCTTGTTTAGTCATACCATCAGTTGAACCAAATAAATTAGATAGTCCTTTATTTAATGCCATAGCAGCTGAAACACCTGCTCCTACTGGACCAAATAATCCAACAGCTCCTTGAATACCACCATAAATAGAATCCATGGTCTAAGTAATATTTCCATATTTTCCTCCATATTCTTTAGATGGACCTAACATTGATGATAAGCCAGAACCTAAAACATTAGCTCCAAAAGTAATAGGATTTCCAATTCCTCCTCCTAAAATCTATCCTAAAGCGGATGAAGTAGCACCTCCAGCAAAATTACCAAGTTTAGAATCACCCATTAAAGCATTTACTCCTTTTCCTGCGAAATCAGCAGCTAATCCAGAAGCAGCTCCTTGCAGAGATGCTCCTAGATTTTTGCTGACTCCTTGCATAAGAGTATTTCCTTTTAAGTAATTACTTAACATGGTACCTCCTACGGAACCTAATCCGTTTCCAAAAACATTACCAACTTGTCGTCCAATACCAGAATTTCCGAAAGCATCGCCGATTCCATCAGATATTAATCCTGTTAATTGGCTTCCCATAAAATTAGCAAAATTAGTTTTATTCTACTAAGTCTAATACTGTTGATTAGCTTGCTTTTGTATCTAATCTGCTGTTGGTAATTGTAAATTTAAACTTAATCCCATAATTAACTATAACTTATATTATAAAGTGTTATTATACTATGAATTACAGCAAGATTTTTACCACTATATCTAACTCTTACTTTCATCCATTTATCTCGAATTTTAGTTTCCTTTCTAGCTGTCCATGTCTAATTTTGATCTTTGATAGTATATTTCCAATCTGTCGCATCACAATATATATTTGGAAGATGACCTTTCTATACAGTATTATTAGTTAAATCACTAGGTATAGTATCTGAATTAATCACAATAGGTGGAATTTTTAAGTTATTAAAATGTCGTAATGGAGAACCATATTCTTTTATTTTATCATCAATGTTGACCCATTCTTTCTCATTACTTTGACAGAACTATATAGATGGAATTTGAATATTCCATTTACCTTCTTTATAACGAGAATTACCTCTAACTCTTCCTACTCTATCAATTGGACTATTTTTAATATGAGTTACTATATTAAACTGATTTGATACTCTATCCCATATTATTTCTGATCCAGACAAATTTTTAAAATCATAAAAATCTCCTCCATTCATCGATGTATATTTATGATATATTTCGTTATATGTGTCAACTCTATTATAATATAGTGGGAATATAGTAGATTTTACTTGTTTAACTAAACCAGAGTTCTCAACTGGATATGCTCTATCCCAATTAAATTTTTCATTAGTCAAATACTTTTTATATTCATTACCACCTCTATAATACTATTCATAAGTATACTTATTAGCTATTACATCGGTGAAATATCTATCATAAAGAATATCAGAACCAAGATTCTAATATAGATTTTTAGTAGCTTCTTGTCTAAAATACATTGTTCGTTTATCGGAAGAAAACTCATAATTATCACCTTCTATTTCAAAATGAAATGATTCTGGTTCAGCTTTATTAGAAATTAATACCAGATTTGTAAATATTTTCTATTGACCTATTTTATCGTTAACTACAAATTCAAATTCAAATGGATGAAACTCTCCATACCAATATGTTGGGTATAAGTTTTCTTGACAATCTATAATTCCAGCATTTCCGTGTAAATAAAAATCTGTTTTTAATTTCGGTTCATCATCATCATTTATTTCTAAATATTTATTTAAATCAATAGCTACTGTTTCAGTCTAATAATAAATAGTTTTTTCGTTATCGTGGTAATAAGGTGTTATAACTAATAATACTATTCCATATTTGTTAAATAAATCAATTTTGTCTATTTCGGTTCTATTAATTTTAATATGTTTATAAGAAGAATCATTATCATGTTCAACAGCTTTATAAAATCCCCAATGATCGTTTTCAACTTTATATCCAGAAATATTTTCTATTTTATCAGACTGTATATATTTATTTTCTACGGTATTATCTTTATTTTTTTGTGTTAAAATTGTAGAATTATATTTATTATAACTAAATTCGTAGTAATAATAACCACCACTAGGTTGGTCAGTTGATTTATAAGTTACTCCTAATTCTCCTTCCTAAGAATATTTTAATAAACTTAATATTTTAGAAGTATCTCTATCAAATGAAAAGAATTGAGTATCAATATTTTCTGAATATGACGGAATCCAACTATAGAATGTTACAAATTCTCCTAATAGTTCATTATAACATAAATTCCAGGCTTTTTCTTCGTCTGCATATATGTTGTTATAGAATGTAAACATTACATCTTTTTTATTATTATTGTAATGAGTTTTTACATTTCTTAATCCTATTATAGGAGTTTTATCTCTTTCTGATAAGTTGATGTTATCATTTAAGAAGTTTCCAACTTTGAAATCAGATAATATTTCAATTTGCTATCCCTAAACTCTCCATATTTTTTTAGCAACTGTATCAACACCATAAACATATCCAGCTTCTGACTTAATAACAGATTCTGGCCACATTGTTCCATAAGTATCACTAATTATTGTAAGTTCTTCTGGAAGTACATTGTGAGTATTAATAAATACGGCTTCTCCATCACCTCCACCAGCCAATATTCTTTCATTAATTACAGCTAATGCAACAGCGTGTTCAAATACTACTAATAAATAACCTTCAAATCCAACTAATTTTTGAATTGAACCATATTCTTGAGAATAATCTCTGAAATAAGTTGATAAAGATTCTCTATAATTATTCTTATAAGAATCCTATATAGAAATAGCTGAATACTATATTCTATTAGAAAAAGTATCTTTTAGATAATTAACATCATTAAGAGTAAAATAACATTTAAATCCTAAAGTAGCTCTATAAGCATCATTATAAAGATACGAATCTGGAATTTTATTCTCTCCTCTATAAAGAAGATTACTTTTAGGGTAGAAACTTCTAGGAGTTCCCATCATAGCTTCTTCAGATACATGAGAATGATCTACTGAACGCAAAGCATAATTAAAAGGACTTCTTACTTTTAATGTAATCCAACTGCCTAATTGAACAGCATTTATATCAGAACGAAATATTTTAGAAAGTTCGGTTTGATTATTAGCTTTATAATGTTGTTGCCATGTATCAGCTTGTATTATTTTATCATTATTCGGAAGAGTTGGATCTTGAAAGTTTCTATTTAATCTATATGTAAATGTATTAATGAAGCAATCACCTCTCCAACATACTAATGATTTATCAGAATTTCCTTCTAAGTTTTCAAAGTTATATCTATCACTTATAGCATAGAATGGTTCATAAGAGTTCATTCTATTCTAATATTCCTATCCAGAATCATTATTAGGATAAATATTATATAATGTATTAAGTTCAAGACTACTTTCACTATAAATTGCTAGATATGGTGAATATATACCTCTTACTAAATTAGTAGCTTCATTTACATTTTTATCAGACCCTTTATTCATTTCTGCATACTCAAATCTATATACTTCTTCTGCGACTCCTATATTAAGTTTATAAGTTTTATTTCGTAAAGCTACTGTTGGAACATCTTCTGTAACAGAACATATTGTAACATTTTTATATTCTTGCTAATCTTCAGAAGAAATGGAATTCGGTTCTTTAATAAAATATTGTCTATTAGTAAAATACTCAATATCAGCGTTATAACACTTTTTTAATTTAAATTTGCTTCCGTTAAATACCTAGTTATAGTAAGGCTAATTAAGTAAAAAATCAGGACATATAGCAGCATAAGAATCTCCGTTAAGTTCACTAGAATACTTAATTAAACGTTTATCATAATCATTAGTAACATATCTTTCTTCATCTTGTGATAAAAATGATTCTGAATAAGTAGAATATGTAGCTCCCGTTTTAATTCTTAATGCTGGAGCCTTTAACTCTTCATCCATAGGAAGAAGATAACATTGTGCTATAGCATTAGGAATTCTTTTTTGTCTTACAAAAAATAATCCTCTTATTCCTAATTCCTTTAAATGTGTTATTATTTCATTTGATATTTCAAATTTTATTCCATAAATATATTTTAAACTTGGATTCTCTTCAATATAACATACACCTTTAGCATTAATATTATTTCCTTTAAATCCGTTTACCCATCCTTCATCCGATATATTAAGATAATTACGAACTGTTGTACTATCATCTTTTTCAATTTCAATTTTATTATCATCATTAATAATAGAAGGTAAATTGCCACCGACAGTATTATAGACATTAGAAAGAGTTCCATTTTGATAAATATAAACTACTCCAAATCTATAATATTCGCCAGGAGAATATCCTGTTTTATTATAAATATTTAAACTATTATAATATCCAAAATCTTGTTCTCTTTCATATTTTATATTTATATCATTAAATGGTTCAGTAACCAATTCAGGTATAATTCGTAATGATAAATCAGTTAATTCTTTATAATTATCAGTATTTTTAACGATATTTCCAAAAAATAACATATTTTTACACTGTGCTTGTGCAAGGACATTTTTAGGATTAAATCTTGTTATATTAAGTAAATCAGCATCAATTAATTCAGCCTATTCATTACCAGTAATTTGAATTGTTCTAATACTTAGACTATGTAGTGGATATTTACGATAAATTTTTTTAGCTTCATATACTCTATTCTACTAATAATCAGCAAAATATCGTACATAATATACTTTAATAAAATCATAAGATCTATCAAGATTTTTTAATTTAAGTATTACACCTTTATCACTTAACTAATTCTTAATTCCTCCATCCATTGATATAGGGTCTGAATCAGTTCCTATAAATACTGGTATTAATCCAGATTCAGCTATAATGTCAGATTCATTATCATCAGCGTCACAATATGTAAAATAAAAACAATACTATCCAACTGGAAGTACTCCTTTTATAAATCCATTATACTAAACAATTGGATTCTTTTCAACCTAAAAATATAAAGATGAATCTTTATCAAAATTTTTAGAATTATAAATATTGGTGTCATATTCACCAATTCTATCTACTATTTCATATGTATTTCTTTCTCTTACAGAGAAGCGAGAATTTATTAATCTAGGAATATTTTTATCATCGTTTAATATTAAATTAACAGAGCCATCGTACGACGGCTATACTTGAATATCAACAGGATGTTCTAAATCAAAGTTTAGCTTATCAGTAACAAAATCCATTATAGAACCAGCTGTTGCATAAAGTTTATCATCAGTTCCAGTTGTTGTTAAAAGTCCGTTGTCTTCTTTATATAAATCTACATCAGTCTAATAATTATGTAATGGATTATATTCGTAAGCTAAATTTCCTTTTCTTTCTAAATAATTTGTATATACTATCATAACTCTGTAAATAAATTATCTAAGGATATTGATTGTAAATATTTAACTTTAGCAAGAATTGTTCCATCTTCCTTTTTAAGACGATATTTATCATGTACATTTTGTGTAACTATGTAGTCCGCCGACATATCTATATAGCTATAATTATTTTCAATTTTAATTTTAGACATTAAAGGAGATAAACCATTATTATAATAGTAGAATGTATTATCTTTACTAAATATATTATTATTTTTATCAGTCAATGTTCCTCTTTTCAAGTCATTATCAATACTATTTAATACAACAACTCCATCATATATATTATTATTTATTAACTAATCTGTTAAATCATCTAATTTATCTGGATTTGTTTTAATATGAATTTTAAATTTAATATCATCTGATACGTCAGAATTGATACTTAAAGTGTTAATAAAAGGATGATTAAGATCAGGTTTATCTTTTAATTCAATTACTAACTAATTATTATTTATATTTAATTTTAAATCAAAGTCTTTATCTATTAATTCAGTTGCTAAATAATTGCTTGGATATCCTATATTTATTTCATCGTTTACATTTGTATAAATATAAATATTATTATTATTATATTTTAATAATTTAAGTAATATTTGAGGTACATAGCTTGAATTATATAAACTTAGACTATCGTAGTATTTAGTTTCATCATTTTCGATAAATTCACACAAAGCCCAATTATATTCCGTTGTTCCTGGAGTTTTATATTTAATGAATATTCTACATATATTGTCATTATCAAAAGCTGATTTTTCATTAGTGTCGTCAGTTGATGTTCCATCATTTAACCATATTTTATCATAATAAGGGTCATTATCAATAATATAAGGATGTAAATATGTAAATAATTTAGAACTATTAAAATTTGACATTACAGCATCATATTCAAATTCATTAACTGCTCCACCTAAATTACCAATATTATTAGACTAACGAGTAATAAAATTAGGTGCATAATCTTTTGCTTCAGTTGACACTAAAACTCCATTAGCATAATTATAAGTAGATCCCCTATAACTTACATAACTTATACCAGGATGTGCAAACTCTTCTTTACCTGATTTCGGTAAAAAAAGATCAAATAATTTGGTTTCTAATGGAACAATAGCTTTTTCTAATTTTAAACTTTTACTTGTGTTAACTTTTCCATATAATTTATCCCAATAATGTAACGTATAATCTATCATAATTGGATATTTATTATCACTATTTGCTATTAATTTGATTAAAGCATCCTACGTATCATCAAAATTATTAATTAATTCATTATTATCTAATCTTGGAGTAGATAATATATTTTTAAACTAATTAAATCCATTGAAGTCTATTACAGCATTTACAAAATCTGGATATAAAGTCTAATTATAATTTTTTAATTTAACACTGCAATATCCGTAAACTTTATAATTTTGTGTATAGTCACATCTATATTCAACATTATCGTTTTCATTAAACTATCCGAAAATAACTGGACTTCCGGAAAATTTTTCTTTTGTAGTAGATGTAATTATATCTGTTATATCATAATCAATATTTGCAGAAATATTTTTTAATTTTTCTTTTATTTTTTCTTCAGATAAAACTTTTATATTATTCTCTTTTTCAACAACACAATAGTTACGAACACTATCGAAACAATCATTAAATAAAGCAGTCGTTAATATCCATAAATCTTCAATTTCAAAATTATTAGTTTTTGGTATAGATGGGTGTATTATAATATTAGGTTTATTATTAGATTCTCCATCATCAGACTCATCTAAATGTGATGTAGAATCAGATAAAACGCTTTCATTAGGGTTAATTTCCTATTGTTCATTATTACTTTTTGCTACTGTATCGGCTTCAAACATATTTAAATCAGTAGGTATAAGATCTTGTGTTAAATATTTTCCAGTGTTTAAGTCTAGAATATTATAAGTTATTCTTATTTCGTAAAGTTTTCTTTCAACTAATCCTATTTCATCCCAGTTTAAAATTACACGATTTATTCCAGGATTTACTGAAAGGCCAGATAATATTTTTACATTATTATTAGATAATGTTACATCTTTGAAATACAGTGTAAAATTCTTAAATTCTACATTCCTTGTTTGATATTTCTATAAATTATAAACAAGTTCTGTTTGATTTAAATAATTTCCATCATCGTCTTGTAAACGTCTAAATCTCCATCCATCAATGATTAATTGTGTTGTATTTAATAAAGAAGTATTAAATGTTTGATTCAGATATGATAAACTTTTTATATATCCGTTACATTTTGAATTAGCACGAACTTTTATATCATAAGTAAGTTTAGTTGGTGTATTGTCATAAGAAATCGAATATTCTTTGATAACTGTAGCTGTATATAAATTACTTACTTTGTCATAAGTTATTGTCGTTTTAGTAGTTGGTGTAATATTATTTATTTCTTTAAAAGTAACATCAAAAAATTTAAAAGTTGTACTACCAGTACTATAAGTTAAATACGTTTCATCGCCACCTGTACCATCCATTGCATTGTCAGGACAATTATAAGTACATATTCCAGTAATTGTTATTTTGATATTACCTCCATCTCTTACTGCCTAAAAATCATAATTAAAGTTTTGAATACAATTATAAGTTTTCTTCAAATACAAAGGGCCTATAAATTTTTCAGAATAAGTATTAGCTGGCATAGCTAATCTAGTTTCAATAAGACTTGAATCATTAATAGTCTCTTTTATTTTATTATCATCACTAATTGAAGGAGCTATAAAATATCCACTATTAAATTTTATAATATCAGAGGTATTTTCATCAAAAGACGATATGATTTTTCCATATTCATTATACCTAACTAAATTATTAGTTATATCGTAAAATTGTCCAGTATTATCTAATACACCTATTGCTAAAGTATATAATTTATTCTTCGGAGTAGTTACTTTTGTAGTACCAGTAGTATTATTAAAATTAGTTATTTTATCCACATAAATATAGTTATTATTCTTATCTTTTTTCCAAATTGTATCATCAACAATTACAAACTTATCTCCAACATGAATTGAATTTTCACTCATTAACGGAAATAACTATACAATTTTATTTTCATCAATATATCCATCATTAGATTCTGAAAGACAATCGCTAAAATCAATACTTTTATCATACGACTTATTTTGATGTCTCTTCTAAGGAGATGGAAAACTTCCTATTTGACACATTTTAGTTTTGGGATTTAAAGAAGCTACATATATTACTCCTCCATATTCTTTCATTCCAACAGGTTCGTATCCTTCAGGAAGATATGCGTGATCTACTCTTCTATTACCCATATCATTCTAAAGAATAATTTCATTACCATTCATTGTTACAATAGTAGCATTCAAAGCATCTGTTAATGTATCAGTGCCTTGAATCATAGGATTTGTGTCTTTCTAAAGACCTTTAGTAAAAGTATTTACAGTCTATTCCATTATTGTATATATTTAAATTTATTCTAAGTTGTTAATATATCTCCCATTTTTAATGCGTCTCTTGTTATTATTAATTCCGCATTTTTGGTTTTTATTTCTGGATAAAATGAATGGTATGCTGATGATTTATCTTCTTTTAATCTGAATATATAAGGAGCACTACTTTCTTTAACCTTTAATTCTTCTAATATTTTATATAATTTTACATTTTTAAATATTTTATATTTCCTTTTAGATTGACTCAAGTATTCTATATATTGATTTTCACTTCTAGAAAAATAGTAATATCCATCCCATTTAGAGTAAGTTCTTTTAAACATAAATCCTATCTTTCTTGATAGTTTGTTACAATAATTTTTAAAAGCCCAAAGTGTGTTTCTTGTAAGTCTTCCTATATAAAAAAATGATTTAGGAGTTATTATAGATATATCATTTCCAGACCTCGCATACATCATTATCATTCTCCATCCATATACTAAAATTCTTTTAATTTCTGATTCAGACAGTTCTGGAAACTATTCGTGAACTGCTTCCACATAATCGTTAACAGTTTTTATCTTCATTAGCAATAAGTTTTTCCCTCATTAGTATGCTAAGTAATTTTATCTTTTAATTTCTTACCAACATAAATTGGATATTTTTTTCTACTAAAAAGATTATCTCTTTTTCCATAGGTATATAAAAATATCTGATACCCGGTAAAAAGTGATTCTAAGAAATCTACATCTTCAAATTTACCGCTTTTTCTTAATCTTTCAAAATCTTTACCATTAAAGGCTTCCATATGAATTTCTGCTCTTTGATAACCAATTCCGTGTATTTTAAAAGTTATATTATTTTCAATAATATCTTCTAAAACTAATTGAAGACACGCTCTAAAAACTTGTTTTATTTTACGTAATTTTTCAACTTTTGTGGCAATTAAAGACTTACATTTTTCATATGGAAACCTTATAAATAAATCATTAAGATTACAAGCACAACCTGTTGCTAAATGTCTCATGGTATTGGTTTAAATCCTCCTTTTGCATAACAATTTCTATTCCAATTGGTTTTAGCATCTAATATATTATTCATGGCATTTTGACTAAGATACTGAACTCTAGCCTAATCACATTCTTTAAGCCATTTTTGTTCAAGGATTTGAGATAATCTCATAATGTCTCCATTATTAGTGATTAATCCTTCTTTAAATTTAGTAATATATGCTATATAAGTAGCAATAGCTGTAGCTTCTTTATCAGTTAATTCTGGGAGTCCTTCTTCATCAGCCAATACACCTTTATAAAGAACATTTACAACTCCGTAGTTGTGTGTAAAATATAATTTATCTCCAACCTATTCATATTTTAAGACTTTACCAGGAAGATAGAATTGACTTTGATAAAATTTCTATGCTTCAATATTACTTTCAACCCATGAAGTTGTCTAATCTCCGTAAACAGAATAATTAGTATCTCTTTCCCAATCTTCATATGTTGATGTAACAAGTTCAACACAATTTTTACCAGTATTATCAAATGATGCATTACAAGGTAAAGTTACAGAATTATCAGTTGGATCTATACATAACTAAACTCTATATAATTTAATATTTCGATTTCCTATCTTACCCCATGCTAAAAGACCAAGTTCTTCTAAATCCTAATCTTCCATTTCTATACCATATAGCATATCGAGTAAAACAGAAATATAATGAAAGTTATTCATACTTAACCAGCTGCATATTTCTAATCATTTGGCTATATTGGAGCCGCCATCTATCTGTAATAATATAACTTCTATTTAGTAAGTCTTTCTTTGATTACTATATCTAAGAAATTAAAATTATTATCCATTTGTGTTTCATGTTCTTCACTCTGACAATTACACTAATAATCCTCTAACTAACGAGGATCTTTAAAAATTCCCATTACTGATACAGATTTTATTAATGGAGCATTAAAAATATAACAATCTATTAATCCATCGTGATTAGGAGTTACATCAATATAAACCCAAGGTTTATCTTTACCTCTTTTTCTATATTTCTAGATTGTTTTTGTTACATCAAATGGTCTAGTATAAACATAAAATGGATGTTGTTTATCAACAGAACCGATATAATATATAGCTTTTTTAAGTCCGTAATCAAATAAAAGTTGAGGAATCTAAAAATGTGCAATTGGATCACTACCACAATTAGAAGAATTACATTTACATTTATTAAGACTATCACAATCAACAGGAATACAATTTAACGACATTAATAAATCCTAAGTAGGAAGTATTCCTTTCATCATATATTCTTTAATGACAGCTAGTCGATATTGAACTATTTCTTCTTCTAATTGTTCTACAGACATAGACATATTCTAATGATAGTTACGTAATCCAGAGCGAACATCGTTAACTATTGCATCAGCTAATTTTCTAATTGAAGTCATAACTAAAATAAAATAAAAAAAGCTAGACAGGCCGATCGGCCAGCCTAGCTTAATTATCAATTAGCACCTGCAAAAGGAGTTGCTAAAGCAGTATCTGCGTCAGTCTTAATAGCAGTAACTAATTTGGCAAGTTCAGTTTGAACATTACTTACATTACTACCTTGATCGAGTACATAAAGAACATGAGTAGTAACACTAGTTGCACGTTGTCCAACAACTTCACCAGCAATACCATCTCTTTCTTTACACATTCTAACGATGAACTGAACATATTCTCCACCAACAACTGGCATTTCTCTCTTAGTAGGAGCCCAGAATCCAGTATTTGCAGCTGTTGGAAGTCTGAGATTGTGAATAATCCAATTATAGTCGCCAAATGCTTCAATACCTGGTTCAATTGCTACTTCATTGTCTGCTAAATCACGAAGTCCATCTGAATCGAGAGTTTGAGTTCCAACAGTAACAGTTCCATTATTACCAACTGTATAGGTAACAGGTACACCAGTTATAATATCTACATAGTCTCCATTAGTTGAGCAACAATCAATTTTCTTTGCGTCTGGATCATATTTCTGTAGAACAGCTTTCTTAATAACTTGATAACCATTAACACCTTCAATTGTAACTTTTCCTTGATCAGCAGTAATATCAAGAATCTTCTCTTCAGTCATGAAGAGCATATATTTGTTAGCAATCTTAACAATACGAGTTGCTACATCAGCTGCTTCATCATCAGCCTTAATAGGAAATTCAATATAAAGGGGCTTTCCTTTATAAACAAAATCATTAGCGTAGAATGAATCTTGTGAACTCATATTAAGTCCAAGATATAAAGCAATTCTATAACTTCCGTCTTGAGTATCTTTAGCAACTGCATCTTCAGCAGAGTCTTCATTAATTCCAGTTACTAATTCAATAGCTTTAGCGATGTCAAATTCAACTTTTGCCAAATTTTCGGGAGTATGATTTTTCTTTTGAATATCTAAAACATCAGCCTTATTAAATCTGATATTTCCAAATCTTACTTCAGGATTTAAATCAGAACCACCGACGACTACATTAACGTCTTTGTCTAATTTAGTTCCTTTAGTTGCAGTGCCTTTTTTAATAGTATTAAAAATTGTCTAAGTTGTAAAATTAAACATAATTTAATTAAATTTTTTATGCTTCTTGTGCGGGTGCCTATTGCTGAGCTGGATTTGCAATAGACTAAGTAACTACTGGATGTGTTTGGAGACGCTAATCAGAAATATTCTCCATAATTAAATGTACCAACTCATTTATTATCTCTTGACATACATAATCAGGATATTCGAGCATTTGCGATGTATCCTCTGTTAAGTCAATTTCTTGTTGTGTAAGGCGTATATTTTGAGGTGCTTTAATATAATCAACGTAAACTTTTTCTAATTCAAACACTTGATTATCGGTCAATTTTGTTATCGTTAGACTTTTTATTCTAACTTCTATAAATTTCTTTTTTTTTATAGTTCGGCATATATTTTCTACTTTATAAAAGTAGGAGGGCACTCGTGGAGAGATTATATTTATTCACTCTCTATGCTCTACACTATTGTTTAACCTTTCGCAATTTAAACAATTAGCTCGGTATTTTCATTACAGAATTCACCGACTTTGTCCTCTTCATTTGTTATTTCATAATAACAAAGGGCCCTAAATCGTTTATATTTTCTAGATAAGAAAATATTAGAATCATCATATAAATATTTAAGTATTTTTATAGCTTTATTATGACTTGTCGATATAAATCTAATTTCTTCTTCAGGATTATTATGGTTGTGTCTTATTGTTAAATTTCCAGTATTTTCTGGAAAATATTCCTGTACTTTTAATAGAAAATCATATGTCCCCATCATATGAAATGCTGCAAACTTATGATTTTTATTAGAATAAGTAATACACCCATCTCCGTCAAAATAACCTCTAATAAAATGTCTTATTAAAGATTTATCTTTAAATATATCTTCTGATGGAAATTTTTCAGTAAAAGATTTACGTGGTGTACAACCATAATTGTTTAAAGTATTCCACATGTGCATACTATTTACTATAAGTCTAACTTTATAATTATTATGATTATTTTTGCATCTTAATATAGGTCTCGGAGTTTGTAATTCTTTTTTCATTAATTCCAGAATCTCTATATCAGACTCTTGTAGACTAAGTTCTATAGTATATACATTTTTTTCCTTAGTATCATCTATTGGTGTAGAACTTATATATCCATCTGCATACATAAATCCCAACAAATAAGCCTTAGTTTCAGTATCTATAGAATCAAAATATAAATCATTAAATTTTGATTTTACTCTTGCTCTTATTGGCTTATTTAAATACTCTTTCATATATTTAGAAAAAGTACAATGACACAGTCCATATTTTTTACAAATTTCTTGTGCTTGTATTTTATCATTACTTAAATATTCATCTGATGCATCTTTTAGATCTATTATTAAAGAAGTTTTTGTTTTTGGTTTTGCATATAAATAACCATTTGATTTTAATTCTTTAATAATTTCTTCTTGCGAGATTTTATATTTGATTGAAAAATCATATATAGAAATCCTTTCTTCTCTAAATTTATTTATTAAATTTTCCATATTTAAAAATTATTTATATATTATATATATAACTAAATTCTAATATAACAAAATTTAATTTTAACAAATTTCGATTTTTACGATTTATTATCGACCATACCTAATTTCAAGTCTTACCTATGAAACATTACCATAGCGAATACCTTGCCCACGTTCGACATTACTTATTTCGCCAGAATTTGTTAAAATAGTGGTTGGCATACCACTACCTTGAACAATGTCTTTACCATGGGCATCTGTTCCATAAGTAGTTTCATCAGTAGTTTCATCAATGTTAGGGTGGTAATCAGGAAGATTTTCATCAATATTTACATCAGTACCAATTTTAAGACTGAGTGTAGCTTCATCACTTTCAACTGAATCTTCATTAGTCTAAATAAAATCATTTTTATAACCACTAGATACTCCAAGTTTTTTGATGGCTTTAACAACATCATCATCATCATTACTAAGAGTTTGACCACATTGTTTTGAATTACTTTGATCTAAACTAGTTTTGACAATCTGCCAATTTATTGTATTATTATCAGTTATCGCCTAAATATTAGGTGCTGTTTCTACACAAATATCGTCTAATTTTATTTCATATCTTTTAGCCTCATTTCCACTACTAAGTCCAGTTGGCGATTTTAAAACTATAATCTCATTACCATCTTTTTCAAATCCTATAACTTGTGTATAGGTATCAAAAAATTTTTTTACTTTGTTACCAACTGTAATATGTGTATTATATTCGTAATCTCTTACGGGATTAGTCGAAATATAAGGATACTTATTTACGTTGTGTATATAATAATAAGGTCTTTTATAGGTAGGTTTATTCCAGAAATTATCAAGTACTTGAGAATACATATCAGCAGTCAATCTAGTAGCTGGTGATCTCCAATAATCTCCTCTATTATAACATTTGTAAGTCTTCTTTACTTTATAAATACAAATACAGTTGAGAATGTGAAGATAATCAGATGGCATTATTACTTCATAAGTTGCCATATTATTACTACCAGCCATTGACAATTCATTATAGCTATCAATATGTTTAGCATCTAATATAGCTGTTGCTTTAAGTACTCTCAAATCATCAGTTGTTTGTTGATTTATATCATAAATATTATATCTTTTATTGATATAATTATTTATAGCTTTATTAGCAAAATAATTAAAATCTTCTAACAATACATTAGGAGCATTTTCTTTATTAAGCTCAATTAATACACCTTCATAAAGGTTTCTTGCCGTCACAGTTTATATTTATTTTTATAAAAAGGATTAAATTAATCTTCTTTTTTATTATTCTTAGAACTCATGAGTTCTGGAAAAGTATCTTGTTTGATTAGCTTAAGCAAATTAGCATTCTTAGGATCTTTTAAAGCAATTATAGCTGCTTCATCAGTAGCTCCTAGAACAGCATCTGCATAATAATAAAGTTTATCTTTATAATTTATAACGTGTTTATCTCTTGCTTCCATAAAAAGAAGTCTTACAGCAGTGTCTCCACCAGTATAAAGATTTTTAATTTTTTCTGGATCTTTTTCTGCTATTTGAATAAGATAATCAGTTACATCTGCATCTGGCATATTATCCATTCGATGACCAAGTAATCTTGCTTTAAGAACTCTTCCTTCAGCACCTCTTTCGTCATTAAAGATAAAATTAATGGCATCATTAACAAGTTTCTTTCTAGAAACTCTACGATTGGATTCAACACCAGGACGTTCTACGAATAATTCAGCAATTCCAAATCTTCTAGGATTTCTATTAAAATAATCTTTTAAAGTATATTCTGAAGAATCTCCGTTAATAAGAGAGCGACCTTGAGAATCTTTAGCATAATAATCAGGAGCAATTAAAGGACAATGTTTTATCGCTTCCCAAATAAATCTTTGCCTTGTATCATCAAGATTAAAAGTAGTTCCATCTGTTACTTCGAAAGTATCAGTCTCCTTAACAAAATAAGGTCTGTTTTTATCATTCCTTTCAGCTTCAGATAAAATCATATCTCCATTAGAATCTACTTTTTTTACACAATCTGCATAATCCCCCGTCTCAGGATTTCTACAAGGTTGAATTTTAATTATATTTCCTACTTTACCACGAACACTTCTAAGGATTATCTAATTAGATAAATCTGTTTCTTGTTTTGTCATATTAATTCATTAAACATTATTCTTTTTAAATATGATTAGGCAAGTACTATTAAAAGTAGTTGCCTAATCATTATCTAATTTAATACTAAATTCTTTCAAAAAATGTATTAAATTTCTCTAATCACATACGATCTGTAAGGATTAAATACAGCAAGGCTAGAATATCCCCACATGATTAGCTTTGTGCCAGCTACAGGACTTGCTACCTCACCAGAACTTAATCCGTTCTCTCGACCTACACCTAAATACTTGTTAGTGATCATATCACCACCTTTCAAAGTAAATAATGCGATAGGAGGTTGAGCAGATGTCTTATCAGCAGTCAAATCAAGTGCTAACATATATCCTTTTTCGTAACCAAACTCTCTAGAGAATGTTCTATCAACGTGGAAGGTTATTTCATTCATGATTCTTTATGTTTCCATAAAGTTTAGACTATATCTTCATCTTTATATTTAAATACAAACCCCTTATGAGATTTTATAACTCCTCTTAATACTCTATTAATCTGCGAGGAAGATAAATCAGAATATTCTTCTATACATTTATTTATACTTTCAAACTCTTTAATTAAATTCCCTTGTTTATCAAACATTATAATTGGAATAATATTATTTTTTGTTTTTACAGATACTAATTTTTCAATATCAGAATTATCTCCAGTATAATACCTCCATTGAAAACCTCCTGCTGCACATTCTTTTACACAAGCTTGTTGGATGGTACAAATTTTAAAATACCGCTCAGCTTCTGAAATGCTTTCCCAACTTCTGAGAAATTTTCCATTTAGTGTGTATTGTGCAACTGAACGTTTTCGTTCTGATTTATTATAATTAAATTCTTTTCTATAAGAGAAGTAATATCCATAACTACTATTAGAAATTTCTAAACAATTATTTCTTATAGCTTTTGTAATAGTATAAATATCATCCATTCCAAGTTTAGATGCTAAATATTCTGCTGCATTTGTAGCTCCTTTAAAACTTCTAAGATACTCTCCTTTTAAATCATACATATATATTGTTTTAATGTTATCTACAGAAGATCCTGCTTCTCCTCCCGTTATCATATTATACACATTTTTACTTTTAAGAAGAGTTTCATTTACTATTATTTTTTCCAATTTAAAAGCTTGTTTTCTTCCTTCTTCAGTATCTGGAAATATTCTAATTGTAGTTCTTTTAAAATTCTCATATCCATATTTTCTAACAGCCTTATGTAAGGCTTGATTTCCATCAGCTGTACTTTGATTCATTATTCCACAACCAATGTATCCGTCAAAAATATTTGGATTTGTACGGTGTACACCAAAGTAGAGTTTTCCATTACAAAGGTTTACCGTAACATAAAAAATATATTTATTTAAATTTTCCATAAGATGTTTACTATTTCGATTAAATTATTAATCTATGCCTTAAAAAGGACTTACTAGTCGTTGAGCGTTTTCCATATTATATTCCAAATTTAGGAACTTCGCTGCTGATTGTCCAATCTATTTAATTTTTAAACATTCATATTTGCTTTTGCCAATATTGTAGTTTAAATAGCTCTAAGGAGTTTCCAGCAAAAAGTAAATTTTTATAGTAATCTTTCAATTACTAGGTGGCAATGAAATTTACCACCCCATCTGTAAGTATCAAATCCATTAGCACCTACAGTAACATAATCGTTGGCTTTCATTGACCAGAGATATGTTCCATCAGTATGATATTGAGAAAGATAAGTATCAAGTACTTCTTGTATATCATACCAAGCTTTTTCATTGCAAATAAATACATATTTATTTCCAGTTGGCTTTTTAGCTTTCTCATTAAGAGCAGAAATTGCTGATTTAAATACATTAATAGTAATTTTATTGCATGCATACTTACCAGCAAATGCTTCTACTTGAGGAATAAGACCATCTGAGATATAAATAGGTCTGTTAGTATCAGGATCAACTATCGTTGGTTTTTCATTTAAAGGATTGACATTACCTTTGCTGAATAATAAAGCATTATTTCTACCAGTAAGGAATGTTTCGAGTAAGTTCTTTTGAACAGTGTCCATCTTATAAATGGTTTCTGTCAATTCGCCCTAATTCTTTCCTTCTTCAATTTTCACAAATACGTTTTCTAATGCGCTATAAAGAGCTGAATAAGATGCATCAAAACGGTGTGTCTATATATAACCACGGTGTTTTTCCACGTTAGACTACCATTTAGTGTACAATTGTTGTTAATCAATATGTTTCCATATTGTTCAGACTATATCTTAATCTAAATATTTAAATATAAATCCTTTACAATGTTTTCTTTGTCCTAAAGCTACTAATTTTGCATTTTTATATCCAGCTTTAACACAATCTGTCATTGTTTCAAATGTTTCTAATAAATTTTTATTTTCATCATACCTTCCAACTTTTCCTCCAGCATAAGGTCTTTCTACTGTTGACATTTTCCTGTGAGGCTTTAAATTTTTTAAAAAAGGCAGTTTTTCATAAGAGAATTGATGTCCGTGATATTGATGCCCTTCCTTGATAGCTCTTACTATATGAGAACCTCCTTTTTGATTATGTTCTGGATTTACATATCTGACTGCTTCATTCACTCCATCAAACTCCATTTCAAAATTTCCTTCTAAATCATACATATAAATTTTTGTTTGATGTGTTATATGAAATTCTCCACCTTTTACTAAATTATATACATCAGGTCTTTTTAAAAATTCATCATTTACTATTTTAGATTCTAATTCAAAAGCTTCTTCTTTAGTATCAAATACAGCTAATGTAGTTCTAATAAAAGATCCAGTTCCATATTTTTTAACAGCATATTGAAAGGGAGTTTTTGGATTCATATATGTACAAGGTTGAGTAATTCTCACTCCGCATCCTATGTATCCATCAAATCCATCTGGATTATTAGTACAATGAACTCCAACATAAATTTTGTTGTTTTCTTTATTAGTTGTTTGATAAACAATATATTTTTCCATAAATTTAAATTTTAGATTTATTCCATTTCGGAGTTTTTTCTTCTCCTACGTCCTACGGACTAGTCGTTGAACGTTCTTAAGCATCTCTCTGTGAGTTAATGTTATCTTAAGCTTCGTTACTGATTACCATATTTTAATAAACTTAGGCTTCCAGTATTAGAAATATTTTTTTAATTTTACACTTATTAAAAATAAGCGGAAGAGAGCCTTATAAATGGCTAAATTACAGCTCCCTCTTCATGCAACTCAGGCATGTGAGCACTTATCCACATAGTTTTATCACCTGGTTGGCAAGCACTTACGTCAAGAATAGTGTCATAAGAATGGTCAACAAGTCTAACCACGGTTTCCCAATAATTATCTCCTTTACGCACAGGTCTTTGAACAACCATGCACTATTGACCAGAACCTTCAATCTTAAAGGTATCATATTTTTCATAATAACGCTCTCTGAATGCCATTATAATTTCAGTACCACCGGCACCATCACCTTCAGGAACAGCAGCAAATTCAATTCTCTTAATGTAATTTGTTTCGATTTCATAATCGTAAGCAAGAGCATTGATGCTTTGGTATTTATTACCACTTCCTTTGGCATTTTGATAAAATACATTTTTTAAAGATTCAGTAAGGAATGTAGCAGTTAAGTCATCATACATTCTGGAAACAATTCCAAGTCTTTCTGGCTTAAGTCCGAGGTACTTATAAAGGTCCTCGTAAGTTCTAGTATCCAACTGAATTTTTTTATAATTTACAATTTTATAAAATTAGACTATATCATCATAAATAGCTATGTTCTGTGTTTAGTCGTTGAACTTTATTAAAGCTGCTGATTGTCCAATTATTAGAGGATTTTCAGCAATTTACAGAATTTTAAATGGGCAATACTAGAAGTTTACCCATTGTAGGGATGTTAGAAGTAAATGAAGCTATTTTCATATCACATATTTTTAATCGTCGTCATCTAAATCATTTATATCTTTAATTGTACGATACGACTTATTATTATTTTTATTTATTACTAATTCTGGTTTTGAAGAAGTTCCCTTTTTTCCATCTTCAAACCCTTTTTTATATTGATTCTCGGAAATCAATTTTATCTAATTCTTAAAATAATCAGTAATATTATCAAACGCTTCTTCACCATTAAGAATGAACCATGCGGCTTTAGTAAGAGTTTCTGGTTCTTGTAATGCTTGATATAGATAATTCTGACCATTATTATCTAGAGAAAGCATGAACTAAGCTAATTCCTCTTTATCAGAATCTTCCATATTTAAATCTAAATTACCAATAGATTTAAAATTATTAATTGCCTCGATAACATTATTAGAATAGTTTTGATAGGCAGCTTGTTCTTCTTGTTCACGAGTAGCTTGTTCTTGTTGTGTTTTAAAATCTTCTTTCTCTTTATACTCTTTACGAATTCCATCTACTTGTTTTTTATAGAAATCCTCATTCTGTTTAGCTAAACTCAAAGCTTGGACAGCTTCATCTTCTGAAAGTTCTCCAACTCTAGCTTCTAAATCTAAAAGATATAATTCATCGTCAGATAAATCATCTACTTTATAACGAGGCTCTTCTTCTTTAGTTAAAGATTGAATATATTGCTCAGGAGTCATATTATTCTGTCTCAATTGCGATATAAATCTTAACTCATCATCTGTAAATTGTGATTGATAATTTGGTTGATTATTATTAACTTGAGGTTCTTCTAAAGGAGTGTTAATTATATTAAATTTCTCCTCTTTTGATAAATCATTCCAATTTCTTTGAGTAATCTATCCGTTATCATCTTCAAAATTAATCTTTGAAGGATCATCTATTCCTCTAGTTTTCAAATAATCAAACAAAAAATTATCATCATTATTTACTGTACCTTCGGTAGCAGGCTGTTGTGAATACACAACATCGTCATCATCTAAATCATTAATTCCTATTGCCATAATACATTTTTTGTTTAATATATTTAATTATCTAATAGTTCTTTATTTATTTTTCCATTCTCATCTAATAAGTCAATAAACTTATTTCCCCATCTTATTTTTAATTTCCCTTTAGTGTTTAATACTAAATTAGCTTCAGTTGAACCAACTTCTTCATAAGGGGAACCAAATAATTCAGTCATTTTAATTCAGATTTAAACCAAATTAATTCGTTAAAACCCTATTTCTTACATCCTTTTGGAATTTCTCCGTTATCTACTCTTCTATCGAATGTAGCTCTAGATATTCCAAGATAATCAGCAGCTTGTATCTTAGATAATTCTTCAGAGTTAATATCTCTTATAAAATTAATAACTTTACGCTAATCACTTTCAGTAATATTAGAGTTTCCAGAATCTATATCATCTATCCAATTTTGGAGAAGACTTCTGATTAATTGTAACATAATAAAAAGTATATCCGAAAATAATTACTGCTATTAAAAATAAATGTAATAATGTAGTAATACTTTCTTCAATTGAAAAATCTAATAAATAATCTGTTATTGTCAATGTATCAGTTAATAATATATAATATAATGGTAATCTATGTACATAACAATATTTGAATACAAATGATAAGAAGTACATAAATAACCAAGGTAATAATGATACATGAATCAGATGTCCTAATATAATAGCATCTATTCCTAGTAAGCCTAAAATATCATATATAACATAAAATAATGCTATTATATGAGGAATATACTTTATTAATACTAAAAGTATTTTATGACTTACAAGTTTTTTTGACTTTTCCTCCTGTGTCATAAGGACGTCCCTTAGTTGGACCCAATTTTACACTTTTTGGTTTAACTTTTGCCATGTTTTTAACTATTTAAATTGTTTTAACTAAAATTATTTACAGCTTATTTAAAAACAAAAAAAAAGTGAACCTTAAAATGTAAGGTTCACTTTCTCAAATCTTCTACAATTTTATAAGATCTCATATTCAGATTTCCATTTAAATTAGCCAACTCTTCTTCGTCATTTATATTTAATGACTTTGAAATATGACATATTAAATGATAATATTCATGCGAAATAGTATTTATTAGCTAAGCAAACGAACTTGTTTTATTAATTATTATAACAGAACTTCTTAGATTTAGATTAGAATATGTTAAGCCTGAATCTAATTTACATTCTTCTAGATTATTTAAGGCTTCTCTTATGTATTTATTAGGACATTTAATATCCTTTAAAGTTTCAATTATAAAATCAATATCATCACAAGTTGTTTCATATAATACAGTAATATTCCAATTATAAATTGTGAATTTATCAACAATCATATCATTTCATCCCACTCTATAGGAATACCTTGAACTACTGTATCTGCGTACCATCTGTTAAACACTATACCATCATAACCATCTTCGTCGTCAATAACATCTTTTACATATAAAACAAGATGTCTTTCGTCAGGAATACTACTTCCCATAAAATCGTTATTTCCCATATTATAAACATAAACATAATCATCAAGTTCATTATGTTCAAGTTTAACATTATATTTATTTAGAACATCATCAATTTTGTCTTTACTTAAAGGTAATTTTCCATGTTTCATTTTACTAACAGCAAAATCGCAAAGTTTCTTATTAAAATGTTCGCCATAATATTTCAAATAACGTTTCATTGCGGAAGGTCTATCATCGTAAGTATCCAGTCTCATGATTAATAACGTCTGCCACCACGGCGCATACCATAGCGAGAACCGTACATATCATCATCGTCATATTTTTTACGATTTCCGTAACGATCGCCATATTCAGAATCTTCAGCTAAATCTTCAAACATAGCCGATAAACATTCTGCGTGCTTTACAATTTCAGAAGCAGCTTTCATAGCTTTTCCAAATTTGTCCTCAGTAAATTCTAATACAATCATTTCTATATTAAATTAAAAATTTTATCCAATTTAGATTCAACGCCATCGAATCTTGTTTCTAAATTCTATAGTCTGTCGTCTCTTTCTTTATCTTTAGCAAACTACGGATTTAATTGTTTAAGTATGGACTCACATTCAACAATATTCTACTTGTAAGTATCAATATTTTCGACAATATTTCTGCTATTAGAAAGTAATGTTTCAACTTCATTCTAAATAGCTTGTTTGCTTTCACTTATAATTAATTTTCCATTATTATAAGTAACATAACTATTAATACTAGGAAGATTATTAAATTCTTGAATTTCTCCATTCACTTTAACTTTTAAATCAACAGTATTCTAAGTTTGACCAAAATTATAACTAATCTTAGGCGAACTTACTCCTATTATTTCTCCAGTTCTAAAAATTGGAGTGGAAGTTTTATCTAATAAATAGATAGAACTTCCTTGAGATAAAGCCGAAAACATAATCAGATTAACTGCATTATATTTCCATCCTTAGCGTAATATATCAAGTATATTCCTACACCAGACATATTAGTAGGAGTTGCGGCATCTCCTCCAACTATAGTAAGAGGTTGAGTAAATTCATTTGAAGAGAATATAATGGGAAGTGTTCCTGTTATTTCAGTATTAAGCCTAAATAAAATCAATCCAGTTCCACTAAGAAAACGAAATGCTCTATTAGGAATACTAATTACTACATTAGTATCTGTAGTAGTAACATTAGTACTTTCAATCATAGGTATTCCATTTCTATTAGCAAAATTAAAAGGATAATTAGTAGTTGCTCCAAACATATTCTATTCTTCCTTTAATTAGTTCCAAAAACTGGTCTATCCGTATCCGTAAAATCCTCCTACATAAGGAGTAGCATTAGCAGCTACAATATTAGGCCACTATACAGGAACTGTATTTGGCTAACGAGCAGCAATTCCGTTGATTTTATCGTTTAAGGAATTAAAAGCAGCATTAAATGCTTCTGTTTGCTTGTCATTACTAATTTGACCTCTAAGTTGAGTAATAATATCACCCTGAGTATCAATCTTATTCTGTAACTCTCTTTCTTTAAGATCACAGAATTCTTTAGTAATAAGAGTGTTTTGACCAGCGATTGCATTAAGAATACTATTAGTATTTCTTTCACTCTGAGAACTAAGTGCGTTAGTCTGCTGACATACAGCGAGCTAATCAGCACTTTCAATTTGTGCCATCTAAAGCTAAGTAGCAGCATGATTCTGAGCACTCTGAAGCTGTTGAGCAGCAAAATTTTGAGATGACTGTAACTACGAAGCAGCATGGTTAGAAGCAGCCTGTGTTTGAAGAGCATTAGTCTGTTCTACAACAGCCAATCTATTTTCGCAGCAGCACTGACATAGTTGCTGACTAAGACTAGCATTACCAGCTTGAATTGAATTAATCAACTGCTGACCAGTCATTCCAACCTAAGAACCTACAGACTGAATACTCTACTGAATAGCTGTTACACCATTCTGAACAGAAGAAATATCAGTATGAAGTAAGTTAGAAAGTTGTCCAAGAGCATCGGCTCTACCATTAATTGCTTGTAATAATAAATCTCGACCAACATCATTGTTTAATTGATTTGCTAAGTAACCTGTTCCAGCGATATTTCCAAAACCGTTACCTCCAAATCCACCAAATCCTCCAAATCCACCATTGAATAACCAAGGAAATAAGAAGAACATGAACATTGGCCACATCCAGTTAGCACCATTACCAAAACCGCCGTTCTGTGTTAAAGCTAACATAAGTGCAGGATCAATTGAATTGTTAGTTCCATCAGGAACCATGTAAACTTTACTATCAGACATAATAAAAATAAATTAGTTTAAAAGTTAAATATCTAGTTGCAACTAAAACTAATTTATTTTCACCTATATAAATGCGAAAAGGTTACTCAAAATTTTCTAACTGATTGATAATCAGATAGTTATCTTGAGTAACCTTTTTAAAATTAAAAAAAATAAAAAATTATGTTGGCGGAATTTGATCACGGCTCCAACCAGAAGGTATTCCGCTTGCTCCAGAAGGCCAAAAACTAAGATCGTTATCTGGATCTCTAGTAGCAAAAGTACCTTTAGAAGCAACACCTCTTAACCAATTATTTGTACAATCATTAGCACTAATATTAGTGGCATCACAAATAATATAATTTAATTTTGTACAACCATAGAACATCCGATAATAACAATGATTTGCCAATGTTGTAGCAGGTAATGTGGGTGCTGTTACTAGATTTTTACAATTATAGAACATATAACCATAACAATAAGTTATTAATGTTGTTGCAGGCAGTTTAGCAGGAGCAGTAGTTAGACTTGTACAACCATAGAACATATAATAGCAACAATAACCTGCCAATGTTGTTGCAGACAATTCAGGTGCTGTTGTTAGACTTGTACAATCTTCGAACATGCAATAATAACAAGATGAACTCAATGTTGTAGCAGGTAAAATTGAAGGTACTGTTGTTAGACTTGTACAACTAGAGAACATATATTCATAACAATAACTTGCTAATGTTGTTGCGGGTAACTCAGGAGCCGTAGTTAGACTTGTACAATTTGTGAACATTCGACTGTAACAAGATGAACTCAATGTTGTGGCAGGTAATTCAGGAGCTACGATTAGACTTGTACAACCATAGAACATATATTCATAACAATCACTTGCCAATGTTATAGCTTGCAATTGTGGTGCTGTTGTTAGACTTGTACAATCTTGGAACATTCGACTGTAACAATAACTTGCCAATGTTGTAGCAGGTAACTGTGGTGCTGTTATTAGGCTTGCACAATTATTGAACATATTATCATAACAATAACTTGCCAATGTGGTAGCAGATAATAACAGATTTTCAGCATTAATTAATTTATTACATGACGAAAATAAATATCGAAATGTATATGATGTTGATAAAGAAGTAATATTAACAAAATTATCACCATCTATTATAGACATTATATTACCTTCAATATCAAATTTACCAGTTGAACTGAAACGATTATTATAACTACCATTTGCATAAGAAGTATTAGTGCCTTTAATTAATAACTTGTCTCCAGTATTTAACGTAGCTAAAGTAGTACCTGTTGTACTTGATGTTTTCGATGTCCAAGTTGTACCATTGTCTGTAGATACAGAAATTGTTCTTGTCAGTGAAGAACCACTTGCTGTCAACTTAATTATATTATTATCTTCTAATGATACAATTGTTAAATATTGTCTAGAATTATCTTTCTTTAAGGTTATAGTTTTTACATCAGAGTTTACCTTATGTTTAATCTGATAAATAGATTTATAAGTAGTTCCATTTTTACGCCTTATTTCTTTTATCTAATGCTATACTCCATTTTCATCAACATGTATTAACATAAATTACGAATCATATATATAATAATTTACTCCTTCTTCTAAAGACGAAAGAGCATTAAACTAACTTTCAGTTCCATACCAACTAGAATCATCTATTTCATCTTTGGTATAAAAATTATTTCTTAATAATTTAGCTGTAATAAGTCTACTAGTTGTTGCAGTTCCAGTGTCAAGTTGTTCTTGTGTTAATACAGAATATGTAGTATTTGAATCTAAACCATGTCCTAAAAACTACCAATAAGTTCCATCAAACATAAATATTGAAGGAATATTAGCAGACCATACAATACTATCAGTAGATGTTGTAATTGCAGCATTATTATATCTCATCGGATAAGCGTCAAAGTCATTAAGTTTTATTGTACTATTAGCTACAGTTGAAGTAATAGTTGGAATAACTACAATTATTTGTCCAGAGTTTAGACTTTCAATACTAGATATTGTTACTACTTTCTAAGCAGTTGTTGCCGCTGTAGAAGATGTTCCGTAAGCACAAACATTAAGTTGATCTTTAGAAACATAAGTATTTGAATCTAATGTTCCATCTCCCTTAACAAACTAACTACTTGTTCCACCACTTGTTATAAATTTAGTTCCGTAAACATTATTCCAATAGTAGGAAGTACTTCCTAAATCTATTGTTTTATTTTTATAGCCTGGTAAAACTTGAGTATTATTAATGAGTAATCTACTACTAGCTGAAGCATTACCAACACCTAAGCTAAGACTTCCGTCTGACGGGAATGTTATATAATTAAAACTACTTCTGTTAAACTACAAATGATTTATTGCACCCATACTATCGGAATCTATTAACAATGTTCCAGTAAGTGTTCCTCCAGTTAAAGGTAGATAACTAGCTACTGCTGTATTGACAAATGCAGTAGTAGCTATTTGTGTGGTGTTAGTACCAGCTGCTGCTGTTGGAGCTGTAGGAGTACCAGTGAAGGCTGGAGAAGTCTTAGGAGCAACATCACTAAGATTAGATAGTAATAGTATATCAGAAGTTCCATTTGGATAATAGAAAGCGAAATTTTTATCTTCTATAGTAAACTGATAATATCCTCCAGGACCTCCTGTAACAGAACTTATTCTATTATCTAAAGCTGTTTTAACAAAAGCAGTAGTAGCTATTTGAGTTGTATTAGTGCCAGCTGTTGCTGTTGGAGCCTAGGGAGTACCTTCAAAAGTTGGACTTGTTTTAGGAGCCAATGTTGATAATTTTCTAGTGCTTCCATCAGCAACTTCATCTAGCGTATAAGTAGGTTTAGTAGCTGCTTTAGCCCAAGCAGGAACAGTAGGATCGGTTTCGGTATATGAAGTTAAGGCAGAGTCAAGTTTAGTTTTATCTGCCGTAGTAAATACTTTATTGTTTGTCCCATCTGCTATAAAGTCTGCATTAAGTTTATTATCAGAACTTAGTACAGACTATTTTTTATTATTTAAATCATTCCATGATGCAGCAACTACAAGTTCACTCTCTTCAAAATCTGATTTACTAACAAAATAAGATTTTAATTTATTCCACAAGTAGGTTAGACCTGCATAATCTAAATATTTCATATTATCAACTTGTTATTAATCCATCTAAAGCATCTATTTCATTCGTTGATATTGTTTCAATATTAGTTTGTAATACGTTAAAATCTGTATTTTTAAAAGATGAATTGTAATCAGATACACAAAAAATTGTATCTCCAACTTCACAAACAACTCCAGCGTAAGTTCCTGCTGTTCCAACTACCCAATATTGTCCGTTCTTATATCCACTAGTAGGAAGATCTGTTAAACTGGTTCCAGATTTAATTACTCCCTAAAATGAGGTAGCACCAGTTTGTGCAGCTGCTATAGCAGCATTTATTCTTTCTTCAACAGCTTTAGTAGTTGGTAAATTAGTACTTGTACTTCCAGATGATATTGAAGTATCTACTCCTTTAGCAGAAGCGGCAGCTAGCGCATATCCATCAACAGTACCTCCTGTTACAAGTGCTTTAGTTGATGGATTATATTTCAGATTAGCTGACTTATTTACTGTATCTGTTACAGCAGTTGTTGCTGTACTTTTTCCTAATATAATTGGATAATCTTCATTTGTAGTAATTGCAGCAGCTTGTGTAACTTTTGTATCAGAATTATCACTATCTGGTATTTTAACTGTTTTAGTTGATGCAGCTGTAACTCTACCATATTTATCTATAGTTAACTAAGGCACATCAAACGTAGCACCATAAGCAGGAGTAATATTAGCTGAAGGGCCATATGAATTAGCTGTAACTCCAGTAGTACTTAAATTAATAGTTCCTTCTCCGCCTTCAACAAAACCACCATCAGTTCCAGTATCTGCACTAGTAGTATTTAATCCAGCACCTGCTGTTATCTTAGTAACAGGAGTAACAGAACTATTACCGATATGAATAGTTGGAACTGAATTATTAGTTGTAATTTTAAAATATTCTTTAAGTCTTCCCCAAAAATGAGATAGACCAGGATAATCTAAATATTTTCCCATTAAAATAAATTATTTATTTCGTTAATTGTAATAGTATCAATCTAATCTTTATCTAATTTTTCATCATCTAATGTTTCAATATTTTGTTTTGCATCTGAAACTCTTGTATTTAAGTCATTTAACGATGCAGCTACTACTTCTTCTCCTTCTTCTATATAATCTATTACAGACTTTACGGTTGCAAATTTAGTTCCGTTATCTGGATTAATAACATCAGCAGTATTAGATTTTATAGTTTCCGAAAGAGATTCCACTAAATGAACTAATCCATTTTCGTCTAAATATCTCATTTTGCAACTTGTTTTTCTAATTCTATAATTCTATTAGTTAATAACAATACATCACTAGAAAGTGAGTTTATCTACTTTTTTAGAGTGCTTATTAACTCATCTTTTAATTCGGAATTATACTACTTTACTTGTTTGATAGAAACATCTGATAATCCTAAATCCTTAGTAGAAAATAATAATTTCCAACCTTCATTATATACTTTAATTTCAGTATGGTCTTTAAAAGGTTGAATCCAAAGTGTATTTTTATTATAAGGTTCTTTTATACTTTTTAAAACTTCTGAAGGTGAATACTATTGCTATTTCATAAGAAATAATTATTTATAATTTCTGTTATTCTTTGATTGCTTATTGGCTCAATATCATTAACTTTATTATAAGCCTCTAAAGCAATTCCAACAACAGTTGGATTATTGTTACTTAAAGTCTAATCTAACTAATCTAACTATAATAACTCCTAAGGTGTTGCGAATATTTTGGCAATTTCACTAGCTTTATCCTCAGTAATATTTAATCTAGTAAATAATTCTTGTAAAGCTGTTAATAAATTAAATTCAACATTAAAAGTATTTTCTAAATCAACGTTCTAACTATTATTAGGATCATTAATAGTGACACTTAATTGTTGAGCTGTTACTCTATGTGGATTATTATAATCTGTTATATGATTATTAAAATCAATTTGTAACTATTCTAAATTGTCAGCAACCTATTTACCTTTACTTCCTTCATAAGCAGTTCCAGGAATTTCTCCTAATATTAAATTAGAACTAATAAAATTTGAAACTATTTCATTAATTGATTCAACAACATTATTTTTATTAGTTGTACTTAAATTATTAATATTTCCAAGTTTGGAGTTTATTTCATTAATAGCAACTAACAATGATTGTTTATTCTAAGTTGTTAAAACATTAGATATATTGCTTCCAGTAACTCTTTGATGAATAGAATTTTCATCAGATATATCTTCAGCATTTTCATAAGTTAAACTTATTCCTAATATTCTTTTCAACTAATCTATTAAACTTTGTAAACTAATTAAAATATTTCCAGAATTTTCAGAATATCGTTCTTTAGCAATAAAAACTTCACTTTCATTAGTAATTGCAAAATCACCTAAATGACCTTCAGTAGTATTATTTGGATTATCTAAATTCTATCTTAATCTTACAGTATGCTAATCATCAGCAAACCAAGGAAATAACTTGTGCATTTCGTCCTAATCAAAAATATCGAATAACGGAATTGCAACATAATTATAAATCATTTTTTCACCATTGTTATCTATAATTATATTTCCTTCATTGTCTGTAACATAGTGCATATCATATCCAGAATTTCTATCACTATCAGATTCACTTCTAAATTTATTATAATAAATTACCAAACTTCCATTTTGCCACTCTATCGAATCAGCAAGATTTGAATTACCACGGATGGTAAAGGAGGCGTTTGTTTTACCTCCTTTATCATCCAGTAGTGTATATGTAACATCACCATTATAATATGTAATTCCATCTATTGTTTCCATCTAATGATGTTCATAAGTTTCAAATCTTAAATCATTCATGAATGTTCTTCTATCGAAGAATAATTCCCAAGCAGCATTTAAATCAAGTAATGTTCCTCTAGGTGACATTTTATACTCTTGATCCCAAAGTCCAAAAGTTGAACCTAACAAAATTTCTGGATTACATAAACATTCACCCTTTCCAGCTGAAAGAGTTATTAGTGCATGTTCTTTTATCATTCCATTTCAAGTTCGGGGTTATATAAATCTATGCTATCAGGATTTTCTAATCCTCCCATTGTGCTTAGATTTCCTAAATTTAATGAATTAGTCGAATTTGCCTATATATCATCACTTTTTTTATCTAATGTAGAAAGAACATAAATTGATAACGGAGCTAATATCTATCTTCTAGTATCAACACTAAGCCATTTTGATGAAGTTTGATCAGCATCATTGATTAACAAAAATCTTGTATTTTCAGCTGATAATTTTTCTATACTCAAAATTCCACCTGTGTATGTAGTAGTATTTTTTTGTGTTGTTATATTAAATATAGTAGTAGGCTAAGAAGCCGATATTTGATTAGCTAATCCACCAACTTCTATATCAAAATAATCATTTGTACTAGATGCATTAATCTTAGATAATCTATTGCCTTGTATATAAACTTTAAAATGAAGTGATTCATCACTTATATTACTGGGTAAATTAGCTGTAATTTTACTTTCAGCAAATAATTCTTCAGCATTCTCTAAAGCATTAGCAGTTAAAGTAAAACTTGCTCCCTTCTAATAATCAAGTCCCATTCTTCTAAACGCTCCTTTCATATTAGTTAAATTACTTAGTGTCTGTGGTAATTTAGGAAGTGAATCCATAGAACTTCCACAAAAAGCATAATTCATAGTAATAAGTGAAATACAATCTGATAAATTAACTTTTAAATTCGGACCATACTAAAATATTTTGTCTATATACTTTAAGTTTGTACACCCTTTAAATAAATTAATATTATCTTCATTTTCAGTTGTACCTTCGCTAGAACTAGGAGTTGGAAAAGTATCTGACGAAATTGCAGTTGCGTCACTAAACGCGTATTTTGCTGTTTGCAATTGTTTTAAATAAATATGATCTTCTTCTTTTTTATTTATTAAAACGTTTCCTCTACATTGATAAAAACAATAATCCATATCTACAATATTACTATCGTCATTAATATCAATGTTTATTAAAGCATCATTTGAATTGCGAAATGCATTATTTAAAATAACAACATTTTCTGTTAGTGTTATATCTAATCTTCTATTATTAAGATTAAATGTTGTTCCTTCAAATATTCGAGAAGAGTCATATGCGTCTATTATAAATGTATTATCTATATAACTATTAATAGTAGCATTTCTAAACATACGTTCCTACCCAGTGTGCCCAGTAAGATAAGACGAAGCGGGAGAAGGAAGTTCTCTAAAATTATATATTTGTCTACCTTCAAATACACCAGCTATTTCGCCAGTTGTATAAGCACCTAATCTCTAACCATAGGCAGAAGTTGTCATATTTTCGGTAATCCAAGATAAATCACTTATTATACCTATATCAGTAGTATAACTAGAAACGGTTGTTGCAAACATTCCAGAAATATCAATATTGTCATACTAAATTTCAGATGAGAAAGGACTTCCACTACAATGGCAATTAGTATTCATAAAACAACAGTTAATTCTTCTTACATTTACATTATTAAAAATACTCTTAATATCAAAATTTGTTAAATCAACTCCTCTAAACATAGATTGAGCATTAATTCTTCCAGATGTATTTTTTGGTAATTTACAATCTTTAAAATTTATTATCCCACCAGACATAGTTTCTGTTGCACCACTAGTTAATCTAGGATCTAATTTTGTGTTATAGTAACAATGACCTACATCTGATAAATTAGTACATTGTGAAAAGTCTATTAATCTCTCTTGTTTGGATCCTCCTAAAAATGAAAAAGCTCCTATTAAATCAGAATTCTTATTAAATACATCTTCATTCATGATTTTAATATTCTATCCATAAAACATTCTACTTACATAACTAGCTTTTGGTAATTTTATATATATCTCACCAGGATCCCCAGATGAGGATATTGTTTTTCCATAAGCAGCATTAAGATGAGTTAACGTTTCATAACCATATCCATTAAAATTAGTATATATAGGAGTTTCAAATAATCCTGAACAATTCTTCCATTTTAATTCTAAAGGTTCTAATTCAGATCCTAATCCATTTTGTAAAGAAATTCCAACAAAAGCATAGCCAGTACTTTCTAATTCTAACGATTTCAGAGATTGATTCGATGTATTAGCTGGTTTATTTAATATATTTTCAACACTAAGTCCAGAATCCTAGAAAGCACAAGTTAATATAGATGAACTATTTAAATTAAATATTAAATTTGAAGGTATACCTTTAAGATTTTCTGTCATATTAAAACTATGATCAAGATTTGTAAATGTAATATTACAACCTTCAAACACATTGTATTCATTTTCAGAGTTATTTCTAAATCCTAAATTTCTACATCCCGATACAAATTGTTGACCAGTAAAATTGGAATTTAAATTTTTAAGATTTTTAATCTTTCTTACAGAATCGCATCCTGCAAAATTAAATGATTCTAATTCATTATAAAAAGCTTCATAAAAACTATAAAAAGGATGACCTATACTATCACTATAATGACTTTTCTACATTAATGTATAAGGTGTACATTTCAATCCGGAAAATCCAGAAAAATCAAATCCGTCATTTGAATTTATATTTACTAAATTCTTACAAAACTATAAATTCAAAGTTTTAACTGATGTAGGTAATGTCAGATCTGTTAAATTTGAACCTATACAACTAAACAATTTAAGATTTGTACAAGAAGATAAATCTAGAGTTTGAACTGCTGAAGCAATTCTTTCAAAATTAGTATCATTTAAATAAATATATTCACCATTTATCTATATATTAGAAGCTTTCTTTTCTTCATGTACTGGTACTAAAGATACAATTTGTACTTTTTTATTTTCTCCAAAATCATATATAGAACAAATAGTTCCATTCAAATTATATAATTGATTTAGATAAAGTTCTTCTACTGTAGAATTAGTAAATATTATATTACCACAATTAATTCCAGATAAGTCTATTACATTATTTAATGTTATTTGTCCTTCTATAGTTAACGAGTCAACGATTCTACTATTACTATCGATAATAAGTGAATTTAATTTTAAATTCGATAATGTTAAACTAGTTAATGTGCTGTTTTCAATTGTTACTTTTTTAAGTAATGATAAATTCTAAAGAGATAATCCTGATAAATTGCATCCATAAATATGAATTTCTTCTATACTACTATTTGTTTCAAATAAGAGTTGTCCAGTTATAGTTAAATTATTCAGTGTTAAAATTCCAACAGAATCGGGTACGCTCATACTTTTTTCACTAATTGTACCTTGTGCTTCTGTTATATTTATTTCAACCAAATTTTTAAATGTTTTTCCATCAAAGAAAACGCTTCTGTATGGACCTTGATAAGTCTGAAGATTTTTATATAATCCATTTTCTACGTCTGGAATCATACTTCCCCATATAGGTGACATATTTAATACAGCTTCAGGAACTATTTGAAGTACATACTACATATTTGAATCCAATATTGTACTATGTGTATACTTCTAATATCCATATCTAGTAGTTGGTTTCTAATAATCAGCCTCATAAAAAATTGGAATTAACGTTTTATCAATTGTCCATGTATATCCATCATATCCGGTTTGATCGTATCTAGCAGTAAAATAACTAAAATATGAATCGACATACATAAATCGCTTAGTTATCCAATCCTTATAATTAAGAAATCGTCCTCCTTTATTTAAATAACTATACTCTGTACCCAAATGTTTTAATGAAAAATCAATATTATACTATTCTTTAGAAATAAAATTACTTATTATATTCTACCCAATACTTATTATTCTATCAGATGTTATATAATTTCGTCTAAGTGTATCGTACATTGACTATATTTGTTCTTTAAAAGCTGCCCAAAATTTTATCCATAAATTACTGGATGCTGAATTATATTTGTTAAACGTATTCTACGGGAGACTTCCAGAATAAGTTCTTCCATATCTCTCATCAAAATGCTATTTAGATATACAACCATACACAGGAAAATCATCAAATCCGTTATTGGTTAATCCTAATTGTGAATCTAAATCATACGAACGTATATACCATTTTTCTTTCGTATAATCATTATTCCATTTGCAATCAATCATCATATTTTTTCCAAGATTATCTGCTTGTCCAAATAGTAAAAGATGTATATAATATAACATTGCATAATTCAAATCAAATACTTGTGAAAAATATGTTTCAAAATCTGATTGTGAAGTCCTATTAACAAATAACCACATTCTTAAAACATGTTTTCCATATTTATCCCAATTATTAACATTTAACAAGTCCTTGTCTTTAATGCAACTTCTACTTTCAAAAGCCTCATCATTAATTAAATATTTCATGATATTGATTTTATCAGTATCATCGAGTGTTCCATCATCAACAATTTCAACTTTTTGGTTTTCAAACGATAAACTTACTTTATTAAATGCTCCAATAGCGTTGTGATAAATTTCACGAATTTCTTCTTCTTTTATTTTTTCATCTATTTTTTCTTCTACAGGAAGAGTAAATATACCAGGAGATCCTGCTTCTTCTTTTGTTTCGTTACTCTAACCTTCTAAAGAAAAAATAGGATTTTCCTTATCATTTAATCCCATGTTATTAGCAGATTTTCCACTATTAAGCATAAATGTACCATAAGAATTATAATTAATAGAACTATTACTCTTATTTAATACATCGTAATCTACATCATTTCCATCTCTGCTATCTATTTTTAATAAAATGGGAAATCCAACAATTGCATCTAAATAATTATTATCAAATTTAAAATTATTACTATTATCTTCATTTAATTTATTAATTAAAGAATTTAAATAAATACAAGTTGGAGTATTATTTAGATGTGAGGAGTCCATAGAGTCAGCCTTAGCTACAAGATTAGTTTCTCCAGTTATTGTTTTAGTAGTAAATGTTAAATTTTCTTGTGAAAATACAGGTGTTACATAATCTAATTCTATACTATTGTCAAGTTCAAACTTATCATTGTCTTCATCATATTTTATAAAAGTGAACTAGAAATTAGGAACAGGATAAGCAAGAGTACTAGTTCCCTAAACCTACACAATACAAAATTTGTTGTCATTAAATGATATAATTTCAGTTGTATTTTTAGTAAAACAATATTTACATATTACACCGTATACTTTATCTAGTTTATCTTCTTCTTTATCATCTTTTGTAAATTCAAATAAATATGGACGAGTAGGTCCAATTCCATTCTTTTTCCCATAATTTATAGAGCCAAAGTGTACAAAATTTTTAAGTTTTTCTATAGGACTTCCTAATTTTGCAATACCTTTATCCTCATTCATTAGTTTACTCCACCATACAGTTTGCTCTCCTGTATTAGTAAATGGAACCAACTGTAGTTCAATTAAATCTTCATTATTTTTAGGTTGTTCTTCTGGAGATAGTGTAGTTAACCAATTATAATAAAAAACATCATAATTACCAGACCCTAATACATAATCCTTCTTTTTATCTCCGTTAGAATCTACACTACTTTCTAAAGATGCGTCGTCAGATATAGTAATACCATCATAGCTAAATTCAGATAAATTAAAATTATTATTGAAGTATACATCTGGAAGTGTTTGTACGTACTTATTATTGCTTTCTGTACAAAATGCAATTTCTCCATTTATAAAAATACAGCTGTAATATACATGTTTATTAGAGTAAGTAAACTCTCTTTGATAACCAAATCCTATATGAACATAATTACCATCTTGTGGTAAAACTAAATTGTTTGTTTGAAATGTTTTACCTTCATTTTCAAATAAATCTGATGTTATATATTGTTTACCTACTGTTAATAGATTATAATTTCCTCTTTTAATAATAATTAACGGATCATTTTGTCCATTTTGTGAAGTTCTAATATTAAAATCTAAATTAAAACTATCATTTAAATTAGATATCACTTTAACTTCAGTTTCACTACTATGAACTAACTCCGTATTTATGGTATTTGGTAATATCTAAAACCTATTAGAATTATCAGTCTTATGTGGAACTATTCCATAATCTTTATTAAAATAAATAATTCCGCAAGGCTACTTTGGTGTTGTTACTTCATATATCTGAATATCTTTTGTTTCAACAATACCTTTTCCTGGTATTTCAATTTTTAATATACAATCGGCGTATCTTTTTCCTTCAGTATCTGTTTTATCTAAATTTATATTTCCAATTGGATATAATACATTACGTGTTGTATTTAAGGACGTATTTAAATAATATTCATTTTCGTTATTTAATGTTATTCTTACCTATTTAGAAGTTTCATCACCTCCTCCATATTTAACATTAATATTAAATGATATACTAGTTCCAGAATATCCAATAGATGGTATTTCATTTGGGAAACTCAATGCAAATTCTCCATTTAGCAATATGTCAAAATCATAAATTACTTTCGGTTCTTCATCGATATCTGGGTCTGTAGCTTCATATACAACTTTTATCTAATTATGAGTTGTATAATAATTTCCAGTTGGTAAAGTAATTAGAGTATTTATATTTCCAGGAGATCGTTCGATTATATCATTAAATTCGTAATCATTCAGAAAGACTTTTACATTTCGAATTACGTCAGTATTATAATTTATCTATATACCTATAGCTTTTCCTTCGTATTGTGATTGTTGTGGTAATACATTTAGTATCTATTGTATATTAGTATATTTTGCTATTATGTCCCCAAATGAAATTTCTTGAACTACATTTATTCCATTGTTATTAAATTTAGATCCTATAGCATCTGTTACAGAAATTTTATATGAATATTTTCCAGGAGTATTTAAATCTATATATGTTGTTTCACGACTTCCAAAATTTACAGATTTAGACTAAACATCTGTTCCAGATATTGTAACTTTCGGAAGTAATCCTTTTCCTCCAATATTATAAGCTATTATTAATCTATTCAAATGCTCTGGATCTTCACTAAAACTTAGACTAAATTCATTTAAGACTAATTCATACTATTCAATCTTATCTACTAATTCCCATTCTCCACTTTCGTCTTTTTGAAACCATTTTTCTTTTACTTTAGATTTAGTGCTGTCTGTATAAATTCCAACAGTCAAACCTACATCTACAACATTTTCTTCGAGAGTAAAGTCTTTTGCATCCTATTCTGAATCATAAGGACCATACCAATAATCTATATTAGAGTGAGGTGTAAAAGTTTTAAAACTATTATATAGTCTATTTAAACCTATTGCTGCCATATTAATAAGTATATTTAATTAATTCGTTTATTAAATTTGAGTTTTCTATCTTATATATGTGATTTGTACTATTATATGTACCAATCTATACTGTTTTTACGCCAGACGCATCATATTCATCTTTTGTTATTTTAATAGTATTATTAGCTGGTATATAATGATATCTTAATCTATTTGTAATTTCGACATTCTAATTTAATGGTAATGTTGTTACAATTTCAGAACTTGTAAAATTACTAGATTGTGGTTCTGAAAAACTATACATAGTAACCGATCCACTAACAGCAGTCCATTTAGCATAAAATGTAACATCTCCAGTAACTGTATATGAACCAGTATATGATGTTCCAGTAAAATTTGACTTTTCATACCATCCTGAGAATATATATCCAGTTCTTGTAGGAGTTGGTAGAGTTATAGAAGTACCTGATTCAACTGATCTTGAACTAATAGGATGATCAGCTCCGTTTGTGTTAAATGTAACAGTATAATATGTAACATTTTCTAACTCTCCTACTACGATATAAAAAGTTTTAGTTGTATTAGTAGTATAATCTTTCATTTCAAGTTTTTTATACTTCTAAACCATTCTTTGATTAGCTCCTGGTTCAAAGTTAGATATTTTTAAATGGTTGTTTTTTATATCGTTAATTTGAGTTGTATTATTAATTATTCTTGTATTTAAATCATTTAATGATTGTGATACTACCTGCTCATTTTCGTTAACATTATTTGTTAAATTAGTTACTTGTGATCTTAAATTATTTATACTATCTTCATTATTAGTTACTTTATTATTAATATTTGTTTGATTAGTTTGTAAAGTACTAATATTATTTTGATTAATAGTTATTTTATCATTTAAAGAATCATAACTATTACTAGTATTGTTTTGAAGTTCTTCTATGTCAGAGTGTAAACCATTTATGTTATCTTGAATCCATTTTCTAACCTATCCAAAAGTTGCAACTTTTACTAATTCTCCAGTTTCTGGATCCTTCCAAGCTCTCTTTTTTTCATCGTATTTACCCCAACTATCTTCCGCAAAATTTACAGGAGTGCTAAAATCTGTTCCCTCTATAAGGCCGTTATTTATTAATTGTTCATCTGTAGGTTTCTTCATAATTAATCCCTCCAATAACTATTATCATCCCAATAAGCGAAATCATTCCAATAACTAGAAAATTCATCATCTTCTGGCCAGATCTATACATTCTAATACATTACCCTATTAACAGGTATCTACATGTCTAGCCATAAGTCTTGTAATTCTTTCTCAGTAATATAAATCATTGTTCTTCATCAGGAATAACGAAATAAAGTGTATCATCTAATTTATGTTCTAATGCTTCATAATTATTTTCAGTCATAATTTCAACATTATACAGACCTAAATTTTTAACAGCTGTTGATTTTTCATTAACAGTGCTAAATTCACTTAAATAATTAGCGTGTTGTAAAAACTAATTCGGATTAAACCCACAACCTGCTTTTTTATTTTGACAAATATTTATTGATTCTATTCTCATAATGTTTAAATTTATTTCATCTAAATTTGGTTTAATACCACATTCTAACTAATTCAATATATCTAAGAAATCACAGATTACTTTATCTTTTAATTTCCGTGTAGATTCATATGTTATTCCGAAACAACATTCTTTTTCATTGACGATTGTACTAGAAGTTATTTCGTACTCATATTGATATTCTCTAGGTTTATTGCATCCACATCCGTTCATTTGTTACAACCACATCCGTTATCATTGTTATTACATAATCCGTTACATCCGACAACTCTGCTTAAAACAACTTGTGCAGTTTCAAAATCTCCTTTTTCGACTAAATATTCTATAGTATTAATTGCAATTTGTATTAAATCTTTTTTATACCATAAATTTTTGTCTAGTTTGAAATTTGCACATTTGCCTAGATTTCCGTCATTATTTTCCAATATCTCATCACAAACCTTCAAATAACAATTTTTTAATCTGCAAGTTAAAAAATAATCAGTATATTTTATTTTAGCTCCTGATATTTCAGGTCTAACATTTATTAAATCCTGTAATCCTATTTCTTTATCGTAATGGAATAGTTTGTTATCTTTATAGTAATAATTAAAATTTTCATTTTTACTAACAGCTACTGTACACAATGTATAAAATCCATCATATTCAGTACTGAATACAATTTCATCACTAGGAGATTCACTAACTATTACTTGTGAACACTTCAAAGAAGAGCCGTTATACTAGAGTATATAAATATATACATACTAGGATAAGAACTCTTCTTCGTGTACTATGATATTACAATTTTTGTCATATGTTATTCTATTGCAATTCATACGTTTCTAACTTCATCATTATAAGGATTTCCGTCATATAACTACATAAGCTCAATTTCAGTACGTTTGCTATCATTTTCAGCTTGACTTTCTTTAAATGTACGTTCAGTCTTAGCTTTATAATCATCAACTTTATACTGAAGTTGAATCTTCTATTGCTCTATCTATAATTTAGCTTCATTAAGTTGCTGCAATTTATTTTGAGTTTGTTGTAACTCTTGCTATGCTTGTTGAAGCTAACTTTGTAATTGTTCAACTTGCTATGTCAGTTGCTATATCTAATTATTTTCTTGCTTCTATCTTCTGATAGCTTTATTAACTTTTAATTTCATATCTGTTAAACCTCTGGAAGTAATTATTTCCATAAGTATGTCAGCAGGTACGATTTGTCCTTTTATAAGATCTGGAATCATAGCTTTAATTTGTTCCATCTACTTTAGTATGTCAGTAGAAGTAAGTATATGAATATCAAAATCTGTAACCGTATAATACTTTGGTAATGCAGTAAATATCTTTTGATATTTTTCTCCAACAATTAATGTTCCAGTTAAACCTTTGTTATAAACAACTTTAGCACAATCTAATGAATCTAATAACATTTCTCTTGTTACTAAATCCATCTAAAATTGCCATTGTTTAGTTACAATAAATGAATTATTTATTCCTGTTTGAACATTTGTTACAGCGTCTCTTTGTTGTATTCCATTTAATCTTTCTCTGAATACTCCTGTAATTGAAGATGCTGTTTGTTCAATTGAATCTATAATAGTTTGAATAGCTTGCACAGCCTATACTTTTAAAGTATCATCAAATCCGTTAAATATCTAATTTAAAGGAGATTGTCCAGTATTTAGTTGTCCTTCCTGAGAAGTATCAATTAAACCAACACCTTGTTTCTTGTAAGCAAGCCATTTCATAATTCTTTCTTCCATCTAATCACCTAAAAAAGCTGGAATTGTTGGCATATTAATCCAATCACCAATTGAACCAGAATTAGCCATTAATTTATCTCTATAGAATACAGCGAGATCGTATTTGTCCTGTAAGACCATACAATTTAATACCATTGAGTATGGTTCTTTTCCTCTGTTATTAAACCAAACACCATTAACAGATAATCTTGCTTTATTAGGTTCATCTTGAGTACGAACTAAAGTTTCATCTTTACCCTTTAATATATAAATTTCATCTCCTATTCTAATTGTTGAATATCTATTTTCAATAAAATTTTTATCAGTCTACAACCACTCAACTTCATATACTGGGATTAATTCGTTACTATATTTATAATATTCTTGGTCTGGATAACCAGGAGTAACTTCTTCTCCAGCTCTTATTCCGTCTGTAGCATGTTCATAATTTCTTACAAAATAAGAACCGTAACTTTCTAAAGAATCTCTCCATAATTCATGTAATTTAGCTAAATCTTCCTTAGAAAGATCTTTTCCATAATCACGAAGTATTTCATTTCTAGTTAAATAAGTTCTAATAACTATTCTTCTACAATTACATATATAAGGAGAGTTATAGTTTAATTCTGGGAAAGTATTTAAAGGGTCTAGACATTTTATTTTAATATTAGTTCCAGATGATGAGGGAAGAACTCTGAAAAATGTATAGCCAGTAACTAATAAATCTGTATACAACTATTTTAATTTAGTTATTAAATCTATATTTCTAGATTGTATAATATATTCTACTATATTCTATCCAGCTATTTCATATTCAGAAATAAAGTTATCATTTATATCTTCAGTAAGTTTATCTAATTGTTCTTTTATATTCAAATCCTATAAATTACCGCCATTAAGAATTCGTAAAAGATTATTTTTTAGGTTAGCTTGTAATAGGTTAAATTGTGCAGTGGCGATTTTAATCTATTTTTCTCTAAAAATATTATTTATAGTTTTTGAATCTTTACAAGACACTTTAGGGAGAATTGGAACATTTAGATATTCTCCTATAAGAGCATCTACGTGTTTTCTAATTAAAGGAATAAATTCTACCGCTGTAGGTTGTCCTATACCAAAATTCTCTTCTAAATATTTAAACTATTCTGCATCACGTTTACAATTATAATAATTGTACGCTTTTTTAAGTTTAGTCTTATCTACTACTAATTCAGCTATAGCTAAGTCTGTTTTTTCAACAAGTTCTTCTCTCTTCATCTTCTGGTTCTTTTTTAACTCCTGTAAAATATTGAACTCTAGCTAATTGTCTAGATATTAGTTCTTGCTCAATAAATTTTAAAAAATCTTCTGCATCTAAATCAGCAGATATATGTATTTGACGGTGGTCTGGATTTCCTAAATCTAATACTAATTTATATCCAGTCCACCCAGTACCTAATTTAGTTATCTTGATTCCTCCAACATATTTCTTTTTATAATGTTTTTCAATCATGTCCAAGACAACTTTTTCCATATCATTCATCTATATAATGGATTACTATTTACACTTTTTCCGTCAGATAAATCCCAACTAAATTTAGCTTGATTGTTATTCTAATTTGGAATTATTCCATATCTACGATAACCTTTTTCATCTATGTAATATCCAATATCTTGTATTTTATGAGTTTCTTGTTTTTCCTATCTGGGTACAATTCCAGATAATTCTTCATCTGCTATTTCAGCCATTGCCATTGCTGCAACTATATCAAATTTACCTTTATTTTCATCAGTATATTTACTAAGTTGCTCTAAAAATTCTAAGAACCATATATTATGACAATAATCTTCTACATAATCTCTTATTAGATCAGTTTGGTGATCAATCATAGCTAATGTAGCAGTAGTTCCATATTGTCCGTTGTTCTGTCTAACTTTAGTTAAATCAGAATAACAAGCTCTTGGCCTTTTCATAAAATACTACATAAATTTATTATCGCGTGCGTATGTTAAAATAGAAGTTCTTGTAGCTTCTAGATTAGCTTTACAGTTGTACCACATTAATAAACCCATTGTTTGTATATATGCATCTCTAATATCATTAGGTCTATCTAAATAATATGCTACATACAATGGTTCTTTCATTCCGAAAATCCTTCTTTTAATAGTAGTACAAAATTTAGAAGGATTTTTAGTTAAATCAGACGTTTCAAGAGCACCTATATCAATTCCATCAATTCCTGCAACATACAGGTCTTTAACTTTTTCAGTTACTCTTCCGTCTATATTTTTTCTATTTTCATATTCTTCGTCAGTCTCTCCTGGTAATTTATCATCAGCAATTTCCCAAAGTGGTTCTTGAAGAACATAAATCGGACCGTCGGCTTTAGGAATAAATCTTACACCGTTAATGTCTTCTCTTTTTCTAGTATTTCCAGATTTATAAGTAAACTGCATATATCCTCTTTTAATGTTAGGCTTTTCCTACATTATACGAATACGTGCAATCTATTCTGCTAATTTTACTCTATTAAACTTATTAACACCTTCAGCAGAAAACGCTTCTTCAGCTGTAAAACACTATTCCTGTTTATATTCTAGCAAAGTTTGAGGATCTTTAATAGAATTTCTACGATTATTATAATATTCTTTCTATTTTTCAGCTAGATATTCACCTCTAGAACCAATGTATCCTCGTTTGTGCATAGTTATATAAGCTGGCATAAAATAAGCTGTTTCAACCCATTCGCCAGTTTCAGTATAATTGTGATGAAAAGGTAATACTTGAAAGTCTCCAGGATTATAATATACTTTACTTAATCCTGCTAAATTTGGACCCGAGTCCCCGCCAGTGCCAACTGCACCTATTACACCTATCTTATTACCACCAACTGTGCAAAGTTCTTCAGCTTTAATAAAAGAACGTTCTAAAATAGGGTTAGAACCAGATTCTTCTAAGAATAAAAATTGAACACGATCACCACGCATCTTTCTATCCTTATCAACAACAATTCCTTCTATTTGTGAACCAAATCCAGTTTCAATTTTTTGTCCGTTTACAACCTTATACCAAGTAGAACGTCTCTTAGTATTAGTATTAACTACCTAACGAAGTTTTAGCATTCCTCCATCAGTGTTATCGTCTGTAAAGGAAATACCATCCCAGATTTTATCAAGAGTTTTAGTAACATAATTACCGTCGAATGCTGTAAGAAGACAAATACTATTTCTAAAACAATTAAAGAAACAATCGAATATAGAAGCATTAATCTCAGAAAGACCACAACCTCTATTTTTCATAATAGCGTAATTCTTTCTTAGAACTCTGCATAATTCAAAATAATGAAAAAACTCATATTGATATACTGTGAAATTTGGAAATATAATACTTCTACTATCACCAGCTTTTTCTTGTTCTGTATTAGGTAGTTGATAATAATTTAAAAAATAATAATTAAATCCAGTAATTGTATATCCGTTTACAGTTAATCCTTCTTTACATCGTCTATATTCTTCATTCCAGAAATCTCTATAAAGTTTAGAACCAGGATAATATGAACAATAATGTCCATCATTTTTGAGAAATGTATCTCTAGCTTCAGTAAACCATTCTGGTTTAAAATCTAAACCTTGTGTTTCTGTTATAGGTCTATAACCAGTAATTTCATAAGATAACGTTTTGTCAAAATAAGGAATAGGATCATTTATTTTAATATCCCATTCTCCTTCTTTATGCGGTCGAAGTTTTTCTTCTTGCTGTTGAATCTACTATTGTTTTTCTTTAACTTCTTCTACAAGTGTTTTAATTTCTTCTGGAATTACTGGATTTTTACGAGGACGACCTCTTTTCTTTTTAACTTCCTCCATTAATCTGGCATGAATCCTTCAACAGCACCACCTCTAATCTAACTCTGTTCTGAAATTTCTCTCTTAACAAGAGCTTCTATCTATTTTAATGTATCAACCTAATCTGCAGCCTCTTTCATAGCCTTCTAAATGTCAGATACTTTTATAATAGGTTTACCCTAAGCATCAACAGCATCAAAATCAACATTGTTGAAATAATCTATAATTTTATCTGTTACAAGTTCTGCACTTTGTAATAATCTAACATATCTATTTGATTCCTATAATGCTCTATATTTACGACACGCAGCTCTAAAAGTTGCATCTTCCCACTCTTCTTCAGTGAGTTCTGCATCTTTTAAAGCAGCTTCATGTCGTTCCTATTCACTAAAATTAGCATAAGGACTTTTCCAGGCTATTGCGAGATATATATAAGTAAATTCTCTGTCTGCTCTTAGATGGTTGATTCCTTTAGGATCTTCTTTACATTTATTTCTTTCTAATGCAAATAAATCCTTAAATTCTTTGATTAAAACCAAATCAGCATTAATTAATACTGCTTTTCCAGTTCTTGAATCATAATCCCAAACATCTAAATTCATATTACTTTATATTTATTCTCTTTCCTTCTTTAAATCTTTTAAATCCAGCAACACAACCACCTTTTTTAACTTCAGGTTTCTTCCTATTTTTAAACTTATCAACAGTTGTCTCTTTTTCGGTTTTACCGCCTTCTTCCATTTTCTTTCCTCTGCAACCACAATCGACTACTCCACCTTTCTTAAAATAATAAAGTTCTTCGTCTGGACCACATTTGTGAGAAAGTTCTTTAATATATTCAAGTTTTACTCCGTGTGCAGCTTTTTGCATAAACTATTTTCTTTTCTTATTAATATAGTCTTCACCTTTCTGTTGCAACCATTTTTTAAACTTTTCTTCGGTTGGTTGTGTATCTTTAGTTTCTTCTATATAATCTCTTACTATAGATTCCTAAAATTGTTTTTCAGCAGATTTTTTCTTATTATTCGTTTCCATTTACTAATACTAAATCTTTAGTAGAAAAGACAGCTTCCTAAAGATGACCATCCTTAGTAAACCATCTAGTTCTACAGCCTTTTAAATAATCTTTTCCATTTGAGTTTCTAATAATACTTCTATCAATTTTATATACAAGCATTATTGGTGAATTTGGAATATTCTATTTTAATTTAACTAACTATCCTGGAGAAAAGAATACTTTCTCCTCATTTTCATTTTCCATTTTTAATATCTTCAAATCTTTTAGACAATCCTTCATTTATAACTACTAATACTCTAGTTTCATTAACTAGAACAAGACCTTGTTTATAGAATGGCACAGGTACAGCAGACATTTTTGTGTACATTATAACATCATTTGGTTTACACCATTTACATTCTGGTCCAACTTCTTGAATAACAGCTTGACGAATAATATTTTCTTCTTCTTCAATTTGGCCATTATCTGTATTTTTATACTGAGGTTTTTGTCCTCCTAAGTCTAATATAAGTCCTGATTTGGAATCTCTTACAATTCTTTGGAAAGGATTCTCAGCAAATTCTTTTACAAGAACATAATTACCAATAGGCATTATTTCAATTGTCTCGATGTTTTTCGCTACTTTCTTAGCATAATTGTCAAGATTAGCAGCATGCTCATTTAATTTTTCAACGTATTTATCAACTTGTTCATTGAAGTTTTTAACATTACGCTCTTCAATAACATCTTCTGCTGTTTTTCCATCTAATGTCATAATTCTACTTGTGCTTTCGCCACCATTCATTAATGCAATTTTTTCATTTTCACTTAAAATAGGTCTATTTTCCATATTACCATTTATTCATTAAACATTTTTCTGACTCTATTGTGGTTTTAGCATTAATTATACAACCACACTAGTCACATATTCTTGTTCCCATATATTTTATATTATGTTCACAAGTTTTACATATCTATCTTCTACGTTTAGTTTCATCTGATGTATATCCAGTCAAATTTCTATAGTTACCTACGATTATGTGACGGATCTTTTTCATTAATCCAATTAAGATATTTTTCATATTCTTCTTCATCTAAGAAATAATATTTACCATCAACTTCTATTTTAGTTACCATTTTCCTGCTATACAATGATTAGATTTATTTGCCCACTTAAATTTTAACTTACAACCACATCCTCTAATATATCCAGCTTTCGGATAAGTAGAAACATCATCTGTATCTGGATTTATCCATAAATTAGGATTACAAGTAACATTGTTAGGATTAAATATAGGACATTTTCTACATATAGATTCAGTATTCAATTCTTGCATATTTAGATTTTTGTTTTTCAATTTTTTGTTGTTTAGCAAAATGTATTAACATTTTCTTTACGTCATCTTTTAAATATGGAACTTCATATAATGTTTGATTATTGTCATGATCAAAGTGATATATAAATAATCGTTTAATATTAAAGTCTGGATTAATTTTCTGTAACATAAAAGCATAAGTTGATAACTGTAAGTAATAATGCCATAAGTTACAATCTTCAATATTAGTTAAAGGATATTTCATTTTTTGAGTAGTCTTTGTAAAGTTACTATAAAAACCCTTAACATCTATTTTAGCGTTAGTTTTCCAGTCTCCTAATACGATATCATTACCATCTTTAACTAATAGGTCTATTTGCCCTGCTATATGTAAGTCTAGTTCTGGATTATCGTAATATATTAGATATTCTGGATATACTCCGTATTCTAAATCGAGTTCAGAATAATCTTTTTTACATTGAAATTTTCCTCCGATTCCAAATTTTTGTAAATCAATATTATTTCCTTTATTATAAAAGGAATTTTCGATCTTAGCGTGAATTTTAGTTCCTCTTTCACAAGAAATTCTATTAGTTTCAGCCCATTCGTCTAAGATGTCTTGTTGAACTCTGTTAACTTCTTCTTCAGACAATCCTTTTACTTCTAAATACTCTTTAGGAATAAAATGATTTTTCCAAATAGTCCCTCTTTCTTTTTTCCACTCATTAGCTGGAATTAGTTTTTCGAGAGCTTTGTATTTACTGACAAATTCCTTATCAAAAGGTTGTTCATATTTTCCTATTAATGTAGTAACACTTGTATACTTTATTTCTGGTTGTTTAAAATTCCCATAGACATGGTCAGATTCTCGAAACCATACGTCTCCATTACATTTGTCATAATTCATTTTTCATATAATTTAAAATTCCTTCTACATGAAGTCTTACTATTTGATGAAATCCTTCATCACTTTCTAAAAATTTTATATCATCTTTATTATCCTAAAAGAAATTTTCAGTTAAAACTGCTGGGCATTTAGTATGAGTAAGAACATAAAATTCAGCTTCCTTATCTGGATCTCCATCTGTATAATCAGTTCTTAATTTTTTACCTTTAAGATTTTTTTCGGCAGCTTTAAATATATATGTTGCTAATTTATCAGCTTTTGTATTTCCTTTAGAAGTATAAATTTCCCATCCTGTAGCATTCATCCAAGCATTTCCATTTCCAGCAGCGTTGACATGTATTGAAACATATATACAATCTTTATACTAATTATATAATTTATTTACAATTTTACAACGTTTATCTAACTCTTTAGACTATGAAAGATGTAAATCGTCTTCTGGAACATCGATGAATACATTATATCCTAAGTCTTGTAAAATAGGAGCACAAGCATTAATTACTTCCCTAGAATATTTATATTCTTTAAATTTTCCATCAGGTGACTATTTACCAGGAATACTTTTTTGATGTGCTGTTCCAAATATTATAGTTTTCATTTTTTATTATTATCGTAATCTAATAATATAGCTAATCTCTATATTGACGGGATTATAGCTTTATATACATTATTAGCATGTTTAACTGGTGATTTATATAAAATTACAATCATTCCTATAGCTGAAGTAGTGTTTTCAATAGTATAGAAAGATACTGCTTGTGCATCACTAGATTTTACTAAACGATATAATTTAGGGAGTGATTTCCCCATATAATTTATATCATTTATATTAACAAATCCCTAATTATGTATTTTTGCTAATTCATCTGCATAATAGATATAATCTATTTTATTCCACTACTATCCTAGTAAGGGAGTATCTAAACATCTTGGAGCTTCAGTAAGACAAGATAAATACAAATATTTATATCCTTGTAAACTTTGAGTATTATTATGATAATTTAATAATAGTACATCAAACGCTTCCTCATCTTTTTCTGCTATTAGTTGAACTTGACGATTTATTTCTATAGAAGTTTCCATAGAATATAACTCTGCTTGTTTATTATTTAAGATTTCTTGTTGAGATTTTTCATAAATTAATCTTTGAGTTTCGTCAGTAATTTGGGAATATAATATCCATCCGAATAATAATATTATAATTAGACTTCTTGTTTCTGGATGAATCTTATTTAGAAATTCCCATATTTGTTTAATTTGTTTCAAAAACATCTATAAATTGTATTAATTAAAAAATATTTGTATTTACCCAAATATATTGATAAATTTATAGTTGTCAAAATTATTAATATAATGAAATATGTTAAATGAAAATTTTGCGTTATTTAATATGAAATTACAATCTTTCGGATTAAACTTATTATATTTTATTTTTTATCCAATGATTGAATTTGAAAAAATTAAAAAGAGAGAATTATTAAATTCTATTTCTAGATTCAATAAACAATTAGATAATTTTAAAATTGATATAACAAAATATATAAAATGATAATTTATTTAAAAGATGGAGCTAAAATCCACATAAAAAAGAAAAATAGAGGAAGCTTCACTAAATGGTGTGGAGGAAATGTTACTGAAGAATGTATTAGAAGAGGTAAAAATAGTTCTAATCCTAAAATAAGAAAGAAAGCGACCTTTGCTGCTAATGCTCGTAAGTGGAAACACAAACTAGGTGGAATATTAAAAGCACAAGGTGGAAATAGTACATATAATTTATTTTAGAGTTTAAAAAATTTTAAACCAGATTTTAGTAAAAAGAATATAGTTAAAACAGAATGGATACCTAAAAACTATGGAGAATTATGAAAATAATATATAATAACATTATTCCTTTTAAAGGATTTATAGCAATTAATTTATTCGGATTTCTTTTTGTAAGAAAGAAATTGAAATGCTTAGTAACTCGTGAATTAATTAATCACGAAGAGATTCATACTGCTTAGATGAGAGAATTATTTTATATAGGGTTCTATATATGGTATTTAATAGAATGGCTAATTAGATTAATATTAGTTAGAAATTCTAATAAAGCATACAGAATGATTTCATTTGAAGTAGAAGCATATAAAGAACAAGATAATCTAGATTATTTAAGAAATAGAAAACATTTCAATTGGTATGAAGTATTTAAGAAAATTTGAAAATCACACAGATTACGAGGCAGCAACTTTAGATTTACCTAATGTAAGTTATTGTGTACAGTAGAATGAAGTGCATTATAATCCTAAAGAATATAAATATGTAGATTTGGGTTTGCCATCTGGATTACTTTGGGCTACTATGAATGTCGGAGCTAACAGTGAAACTGATTATGGACTCTATTTCCAATGGGGAGATACGCAAGGTTATACTGCTTCTGAGGTTGGTAGCGGTGAAGAAAAGAAAGCATTCAAGTGGTCAGACTATAAATACGGCAATGGTGGTTCATCAGCTGCTGACATGACAAAGTATAACTCAACTGATAAAAAAACTACACTTGACCTTAAAGATGATGCAGCTCGTGTTAATATGGGAGGTAATTGGAGAATGCCAACTGAAGCAGAGTTCCAGGAATTAATAAATAACACTACTAGCTAGCAGGTAACAAATTACAACGGAAGCGGTATAAGCGGTCGGTTGTTTACTGCTAGTAATGGCAATACCTTATTTTTTCCTGATGCTGGTGTCGCTGCCAACGGTATGGTTTCTGTACGATATGGTAACAATTTATTTAGTAGTTCACTCTACAGCTCATATGTAATACAATGTTGGAGTTTGTGGTTCTACGGCAGTAACAACGTAAAATTGGACAAAATCGACCGTAGCACAGGGCTTCCTGTTCGTGGAGTAAAATCAAGTTAGGAAAAATTTACGCCTGTTAGTTAGTTAGATGCTTATATCGAGAGAGATTAGGTTATAGTTCTAATGGAATAGTATATTAATGTATATAATAATATTCTTAATACGGAGTTCTCGTTAGCTATATCCAATCGTGATTTTTATTATTATAATTTAAAAGAAACTTCATCTTCCGCTGATACTGCATTTATGTATTTAGCACCTTTAAATGAAGGTAATTAGTTTGTTTTATATTCTTACAACTCAGGAAAATGTTTTATATAGTATGTTAATGATGTCACTGGTGAATATTCTGGTGAGACCCCAACTATTGATTGGACTAAAGATTTGAATCATTATATTTATGAATAATTATGAATGGAATTTTAGTATTTGGATTAATTTTTTTAATTATTACTTTGTTAGTACGCCCAGCACTAGTAAGTAAAGTGCCAGAAGGTGCGTGTCACAGAGGTTATGAAGATGTTTCTGATAATAAGAAATACTTCAAGATGTTTTTAATAATTTCGATTTCTATGATAGTTATCGGAGGAGTTTTAATGTTAATATAAATAAAAAAAGCACCAGCCTCATTCGGGGTTGGTGCTTTTTCTATTCTAATCAATAGAATATTCATTTAGTTTATCCAGGAAATTGAGATATAATTGTTCATCAAGTAAATTGAAGTTTTCAGCTGTATCTCTAATTATCTTAATTCCATCAAGGATTCTATTCATATCATAACTTAGAATTTCTAATCTTAACTCTTTAGTTTTTAATGCTTCTTCTAAAAGTTTTTTAGATTCTTCATCATCAGGAGTAGTTATTTCTCCTATAACACAATCTGGATATTTTAAAATAATTTCTCTTCTAAGTTGAATAGCTTTTTTATTCTGTAAATCATTAGGAGCAATAGTTATTATTTCAGATTCATAATCTTTTATTTTATCTGCACTTATTATTGATCCGTTTATTACTTTAAATATATCAAATGAGTATTTAATTTTCATAATACATCGTTTCTATAAATAATTCTGGATATATACCTGTTCTTGTTTCAGGATTCCAAATTTGGTTTTTAAATAATTCTTTTAAAGGAGGTCTACCTTCTACATAACAAACTCTTCTAATATCATCTTGTGTGCTTCTAACAATTACTTGCTCTTTATCAAAATCGTTAAATCCCGACTCTGGAATAATTTTTTCTAAAGTCGGGATTATTTTTATATCTTCTAAAGAGATTTTCATTCTCTTTAATTTTTTCTCTAAATTCGGAGTTGTTATTTGTTTTCCGTTATATTCAAATGTTACCAATTGAAAGCATATTTAAATCCTTCAGGAAATGCGGGGTTTGAAGTTTTAACATCTCCTGTTTTAGCATCTACCCAAATTTGGGATTCAATATTTCCAAATACCCATTGTGGATTAATAGCTTTTGGCCCGATAGGATTTCTTAAACATACATGTTTAGAATGAGGTTTAGGAAGATTAACTTGCTGAATTTTTTCAAATGCTTGTTCATAAGTAAGATTAATTAATGAATCTTCAAGTTGAAAATCTTCAATCCAGAATCCTCGAACTGAGTCTGTAGTAACAGTTCCATCAGCTAGATGTTGAAACTTATGAACATAAGTATCAAAACTGTGTTCATTATAGCTTACAACAGTCTGAAAGACATTTACAACTTCATCAATTTTAGGATCTTCTTCATCAAGGTATTTATCAAGAAGAATCATTGTTTCATACCATCTATATTCTCCACCATGATTAAGATACATTTGTTCTTTATCTGTAGAAATGATATTTTCTACATTTAATTCAGCAGGTTGGCTAAGAACCTTTTTCTTTGGATTACAACTAAAAAGAAGTAATCCCATTAAAGTTAATAAAATTGTTTTTTTCATATTAATTAAAATTTATTATAAGACGTTGGCCCACTAGGATTCGAACCTAGTCCAAGGGTTTTAGAGACCCCTATCCTGAACCATTAGACGATAGGCCAATATGTCTAATTATCTATTATGGAGCCAATGTATTCCATATAAAGGAATTAAAAGAATCCAACAAAAACTATACCACATTTTAGCAGCTGTAGAATGTCCAGGCCAATCTTTAATTTTAAATTGGTAAACAGCAATCGCTATTAATAAATAAGCAATAATAAATAATATCATAATAATGCTTGAAGTTCTTTAATTTTTCTATTAGCTATCTCCTTAGTTTTTTGTTTAACTTGATCAATTACTTTCTTATAGTCGTCTGTTTTATAAATTGTAAACAAATTTTCTTTATCTTCAAGTTCTTCTAAAACTTCAGCAAATAAGTTATCATCTAATTTCTTTAACCAAGATTCGAAATCTTTCTTATCTTTATTTTCATTTGAAGAAACTTCAATAATTAGTTTATTTCCTTCTTTTCTGGCATCTATTAGATATTGTGTACCATTATCTATATAATCGTAATGATACGAATCTAATTTCAATAATTCATTAATAAGTTCTTTTATAAATTCTTCTTCTTTCATGGATTAAATTTTTAAGTACAAATTAAATATATTTTTTATTTTCAGAAATAAAATTTAATTTATGTTAAAATTTTAGATTCTAACTTCTTTTCTAATTCTTCTATCTTTTCTTTTAATTGAGCTATCATCTAATCATATTTATTACACAGTTTTGGAGTTAATTCTTGATATTTTAATAACAAATTATTACATTCTATATATTTAGACTTATATTACTTGATTTTCAGATAGTTACGTACCTATCTTATCTTTTTATCAAAAAATCCGGCCAGTATTTTTTACGATGAAATTTTTTTTTGAAATTTTTTAATTTTTTTTTGAAATTTTTAAAAAATTTTTTTGTGTTATAAATGCGCCAGACCAACCCCCACCAGCACCCCCACCATATTTGAGTGGAAAACTCAAAAGTATTATTTAGTTATAAATCAAAAAATTAAAATTATTATGGAAAAGAATCGTAGAGATGCACTGGTGAAGAAGTTCACACACCGTCGTAATGGTAGCGTTGTTGAGTTTGTTACTGTACCTCTCGAGGTAGGCAAGGCTGTCAAGTTTACCCGCATCGGAGAACCGCAGACTTTCAACAACAACGAGTGGACACCAGTCGAGTCCACCACTGGCGAGCGTATTAGCATGAGCAAACTCATGTACGCCCGTGGTTTGGCCTTCAACTCCAATAAGATTGAGGACCGCGTTGACGCACTCATTGCAGCTATCGAACGCCCTGAAGGTCTGACTCTCAAGCCCAAAAAGATTGAGGACCAGCCCGTTATTATCGACGGCGTAGTTCAACTTGGAGCCGATGATAAACCGGCAACGTCGAAACGGTACACATTCTCTGGAGAGTTGGTGGGTTAATCCCACCCTCTCCGAGGGGTGTATACAGGTGTATTCTCAAAAAAGTAAATGAACATTCTAACAGATATTATCAAATTCGATGGAATGAGTTGTACCTGCAGTAATGGTAAGGTGTATAAATTACATTCTTACTGTTATTTTTCCACTCCTGTGTGGTGCAATTTCTCCGTTGATGGAGAGTATCTAGTAATACTTTTAGCTCGGAGAGTAGGAGGGACGCCTCTTACTCTCTGAGTATGCGTTCTTTGTAACTTACTGATTTTCAGCAGGCCGGTTTGAAGCCGCTATACTAGTATGCATATACTTCGAATGAAACATAGAGCCACTGGCGAGATTAGAATTCTCGCTGGAGGATCTTCCGAAAACGTGAATGAACGATACAAGAGGTGTTTTGCCAGCGAATGGGATAAACTTCCTCTTGTAGATAGTCAAGGAAACCTAATTCCGCTCGGGAAATAGGTTTCTCATAACTCACTGATTTTCAGCAGGTTACGTGTAATTTGTTGATTTTCAGTGAGTTAAGAAATGGAGCACAAGAGAGGGCTCTGGTGAGTGAATTTTGGGTGAAGAGATATGCTCTTGGGTGCTGTAATCACCGCCACCATTTCGCCTCAAACTTCAGAAAATTCCAACTCAAAATCCGAGCTTGCGACATAATCTGAGTTTTGAAAATCTACTCAACAACAAAATTTACAGAGTTTGAATATTCTCTGAATTTTTAAAAAATATTCAAACTGTATTCATTACAAAATTGTGAAATCACGTGATGATTACGTCTGTCAGCTTGGGAGACAGTATAATAAAATCTACTCTGATGAGACCAAGACGAAACACAAATGTGTCAGTAGTAACCAAAAAACTCAATACAAAATATCTCTAAATCCAGGGTAACCCGGCATTCGGTAAAGTGTCCCAAGTAGAGATTTCCAAGATGTTGAGGACGCCAGTTTCTTGTAGAATTTCAAATTGTTAGTCAATCCTGTGCTATGCTTACTCTGAAAGATGACGACGCAACTAAAGGTTAGCACACTACAAGTTTTAGGCGTAAAACACAAACAAACAATAAACAATATGACTACAGAAGAAAAAGTTAAACTATTGCATACACTTTCAGAATTGTTGCAAAGACAATCAAAAGTTGTTTTGTCAATGGAAGTCAATGAAGATGCTCCAGTTTGGGATTCAAAATGGGCAACTGAATTGCAAACAAGGTACAACGATTTAGCTGAGCAAATCTTGGCTATAAAGAAAGAAGTAGGATTACAATAATCTTCCTATATCCAAGAAGGGAAGTAAAATAAAAAGCTTGGTGAGGATAGATACGTGTGAACCAATCTACTCCAATAAATGAGTGTTCTCTAAAGCGGTGTTGGAAATGAATCGTACAGTGAGGTGATAATCCTAGTCCTCATACTCTTTGTTATCTGGAGTATAAACTAAACTTGGTCAATCACTAGGAGATAACTACGTGTCCTTGTGGTACCGAGGGGAAATCGGTACAGGGAGTACAGCCCATTCTGTACATTCGAATCTAGCTGGCCACTAGAGGAGATATTCGTTCCATATGGCGAAGAAAAATAAGACAGTATGGTGACTGATATTCAAAACAGAATATCCAGCTTCTGAGATTACCACACATCCAGAATGTCTATAGTACGTTCCGAGCAATACGGTTCAACTCGCGTGGCAGGGAGTAAATTCCCCTGAAATATATTGCAATGTTCAGTATAGTCTGGCAGCTATATTGTTCCGTATCATCTACGTCACTGCCAGGCGTAGATTTGACGTACCCAACTTAATTACCAAATGGTCGTAATATTAAGTGGGAATCTCCAAAACTGGTGAGGAGATTTCGGGTTGAAATTCCCTGGCTCATAATGAGCCTAAAATCTCCTATTAATGAGAGTACCTTTACGTGGTATAGGAGATAAGTAGTACATACATTTGTACGAAACAAAAACTCTTACTTCTTTAACGAATAATGTGAACACAATTAGAGAAGTAATTAAATTGCGGCACAATAAAGAAGCCGAGTTCACACGGGAATAATCATTTACCAATACATGCAATGCCAATAAGCCTGAGTAAGTGTATTCCCTATTAAAAGAAATTAATAACCTAAAAATAAATAACAATGAAATATGCAATTATTAACACACAGTGTAATGGGCAAGTTATAGACTACTGCGAAACTCCAGAACAAGCAAGTAAATTGTTGGAAGCTTACCCACAGTTCAAACTTGTAGAAATATCCAAAGCTTCAAAAGTTCTTGTAGAATATACAGAGCTTGGCGGACCTAATGGATACGGGCATCAAGAACCTTCGTTTGAAACATACGGAAGTTTGATGTCGTGTGTTAGAAATCTCTATAACTGGATGAAATCTGAATATAGAGCATGGGGTCCAGATCCTCGCGACATACGCGACTATTTTCGGCATTGTCGTCTCTACATTAACGGAAATGACAAGTCGGAATGGCTTTTTAAGCAAATCAATGAAATAAACCTAAAAACAATTTATGTATGAAAAAATTCGTTCTTTTAAAAGAGTACCTCGAAAATAGCGAGATAGGATTTAAGGCTCACAAACGTGAACCTATAGCTGTAGCGAACAGTCTTAATAGCCTCATGTGAGGTATCGTAGATTATGCTCAAAAAATTCTTCAAGTTCGTAATCCTAACTTCCTAGCAGTAGGAAAATGGGATGTACGAATAAATGGGTCACACGCTGAAATTGTCGTAGCTGAAACATACGGCAATGAAGACGCTGTTCGTTTTATCATTGATGAAGTGAATTTCGTTTTTGATGATTGAATATTGTTTGCAGCGTTGCTAGAGAGCAATAGTTTCGATTGACAAGTAACTGTCTGTGAAGATAGTTACTTTTAAGGGAATATAGCTTAGTGGTTTAAAGCGCTTGCCTTACAAGCAAGAGATCAATGGTTCGAATCCATTTATTCCCACTTAATTTCAAGACCTTCGGTCTTAAGGCATCGTAAAACCAGAAGTATAGTAAGGTTTCTCCTATCACGATTAAAGGAGTTGTGACGGTCACCAATATGGGGATATGTTTCGTGTGCATTATCATGCGTTTTGTGGTACTACAGCATTCTCTGTAGTTAACGAAGATGGAGAATACATCTATCAAAATCTATCGTGAGAACAAGTACACTGAAATGTCAATGACGATTCAGATTCCGTTCTGCAACAAAGGTTCTGATTTTGACCTTGATAAATCTCGCAAGCGTGCTGAAGCTTTCTTGTTTGACCTTATTGGGTCATTTGCTCCACGTATAATTGCTTCCTTGGAGCGTCGTATGCGTGCTTGTCAGGAGAATCTCATTCGTCACCTTGACACAATCGAGTATTCTGACGACTGTGGTCACATTGTCTACCGTCGTAAGGATGGCAGCACGGGAACATTCAACGTTCCTTCGTTCAATCACATGAAGGATGCTATCAAGGCTCTAAAGCATGGTTGTTGGAGAGACTTCTCGACTAATCCATTTTGGATTGACCAGACTCTTAAGGCTTTGCTCAACGATACTGAACAGGACCACAGTGATATTGGTCAGCTTAAGTATTCTGACTTGGTGAGCTTCCTTTGTGAGGCTCACTTCTGTGGAATTCAGAAGGATAAACCAATTGAATTCTGACCATGAAGCTGGACGATTACAAAAAGATTATCTCTCTTAAAAAGGAAGACATTAGTCTTCCTTTAGAGAGATTATCCGAAAGAGAACGTGAATCCATACACTATTGTGATTTGGCTGACTCTCAACTAAATTCAATATGGTACTAGAGTATTGCGTCGCACCTAATGGCAATGTGGGCATTGAATGTCCACGTTGTCATAAAGTCATTGAACTTCCTTTAAAGGAATCAGAACTATTAGCTTGGAATCCGAATGAAACTTTCATTCAAAATCAGTTTCCAAAGCTGACTCCTGGTCAAAGAGAGATGTTACTCTCTGGATTATGTGAAGAATGTTGGAATGAAATATTCGACGAAGATGGAGAAGATTTATCCACTTTCGACGACAATTGAAAACAACCTAAAAACAACATGAAAAAAATTAGAGAAAATCTGTGGAATCGTATATTCCACAGAAAACAATTGAAAGAATGGAGAGAGTGGAAAAAGGTTGCTCGTTCCATCATAGGATGGAATAAGCAACTTAACGAGAATTTAAGAAGAGCGAACAGTCTTCAGGAACTCATCAACATACATAAGCATGCATGGAAGATTGGGTATCGATCTCCCAACATTGGCCCATGTCCTTGGGGTATGTTTCGTTGTAACTCCATTCCAGAATTAACATTAGATTCCCTATATTTAGGTGATATTTGGGGTCTCTGGACAAACAACGGAAGATTCTGGGAGGATCACAAAGGTGAAACCATGGCTGGAAATAGTTTTGGTATAGATGAGGACAAATTGGTTTATGATATTATCGTAAATCAGTATAGGTCACATCTAAGGTCTAACATCAACGCTATCTTGCAAAATACAACAAAAAAGTTATTTTCGCAATGAAATGTCCAACGTGTGGTAAGGAGATAGGAACGTTTGTCTCAGATGAACGTTCCTTAATAGAAAATGGAGAGTGTTTTTCCTGTTCTATCTGGCGAGAAAGGCTTTCTCTAGTGGGAAGACCTGATATTGCAATTATCGATGGTACTTTTTATACCATCGGTGATGAAAACGATCCGTCTCCATTTAGAGGTTTTGGTGGTGATAAATTTGTCATTAAATTTAAAGATGGCAGAGAAGTTACTACAACCAATCTCTGGTGTGGTGGTAACATCGATGAATACTGGAAGTCTCAATTCCCTGATAATGCAAGTTTTGATTGGGAATGGAAGAAGATAAATAATCGTGAATATCTTTTTTCAAAGGAAATTCCAGATGAATTAATTGCTCAAGCGGAATCTCAAATCGGAATGTAGTATGAAAAATATTCTAATCGCCATTTTGGCAATAGGTTTTCTATTAATGCTAATATACAGCTTATGTTAACAGCAAAAGAAGCAATCTTCCTTGCTCGTAAGTATAACTTGGAGTGGGAAGTAAGACAAGAACTAGCCTCTGGGGCAACACCTGAAGAGGCTTTAGAAGAGTGGGATATATTATGATAGTATTAAGCATTCTCACAACCATGATGTTATTCTGGTTGGGAGCAGTACTTGGCAATGAATTTGTTGAGTACTATAAGGAAAAATGGAGCTAATGCTCTGGTCTCTGTAGAATAAAGGGATCCGTGGAAAGTGAAGATGTGTGGTTCGAACACCAGAGAACATATTCCTTAGGTCACTATTGTGTAGAGTGAAGTATAGTAGCTCTCGGTTAAAATGTGAATATTGCCAGCAGAAACTGGAACAAAATCAACTCATTAAACAGAATCCTTAGAGTTGGGGTAAATCTATGAAAAAGATTTATGTAAAAGTAAACAAATCCACGGGAGGAGTAGCAGAAATTCTTTGGGCAGGACAAGAGAGTCCTGTCACTCCAGCAGAATTGAAGCCGACCTTAAACATGTTTAGAGGACAGCAGTTCCCTGCATGTTTTAAGTCTCTTCTTAAGTATGCAGAGGTTTCACTACGAGCCCAGGAAGGAGACAAAGAAGCTGAAAAAGAGCTTCGTGAACTTAATGTTTCATTTAATAACAAAGAAGAGTAATGAAACCGAAGAAAGACTTGATAAAGTTGACTGAAAACCTAAATAAGGTTCGTCAAGAGAATCTGGAAAAAGCATTTTCTAGAAACGAAATTGAGAATGTTGTAGGTAAGGCTGGTATTAGTCGTGCTTATTTTGGAGAACTCTCAAAAATGGGAGTTTTCCCAACAGAACGTGTTGGACAGAATGTTTTGTATGCTTTTCCAAAAGGTCCTATTTACAAAGGACAAATAGAAAAGGCATATGAGGCAGTCCGTGCACGTGGACGTAAGCCAGAGGAAACAAAGAAAGTGTTTCTCGATGAAGAAAATGCAATTTCCTTACTGAAAAAGTTAGGATATCGTATCTACAAGTGCGAAGGTATCGACATCAAGAAACTTCAAGCTGAAAAGCCTGATGTTTTCGAAGCGTACAAATTAGAAGTGGAAATTTAACAATTTTTCACTTCTGATTAAAAGAAAAAGAGAATAGATTTATTCTGTTCTCTTCGCGGGTATAGCACAACGGTTAGTGTAGGAGATTTCCAATCTTCTGATGTGGGTTCGATTCCCATTACCCGCTCATTGCACATTTTTTCGTATGATAGAATAAGTGGTTCGTGAGAATAGCTTGTTTTTTGATCCGTTAGCTCAGTTGGTAGAGCACCACACTTTTTTCATAATTAAAACAAAGAGTGCATGGGCGAGAAATCCCTATGTAGAATCTCCCTAAAACGGTGGAAATCCTTGAATCATCGTAAAGAATGATAAGAGCATAACACTTTGCACACTAACCAATAATGTGTAGGATAATACCGTGCTAAATTGAGATACAAATAATCTTGCACTCAGGTGTAGAAATCTCATAAACGTGTAGAGAGTATAGAGGAGATACCTAAGTTGAAATTATGGGTATATATGAGAATATTTAGAAGTATGCTTAGTAGATAGTAACGCATTGAAGAGCACGAGTAGTATATATTCATATCTTGCAAGAATTTCAATATGGTAATAATGTATTCCTGGCCACAACAAACAAAGAGTGCTGAAGCATCGGTGAAAAATCGAGTTCCCGCACTTAAA
>ODAI013904742.1_pt1 | contig 64808 bp, 87 predicted proteins | sample 1539321 | NCBI WGS metagenome assembly ODAI01 (sample SAMN02144231, study PRJEB22623) | gut metagenome | biome: sheep rumen | host: Ovis aries | place: New Zealand
TTACTCACTGCCTTTGGATTAAATACCTTTGAGGCAACAAAATTTTTATTCCTTAATACTATCATAACTTTTAATCCCACATATTTTCTAACATATTCTGAAATACCATAGATGAATCTTCTTTATCTGATTTAGTCATCTGTGTGATAAGTTCTAGTTGCTTATTAACACCACCAGAGCCCTCTTCTAGGTATTCAGAGTACTTCTTATAACATGCCCAAAGAGATCCTACAACAGCATCAGCTATATCTTTTGTTCCAGGCTTATCACCAGTTTTATCTTTATAGTCGAATTCAAAAGATGAGCTTATATCTGGGTGATCAATTTTTACATGTGTTCCATTTTTTCCATTTGTAACTATTCTAAGTTCCGAACATTCTCTAAGTAATCGTTCATTATATACCATAGTCGCTCTTCCAGAATTTACTACATTCTTGAACATAAAATATGGTTCTGTAGTCTTATCAACTGAAATTTCTTCATATGGAATACCCGCTCTTTCACAACTTTGAAATAGACCAGCGCTTGCAAATCCATCAGCACTTACATGAATATCGTAATCTAATGATAATCGCTGGATAAACTGAAATATATGATCTAGTGAAGTAGATTGACCCTGTTTTCTGCTTAAACCGCAAATTAAAGGAAATTTAAATTTTGGATAAGTAGTTTTATCAAAAGGATCATTAGTACCAGTTTCACCATCATAGTAGCAAAGAGCCATACCAGTTACGTCATTTTTAAGTCCTAAGTCTAGGTGCATAAAAAGAGTAATTCGTCTAGGTATTTTTAAAATCATAGAGATTGCTCGACTATATATTGTATCATTTAAATCAAAGAAATCAATATCATCAATAACATCGTCCATTAAGTTTGGAATAGTAGAACAATTGACTACATTTTCTATAGTTCCTCCGAAGAATAGCTCCTTAGAAGAATATCCATATCCCGCTAGGTCTTGAAGACTTCTAATTGGATTGAGTAGAAAATTTCTTTTAACTTGAATTGGACATTTGATTATTCTATCTTTATCTAATTCATTTCTATCTTCTTTTTCATCTAATACATGCGGAGTTCTGACTGAATCTCCTCTATAAAAATCAAATGTTTGACCATTACTTTCAATATATAATTCTGGACGAGCCTGCCAATGAGAAAACTTAATGACTTTTAACTCATCTTCTGGAACCGCTTCCTCAAATTTATCTGCGACTGAATGATCAGCATCTTTTGCAGAGCTATCAAGTAAGACAGCACCAAAATTAAATCTCTTATTAACAAAACGAGACTGATAACGAGTAAGGACCTCACTCATTTTATTCATGGCATCTTGCGGCCTCCAGAATCCGATTTCCGAGAGGATCCCGAGTATTAAATTCACGCCAATTACGGATCCGACGCTCTGTGGTCCACTTGAAATTAAACGTATTGGTGGACTATTATATTGATTTTTAAAATATGGGCTGACATCAAAAACTGTTCTAAAATATTGAACGAAATCTTTGTGGGCAGTCTGTTCATTTGCATGGAAGAAGCCCATACCTATCTTTGTACCACCTGCTAGCCCTAGAGATAAAAATGGATTAATACAACAATCAAGTCTATGGTAATTATATAAACCAATAAACCTGCTCATACTACTTTTTCCAGACCCGATACACCCACCGAAGGATACGTACGGAGTAGCAGTAGTAATTGGGGTTGGAAATATCTCCTTTCCCACATTTTTCCAACAATTAAATACCTGTCTTCCATGATTAGTTATAGCAGGATTTCCAAGGTAATAATCATCATTTAGAAAAGTCTCAAACGAAACAGGAGTGTGATTCATTCCCAACAATCTAGCTCCAACGGCTATTTTTTCATCTTTTGTTAATTTTGAGTATTGATAACTTAAATTATTAGCTTCTTGTAAATCAAATGGTATTGGAGCAGTAGGATCTTTATGTTCAAAAAATCCACTATTCATAAATACTACTCTTTATTTTGATTACTGAGATCTTCTTTCCTTAGGAAAGACATGAACTCAGCAATTGTTTTCTTACTTTCTTCACTAGTCAAGTCTATGTTCTGAGACTCACTGAGCTTCTGTAACTCAAGATCCGAACCTTTAATTTCTATATCATCCTTCATAGCATTAAGCTGATCCATCATGTTCATGATCTGTTGACAAGCTACCCAAATATCTGGAATACTCATCTCATTCTTATTGAACATCATTTCAGGACTAAGAAGGTAATTAATGCACACCGTTAATCTCTCTAACATGTGTAGGATCATCAAAGGCTTCAAAGATTGGAACATCTCTGAAACATATAACTGTAAGACCCTTCTCTTTTCTGGGGTACTTACGGCTACTAAAGATTTGCTTAGGTTACCAAGATCAAGTTGTAAGTCAGTACCATACTTAGCATTATAGTCTGAAAAAACCTGATTAATTGATAACTGCATCTGTCTGACGTTTTCCTCTCTTTCGTTTTTTGCAAGAAGATTAGCGTCCAAAATTATATTATTAGCTTGTTTAGGAAGTTTTGGAGAACCTGCAATTATAGACTTCATATCCATCTTCTCCTCATCATCCTCAAGCATGACGTAATCATCCGGGTCACCTACTGGACTACTCTTCTTTACATCTTTGAGCAGTTTCTTTTTAAATTCCGGATCAGAAAATGGGTTAATTGCTTCCATAAACTCTAAAATTATTTGCTTGCGTTATTAATTTGTGCTAACTCCTGATCAGCTGCTGCCTTAAAAGAATTAGCGTTCTGTTCATTATTGAAATTTTGTAATCCTAATTTAGCTTTTGTTGCCTGATCAGGACTACCTTGAGAACCTGCAGGATCTGCAAACTTCTTATTTCTTAGGATTATCATAATATTTATAATTAGGTTCAACGTATTAGTGGGGAGATGACCCCGGCCTTTCCGAGCTCCCCATGCGTCATTTGTTGCTGGTTTTAAACCAACTTACATCCAGAAAGTAACATACTTCATGTTATCCCCGAACATCTTTTCATAATTTGCGGCTGTGACTTCAATGTACTTCTTAGCTGGCCATAATATTACCTTGCCAGTTTTCTTAACAGCCTTACATAAAATTGTTTTCATAATCGTTAATTAATTTAAATTGTTAAACCTAGATTTCCCTTAAGGAGTCGAACCTTAACGAAGAATCCCGGTGGGAAATTCACGAAATATGATAAACAATAAGATTTGATCTAGTAGCCGTATCGAAACGTAGAATCACTCTCATGAGCTTCACTACTAGACAACAGTAAATTATATATATAGTAAAAGAATAGGATTCAAAGTGTTTTATATGAATTTTTAGTTAATATTATCTTTCCAGCCCTCTTGAACATTAACTTTTTAGGGGCTATTAAGGTTTCTGGTAATTCGACTTTACCACTTTCAGGCTTGTATGTATAGAAAATCTCGCCCTCCTTCTTATCTTTAATGGCATCTTCTAACTTTCTAAATAACTGAGTGCCTCCAGGAATTTGAATTGAGGGTTTATCTAAGGGACTAATATATACAACCTTCTCTTTCTTCATTTTTGTTTCCAGATCTAACCAGCCCCATGTAATGTAAGTTAACGAAGTGGCTCTTGGATTATAATACGTCAAGACCTCCTTTTTCTTTGGCCCTGATATCTTAACTCTTCCAACCAAATGTACTCTACTTGTTGTAAGATCCCAAATCTCTCCTGTAGTATCTCTGAATGGTGCCTCTTGAATCGTAGGCCTGTATTTTGATTCTGGCCTTATTTGTAGAGGCGAGTAGAGATAGACAACTTTACCTTGAATACCCGGACCTAATGCTGAAATAGCTTGACTTGGGGTTGGATAAAAACATATTCTAGGGGTCTTGTAATCTCCTATTTTATGATTTGAAAATTCATTGTTTGGAACTACCGGATATAAAATCTCATTCTCCAAGTCTGAATTCAAGGAAGCATAATATAATTTATTTCTTAGTACTATCATATGAATTTTGCGTTTAAACTTGGATTAAATTCTTATCGGTGTATGAATGAGATAGAATCATTTCATTTTAATAAATTTAATAAAAATGAAATCAATTAAACTACCCTTAATAATCAAAAAACAGATTTTACCATCTGACATTCCCCCGGGAACTAAGCATGAGATTCATTTTCAATTCACTAACTATTGTGTTGCTATAGTAGTTCAGCGTAATAAAAATGAACACTTGGAAGAAAAATTTTTGAAAGATATTTCATATTGGGAAGAGTTACTACCCAGTCTAGAAGGAATAGCCGTAATTGAAATTCCAAGAGTATTTATAGCAACGTCATATGACTCTAATGAACTCTATGACCCTAATGATCGTATAGGAGAATTTATTAAAGAAATGGGAATAAAATAGTTCTCATTTCTTTTTTTTATCCCCACCTCAAATTATATTGATCTCTATTCCAAGCAATTCTTTCCTTATCAGGTAAGAGATCTATTCTGGAATCTACCCATTTTCCATCTGCAGTTTTTACTCGACTAGGAATCTGAACAGTATTTCTTAAAGTATTTTTCCAGTTTGTTCTGCCACCTAGCTTATATGTTTCTAATTCAGCATTATGAGCAGCCCTAACTCTATCCATATCTTGAACTGGAGTTCCAATCTCTTTCAATAATTTTCTCCCTCTCGAAGATGCACGAGCCTCCTCTGATAGAATTATTCGGCTTTTTCTCCAATCTCTAAAAACTTTTCCTAAGCCAATCCTTCTATTATTTCCCTCTGCTCCTACTAAGTTTGAAGTCCTATTATAACTTGGCCTAACTTTATCATCGAGAAGACTAGTTTTTATTGCTCTTTTACCGTACTTAGTATTTAGTAGGTGGCCAATTTCGTGACTAACTTCTGCAATATTCGCATCGTGAGGTAGAGTAATAATGCCAGATATATTATCAGGATTAGGATTTATAGATCTACTCGGCGTCATTCCAAGTCTACCTGGAACTACCATTGCACCTTCATTCATAGCAGACTCCTTTAACTTTTCTAAAATTTTTTGATCTTTAGAAACAGCTGCCTGTGCTTCATCTGCTTTTATAAAAGCGTCTCTCATTTTAGTCGAATCAGATTTTATGGATTTTGTTAAACCTTTTGCTAACCATACTCTTCCTCGACCTATATATTTCTTGGCAGTTCTTTGTAAACCAGAATGCCATATATCACTACCTAGACCATACTCACGTTGCTCTAAGTAAACTTTATCACGTAATATAATCATAGGTATTTAAAATCAATAATAAAAAGAGGCCAACACAGCATTAATGAAGGGAGATACGACGAGGTAACCTACTTCATGTATGCGCTCCACAACAAAAATACTGCATTGGACGCTCCCCTGAAAATCTATATAAAGTTTAAGTCATCGAAGGAAAATAAAGATGAAAACTATGTTAAATAGTAATCATCAATCGCGGGAATAAATCAACCGCTTATCTACTTATAAGGTTTTCAGTATTAGAATGGTGAATTTTGGGCGGATTTTGACGAAAAATGACGTTTCAAAGCTCAAAATCACCATAAAAACACCCACCAAGTTGGAAAATTGGCGATTTTGTGTGAATTTAACCATTTTTAACATTTCAATCGCCATTATGATACGGCTTTGATAATAGTTTCCTGAAGCTTTTCGGAAGGAGTTAGGCGGAGCCCGGGAGAAAATAAAAGAGATTTTTGTGTTAATGCTCGTGGTCGCCCTTTCGCTTCGCTCAGCCCACCACACCACCACTCGCATATCGCCTATGGCTCTCAATTGAAGTAAAGAGATATAATTAAAATGGAGCCGGGACTGATAGGGCCTGGCGGAATGAAAGAGGGTTAATAAAATTATAACAAAAACAGAGTATTTCTATTGATTTTACCCTAAATTTGTTAAGAAAATATTAACTATTAATTGAGATATTTTTTGATTTATTTATATGAAAAATCGGAAAATCAATTTTTATTGTCTAAAAAATATTAACTCCCTAGGCAACGCCTTTGTGTTTGCCTAGGATGAAAAAATAAAAGGGGATTGGTATATGTTCACTTTTGTGTGTCATGTACCTTTCCCACTGAGCTGTTTAACTAATTTCTTTTAATAATTCAAATCCAGCCACTTTCTTTCCATCTACTGTTAACAAAATTGATTTGACAACAAAATAGTTTTCTATATCATTAGCTTTTGCCAATTTTTTATAACCAACTTTGTTATAGATACTAGCCAGTTTTTCTTTTAAATCAGATTTACTTATTCTATCATTTTCTTTGAACTCCGAATAAATAGTCTTTTCTAATAATGATAGATCAAACGTCACTATACCTAACTCTCTTTTTATTTTTGTTGTATGATATCCCAGAGCTTTTAACCTATCTCTTCCTAAAGATAAGTAAGATTTCATTTTTTGATCTAAATTCTTTTCAATAATCTTTCTAGCTTCTTGACTTAGGTCAGACTCACACAAGAAATGTAATTTTTCCTGTGCTGTTTTTAGGTTATCATATTCAGTAAAGAATGCATTAACCTCCCCACTTATTCCATTAAAGTTAAGCTCTAAGGCATCTATAACGCTAAATCTGTCTTTATAGTCTGTCTGTTGAATATCATAAGCTCTTCTTTCCGATATTATAACAAGATTATTGATGGCAGGTTTAAGACTGCTAGATCCTCTTCTGTTTACACCGACATAATCATCTTGATAATTATCATTTTCAACACCCCTCAAGTATTTTTTAGCTAATACGCCTTTAGTATCTTCAGGAGCTGAATCAAATGCTCTCAATAATTTTTCCGTTGCTTCAAGTTTCCTATTTATTATTGCTTCAAACTCTTCAGTATCTGGAATTCTATTTTTAGTATTATCAGTAAGCGGCTTGTAGTAAAATTTTGCCGCATTCTTCCATGGATTTTCCCATAGTCTCTGTCTTCCCAATATCTGAGGGAGGTCAAGACTAATGTCTACAGCTAGACAATCAACATTAGAGTCGCTGAGTATTACTGTTTGCGCGCAGGGGCTATAAAAATCAGCGCCAAGATAAACAGTCCTAGTACAAAAGGTGAACATTTTTCTAGGTTCGTTTTCTAGTGGAACTCTACCTATTTGCCATTTGTCGCCTAGTTTAGATTTTATAGCGCGTTCATTCTTTTCTGTCTTTGCACAAAGGATATTAGTTTCTTCAATTTTTAAATTATTCTTTTTAATTATTTGAATAATATTACTAACTGAATTAACATAAAATACTACTTCTTTTGCCTCAACTAATTCAGGATTTCCATTAATATCATTTTTGTATGATTTTTCAAATTCCCCTGCTTTAAATGTTTCTATTATTTTTTTAGCAGGTTCATAAATAGATTTTACTATTCTTACATCTAAATTCGGCTTAGTAGTTCTCCCTGGATCTAAACTCTCCCAATCAAGCTCATAATAAGGGAGATCAGCAAATTCAGGAATATCTTTTAAATACTCATCCATCATAGGAGTAGCGGATAGGTAGCATAATTTATTAATATCTTGTAGTTGTCCAATAAATTCAAGCTCCGTACTACTCTTAAATCTAGCGTCGGTAAAAATGCTCTGAAATTCATCGATAATTACATAAAATGCATTTAGAATTCCGCGTTCTTTTAGGACGCTTTTTAATGCATGAAATGAATCATAAGTAACTAGGATTTTCTTTGGGAGAATATTTCTTGATATAAAATACTCATCAAGTTCTTTTCTAATTTTCTCACAAAGATCTACAGAGGCTTTTTGTTCTTCCTCTTCAGAAATAATTACTGATGGAGTATATGATCTTTGGGGTTTGTTAGCAGGATCTTTACTTATATCCTTATCCACCCCTAACTCTTTGTCATAATATTCACTCCTAATCCTGTAAACCTCACCTTCATGTTGCTCTGTTTTATTGTCCAGTAGTATATTTCTCGGACTACACAGAACGACATTAAATTCATTAGTCAAACACCATTCTGTAAAACCACACCCTGTTATAGTTTTATCCATGATGTGGGGTTCTTGTGGAAGGTTAAATCCTTTCCAGTTTCCAATATACCTTACCCCTTTTGGTACTTTAATAATTGTTTTATTCTTCATTTTTATTTTAAGTTTTAATTATTATTTTCAAAACAAATGGGAAGAATAGGTTATAGTCATTATTAACTTTAAACTATGGACCTTTCTTCCTTTATCATATATAAGGTTTTGAGAGGATAAAAATAAAAGGGCAGTTTCCCGCCCTATTTTCTCATGTATTTCTCTTCAAGGTCAGGCCAGTACGTTGCTTTTCCATCGCTGTTGAAATTCCAGTTATCAGAAACGTCTTTGATTCCTGCCGGTAATTTTTCTTCATCACCAATGTCAATCATCTGTTTCGTCCTTCTTCGGAATTTCTTGTTTGCAGCGACTTTATCTTTTTTATCGCTCTGTCTTCTCCCACCTGCCTTGATAGCTTTTGTTTTTGCTTTACTTCTGCTCATAATTTTCAATTTTATTCATTAGTATTCATCTATAAGGTTTTGAAAAGAAGAGAGTGGGCTATTAAACTCACTCTCTTTTTATACATCTCTCACCCTTCTCCATTTTTTCAAATGCATATATACACATCTTACAATGAAGAACAGGCAGTTTATAAAATTTCATATTCAGTTCCTTAAATGTCTTAGCGAATCCTCCTTCTAAGTATTCCTTTATATTGGCATAAGATAGAATTCCAAAATCACACTTATAAATTTCTCCATCTTCACCAACAAGGAATGTATACTTATGTTCTGGATTATGGCACCAAGCTCCCATGAAAGAATAGAATCCACTAAAGCCAATTAATTCTCCTCTTCCTACCGGCACAACTCCATAATCTTTTCCTTCTTCGGGTGTTTCGATTTGATATTTAACGCCAAGTGGTTTTAGGAATTCATCTGCTTTTTCAACTCCCCTATTAGTATGCCATTGATCTTTACTTAGACATATCCTAAGTTTTTCTCGATTCTTTTCTATAAATTCTTTGAGTGGCTTTTCGATCCTCTCATTTCCAGCCCAATCAGAGTTAGTAACTAATCTCATTATCATTACTGAATCTGCCAGAATATTAAGAATCTTTTCCCACTCAGGATTACAGAAAAATTCTCCGCCCATTACATTTACATAATGGATATCGTTAGCTTCGAAGAACTTAGCCACATTTTCAGCAGTTTCTACAGACATCATTATTGACGATCCTGGATTACTACTGAAACAGCAGTGCATACATTTTTGGGTACATTTGTTTGTGATTCTAACAGTTGGCCTAAGAATTCTAGGACATTTGTCTTTTATTTTGCAATTAATGCAATCACAATTATGTTTTCCTCCGCAAGTTTCCTCTAAACAAATTTCACAAGGACTTACTTTCATATTACCACTCAATTTGTCTATTCTTAAACTTTTCAGGAAAATCACCAGAGTAATATGTGATTTTAAGAACATGTCGATCAAGTACATCACTATAGATATTCCAAATATACAAATTTTCTGGAATAATGAATTCAAATGCTACGACCTGTTCCAGTATATCTTTTGGGCACTGAAATATAGCTTCATCTACAGAAGGCCTCAAAAATCCATAATAACCTCCATACTTATGATAAGAGGTAATTGTTTTGAGAGGACTTAAACTAAGAGCTTCTTCAAGGAATTTAGCACCGTAGGTACAACTTTGGGTATGAATTTTGCGAGGATCGATCCACCAAAGCTGTCCGTCTTTTTTCATTACGGGTCCCATTTTCTTTGCATACTCCATTAACTCTTCCTTAGTCATTGAAGTTTCTAGTTTCCTTAATTCTTCTTTTGTAATCATTTGTTTTCATTTTAAGTTTTCTAATACATATATAAGGCTTTGAAAATAAAAAGAAAGGGATCATAATGATCCCCTCCATTAATCTTCATCTTCTTCTTCTGGTTCATAATCTTTTTCTAATCCAGCTTTGATATATGCGTCTTTTCGATTTTTGCAGATAGTGAATTTACCCTCTTTATAAGCACTTGCTGTAATTAAGATATTGTAAACTTTGTCCTTTTCCTTAATATAATCCCAAGTACAAGTTTCATTTTCCTTCAGCAGTTTCTTAAAGTCTCTAAGGGCTTGTTCTCTACCTAACCATCCTTTATATGTTTTTCCATTAGGTCCACATAATTGGACTGGATATTTATCCATTACGAACCATGTTGAGCCTGCATTTAACAGCTCGATGAATTTGTTAATTACTTCTGCCCGAGCTTCCCTTACTATTTTATGTCTTTGTAAGTTTGACAGTGCTCGTTCATACTGTCTTACATAATAACGTTTGTCTTCGTTCTCCATTTTATTATTTGTTTTAAGTTTATCTAAAAAATTAATTGTAGAAATACCACTCCATTAATTAAGTCGCTCAAGGTATTCTCTACATATATAAGGCTTTGACGGGTTCGTAGTATAGGTGAATAAAAAGAAAAGATTACTCATCCTCTCGGACTTTCATCTTTTATTACTTCAATAGTGTATTATAAATAATTTTCTTCAATTTGGAAAAGTAGTCTTCCGTTATCCGTTACTTTGTCAGTCCAGTCTTGTTTACTTCTGTCCAACATAAGTCCTCTAAGAAGGCCATCAGTTACAGTTATTTCTGATGCTAATTTTCGTACAAAGTCTTCATCAGCAATTGGGAAATCACATTCTCTCATTCGGAGTTGTAATTTACTCAATTTGATAAATGCCTCTATACTTCTATCAGCTACTACTACTATGACTGTAGAGCCTTCATGTATATCCTCTCTTACTTGATAGGATTCAGGGAAATATGTTTTGATTTCGTCCAGTCCAAGGCCGGAGTTTATGATCCATGGTATAGGCCATTTTTCATTTTTCGGGTTAAACTTCTGAACTTCTTTCCAAACTTCATCTGCTTTCCTTGCGAAGTTGAATGACGTTTTGTCTTGAAATCCTTGGCTAAAAAACTCAGGGAAAGTTTTGACAATATTCACTATCTCCTCGCTTGTTGTGTCGATTTTGTGATAACGATTACTCCTTAGTACGCTACCAACCTCTAATGCAGTTAAGAATTTTCCACCATTTTTCATAAGCATACCTGCCATTACGAAGATCAGGTACCTTGTTCTATCGGTAAGGGTGGTTTTTAACTCATTTCTTTTATCTCCATTTCCTATTCGGACAAGTTTCTTTTCAATTGCTGGTCCATTAGGTTGGCGATCATCGACAAGTGTCAGATCATACATCTTCTTTGCCAATTCTTGAACTTTGGCCATAAGATCTGACGGATTATTATTAAGCACTATTTTCCAAGTTCTTCTATCTCGTTCGTCTTCTGTGACTGTAATAAAGATTCCTATACTATAGGCTTGGAATAATTTTGCCCAATTCTTGATATAATTTTTACTAAAGGTTTGGGTATTGATTATTTTTCTCAGCGCACTTGCTGATACTGACCAATCCCCACTATACTTAGCCTTTTGAAGAATTTTAAAAGTTTTTAGGATTAATTCTTTTGAAACTTTTTTAACTCTTTTCTTGGCCACTTCAATAGATCCTTCGTGTGTCATTCCAGGATTTTCCTTGCGGATTTCCTTAGCTTGTTCCACATAAGCATCACGTCTAATTTTCTCAGCCGGCATAATTGTAAATGCTGCACCGGTTTTATTAGACTTTCTTACAAAGAGAATTTCTTTAAGTTTTTCCTGATTAGTTTCTTTTAACTCTATCATTCTAACTTCAGAATTTTTTCCTCTGCCACGCTCTTCTTTGGATCTTGTTACTACTTCTACGTTCAGGACTGATTTGAATAGTTCAATAAATCTGTCCTCCTGGTTCTTTTGACACTTAAAGTTTGTCTTAATACCAAATTTTTGGTCGGTTTCTGCAAGAATTTTTCTAAAATCATCTTGCATAACGATCCCACCTCGTTGAAGTAATTCAGATGCTACTGCTATATAGTAAGTTGCATCTCTGAGTTGTTTGTTTTCTTTAGTCTTCATTTGTCTTCAATTTTTATTAAAATTAAGTCCCCCAACATTACTTGTAGAGACCTTCACGTATTTCTTCCAATCTCTCTTCACTAACACACTCTTTTTCAACATAGTATATTTCCAATTCCATGTCTTCAATGTCCAGCAATTGAGCGGATTCCTTCATAGTTTGAACCTTTGCATTCGGGTTTACCAATATTAGATAATCACCCGAAACCAGAGAAACCTTTTGTATAGAGTTCTCTTCTAGGTTAAGCTCCAAGTGTTTATTCAATGTGAACACAACACTTTCATTTCGGATACATACTCTGAAATCAACAAGTTCCTTCAAGAGTTTAATATCCTCTTCTTTTCTTATTCTAACCAGCCCATTCCGGGCGATAAGTTGACTTACCATACTCGGGGCTAGCATATTCGTTACGTATTTCATCTCGTTTAAATTTGTTTTAATTTAAGACTTATTTTTATTGTCGAACCTTTGATAATTTTCCGTTTATATAGGACGTTCTTTCAAGGGCTCTATGAAGGCCTGAGATGACATGTTCTTGATTTTTCAATTGACCTTCATAATTCCAATTTTGTTTCCGCAGTTTAATATTATTTCTCAATAAGCCGGTAATAACTACGGCACCAGCTAGCACAACCCCTCCAATTAAAATTTTTGGCAAGATTGATTTTTTCTTTTCTTTTTCATCTGTTTTCATTATTTTACGATTTTATTGTTAAAAGTTTTCATATATAAGGCTTTCAATTGATTTTGAGTATAATGTAAAAAATACGCCTGAGAAGGCCAGAAAATCTTAAAAATGAATATATTAGAGGAAGAATGATTGCTAGGTTAATCCAGGCACATTCCTCCTTTCATTTTGGGTAGGTTAAACAGGATAAATTTAATAAGAATTGCAAGAAACAGATAAATTAATTAAACTGGGGAGATATTTGCGATATAGTGTAGATCTTAGCGTAGCATTATATTAGCAATGGCATGTTTTGTACGGCCCCGATAGGAGAAAATATGATGAGAAAATTAATTATTGCTGCTCTTTTAGGATTGGTTCCTTCTTTTACATGGGCAGTTGGACAAAACGATAGTATATGGAACCGAATGATAGAAGCTATTATACAGGTAGAAAGTGGAGGAAATCCTAGAGCTGTCTCTAAGGGTGGAGGTAGTGTAGGAATTCTTCAGATCACGCCAATTTGTGTTAAGGAGTGTAATCTTATTTTGAAGAAAAAGGTATATAGTCTGAGTGATAGATATAATCCTGTGAAGTCAAGAGAGATGTTTGATTTAATTCAGAATAAGTATAATCCTGAGCGAAACATAGAAAAGGCAATAAGACTCTGGAATGGTGGTCCGGGGTACAATACAAAGAAGACTCAAGGATACTACAATAAAGTTAGAAGAAAAATGTAAAAGGTGAAAACGCCGTTTCCTACCCTTTAAATTCTTATTTTTGGAGTTAGTAGCTCAGTTGGTTAGAGCGCTAGTTTGTGGCACTAGAGGTCGTGATTTCGATTATCACCTAACTCCCAAAGAAAATTTTATAAAAGAAATTATGATAAATAGAGAAGTGAAGTATTCGTATAGAGACATTAGTATTAAACCTGCTATAGTTTCTGATATTGAACACAGGGAAGAGTGCAATCCTTATTTCAATGGAACCAGATTACCATTGTTTACGTCACCGATGGATAGTGTTGTAAGCTTGGAGAATTTTGGTATGTGGAGAGAAAATGGAATTACTCCTATACTCCCAAGAACTATTGACTTAAAGATTAGGTTAAATTTTGACGCTAATCCTTATTGGGCTGCATTTTCACTGCAGGAATTCGAAGATATATTCTGTGATCCTAATAGAGACAGAGGAAATGTAATGCATATTAAAGCCCTTATAGATATTGCCAATGGTCATATGAAAAAGGTTTATGATCTTGTGAAAAAGGCAAAAGCATTTCATCCAGAGCTTATTGTAATGGTTGGTAATGTTGCTAATCCTGAAACTTATAAGATTGCAGCAGAGGCAGGAGTTGATTACCTACGTTGCTCAGTTGGGACGGGTTTTGCATGTATTACTTCAACCCAAACATCTACTCATTACCCAATTGCATCTCTTATTGATGAAATGGCTCAGATTAAGAGAAGTATTCCTGAAGCTCGTACTCAGATTGTAGCTGACGGTGGAGTTAGGGGATATGCAGATGTAATTAAAGCATTAGCACTTGGAGCAGATTATGTTATGATTGGTTCAGTATTTACAAAGATGCTTGAATCTGCGGCGAAGACATATTTTACTTATGCCAGTGCTGGAAATGAGTGGTATAAATTTAAATATAATAAGGATCTTCATAAGTATCAAGATGGAAGATTCTACGATTATAATCCAGCCACTTCTACGTGGGATGAAATTATATTAAAGAAAGAGTTCTATGGTATGGCTAGTAAGAAAGGTCAAATTGCTTTGAATGGTAAAAAGACCAGAACTGCAGAAGGAATTAGTAAAACTTTGCCAGTTGAATATACAATGTCAGCTTGGGTTGAAAATTTTACTGATTACTTAAGATCTGCCATGTCATATGCTGGAGCTAGAACTTTAGAAGAATTTAAAAATAATACTGAAGTACTAGTGTGCAGTACAGGAACTATAGAAAGTGTTAATAAATAAATATTTGCATAATTTGTTTTTCACATTGGGGGATAGCTTGTCCGTGAGGATCGGCTATTTTCTTTTCATTTCCTTACTAATAAAAAAAGAGATTAATTTATGAAAGGTAAAATTGAGAAGATTAAGTGTATTTTTGAATACTTAATTAAAAATGTCGAAGCAACAGATAAGGAAGATGTTCTGAATACTACGACAAGAGAAAATTTTGAAAATCGAGTTTACACTAAGAAGGCTGCTATTGATGAAGAATTTGAACAGCCAGAAGGAGCAGGTGTATGGACTACGTCGACTGTTAAGTTTGTTAGTGTTTCTTCTACTGACAAAGATACGTTCTTAGTGTCAGACCTTAGATTCTCTATAATTAATTCCAGAGGTGAGTGGTGTAATTTATTTGCCAGAGAGGTTGACGGGAAGATCGTTGACTTAGTTTATAAGAAGCTAATAGAGAGTGAGAAGGATGAGATTGAAGAGATAGCAGAAACTTTAGATAGCTTGTTTAGACCTGGAGGGGTCATAAAGTTCAAAGATCTAGAGGAGTTTATGACTGTAGAGGTTGCTGAGTTATTCTTAAAGGTGGCCAAGAAAGCAGAAAATAAAAAATTAAAAGGATTGGGAGTTTAATTCTCCCTTTCCTTTTTTGTTTCCTTATCAAGAATTCTTAACATATCTGGTAATCTGAATTCACCTGGCATACGTTTCAAACATTTCATTAAGTCAGTCATTCTCATACCTTCAACTTGAACCCACAGAGGAGTACTTCCTTTTGGTCCTCGATTCCATTCTTCGGCTATTTTCCATTTTCTTCCTGTTCCTCCAAAATCAGATTTAGCAATACCAATGAAAACTAAGTCTTTATTTGAAGGTTGAAGTAGTTCCATTAGTCTATAGCCTAGTCCAGAGTCAAACTTCCCTTTTCTCTCGTCATATACTTTCAGGAATCCATCCACAATTAGATATCCAACCTCTTTCATGTTTATTTTGCTTAAAAGTTCAATAATAGGCGGCATTTCTCTTAGGTAGAATTCTCCGGGTATATACGGTCCAAAATCAAAGCTCCATGAAGAAATTATCTCCTCCGGTTCAGAATCACTCCAGTCATTAAAAAGAACCCCGACAGTTTTGGCTCTTTCCTCATAATAGAAAGTATCAACTGCCAGGATTTTCTTTTTAGAAGTCGTATCCTTCGATGAGTTCTGCTTTTTCCAAGATGGGGTCGTCATCAGAAACTTCTTTTTGTTCTTTGATCTTCAGGAAACAATAGTCCTCGTCTAAGTAACTATCGTCCCATTCTTCATCTTCATCATATTCCTCCTCATCCTCTTCTCCCCAGTCGTCAGGTTCATCCCAATCTCCGGTGTCTTCACATTCATCATATTCTTCAGGATGCTCATTTCTGACGAATTCGTCAAACTCTTCTTCACTTACTTCGTGATCTGCTTTAAAGATAAACTCTTTGTCTTCATGCAGTTCACTCTCACAGAATAATACATACATAATTACTCCTTTCCAATATAAATCAAAGTTCCATTTTCAATTGCGCGTCTAATCCATCTCATTAGAATTAGAGATTTATCATAGTGAGGTAAGAATGATGCTGTTTCTCCTACATCATGCTTATCTGAGAGGTCTATTTCCAATTGATACTTAAGACCTTCATCACTAGTCAATTCATATACGGCAATTCCACCTCCAAGAACATATTTAAGGTTTGCTGGCCCTTTTACAATTGATTTTAAATTTGCATCCATATTATCGTGTATTGTCAATTACTTCAACTTGGTTATTCTCAATTTCAATTTGTTCAGTAGGAGGATTATTTAGTTGATCAACAAGTCTCTGACCTTCTGCATTATTTATTTTATTTTCTGCAGTAGTATCTTCTTTTTTGTCCATCAAGTCAATAATCTTCAAATCACCAATTACTTCTTGGCCAATACTGAATTCATAGAAATCGTTTTCATCTTCGCTGATTAGTACATTATAAGTATGACCTTCCCAATCTGTCATGAAGAGCCTCCAAGAATCTTTATAATCATGTTTCAGTTTTAGATTTGAAAGTCTAAACACAAATAACTGATCATCATACTCTAAGCCTTCCTGTCCTTCAACTTCATGTGTCGGTTTTACTGCTACTACAATATTCTTAGCATACTTCAGGGTTTTAGTAAGGTCTTTATTATCGTTCAGTGCTTTTAGTGCTCCAAAAGGTAAAGTACCTCTTTCATCCCAGAGTTTATCTACTCTTTTATAATACGCCCCTTCTTCAACTAAGAGAGTGTGTAGTGAGAAAGGAGTGAATCGATTCATTGAGTTCTGAATACCTTGGCCCATAATATCAAAGCTAAAACCTTCAGGAATAATACGCTCCTCTAGAATCTCATCTTTGTTTTCTCTGTCCAGAAGCTGATACTTAATATGGTAAGTCATTGTAACAGGATCGAAGTCATCAATTGTTACAATCTTGGCTCGTTCTACAGTTGAATTCCATTCTCCTTTATCAGAGCGTTTATAATCAACATATACAACTTCCTCTCCAATATATTTTAGGAGATCTCCACCTTCAGCTATCCACTTTACGCTTCCGGAATTAAATTCATAACGTTCTTTAAATTCTTGAAATTTTGTTTTCATTATCTTAACCTGAAATTAAAAATTTTCTTTATTCACTTATGAGGCAATAAGGTGTCTTGAATGGCAAAATAAAAGCCTTGACTACTTATCTCAAGCAATCTAAGGCTATTATCGTATGAACAAAAAAGACAAACAATCAGCTTTACAATATTCCTCTTTCTATTAATAATTTTTCTACAGCTTCCCAATCAACGAAAGGTCTATCACTTAATTCTGGATCAGTTTTCAATGGACAACCTAATGCAGCATCGTCTATATAAAGATTCGCATATATCTTTGGACTCTTTGACCATCTCCATTGAGTTTTATTCCTATTCACTCCATACAAAAGAATATCATTGGCTATAAACCAATTAATAGCATCTCTTTCAGTTTCCTCAAACCTCATAGTATGAAGTATTAAGAGATGTCCTTTCTCACGAAGCTTTTTCAATACAGGAACTGCTCCTATATCTTTTCCTACTTTCGGATACTCATGTGTTACACAAGTTCCATCAAAATCAATTGCTATTACCATAACTTTTTTAAACTGGATTCTGTATTAATAATTCACATATAAGGAAAAAGTGCCAGAAATCCAAAAGCCGGGAAAATCTTAATAGTGATGATAAATAAGTTAAAGATGATAATGTATATTAATTTTGATTGTATTATACAAGATTTACGTTGTCGTCGAGAGGTCATTGGAAGCAATCTGTATAGTGACAATAATGGGTCACGTTCGTAGTTCGAGTCTACATACAGGTACAATGAGTGCATATATTTCCACAGGGCACTCAGAAGTAAATCAAAACTAGTTTAGATATTATGAGCAACAAGATTTTAGTTTACACTTCCAATTTGGATGTTAATCCCCGTAATATGGGCGAAGTGATCGAGTTTGCTCAGAGTAAGCCGAAGTTCTACATTTCACCTGTAGGATTCTCGAGCACTTTGGCAAACGTCGAGGAGGGTGATAATCTGATCACCAAGAAGGGTAATTCTTTGTATGTGCTTCGTGCCATCAAGAATGACCTGGACAACCTCTCGGCCGATGAGAGCAAGTACCTGAACGAGATTAAGGCTCGTTATGGTGCAAAGAACGTAAACATCACTGGTGTGGACCACGTTATTAAGTTCGCAGAGTGGTGTAAGTCAGCAAAACCATTTATCAACAACTTTAAAGAAGAGAAAAAGATGACGAAGAATTCGATCAAGAGCATTAGCGCTCGTCTGAAGGAGATGTTCACTCCTACCGAGGCAAAGGATGTACGTATTGCCACCGACGGTAACATTTGTGTAGCAACATCTAACGGCTACGTGGCTATCGACGCCAACAATAGCCTGGTTGCATACCCCGAAGAGCTCACGCTGGAGGTTCCGGTTTATGTAATGCCGAAGCCCGCAACCCAGCTGGCAGTTGGTGATGTTATCGCTCTGGAGCGTAGCTATGCCAAGGTAACAAAGATCGAGGGTGAGAAGATCACTGCTATCGGTTATACTGGTGCAGGTAAGACCATCCACACTATCAAGGACTTCCTGTTCAATCAGACTATGGTCCGTGTGGTTGTGTCCTTGGCAGGTAACCTCGGCGGTCAGATCAATCCTCTGATGCTGCTGGCTCTCTCTGGTGACGACAAGAAGGATTCTCTTCTGCCTCTCCTGATGATGAACCAGAACGGTGGTGCTCTCCAGGCCAATCCTATGTTGATGCTGGCCCTGGCTGGCAAGGGTGAAGGCGAGTCTTCTCTGAAGGACCTCTTGCTGATGTCTGCAATGGGAGGTGGTATGAACCCCTTCGCATGCTTCACTCAGCCTGCAGCCCCTGCAACAAACGCAACTGGTGCTGCTGAAGAGGCTGCTGAATAAATAGTTGATGGAGTTACTTTACTGTGGGAGTAACTCCGTCTTTTTTATGTCATTTAAGAGAAACAAATTATGCCAACAAGATTAGGATGTTTAAGTTTGAGTAGTGAATTTTCTTGTTCTGGGCATGTAAACTATAATATGGATTCTAGAGCTTGTTACGGAGACGCATTGTATTCGTTTAAAGATGCAAGGAATCCTCATGAAGTTACCTGGAAAATAAAGATATATTCAAAGACTACTAAACAAATTTCAAGCAGCGGTCGCAATAATTTCACACTTCTTAATAAAGAAGATATGGAATTTCTGTTAGATTATTGCCGCTCAACCTATGATATTGATTTCGGTTATGCAATTGAAGAACCTAAATCTCAAGAAACGGGAGAGAATTATTACCTGCTAATTTTGAATATAAATCGTAGGAAGACAGAGCAGAAATTTGTTTTGACTTGGATTCGACACTTCTATGAATATCCGTATAATATGTTCATGTTAGATGCCATAAAGTTGATGAATGAGGAAAAGAGTGTCGAGAAAGAGCACCTCTTAAATCTACTTCAGCTTATTGGAACTACCTACAGCTTGAATGATTATGATAATTATCATTTCAGAGAGTATAGATCTGATCAATGTCTTTGTTTGCCATATAAGAAATTTATAACGGTAGATAGAGTAAAGAAGTCTAATGCTGAAAATGATTCGATCACTAGGGCGTGGAATAGAAGTGTTTTAGTAAAAGAACATAAGGATTTTGTACATTTCAAAACTAGCAGTAGTAAAGAAATTGAAGAATCCATGACCTATGAGTATTGGACAGATCCCCAAAACTGGGAAGAACGTCGAACGGCATATTTAGAAAACTATAAAATTTATCGAAAGTGAGAGTATATGTAGTTGGTCCGTCGATAGGTTATTCAAGATTTATTGAGGACTGTGTCTTAGTAGATAGAATGGATGAGGCTGAAGTAGTATTGTTTACTGGCGGAGAAGATGTGAATCCTGAGGTCTATGGTTGTAAAGCACATAAGACGACCTATTTCACGAGAAGACGTGATAAACAGGAAATTGCAGCTTTCCATCAGGTTAAGCCGAATCAATTAGCTGTAGGTGTATGCAGAGGCGTTCAGTTATTCTGTGCACTCTATGGCGGAATCCTAGTACAAGACTGTTCTGGTCACTGTGGATGTGGAAGACATCAGATTACGAATGGTCAAGATACTTACACTACTACGTCAATTCATCACCAAATGCAATATCCGTTTGAACTTGATCGTTCGGACTATGAGGTATTGTTTTGGTCGAAGGGAATTAGTAGATATTACGAAGGTGATAAGATTGATCCAAGTCTCTTAAGAAAGTATGGAGAACCTGAGGTTACTGTCTATCATCGCAAAGGAATGCCAACTTGTTTTGGTGTTCAAGGACATCCAGAAATGATGGACCACGATGATCCCTTTGTAAAGATGGTAAACGAAAAAATAAGAGAATATGTGGGAGAAGTCCGACAGCGACAAGCTTAGATATTTAAGTTTTCATAATGAATATTCTGCCAAAGGAACAAGAGATAATTCTTTGCAACACAGAGTTTGTTTTGCAGATATCTTGAACCGTGGGACTATTAAAGAAGAACATTATGAACTTAAGGTGTATAAAGGTGCTGAATTAGCATTGAAACATAACAAAAGTAATTCTTGTTTTCTTGATAAGGATGAATTATCTGAGCATCTCTCTCGAGCAAAACAGATAGTAAATTTTGAATTTAGTATCGAGGAGACTGATCATGAGTATAGTGGGAATTCTTATCCAGGTTATTTAGTAAAAATAGACCTTGATGCCCCACATGTATATCATAGATATGTTCTCACCTGGTTTAGGTATGCATATGAGTATCCGTTTAATCTATTGTTAATGGACGCTCGTAGGTTACAAGAAGAATTAGTAGATGAAGATATTGAAAATCTTTTTGTGACATGTGCTGACTGTTTTAATGGAAGTTATCCAGCTTCTTATAATACCGTTCATTCTATATCGGTTTCAAAGAATAAGTTTCTAACTATTGAAGGTTTGAAACAAAAGCTATCTGAACATGAAGGTAGTGATTGTAGATGTATGAATGTGCTGTATCCAAAAACAACAGCAGCTATAGATTGTATTCCTAATACAGAGGATTGCCAATACCTTGGTTATTGGAGAGATGATGAAGAGTTTCAAAAGAGAAGAGAAATTTATCTCAAAGCATATAATAAACTTAAAAGGTTAAAGTCATGAAAGTTTTTGTAGTCGGTTCGCAAACAGGTTATGCGAGATTTATTAAAGACTGCGAGCTTGTGGATAAACAAGAAAACGCAGATGTAGTAATATTTACGGGTGGAGAGGATGTTACTCCTTCAATGTATGGTTGTAAGAAACATCCGACAACATACTGTAATTCTGAACGAGATAAGGCTGAGAAGAAAGCCTTTGATAGAGTAAAGCCTAACCAATTAGTGGTAGGTATTTGCCGTGGGTCTCAATTCCTCTGTGCAATGAATGGAGGAAAGCTTGTTCAGAATTGCAGAAATCATGCAATCGGCCGAACTCATGAGATAACAAACGGTAGCCTGGCTTATCAGATTACTTCGACCCATCACCAAATGCAATATCCGTTCAACTTGGATAAGGCAGATTATACCATGCTTTATTGGGCAGGTAATCTTAGTGGTGGTGTTCTCGAGGGTGATGGTATTGATCCGAATGAGGTCATGAATCATGGAGAGCCAGAGATTGTTCTTTATCATAGAAAAGGTAAGGCAAAGTGTTTAGCTGTTCAGGGACATCCAGAAATGATGAGTCCTGAAGCTCCTGTAGTAGAAATGATTAACGAATTGATTAAGAAATATGCGCATTAACAGTTTTACCATCGGGGCTGATCCCGAGTTGTTCATTATTAACAAGAGAACAGGAAAAGTAGTATCATCTATTGGATTGATCCCAGGAGAAAAGGGAAATCCATGGGTAGGTGAGGACATGCCGAAAGGATTTGGTCTTGAAATTGACAATATCCTGGCAGAGTTTAACATTCCTCCGGTGAAAAACTGGGAAGGCTTTGTAAATAATATCCAGTATATGAAGGATTATATTGCAAAGTTTGTAGCGAATAAGAACCCGGATTTGGGAATTAAGTGTATTGCATCTCAGAAGGTAGATTCTGATCAATTGCAAAGTGAAGAGGCGCAGCTTTTTGGTTGCGATCCTGACTTCAACGCTTATACACAAATGGAAAATCCAAAGCCAAAGGGAAATACAACTAACTTACGTAGTGCAGGTCAAAGGTATTAAGGCCTGAAAATGTAGTAATACATAGGAGAATAAATCAAAAACGGTAAATGAGTTAGATAGATATATATATAAAAATTCATACTGAATTAGTAGAATCAGTATGACAGATTTTCAAAAACAAATAAAAGAGCTAGTTGACGAAGGATTAGCAGTTTCAGAAATAAGCAAGAAATTGGGACATCCTATGTCATCAGTTAGTTCCGTAATAAAAGCACTAAAATTAAAAGTAAGAAAGAATTTAAATACTAATGATTTAGATCATAACTTTTTTGATATAATTAATTCTGAAGAAAAAGCCTATTTCTTAGGATTTCTTATAGCAGATGGAAGTATATCTAATGGAAATAAAAGAAGTGAAGGAAGAATTTCATTTCTAATACAAGATACAGATAGATATATTTTGGAAAAATTAAAATTATGTATTAAAAGTAAAAATACAATATATACAAAAACAAATAACAAAGGTGCTAAAAATAGAAAACCACAAGCATCTTTTAGGTGGACGTCTAAACATATGACGAATACTTTAAAAGATAGATACGGAATTATCAGCAATAAAACTGCCAATATAGGTTTTTCATTTAATATGGATCTGATACCAGATGATCTTAAGGGATCATTTATTAGAGGATTTATTGATGGTGATGGTAGTTTTGAGTCGCACAAAGGAATATTTACTCCAAGTATAGTTGGGACATCAAAAACTTGGTTAACTCAAGTAGGAGACTTAGTAAGTCAACAAACAGGATTAATTTATAAAATATATGAAAATAAAGGAAAGACCTGTAATTACTATACTTTGCGGTGGAGTGCTGATAAAGTAGATAAAGTGGATAAAATTAAAAGATTGTATGAGTTTTTATATAATAATGCGACAATATATCTCACACGGAAAAGAGATAAAATAGCGTCGTATCTTAAATACCGTGCTAACCAGATAAGAGTAAAGGGTATCTGGCAGTGTAGAGCATAGGGATTGAACCTCAGAGATGAGAATAAAATATCCCCACGAGTGATTTACCCCAGAAATGGGTGAAAATGTATGCCGAACTTATGGAAAATATCTATGAACCATAAGAACTATAGGATAAAAAGCTTATAGGATAACAAAATTGTTTCACATTCACGTAGGTTATAATGATCACAATATTGATACTTCAATTGAGATGATCAAGTATATGGACTGCTATCTTGGTATTCCTTCGGTAGTGTTGGATCCGGATACAAAGCGCAGATCTCTCTATGGAAAGGCTGGATCGTTCCGTCTTCAGGAATGGGGACTTGAATATCGTTGCTTGTCAAGTGGAATGATGAAGGATGAAGCAACTCTGAAAAAGGTTTGGGATGGAATTATGCGTTCTATCATAGCCTATAATGAGGGTTATAATCGTCCACCTGAGGAGCAAATCCAGCAGTGTATTAATAAAAGCGATGTAGCTCTTGCTAAGCAGCTTATCGCAGAGTATAATCTTGAATTTAGTTTGTAACCATGTGCGGCATATATGGTATTATAAATACTAAACCGAGGAAATTTGATTATTCAACTTTCTGTACGTTAGGTATTGCAAATGACGCAAGAGGCGGTGATTCTTGTGGTATTTTTATTGATGGTGAGGTTGAGTATGGTGTAGGAACTGAGAAGTATTTTCAGATTCATTTTACCGAAAGTCCTCTTCTTAAGAATACAAAGAAGGCGCATATCGTCCTCGGTCATGATAGAAAAGCATCTGTTGGTGGAGTCTCGGAAGCTACAGCTCAGCCTGTAGTTATTCGGGACAAAACCGGCGCAGTAAGGTTTGTAATGATCCACAATGGAACGATCTATAATTATGAGGAACTTGCAAAGAAGTATATTCCCAATGTTGATATCAAGGGGATGACTGACTCACAAGTTTTGGCAAGGATCTTCTACTACAAGGGTTATGAATGTCTCAGCGAATATTATGGAGGCGCAGCTTTTGTAGCAGTAGATTATCGTCAGCCTCAGCCACTGATCGTAATGTGGAGAGGTGCATCAAAGAAAACAAAGTGGACTAAGGATCCAGAAGAAGAGAGACCTTTATGGTTTGTTTATAACAAGACCAAAGGTGAGTTGGTATTCTCATCTATTCCTGTGTACTTGGAGGCTCTTAGACCTGGCGAAAAAGTATATCATCCTGTTGCAAATGCTCTTGTTAAGTATAACTTGGATGATGGTGAAGTTTATATTCACAGCCAGTATTCTAGAGACGAAGTTTATCAGACCAGAAAAGAAACTGTAACGACGTACGGAGGAGGGTACTATGGACAACAAAGCACTCTGTTTCCCAAGACGACGACAAACATCTACGGTACAGGGACGAGCTACAACAACACGTCCTACACAAACAAGTATCTGGAAGAGGATATTAAAGAGAATACTTATCGGGTAAGATATTCCAAAGAGGCTCTTCATGGCCGTCAGCGTATTACAAAGTATGGTAAGCTGTATGGTGAAAAGGAGAAGTCTGAATATGCAGTATATGAAGTTTACTTCTTTGCTGGTGTAGCTCTTAGAAACAAGAAGTATTATAAATTCTTGGAGTACATGAGAAAGCGTGCCAAGCTAACTGCAAAAGAATTCTTGGAGAAGTATCCTAATATGGTTCGATTCTTTAGTGTTGATCAAATATTTTCAAAGAATGGCAAACTGGTGAAGGCTACGAAGGTTGATCGATACGAAATTTACACAGGACCTTATCAGCATCTTGGTCAAGTTTGGGTCTATGATGTTAAGGATGGTGAAATAGTGAAAGAATCTGACGGAAGAGATAAAAGAGTTTCCGGAGAGTATGAAACATCCTTTAAGGCTCTGAATCAAACTGATGGTGTAGTAATTAGTAAAATTCAGAACGTATGCAAGTCATTGATGAAATAACCAGAAATAAGGTTGGGTATGGAAACTGTAAACGAGTCATTGTAGGCTATGCTGAAAATGGTGATATTATTTACGGTTATACCAGACAATGGAAGGAGAAGTGTCTGAGAGTTCGTGCTTTTGATAGAAATGGCAGAAGTGATGATGTCTATATGCTAAATACTGATGAGCTTAGGAAAAACCTATTCTATAGCAATCAGAATGGCGTATGGATGTCTAAGGTTAACATGCCAGAAGATATTTACATACGCGAAGCATTTAGGTTAGGACAAAATAAGTTCCCCTATAACTTTGAACGTAAGTATGAAGCTGTAGAAAGTTTTAATATCTTCAAGGATAAGCAAGAAATCTTAGAGATGAAACAATATCCTCTTGGAGAATTTCTGAGATATACATTTGGTCTAGAATTTGAAACTTCAGCGGGCCTTATTCCAGAGAATATCTGTATTCGAGATGGATTGATTCCTCTCAGGGATGGTTCAATATCTGGTCTTGAGTATTCTACTGTAGTTCTTGATGGAAATGCGGGTCTCAGTTTACTTGAGCAGCAAATCAACACTCTTAAGCAGTATACTGTATTTAATAAGGAGTGTTCATTGCATGTTCATCTTGGAGGATATCCACTTGAACCAAAAGCTCTTCACAGACTTTATACGTTGTGTAGGAATCTTCAGAATGACATTGTAAATTATGTCCCTGAACTGACATTCAATACTGCACAGTATAAAGCCAGTGGAAAGGACTATTGTAAGTTATTACCAGAATTTCCGACGTTTGAGGATTTGTATCGAGGCCTAGTGGGGAGGAATTTCTTTGGAGATTTAACGCAACCTCATCCTGCAGACCCAGATCGTCATCATAAGTGGAATATTCATACTAGATACTTCTGGTTGAATTTGATGAATATGCTCTGTTATAGTGTCAATAAGACTGTTGAGTTCAGGTTGCTTAGACCTACTTATAATTTCAGAAAAATTACTTTGTGGCTGTATATAATGAATGCTATTCTGAGATATGCTGAGGATCCAAACAATCCTGTAAATAGAGCTCCAGAGCAACCAGTGGAATTAAAGAAAGTTGATCCAAATAGTCCCGAGGCGTATTCATTCTTTGAAAGAATATCACGTCGTAGCAGACCTAGTTATATCACAATTCAGGATATTATCAATACAGTGTATCCAAAAGAGATTGCTGATAAGCTTAGATTGGAACTTGTTAAGCTAGAAGTAGTAACAAGTAATCAAAGAAATAGTGGAGATCGAATTGGTGCAGCACTTGAAATTGAAGAGATGCTGTTTAATTCAAATGAGATTCTTTAAAGTTTTGATAAATGAGAGGCTTAAGAAATAACTTAGGCCTTTTATTTTTTGCGCTTATTTTCCCCAAGATCCCTTATAAATGAAAATATAAAATTTAAAACTATGTGGTATATAATTTTTTCACTAGTAGGTGGAGCATTGTTGTTACTTCTAGCTTTGGCAATATCAGGAATGGGCAGAAGTGTTACTAAGTGTGACTCTTGCAATTCTTGGGCCGAGCTAGTAGATATTATGAAAGATGGGCATTATAAGTTTAAGTGTCCGAAATGTGGTAAAGAGATTATAATATGAAGACAGTAAGTGAAGCAATTAAGTATTTCAGCAATGATGTACAAGCTGATGACATTTTAACGGGCAATACAAATGAAAAAGATTTTCCTTTTGTAGAAGCATTTAATTCATCGAAAGACGAAGAAGACTATGATGAATATTTTGTATATAAATGTTCAGATGGTTTTATTGGGGTAGAATTATGTGAGAAAGGAGCTCTTATTAAGATCAAGAATGTTCTAGAATTTGTAGAATATACTTATACATTAAAAGGGTATAGACCAAAAACAGAAAATGACTAAAGAAGAAAGAGATTTATACGAAAAGGTTTTAAGTAAGTGGGGAGTATTAGACCAAACTTTTATGTTAATTGAAGAAACATCAGAACTTCTTAACGCTATTTGCAAACTCAGAAGAAATCGAGTTAACATTGACGATGTAGTTACCGAAATAGCTGATGTTAAAATTATGTTAGAACAAATGGAAGTTATGTTTGATGTTGAAAGTGACGTAGAAGAGGAGAAACAACGAAAATTAAATCGCCTAAAAGCGAGATTAGAGCAAAAGAATTATGAAACAGTTCAGTCTTAATGAAGAAGAGGAGAAAAAGGCAAAAGAATTTATTAGCAAACATTCTAAGTCATGTGAAGTTAGAAATTCTTCAGGATTTCCAGTAGGTCCTCTCTTCTCATATACATTTACTCCAACTGGTATAGGAACCGGGGTTAGTATCAAGTGTTCCCAGTGTGGAGAAGAATTAGATTTAACAGATTATGAATCTTGGTAGGGTTTAATAGGCTCTACCTCTTATATTTGTATGAAAGAGAAAATAAAAGAGATTTGTAGTAAAATAAAATGTTGTCCATTATCGGATAATAAAATAGATTATGTAGAAGAGGAACTTTTAAATGAGCTATCCTATGGTTGGACACTTGATGTAGAAGCTAGTATCCATCTTATGGAAAACTTAGTAGAGCTTAATGAGAAACTTGGAGACCTTCTTCGACCGGACCTGCCTAAAACAGTCGTAAATGATATGAATAGGTGGGATAATACTTATGATACTATTTGTGACAGTATTATAGGTCGTGCAAAAAGATGGTATGATAAATCTTGCAAGTTTTATAAGGCATGGAATAGAACTCCTCTTTCCTTTGAAGAGTTCGCCAAAATTTCAGTAGATGATAGGGACCCAGATAATCCGCTAACAGAAGAAGAGATAGACGCTCTGAAACAGGAATGGATGGAAAGAGCGATGTATGGAGTAAAAGCCAAGATTGTATATAACCCAGATAATCCTCATATTGAAACAATTACTGGAGTAGATATGAATGTCAGTTATGGATTATTTCATATTTATTATGAAACTAAGCGTGAAAATGAAAGAATGACTGGAAACTTTACAACTGATGAGGACGATTATACATTTCCAGAAACAGCCATACCCTATTTGATACCTCTAGAATCAACTGCTCAAAAGATTGTGTTTAAAGGTAAAGAAGTTGTTCTTCTGGCAGAATATCTGAAAACTAGGAAGGTAAGAATTGGGGAGATTAATACTTGGCCGGGTTCAGATTTTATAAGAGTATGGAATCCTCAAGGAACCAATCTAGATGATTTTAATATAAAAATCTTTCAAACTAGTCCTGAAGCTAGAAAATTTGCCATTAGAAATCATATTGATGTTAATGGTCTTATTCCAATAGGTTTGGCTTTTGATGCTGTAAAAGAAAAAATATATGAACAACAATAATAAGTTAGTACATATCGAGTTAAATGATTGGAATGAGATTACAGACAAGGGATCGAAAATGCTATTAGATCTAGCAGAAAATTGGAAAAAGGACCAAGGTTTTATTGGATTCTCATTTTCGTGCGTTTCTTATGATATGGCAATCTACTATCTTATAACAGTTCCTGAACAGTGGCTTGTAGATAATGGCATGGAGTCTGCTATTGAAGAGAATTGTTCAGATACTGATTATCATTTCTTCTCATTAGATATGTATCCTAAATATGATCCTGAATCAAATTCATGTGTCAATTTCTTCTATAAAGATGAAGATATAAAATACATGGGTAAAAGGGAATGGAAGGAAACACTAGAAAGGAAAAAGAATGACAAAAGAAGAGGCACGGAAGCAGTTATATGATCTTGTAGCTACTCCATTATCTGGCCCAGTAGATCACCTTCCTTTAGTAAAACCAAAGGTTAGAGAAATTATAGAATCTGTATCAATAGATTATCTGAGGTCATTGAAGGCCCCTATAAAGGATTCAATCTACTTGTATTTTAAAAAGGATAACAATGAAGGAAAAGATCTTACTATAGTAGTGAGTAAACAATCTTTCATGATAGACTCTTTTGAATATAAAATACCTTATTCGTCTTGGAGCAAAGATACTTTGAATAAGATAAAGAAAGGTATTGAGTGGATGGATACTTATACGGCTGTCGACAGAATCAGAGAATGTTCTAGGCTTAATGATAATTGGGACGGTTATGGAGCAATACCACCCGCTAAAGGGGTAAAAGAAAATTGTTTTAAATTCCTTAGACAACTACCTCTCGAAATAAATCAACCAGATCCAGATAATGTATGTCCAACTCCTTATGGATCAATAGTAATGGATTTTTATAACGACTTGGGTCTTATCTCTGTGGAATTAGGAACCAATGAATTAGGATATTTTACTGATTTTATGGGTTGTAAAAATTATGCCGTAGAAGGATTTAAATGGGAAGAATATCCTGAGGCTATGGAAAAATTATATTGTCTATTAAAGGGAGTTAAACCATGAAATTACAAGAATTAAATTTATTTCCAGGAGCTATATTAAGATATAAAAAGTCAAAAGTACCAATAAGATTTATAGGATTTGATGGAAACTCTATAATAACCTCGGATGGGGAATTAATAGAATCATTTTACTTAGAACCACTACCAATATCAAAAGTTGAAGATTGGTCTTGGATTATCTTAGCTGAATTTAGAAAAGTTTGTAAAATGGACCTTTATTATACCGTATACGAATTTTGGTTTGGTGATAATCGATGTCTCAAACTTACTCCAGACTTGAAGAAACTAACTTGGACAGATTACCACCAATTAAATAAAGATAAGGATCCATTGTTTATTACTTGTTCAACAGAAGTAAATTATCTTCACGATATTCAAAGATTTTATGAAGAAGTGGTATATGAAGGTGAACATAGAATGCCAGTTGATTTAAATAAAGACTAATATGATATTCATTAATGGAGAAATAGATTGGAAATCTATGGCTGAACAGCTTTTATGGTTTAATATCGTCAGCCGCAAAAATGAAGATAGTGGATTTGATATTCTTCTTATTGATGTTCCAGAAAGGGGAATGCATAAGGGAGACATAGGATTTTTCAGAATATTATCCTACATTGGACCAGATACTCATAAACCACTAACTTGGAAAGAGCTTGCCTTGTATATGGGATTGTTCTTAGACCACCTTATTTCTGATGGCCATGACTGTCATCGTTGCCCAGAAGAATGTAACTGCAGAGCTTACTTTAAATACGATAAAGACCAGGAGCGTTGCAATGGTTGGGAAAGATTAAAGGAAGAAGGAAAAGTATAAAAAGAAAAAGCTAGGACCTTAAATAAGTCTTAGCAATTTCTTTTTTTTTATATTTTTAATTTTTTCGTTTTCAAAATGTCCATATCTTTAAACTTAGGACACAAGTTAATTCCGACTTGATGTAATGCCCAGCCAAGGCCAGTAACATTACCAAATTCATCTTTTAAAAGTGGACTCTGTATTCCATAAATTTTTGGAAAGTATAAAGATGCTCTTCCATTTCCTAAATCATTTATAGAACAAGAATTTTTTTCTTTTAACCAAAGAAAGAAATCTGTAACATTTCCTGATTTTTCTTTTGGACAGTTTAGAGTCTCTCCATTCCACATTATAAGAAAATTTGGTCTCATTATATATGGATAAACATTAACATTCTTTTCACTGTATCCTTTAACTCTAGAATATACCTTATTTCTATTTTTAACAAGGTTCTCAATAAATTCTTCAGTATATGACAGGTTGCTAAGAATGACTGTTTTTCCAACAATATAATCCATTCCACCAGTTGGATTTACTTCAATATTTGATCGTCCTGCTTTGAATTCAATACTTTCTTCTAGGTATATGGATTCAATAATAGATTCTATTCCAGTGTAATGAATCATTCTAATCTTATTCCAAAAATTAAGTTATCATTAATTTCATAAATTAGGTCGTAGTCCTCATCAAGATCGTCAGTTGGTTCAATATAAACAACGGTTTTTTCACTAATAGAACCATCCTTTCTTATTGAGTATACATTTTCAAAATACCAATAAGGAATGTCATCTATAACTTCCTGTGGTAATTTATTCCAGTTAATAGGTATAGATTCACTGCTGAAATCTACCTCTGGATCAATTATAAGAAACATTCTTTTCATAACAGTAGTAGAATTTTAAGAGGGCTCACACATAGGCAAGACCCTCTGTTAGTTCTAGAGTTTGTTGATAATTTCTTCTGTATAGGCAACTGGATCAAACTTTTTCAATTCTTTAAGTTTGTCTTTCAGTGCTTTAATACGTTCGGAATTATCTTTATTTTTTCGAAGCTGACCGATTGGTTTAGCCATAACAGCCTCTACTATTTCCTTTGGCATCTGAAATACTTTCATAATTTCAGTATCCGATGCTTTAGGATTCTCATTAATAATATAGTTTGATATTAATGGTAAAGCTTCTTGTACAGCTATGTCAAAACGGACTTTATCAATGTTTTTATCATTGACTTCTTTTAGGAGATTGATATAGTTGTCGTAAGTATACCTTAACCAATCTCTAAGAGGAATTCTGAAACAAGTTTTTCCGTCGGTTACATTAAGATTATATACGGTAGCATCGTAGCAACATTGTCTACAAAGTTTTTCGAGGTTATCTATTGATATTCCTCTATTATTAACCAAACCTACAAACATTCTTGGACCATTTTTTGTTGTCATGTCCTCAATAAATACCTCGCCTTTATCTACATATTTATTTATTTTTCTAAGATTTGGCGAGAACAAGTCTGTAGATCCTTCAAATAGAAATCCCTGTTTTCCATCCTCATTAACATATTTAGATAGTTTATAACTATATACTATCTTGGCTTTTCCTCTTTCCCACAAACCTTTAAGATCAGATTCCTGTTTATCTAATATCAAATCGACGTTAGGTTCTAGGTAAGATGGATCATCTTTTACCATAGCCGTATATAATGACTTTGGCGAAAAGTTTGGATAATTAGTAGAGATTCCAATAGCAATTCCGCTAACTAATGAATTTAATATTAAACACATTGGCACAGGAGTAGGAACATATTTTATTTCCATAGGTCCTACTGGCGATGCCTCTTGTGGAACGCTGATTAGAAGTGGTTTTATAATCTCGTAATAAAGATCGGACAATGCAGATTTAGTATATCTAGGAGCTGCAGGTTCACCTTTATCACCTCCTCCACCATTACTTAAGATAGAGTTTGTGCCAAAAGATCCAGCACCTTTTAATACTCCTGATTTTACCAAAACAGCATGAAGGCCAGTAATACCGTCCAAACTATGAGGGTGGTACGAAGCCATTCCATTAATTATTTTAACACTTGGCTGCAATTCACCTTTTGGAAATTGTAATGCTGACCAAATTAATCTTCTAGTTGAACATTTATTTCCGTCAATAACATGACAAATTGCTCTACTACAGCTTAAATATTCTGCAGCATCTAGTATTGCTTCTTCTGCAGCCTGGCCTATTGGCATTACTTCAATTGGTGCTTCAATCTGTATATCTTTTTTGTCAATATCAGAACTTTTTCTTCTTGCCATAAATTAAAGATCGTTAAAATTGTAAGGATTGCTTAAAATTCCATTATTAAATAGAAGATTTTTTCTTTCATTAATATCTTCATTTAATTTCATCATATAATCTAATCCTTCTGGAGTTATTTGAATTAATCTTCTTTTCGTTTTATCAAAGAAGATATCTTCTACTTCTCCTGTATCTGGGGAAAGCGAACCTAGGCCCTTGTAGTATATTGTATGCCCTTTAGTATCAAGGTCTAATGGAAGTCCTGTATTTTTATCTACGGGATCATCAGGAAAAAAGTATATATCTTTTCCAGTTGACTTACTTCTTCCTTTGAATAATGGGCCCATGGCACGATAAATAATTCCTGCTTCGATCATAAATTTAGAAAATTTTCCAAATAAATGAAGTAATTCGTTGCATATTGCACTACCATCGGGATCATTATCAACTGAAATTATTATTTTTCCATAACGACTTTTCTGCTGCAATACTTGCATAGCTTCTTCATAAGTTGTACAATCTTGAAGAACATTATTTTGGTCAATGCCAAGTCCTATACAATTATACATGGAATATATTGTTTGACTATCCAATGCTTGATCAGACGTCTTACTAGATACATTTAGAATTTTACCTCTTAATGGCAGTATTGCAAAGTTTTTAGTATCTGGCCGGCCACTAATTAGAGATTGACCAGCAGACAGACCTTCTACTATAAATAATTCGCAGTTCCATCGATCTTTTTGTCCTGCAGTAGCATCTACGAAGCCTTTAACATAGGATGCTTTATTTCGATACATATTGACACCAGTACTATTGTCAATCATTTTTTGGGCTTTTTCTATTGCTCCAATATCCCTTCTAGCATCCCAGAGTTGATTTAGCTTATTTATATGATCCCTCCAATAGTCTTCGTCTTTTTTAAAGATTTTTTCAATTTCTTTTACTACTGGAGTAAAATCATCTATTTTAACTCTAGTAAATGATTTTAGATTATCTTTAATTTGGCCAGAGAAATTACAATCCGCAGCTAAAATTACAACTCCAAAATTTAATCCTTCTAAAATATAATCATGTTTAATCTTAAAGTAGTCTTTTATTGCTGCTTTATAAAGATTTTTCATAAGGGCAATATGATAGCCATTGCAGTCAAGGCCATTCACACTTCCCCATTCAACTGGCTTTCCTAATTCAGGATCAACGTCAAATGTGAAGTAAACATCAATAAATGGATTTTTAGAGTTATCTTTTGGAATAATTCTTTTAGTAAATTGATATTTATAAGGACTGAATGGATTTATTAACTTTTGCCCATTTAATGTAACTTCAATAAATCTATTATAAAATTTTTCTTGAATTAGAAGAAAGTAAGAAAGTCCCATTACAGGAGCTTCAGCTTCTACACTTTCAAATATTTCTGGATCTGGTCTAAAAAGAATTATCGTTGACTGTCCTTCAGGAATATGATCATAATCTTTTATTCCTTTAAAAATCATTTTTTCTAGATCTTTTAGTTTTCCAGCTCCTTCGTAAGTTTTTTCTCCTTTTTCAGTAATTACTATATAAAATAAGTCTTTTTTACTTCTAGGACCTGCTTCTTCCCAAACTTTCTTTACTTGAGGTGTTGATCTGTCGTAGTTTTCAGAAGTAATTTTACTCATTAAAATAGTAACTTCAGAAAGGGCTGAAACTGCTGCAAGACCAATGCCAAACATTCCAGTTCTACTAACATCAGAAGCTTCAAATTTACTTCCTGCATGAAAGTTTATAAGAGCAACTGCTGCAGAAACTTCTCCTTCTACATATTGAGATATTGAAATGGGAATACCAGCTCCATCATCACAAACAATTTTAAATCCCCCATTGAAGTTCGTATTTACAAAAATAGATTTTGCACGACCGAGAGATGCCTCATCTTCTGCATTTTCTACGCATTCTTTTAATAGGATATTAGCATTTGTTGGATTGCCAATATACATCGAAGGTCGTTTTCTACAAGCTTCAATAGGATTTAAAAATTTAATTTCATCTTCTTTAATAAAATTATTTTGTTTACTCATATATTATATTTTGTTATAATTTATGTGTTTAAAAAGTTATACATAGAATAATATATTTCAATTACTCTATGTATAAGGGAATGTTTGGTTTTTAATAGCAAATATTGCTTTTTATATCTCGTATAAGTTCTTTTATGCTAGTACATATATAATATAGATAACTATACTTTCCTTTAATATAATCTGCATCTAATGTTATATAAAATAATTTATATCCATTATCTTTTGCCCATCTATTTTTTATGATATCGTGTTTTCTTGTTAATAAAAATTTATCTCTTTTAGGATCGTTATACATTCTTTTAAAATGAGTCGGTCCCATAACTTCTACAATAAATTTTTGTTTTCCTATCTTAAAAGTTATATCAAAAGGGAGCGGATTTATGTTTTTACATCCTAGATCAATATTATGTTGTAGGTCAATAATACTATCTAATTTTTCGATTTCGTGGTAGACGTCTCTTTCCCATCTACTATCAAATCCTTCTTTATCTCCGGTGTAATATTTTGATACTACTCCTGTTAGTCCAAGATCAGACACTCTTGAATATAATCCGCTAAATCTTTTATAAAAGTCAGAATAGTCTTTTATATCATTTTCTATGATGAACTTTTTAATATCTTCTTCTGTATTTATTTCATTCCAATTATTTATTCTTGGATTAGAGTATACTATCTTCTTCGCCAATTTTAGCTTTTTAATCTTACTGTAAATTGCTCCACCTCTATTTTTTATATCATTTCTTAATTCAGTTGCACAGGTATATCCCATTTTATTAATATATTCCTGTGCTGAGTTTAAATCATGAATAAAATCGATATTATTAAATCGAGTGGGTGGAAATTCTTTTTTGATATCCTCTATCCAATTATTTTTACGAATGATAGTAGAAGTATATGGATATTTTATTCTTAGTTCATTAAATGTTTCTATACCATTGTTTTTAGCGAATTTTATCAAATCCTCTGATGTTTTTACAAAAGACCAGTCTATTACATCTTTTCCTTTAGGAGTCAGCTTTTTAGGATAAATTAGTTTACTTCTAAATCCTAATTTTCCGGCTGCACTTAAAAACCCATTTCCAAATTTTCTCTCTAAATCAGCAGCCGAATCAATATTATTATCATCTATAAACTTTTGAAATTCAGAAAGTTCTTTAAATGATAACCAAGGTCTGTTCGGATCATTTTTTTATAGCATTTCTAAATCCCGGATCTTCCCAATTAACTTTTGTTTTTAATCCGAGTTTATCTAATCTACTAATAAATCCTGGAAATCTTTTTCTCCCATCTTTGATATTTAATAGGTGATTTTCATTAATAAACTCTTGTGCCTTTTCTAAGGAGTCTATTTTATTCCAGTATCCCCTATTTACACGATCTTCCTTCCAAGAACTTCTTTTATCACCTCCATTCCCTAAAGATGGTTTCGAAGCACTTGAAAGTTCACTAATGTTTTTCATTCTAATACTTATGATATTAGATTTAGGTTTGTGAGGTTTTCCTTCCTCCTCTCGTCATAATCAAAAGAAATTTGCTCTACTAGAATCACTTCAGGTAGAACAATCTCTTTATCATATATAAGGCTTTCAAGTGCCCTAAATAACAAAAAGAAAAGCGATCAACTTCAATGTCAATCACTTTCCCTTCTTTAAGCGTTCTAGGGTCTCCATTATTTTTTGCTTCTCTTGATAGAAATAATCCATCGCCCACCACGTAGTAGCATTTTTAACAGACTGCCAGATTGTCGCTACTATCATATATTTACCTGGCTTCATCTTCTGTTTCATAATTTTGCTTCTAATAATTTTTGTTGTGGTATAGGTTGTTCATCTCCCTTCTTTCTATCGTTAATAGCAGAATACCAGAAATACCCTACTTCATACAATGCTTGTCCAAATGCTTGCGCAAGAGATCCCACTACGAAATCCCTAATTCCGATTACAATAAACTGTCCCATATATATAACCTGAAATTAAAAAGAAAACCTTAAAGATTTTGTCATCTTAAGGTAATCTTTGTTATTACATATATAAGGCTTTCAAGTGATTTCAACTGGTGAAATTTTATCAGAGGGAATTACTGCATTTAGGGGTATTGGACAAAGCTCGATCCTAGCATCAGATAGTAAAAATTTATAATACCATCTTCCTTTAGAATTTACTATCAATCTTTCCCAGACTGGATGTTCTTCTCCATATTCTATTTTACCTGCAAATTCAGCTTCGGATGTCATAAATTTGATAAAGTCATCTAATTCTTCAGCTTTGAATATTGTTTTGGGTCTAGCAATAGAAATACTGGTTACTGTTCCGCCTTTTATTTCTTTTTGCTCGTCTGGGATTATTATATACATCATGCCTTTTCTCTTAGAATATTTTCTAAGTTCTAAAAGCTCATTTACAAGTTTATCATTCATTGCCATGGGAATTTATCTTGTCTAAAATCTTTCTCTCCCACAATAGGTAAAAGACTATCTTTCATCCAAACACCACATCCGGCTTTATCTGCTTGAGAAACTATATTATCTACCCACTCTTTCTTAGGAATCGGTTTACCTGCTCGATTTCCCGTCTCTGCTCCAACGAAAAGATATGAGATACCAGTAAGATCAATTTTACCAACATCATTATGAAGTGGCTCAATAGTAACGAAATAATTCGCGGCTTTCATAGTTTGTTTCATTTTTTGAATACGAGCAGCGTCTGTTTTACCAGTAATTGTAACCCCGAGATATACGTTCCTTTGATCTCTGCAGTCTATATTAATTAGTTCGGGCCGCTTAGTTAAGAAGAGATATGTATTTTTTGGGTATTTTTTCATCTCTTCAAAAACTTTAGTTCTCCACTCTATTGGCCAACCGGAAAAATCAGACATAGATGTCATCAAAAATGCATGGGACACTCTAGTATGAATTTTGTCTAAAGCTTTCGGCATAATTGTTGGAATAGAGAAATCAGGGGTTATCTTAAAACGCGTATTTAATCTACGTGCATAACAGTAAGGACAGCCAATTGAACATCCATAAATTGGATTGCAGGTTTGAATAAGTGATAAAAGATCTTTTTCGTTTTTCATAATTTAAAAATAAGAAGTGAAAAAGTATTATTGAATACCTTATCACTTCTCTATATTAATTAAAATTTATTTTTAAATCTTTCTGTTATATCTATTAATTTCTTGTTTGAAACCTTATAGAATATCTGGTTTGTGGTAGGACTATCGAGACCACCAAGTTCTTTTACATAAGGCCCTATTTTTATATAATCAAAATTATCTAAGTTAATGAGGTTAGAAATAGTAGTCTTTCCACTATACCAAGAAACTTTTAGTTTTGGATAACTTGATTTTATAAATTTTGCCAAGTTATTTATCTCCTCTGGACTTGCATCTCCGCCCATAAAGGATACACAAGATATTCCTTTATTTTTCCCAATCAAGCTTTTAATAGATTCTTCGTTTAGTTCATATCCAATATCTTCCCAGAGATGAGTACTATGACACCCAGGACATCTACATGGACATCCAGATATATTTATAGCTAGTGTAATCTCATCAGGAACTTCTTTGAATACTACTTCAGTTTCCGTATATTTTAGCATATTCAGGAATAAACAAAGTTTTCTAAATCAGCTACTGTAGCAAGACCAACTCTTCTTGCCGTTTCAACATCATCGACTAGTTTTATCAAAACAGGGACATTTCTTATGTTATATTTAGCTGATAACTCTTCGTCGTCTTCTACATTGATAGATACAACTTCTATATCAGGATGCTTTTCCTTGAAAACTTCTAGGTTCTTCGTCAATACCCTACAAGGTCCACACCAATCTGCATAAAATTTTAATATCTTCATACCTTCTTTATATATAGTTTACAGTGACACGTATCATTTTCCCTGTACTCTTTACAAGGACATAATCTATCTTCAATAGTCTCTCCTGGATTTACGCAAGGACATTCTCCATCACATGCCTGCACTCTTTTAGTAATGGCAGCTACAATTTTTTCATTTGGATTTAACTGCCAACCTTCTTTAACAAAATACTCCATTATTCTATATCTTTACTATAAACACGAGTCTTTTGTTCAATCTGTCGTCCACTTGACCAATTCTTAATTTTTGTTAAGTAGCCGATAATTCTATCATAGTAATTGATACTATGGCTGCCACACTTTGGACAAACATCAAAAGGTTCCTTACTAATATATCCACAGTCTTCACATTCAGAGTTTACACAATTAAAGGTAAAGTATTGACAACCAACTTCAGCAATAAAGTGAAGCAATTTATTATACTGTTCCTTGCTAAAATGATGATCTATGTTAATATGGGCTGCACTTCCACCATCGAGGTATTCTCCGATATAATCCTTTCCGTGAAGTGTTAACTTTTCAAGAATAGATAGAGATTTATCATTTGGTTTGTAGATATAAGATGCATAAAGATTAGTATCTTCTGGAACCCAATATCCATCTTCCTTATCCCAGTTATAATTCTTGATAGCTAAAGATTCAGCTGGAACACATTCAGTATTAAGAGTAACTGTATGACCAAAATACTTTCCATTTTTCTTCGTATTGGCATCTTTTATTGTACCGAATATAAATTGGCAGAAGTGTTTATAGTCATTATTATCATTACACTGAAGACCAAGGAATTCTGCTGCCTGATTAAGACCGTTAATGCCAATGGTTAAGTATTGTTTATCTAGATTTATAAATCCGGCTTTATACACAGGCAACAATCCAGAGTCATACATGTCCCAAAGAAGTTCATTATATGCAATATGATATTTGTAGACTCTTTCAAGTATTTCATTGAGATAATTACTGAATGATTCGTTTACTTGTTTTGGCTTTTCTTCAAAATTCCTTGCCCAATCTTGCACAATACGGTTAAGATTTAGAGTTATTACTGATTTACTACCAGTTTGAACTCCCATATTACCATTTGTAAAGTTAAATTCTTTTGTTTGAACTTTGTTTTTGAGCCTGCAGCAGCTTGACAACGAATCAACAGTATCACTAATGTATGTAAAGAATGAATGTCCTCTAGAATATTCTTCTGCTACAAATTCTGCGCTATCTTTATCCAGGAATTCACCATTCTTATAAACTAGGGCAAATGACTCGACAGGAAAAGTAAGCATGCATTTGGTTCTTTCCTCGTTAAACCACATCATGAAATCTTTCTGTAGCCAGCAGAGACTCTCCCATACCGGTCTGGTTCCATCCGGGAAGTAAAAGTCACCAAACATTCCATCAAAGAAAGGTTTATCAAAGTAACTAAAATTCACAAAAGCGCTTTGTAATCCTCTAGCAGCGGCAGGCTGATTTAGTGAATAAATTACTTGCTGAAAATGCTGATGAATTTTCTTTTTAATTGTCATAGGTCTCAGACTATGATCATTTGTTATTTCTACATCAGCTTTTTCATAATAATTTTCTCCCCATTCTTTTCTTGAGAAATAGTCGAAGTAGAGTAGGAATTCCGATGTGGCTACCGCTCCGGCAAATTGTGCACTTGTAGCAAAAATCAGGTTTACATACATTCCACAAAAAGAGTCTAAGTTCTTTGGTTTTGCAGATAGTCCACCTATTTTCTTTATACCATCTGTTAAGAATGGATACATTGTAATACTGCAGCAGTAAGGAGCAATTGCACCACTAAAAGAACTCTCATCATGCTTATAAATCACCTTAGACTCTAGATCATTAACGTATTGTTTTGGATCAAAGTCTGGGAAAAGTTCTTTAAGCTTTTGCATTATCATTCCTCTTGAAACATTTATATTGTCCTCCTTATGAATCTCTGCATTAAGTATTCCAATATTTTTTCCACCTACATTACTATTATCATCAACAGTAGCATCGGCAGTAATTTTTGTTTTCTTGTATTTGTTTATAAAATCAATTTTTCCTTTAACGAATTCTTTTATTTTTGTATGATCATCCCGATGTATTATGTAAGCTTTTGCAACATCTGGGTTATTTTTCATAAGGAAATTCTCAACTAAGTCATGTATATCATCAACATTAACTACATCTTTCCCATCTAGTACAGAGAATTCTTCTTTTAGTTTTTTCTGAATTTCTCTTGTCGATGTCATATTACATGCTTTATAGGCTTTGGAAACAGCAGTTGTTATCTTTCTAATACTAAACTTCTCCTGCTTACCATCTCTTTTTATTACTTGCATATTGAGATTTTGATTTTAACGTTAAACTTTATTTTTAATTCCAGTGTTCGCCAAGAGTTTTTGTTATATACTCTTCGGCATTGTCAATTCGAATTATACTATCAATTGGATTATACTTAGAAGTAAATTCTACATATTTTTCTTGTAATTGAAAGTATAGGTTCGGATCATTTTTGAAAGTCTTCTTCCGATATTCATCTTTTAATACAACATCTCTAACAAAATCTTTGTCATTTTGTACTAGAAGAATTCTTTCAATTTTAGAGAAATCAGGTAAGAGAACAGATCTTTCTGCTTGAACAACCTTTTCTATAAATTCACTATTTTCTGCCTTTCCTTTACCACTTGAAAACTCATCATTATAGTAATAATAGAATAAAGAATCTGTAACTCCCCTCTCAATTAGAACATCATCTTTAGGTTGACTATGTTCAATAAATTCTCTAAGTCTAACTAGGTGTAATATACCATAAGTTAGATCATTATATTCAGTCAAGCCATTATATATGCCAAACTGATAATACTTCCAAGCCTTAATGCTACTTTCCATAACCTTAAGATCTGGCTGTTTCTTTTTAATAGACTCAATAGTGGATCCTTTTAGAGCACCACTGAGTCCGTAGTATATTTTTATATTCATAATTTAAAACTATAAATTTCTTTTGAGTCGATTATAATTTCTGTAATCAACATAATAATTTCTTCTTTTGTTTCCATATGAATTTTCTTTAGGAGGAATCTCACCTCCTATTTCAAAGTTAGGGTTATGAGTCTATTTCAAACGCGTTTTAAAGCCTTATTTATGTTATGATAGAGAAAAGTATACGTAGTGCAATTAACAAGATGAAACAACGAGGATGGGATAGAATTTATTTCCTTGTTGATATACATGATACTATTTTTAAGGCAACTTATAATGAAATAGAAAAGTATGAATGGTTAGGACAAGCCAAAGAGGCTCTACAAAAACTTACAGAAACTCCTTGGATTATTCTAATCTTATGGTCATCTTCTTATGATGATACATTAAAGGATTATATTAAATATTTTGAGAAAAACAATATACAGTTTGATTATATTAATGAAAATCCAGAGGTTGAAAATGGCGCTTTAGGATGTTTTGATAAGAAGCCGTATTTCAATGTTATCTTAGATGATAAAGCCGGATTTTCAGAAGAAGATTGGGCAAAAATAATTCAGGAAATATGAAAGATTTATTTGAGAAGATTAGACATATTAATATATTTGTGAGATGGTTAAACACAAATATGGGAAAGAAATATTGTAACGAACATAATATTGATTTAACAAGAAAATTTGGAATTGAAGGTAGATTTTATTCTTCAAGGTCCAAAGAAGGAGAAGAATATAAAATTGCATTTATGAGCATAAAAGATTTAGAGAGTAAGAAATAACTCTCTTTCTTTTTTTTTAGGAGAGGAAAAGAGATCTGGCCCTAGGATTTCTAGAACCAGTCTCCAGATTTCATTCTTTCTCTTCCTCTTCAATCTCTCCATACGTCTCTTCTTCGGTCTCTTCTAATTCAGCCATAGGCATATGAGGGGGTTTTTTCTTACCAATTCTTCCTCTTGCCCACTCTGGAACTTTTATATTAAGACCTGCACCTATCATTACTGCCCCAACACTCAATAAGAATACGGCATAATCAGTAAGATCAGTTTTTATATAGCCATTTGTAACAACATCCCAAATTAATGTAAACGGAATTACAAAGACCATCAAAAATCCACCAGCAAGAGCACATATAAGAAGCGCCAAAAGCTTTGTACTATTCTCACTAAAGGCATTAGGAAAAGAACCAAGATACTTAATGAAATCTTTAATCCAATTAAATTTAAACATAGTGAGAAAAGTTAAAGAGGAACACAACATTATGCTCCTCAATTTTTTTAATATCTAAAATCCCTATAAGATTTATAGAAATAGTAGTATCCAGGTCCACCATTAAGAGTGGGTCGAACATCTACTCTGAAAACTAGAAAATCTTGCGGAATATCTGGCATATCTATAATATCCATCCATCTGTATTTAATACGATCAGGATCTCTTTTTGAATCAATTCCACAACCAATACCTTCAATTCTTACCTTTCCGGGTTTAATATAATTAAAAAATAGTGGTGCTTCATCTCCTCTTATCATAGATTCACCGTACAGATCCCAGATAAACCAGTCTCCTTCTTTTATTTGGCTGAAAGGAACTAAGCTCATATGATCGTTCCCAATCCCAGGAAAACCAAGCTTCATTTCTTTCATTCTTTCTTTCATTTGTATTACAATTTCGGGCCAATCATATTTATGACCTCTTGCTCTTTCAAATTTTATAAGTATGTTATCATTAATCATATCCAAATTGTTCTAATACTTCTCCACTTTGTTCAGCAGTTTCTATCATCTTAGCAATCAAATCAATGGTATCATCTGTTTCACAGTAATCCAAACATCTTGCATTATAAGTTTTTGGTAATTTCTTACCAGGAATACTTGTAGCATAGATTATTTGTCCTATTGGAAACTCTTTTCTGAGATTATTAATTTGATCAAACCAGGACTTTAATTCTTTCGAGAATCTTCCGTATCTTAGTAAAGTTCTAATTTTAAAAGAGTTCATATCTTATATAATTCTTCACCTTCCAATTTACAACTGGCTAAGATCTTGTTCAATATCTCTTCTGAATTTATACAGTAACCTTTTCCATGGACCATTTCTTTAGCAATCGTAATATACTTCATTGTTAATTTTGACAGTCTAAATGGGTCAATGTTATCCTCTTCTTTTAAAGATCTAGCTATATAGAATAACATAAATATTGGTTCCTGCGTCTGATTAGATACTTCCTCAATTCGTCTCTTAAAATCTTCTCTTTTCTGAAGTGATAAAAGATTTTGAGATATATCTATTTCATCTACTTTAAATTCTAATGCATTGACATTTAGCTCTTTTCCTAAGCCTATTTCAAAGAAATTTATAATAATATCAATAAGATAGTCTTTTGGAATTTCCGTGAGATCTTTGTATGTAAGACTCTTTTGAATAGTTCTTGTATGATCTCTATAAATAATTCTACAGTTATTATTCGGACAAGCTAATTCACGTGCACGATTCAGTAGTGTTTTTAATCTAGTATACCTCCATACTCTATATTTTAAATCACCTGGCAACATAAGGAATTTGACCTAGTGCTTCAAAATTTTGATTTGCAACTACTTCATCCCAATAAACTTCAATAGTTTTCTTGAGGAATTCATAGTATTCGTTCTTAGGCACTTCAGGATTCCAATGCAAGATCATATCCTGAACCTTCATCTTATATTTCCGAAATCCTCGAACATATATTTCAGCAGGACTTAGAATTTCTTGAGTTTTCTTATCAAGTATAGGATCGAGTTCTCCATTAGCTACTTTTATAGCTTTATCTCGTTCTTGGCCTACATATTGATAAAGTCTCTCTGCTAAGGCTATAGTATACTGGGCTGAATAAGGACCTTGGTTATGATTTTCTTCAATCAATTTTCCTTCTGCCCAAGCCTGATTCTTATGTTCAATTTCTTTTCGAACATTCCTTTCATAACGCATTCTTCTGCGTTCCTTTTTTCTTTTACTGCTTGACATATTTGTTCCAGTGATCTCTTAAACGTTTGATAACATCCTTACACTCATCAGATTTCACTTTCGGAGAAATTAAATCTATCATACCTTGAAAAAATTCTTTCCTGGTATCTCCGTCGGGAATCTCTTCCACTAACGCTAATAGGGATTTTCTATACTGCCTAAGTACATGGATATATTGACAGCGGAAGCGAGAGAGATATTCGTCTCCTGAATTTTCACAATTAACTTCCACAGTCAATCTATAATATATTATATTACGTACCTTGGCAGTAGCATACCTTATCTTCTCTTCTACTGTCATAATTTGAAATTTATATTGTTCATCCTTCTATAAGTATTTCACTTGAATTAAGAAGCAAAATTTTAGCTGAAAACTACTTTGTCTCCAGACATCGAAATTTTCACATCATACATCTTCTCTGTAAGTGTTAGTATCGTATCATCTTTAATCTTAAACCAGACTTTTTGACAGTGTTCAGTAAAATCTCGAAGAATATCTCCAAGACTTAATTCATCAAAGCCATAATAGCCACCTAAGAATCCTTTGATCATTTTATATTCATTAGTATCAAAGCTCCTGGTGTCATCAATCTTATCAACAACTTCCTCTTTAAAAATTCTTGCTGTAAATCTAAGAGCAGGTTTTTGTTTCCTGCAATGAAGAACAGCTAGCATTAACCATACAAGATACTCACATACTTGTTCTTGGGTAGCTGAATCAGGAATTTTATTAATCAATATTTCTTCTAGTTCATTTAGTTCCTCCTCACTAGACTTAAATGGCTTCTCAGAAGAATGAACAAATTCTGTAGAAGAAGTATTATTACAAAGTACTACATTATCATCTGGATCAATAATTCCTCTATATCCAGGTCCGAGAATATTATTTGGACTATAAACACCGCTTCTATAATGTGCTTGGGGCGGCACTTCTTCCATTTCCCAATCTTCAATTAAGTCCGATTTAACTAGGAACTCATAAGTCTTCTTACTATCTTCTAATTCAACAGTTTCTTCAACATATTCGCCGTCGACTTTAAGAAGCCCTAAATTTGCTTTTACATCAGCATAATTTTGTTTCTTAACTTTAATTTTTACTCGTCTCTTAGAACACATATTTCAAACTCATTATTTGGTTTATTAATAAAATAATTTAAATTGTACTCATCTTCAGTATCAAAATTTACTATATTCATATATTTTTGAAATTCAAATCCACTTGGATATGCACAGTGTCCATGAAAACTATAGATATTTTGATACGCACATATTCTAGAAAAGGCTTCATCAACTCGGTCAGAATTTTTGTTAGAATAAATTACATTACCTATGTATTTTGGGCTTAGTTGTTCTAACCATCTTAGACCACAGTGAGTACATATATAACTGCAGTCTCCTCTATCATAAATCACAAATTCTCTTAGAACTTCATTAATTCTTAGAATCATGTCCCAAGCATCTTGTGAATGTATGTCTGAAAATTCTTGGGCGGTCTTCTCTAAAAATTCATCAGAGATTTCCTCCCAAAGTTCTTCAGACACTATCTTTTTTCCTTTTCCTCTAAAATAAATATATCCAAGAAATTTTCTAAGTCTAAGCTCATGATTTCCTTCTAGGAATATTATATTATTTCCTTCATAGTTAAGGATCTGATCCATTAATTTTCTAGATCCTCCATTCTCTGGTCCGTCTATATAGTCCCCTACAAAAACTGTTAATGCAAAATCTTCTGGTGCTGGTACTAGATTATTTAACATAGTCCAGTGAGAATGAACATCCGAAATATGAAGAACCGAATCTTCTGGTTTTAGTGCTATCGTTCGTGTCTTAGGTTTCCAGTAAGTTTCTACATCTTCATACGTTTCAATTCTTAGTGTCCATCCAGGAGCTTGCCGTTTAAATTCATCAACTTGTTTTTTAAGAGTTTCTTTCGTTGGTACCAAATATCTTGGATCACAGTATTTTTTATTCTTCCCTATGTAATCAAAAGGTGTTGACTCAACATGATAAAAAATTGTATATCCAAAAATAGTTGCAAGTTCTTCAACTGTAGAAGTAGACTCATTATCCATGTCTACAACTACTAAACAGCCAGTAGCAAGATGAGTACATAACGATTTAATGAAAACTCTATAAACTAAGTCATCAAATGATCTCGTCATGTACTCTCTTTGTCCTTTATATTCTGGTCTATAAAAAAGGTTTCTTGCATCATTTATATCTAAGAGAAAATTTTGAAGGTGTTCTCTTTTCACCCAACCAAGTTTCTTTTGTTTTACTAAGCCCTTTAAAATTATTAGGCTTCGCATTACTGAGGAATTTGGATTGCTGGATTATTCAATAATTGCATCTTTGGTATAAAACTAAAGAATGCTTGAATAACTGACATGACATTTCCCATTTTACCCGGGAACATAGGAATATTAAATCTTTGACATGTTGCTGATACTAGGCCAGCATAAATATAGTCTGTCTCTGAAGGTACCCTACATACTAATTTACCTGAAGTTGAAAATAATGTAAACCAATAGAAAGGCATAATATTTGTACTTCTTTTCAAAAAATTGCAAAAAATACCATCAGATAGTGTGGCAACATCTTGGATCCAAGAAAAAGTTGTAGTAAATTCTGGATTTTCTGGGGATATTACACCATTCGCCACAGGAGGAGTCTTACAGCTGAATATTAGATAATTCAGATTTTTGAAAATATTAACTCCTCTATTAGACTCTCTTCCTGCTATAGCAACAAGTCCATTACAAAAGGCAGAATACCAATCTAATTGTCCGCCATCAATGAGGTCAGTAGAACCAACCAATGCTATTTTAACATAATCCTCAACTCCTGCAGCTGGCATAGGTTCACCAACATGAAGAACTGATATGTTTGATGCTAATTGTTCCATTTAATTAATTTTAACGTTTTGAAAAGAAAAGAGATTAAGTTTGTAATTCACTCATCTCTAATCTTTTAGGTTTTAAAACCAATTTGTTTTCTTTAACTTATTCTTATAGGTCTTTCTAATTTCTGCCAATTTTCCTGCTTTTGCTAGAAGGGCGAAATCAACATATTCACTTGTCCCATACGGAATTACATATTGATTGAATTCATACGTCATTTCTTTAGTATTTTTTAAATAACTTTCATATGTATCAATCACTATGAATTGTCTCTTTGCTTTAACTGCATTTTCTACATCTTGCTGAAGTTCTTCAAAACTATATCCTCCTTTAAAGTCCATAATTGGAAGAAATTCAGTTTTACGAAGAGATGCACGGATACTAGCAACAGCAAATCTTCTAACAATGCTAATAACATTCTGTACGCTAACTGATGCGTCTGGACTTACTCTCGCTGTATTTTCATCAGGACCTGGAATAATCTGACCCCCAACAGGAAAAGATATCAAAGCCGTATCTATATCCTTTTTCTCAATGCTAACTCCCTTTGGTGCATCTTTATCATTAATTAACATTCCACTTAAACTAGCATAATGTTTCGTTACTAGTGGAGATTGGACAGTAATAATAAAAGATGACGAAGGAAGATCTAGCCCTGTTATAATTCTAAGCATATGATATTCAGATTTAAATTTATTATCTCCATTATCACCTATAAGGAAAACAATGGTAATTCTCTTACATTTTTCTCTCTTTTAAATAATCAAAAAGGTCATTTGTAAAAATCAAAGGAACTTCAATAGTAGGAGTTAACTCTCTCATATGAGCTGCTAACTCTCTAAATTTAGTCCTTTGTACGCTCTCTTTTTGTAAATCTCTAATTCTAAATACTTCTATTCCATGGGCCTTTTTAAGATATTCGTCTCTAAGTGAGTCAGGATCTTTTGTTTGATTATCATGATATTCCGAATCTAATTCAACAGCTAAGTGAAGAGTTGGAAAATAATAATCAATCATATAGAACAGCCTCTTTTGGTCATTTAATCTATAGCAATTTTGAATAGGAACTGGAAATTCTCTATAAACAACTAAGGGATCAAAATAACCAACGTTAATTAGGGCATCAAATATTTTCGCTTGTTGACTTCTAAATCTAAGCTGTTTCTTTCTAGTATATTTTTTAGCAGAGGTTGAATTTGGATATACCATTGCTTTGAAATTTACAGGTCGGCCAGATTTAGAAATTACATATACAGGAAAAGGTTGTCCAGGTATATCAGTAAAATAGAAACTTTCTCTGTAATCTATATCTTTTGACATAATTTAACACTTTAAAAACAAAACCCAGGAATCTTGGTTTCTCAACTACAATTCCTGGGAAAACTACTAACTAAACCAAAACTAGAAAACCATTATACACTATTAAGAATTTGACTGGTTTTGCTCCGCATTTTCCATATTTTCTTACTTTAAATAGTGCTTTCCTTCAACGGCTTCTAGAATTTTATTAAGATTCTGTAATTGTATCATGCAGTCCAGACAAATATGCTGGCTACTTTGAGAGCTACCATATGCTAAATACTCTCTCCGTTCTTGTTCTCCAAAACTAGGATTTTTATCGCATAGTATTTTCCAAGTAGTAAAGCCATAAAGAAGCTTTCCACAAGCACCGCACTTAAATTCATCCTGACTGTCTTCTACATAAATTCCTTTCTCATCTTGAACAAATGAGTGAAGAAGATGAAGAATAAATTTTTTATATTGTCTGGTATTATAGGCCCGCAACAAGATAAGCGTTTCTAGGTCATTAGGCTCAAGATATCCTCTATCTGAACCACCATTCGTTTTTCTCCCATTCATTATTATTTTAGGCAATTCCATATCCATAATGGGCTTGGGAAATAGATATGTATATATAGCGTTTTTATCTATCGGGCTAAGTTCATCAAGTGTCTTTAATGCACTTAGAACTCTTTTTTCTTCTTTTCCCTTAAGGACTTCAATATATTTTCTTACGTAATCTAAATGTTCCATATATTTTGTAAAGTTAAAAGAATAGGCTAAATCATATCTCTATGTTCAGCCTAAGATAAACAGTTTTTATGGAAGATAAACTGAATTGGGTAAATGAATATCCGACAGTTCCTCATTCTTTTTCTCAGTAGTCATTAACTTTGTAACTACTATAGACTCTACCACTTCATCGGGCCTAAAGAATCCCCGACTCCTGCTCTCTTCTTCAATTTTTTCCTTACTTGTTTTCATTTTTATTCAAATTTAGTTATAAGTTTTTAATTTTAACCTATAAGTAAGGATTTCAGAGCATTTCCATTTTTAATGGTTGCTCCTTATAAATACTAACACTAAGTATTGTAGAAAAGCCTGAAATAGGATTTGGGCGAATAGACTCAAATACATCCCATCCGACATAATTATGATATAAATCCCTTGCAGTAGGTTCACCAAGTTTTCTACATTTTCCAACTGGGTAATAACCTCTATGATTCTTTATATCAACCAACATCGGTTCAAGAACTTCCATGTCTGTGTCGGAAACAGAGGCAATAGACATATTTTCTTCTCCAGCTTCACATGCCACAGTTACTATTATAGTATAATCACCGAACATAATTTCTAGCTAGTTCTAGTCCCGCATCTATAATCTTATCCCTTTCCTCCTGAGTGTATCCCACTACATCATATTCTGGCTGAAGAATGTTTTTCGTGTAATACTGGAAACTACTCAAAAATTGTTCTTTAGTAATATTCTTTCTGTCTCTAACTTCTCTAAAGGAATAATACATGTTACTCTGAACCCTTTCCAAGAACTTGGCTTTTTCCTGGTCTATAAAGGATTTTCTATACTCTTGATCATTTCTTAAGACCTCTGGAGCATAGATAAAGCAATTTTTAACTTCATCAGTAACTTTATCTAAGTCTTTTACTGTATTTTTCTTTAAGATGCTTCGACAATGATCCTTAATAATTTCATTGATTTTCTCTGAGCTGTCATTATAAGATAAATACTCCCCCATATCAGCACCTGTCCAAATAGGAGCAGAACTATCCCTTAAGATTAAAGAATATCTAAACTCAGAATTAAATAAGATATCATTTAAAAGAGCATTAATTAATTCTTTTCCTTTAAGATTATTTTCAACATAATCCCTGGTCGATTCAGACTCTAACATAATCATCAGTCGTCCACCATTTATTTTGGAAATTCCTTGATAATAATATGATTTTCCAATGAAAGAGTCCTGAACAACATAATTTAGGTAAGAACCACGACCAGAACCACTAACGACTAAGTCTTTAAGATCTCCTAAATACAATACATGCTTTCCATTTCTCATAGCATATAAATGTCCGGGAATCCATTTAGAACTTAGTCGACCTCTCATGGCCTTTCCAGCTTCTTTTGACTTTACTAAAGCTTCATCTTGATTACTTTCCAAATGAAGTTGAATTATCCTTCCTTTACTTCCATCCAACATAGTAAGACAGTATTGTCCAGGAATTTTTCCACTAACTAAGTTTCCTCCATTACTTAAAATTAAATTGAAGAACTCATCTAGTTGTAATTTTAATTGTAGCTTTGTCCCGGGACCAAGAGCTTCTATTAGAGAATCTGAAGTAACTAGGACACTAACCTCATTATTGTAATAATAACGAATTTTGATATTATTAGGGCTCAGTGATATTGTAAAACCTGTATTTAGCACTGTTATTTCTTTAACAACGCCATCTTTATTTAAAGCTCCCCAATTATTGTTTACAAGAGATAATTTAGCATTGGTCTTTTTAGTACTTGAGTCTTTACTACCAACAAAAGTAGCTGGGATAGATCCATCCTCTAAAACTTTATCGCCAAAGTCATAATTATCCCCTGGAATATAGAAAGTTATTTCATAAGGAATAACACAGTTTGATTTATTCATAAAATCTAAAATTAAATATTTTCTACCTATAAGAACTTATCCCCTTATAAATGGCAAAATTTTAATTTTAAAAGATATGATATATTTTATTTCAGGACATCGAGAAATAAGTCAAGAAGAATTTGATAAATTTTACGTACCCGTACTTAATGAGGTAATAGATAATGATAAGGATGCTCAATTTATAGTCGGGGATTATCAAGGTGTGGATACAATGGCCCAAAATTGGTTAAATCAAATGCCAGACAGAGTAACTGTATACCATATGTTTGAAAATCCTAGAGTCAAGAAAAATCCAAACTTTAAAACTAAAGGAGGATTTGAGACAGATGAAGAAAGAGACGCAGCTATGACTAAAGATAGTGACCTAGATATAGCCTTTTTAAAACTAGGAAAAAGAAACTCTGGAACAGCCCAGAATCTATGTAGGAGATTTGAAATAATAAAATAAAAAGAGGACATTTTTAGTCCTCAATTTTTTTATTTCAATCTAAAATTTATGGCTTCTTTCTTTTTCTCCCCCCCCCAGATGAGTGGTGGTGAATTCGTTATCTTCGCTTAGGTCAATGGCATACCCTTTAATTGGCCGAAATTCTCTTTTCTCGGCCCCTGTTTTGCCCTTCTTGACTTCAGTTGTGGATGCGAAGATTTTATCTTGACGATTAGCGAGCAGAAATATATCTACTCTGCGCTTCATCTTTATTTTAACAAGCAACTTGACCAGTTCATCTTCACTACTAGGAAGTGCTTTCACTACATCCTTATTGAACATAAACCCAGACGAAATTTTGAGCGTAAATTCCGCAAAGAAATCTCCTAAAGTCAATACCTCTTTGTATCTCTCTTTTCTTTTTTCCAGCATATTTAAGATAATTGCCTTAAATGTCTGGTTGATCTCTTTTTTACTGACTACGAGAACTGGATCAAGAACGACTTCTGTGTTATCCACGTTTTCCGTCTTACCTAGCTCTACAGGTGTCCTGTCATCTACTTTCTTCTTTCCTCCTTTACTAATACTTTTACTCTCACCGGATACCTTCCTATAACCTAGGAATCCCACTAATGTCACCAATCCTACGGCTGACACTATTGCAATCATAAACTTACCAGAATTCGTCATCGCTTGAAAAATTATTAGATTGAACTTATTTTATTTAAAATTATATTATAGTTTTCACTTATAATCTTCAAAATTATAATACTATTTTGTATATTAATCATTGTTGTTATATTATGTTTAAGCGTTTTGATTTAATTAATAAATCTAAATGTCACTATACTCCTCTTAGATTATACGTTTCGTGTCTGAGATCGAAACCTCAAGTTCTACTTTGTAATAATCCTCGATTCGCCCGGGCCTTAGCTTCTCAACTTTAGTGATCCTAGTCCAACAAACTACGTAGAAGTTCCCGGGATATGATGTTGGTTTGAAAAATTTATCACTAAAAGTAAAAGGAGAGATTCACGTTGTGCTGTGCCAATACGGCAATGTCATAGTACTCCGGTCGACGGCTGATTTCCCAATGTTTCGATGCGCGGATAGGCAAGGGCGTGGGGTGGCGATTTTAGCTTATAGACCCCGGCCGAATGTTCATCATGCCTTGTTTCATGTGCGCGAAGGGAATTTGACCGAAGGCGCCGTAGGCAACCATGGCAGACGTTTAATCTCTCCTTACATCTATAAGGATTTGACGGCTTTTGGATTTCCTAAAAATAAAAGGGAGATTTTACTCTCCCGAATGTGACTATTTATTTTTATCACATATAAGGTTTTCACCCTAAATAAGATTTACTTCATCAATAACTTGTTCGGTTAGGTTACAGTATTGATAGTAATCCCCAAACATCTCTTTTCTATTTACTACGCCCTTAGAATAAACTGGTATTTTTCTTTTAGAGTATGGTTCAATAGAAATGATATTCATGTGTTCTCCTCTAGCTACTCGTCCTATACTCTGTAAAACAATTCCTGCCCTAACTCCTTGTATGAGAAAAATGTTTTCAAGTTTAGGAATATCTAGGGCTCTATATGAAGAGGCCGTTCCTGGAATAACATCTATTAAGTCATCCTTTGCATACTGACAGACTTCATCTAGGGTCAATGATTTTACTGAACCATCTAAGTCGAAATATTGATAACCACGACTAGATATAAGTAACGTTCTAAATCTGCCTATAAAATAAGACTGCATCCAATTATCTATAACGCAATTCAAATTATTGATTGGTATAAACAACATTGGAAATCTCTTAATTATTTTTGTGATTACGTTACATATATTAGGATCAGTCCAAATAGCATTCATGACCTGTTGATATACATTTCCATCTTTATTAATTTCACCTAGTTTTAGATTATCTAAAGCCGTAGTTTTGATAATTATATCATCTATATCGATATTCAATGGCATTCTATAGATTAGACTTGGGCCAAAATATTTGATAAGGTCTTTATTTCTTATAACAGCATCATCTAACCCTTGTGCAAAACTCAAGATTTTAGCTTGTTCTTTATCTGCAGTTCCACTAAATGCATAAAATCTCTCAGCACCAGTACAACAATCATATAAGAACTGCCCAGCTGCATTAATTGTATATTCAACTTCGTCAACTAAAACCCATTCATATTCTGACAAAACCTTTTTAAATGGTTCACATAAAATAGGATCTTTGACCTTCTTGGTATTCATGAGACCGGAAGTTATTATACAATCAACTTCTCCATTCATGTCTTTATCTTGAGTTGACACAGTAATTCCAAAGACATTCTTGCATCTTTTTACCAACTCATCTCTAGCTTTATTAGATGGGCATACTAAAAGAACCTTTTTGCCAAGAACTTCGTGTGCGTAATTTACCAGCGTTGCAATTACTTGCGTTTTACCATATCCGGTATTTACGCAGTAAAGTCCTGTTCTGTATTTTAACAAGAATAGAACATCATCATTCTGATAGTCTCTAAGTTCTGGAAATGGCGTTGTTCTATATACATCTGCCATTATCACATTTTTGAGAACATCATTATAATCATCTATACTTATTTTGTCCTTAAATACGCCTAATAAATATGCAGCCCAACCTAGTCCTAGCACATATTTATAATTTCCTCCTCCAAGACTATGTTTTCCAGGTTCATAAATCTTAAGGACCTTATCAACATAACCCCATTGTTTTTTCCAAGGTATATACTGATATTGAGACTGTTTAGACTCTAAGTAGAAATGTATACTAGGATCATCAGTAAGTAAGACTAATTTATTTATATTTTTGTCTAAATTTATTGATATCATTCTTCGTTCAATTCACTTTTTAAACACCACTGCAGACATTTTGCCTTAAAACAGATGTCGACATGTTTCTTATGTTTATTTATCCAATCTGTTTGATAAACCATTTCTTTCATCTGTTTGTCTGCTTTATCTATATAAACTATTTCATCCCCTAATTCAGGAAATTTTTCATCTGTAGTATACCAAGTTGCCATATATTTTATTTTATCCAATCAATTTCACTACCAGGCCTTTCTTTCATTCTCCTAATCATGCACTCTTCTGGATCTTCTCCTTCTGATCTTATAATACTAATTGGACAATAATCTATTACAGTTTTTATTTTATTCGCAATTCTCTTGCTAATGTCTGTTTCGTCCATATATATCATTATTTTTTCTGGAACATATTCTCTAATAAATTCCAGTTGATAATCATTAACAGAAGATCCTAACACTGCAATTGGAATATATGAAGGTGCCTGAATAAGCAAAGATATTGCATCATAGATTCCTTCACATATTATAAGTTTTCTAATTCCAATACCATGATCCAATATCCAAGGCATCTTTTTATCACATGGAGGAAAGAAATATCTGATCTTGCTATTGTTCCCACTAAATCTTATTTGATAGTAGACAATTTCTCCATGATATTTAAATGGCATGACTACATTCCCATCAAGAAACTTAAAATCAAGCATCTTGTATAAGTCAGCCATATATTTATGTCTTCCTATTAAATAATTATAACCTTGTTCATCATAATCGTCACATTCATATTTAAACTTTTCAATAGTCCATTCAGGATCTAGCATTTTAGGTAATTCGAATTTAGGTCTACCCCAAAAATTGAAACTATTAACTACGTCCGGAACTTTGAAAGTCAAGTTAATTTCATCCGAAACATGAACAAAGTCTCTAGTACATACAAAACAATGACCAACTGTTAGATCATCTTTTATATATAGTTTATGTTTAGTATGGCCTTCTTCTTTACAAAATGGACAATGTATTATATATTCCCCATTTTTAGCATATGGTACAACTTCTTCGTAAGTCCCAACTTTATAAAATTCCATTAGTAACTCACGAAAATCGCAGAATATTAAGTGCTTTCCTTTCTTGGTTTTTACTTCTTTATATTCTATCATACGCTCTAAAAATAAGAATCCTTGAGAGAATTAATTTTCTCCCAAAGACTCTAATTTAATTTGTAGATCTTTTTGATTAATGCTTCTTGCCCTTCTTATTCTTCTTGTTGGGCTTTACTGCAGGTGCTTCAACCTCTTCCTCAGCTACTTCTACAGACTCAGAAGCAGATTCAGCATCGACAACTTCAGAAACTTCTTCCTCAATTTTCTCTTCCTGAAACTGAGCAGGCTCTTCTTCTGCTGTCTCCTCTACAGGCTCTGACTTTTCGTCAGCAATTTCTGCATATTCTTTCTCTACTGTTTCAACACCTGGCTTAGGGCCATTAAATCTTTCAATTGCTTCATCCAGACTCTGTACAATTAGTGGAGTACATGCAGGATTTTTAGCACACATATTGATTTCATAAGGTCCAGCAACGATTAGTGCGAGTTCATGTGCCTCAAATGTTTGGGCAATCATTGTCAAAAACTCATCACTTGGCATTACATCTTTAGATACCGAATGAGCCGGAATAGTTACTCGTGTATTACCAGCTATCGGAAGATCTACCTGTGAATTTTTTGCATTATAAATTCTCATAATCTTCTTTTGATTTATTTAATTTCATTAATTCTCCTTAATGAGCCCCAGGAAATTTCAATCCTAGGGTTCATGTATAAGGAATTTATTCTTTTTCTTCTGTGTTTTTTGCCTCTACGAATGTAATTTTATCTTTTCCTTCGAGAGGCAATATCATATAGAATTGTTTTGGCTCTTCTATTATAATTCTCTGCCATATAAAATGTCCTTTATACTCTGGGGCCTTTTCAATAGACATTAAAAGAAGATTTGTTCCTACTTTTATCTGATCTATGCTCCATCCTTGATTTTTTGGATAACGAACCCGAATATAATCTAGAGCTTTGTATCTAGCTATAGCAAAATTATCTTTTTCATTTCCGTCTTCTGGATAATGAAGTATTCTTAGATAATTAGTAACTTCATCTTCAAATGATTCTATCTTATCTCCTTCAATTACCTTTTCTGTAATTTTTGAAATATGACTTCCAATTTTAAATACAAAATCGTTATAATCTGGAATAATTTCAGGATCTGTATAAGGAACTGTTTCTATACCTCCTACATTAATTGAAGTAAATACAGCCTGCTTAATGTCCTTTACTGGCTTACTTGTATTCTTTTTTAAAGTATAACCAGGATTAGAGTCTCTTCCTACTAGGCTCTCTAAATAATCTTTATCATCCCAAGCTTTAATTAAATCTCTACCACTAACAAGAACTATATCACAATAATTAGCAGAAAATCCCAAAAGATATGGAACTGAAAATGCTGTAATATTTCTTGCTGCACTTAAATATCCTCCCATAGGATTAAGGCCGATTATTAGGATTCCATTTTCTCTACAATAATCAAGAATTTCAAGATTAAACTCTAATGGGCAAGTATTTATTGCTACATACTCAAGCTTCATTTGATTTTTCTCAAGTATTCTAGAAACTTCCTCTACCTGTTCTTTAGTTTCTGGATTCTGAATACCAAAATGTTCTACAGGCAGGCCTTTTAGATTTTCTACCCTATCCCACTGAACAAAAGTATCTACTAAGAGCAACTGAGCTTTTGTGCGACCAATTGTATCTAAGTGTCCTTTCAGAGCAATATCTATAGAATCCAAAAAATCTGTATACACTAATACAGGTGGTGTTCCTTTTAATGACTTAATATAATCCCCTACTATAAAATCATTATTTGCCGGAATAGAGGTATAAACATAACTATATCCATCATCACTTCTGGATCGACTTGGATTAAAACTAATAGTTGATGTATCTATTCCAACTCCCTGAATTTTAAATTTTGTCATAAAATTGAAATGTTAATAAAATTATCCCTGCTTTTTTCAGGCAACCAAGAAAGATTTACCTTTAATTTCTTCTTATCTGGATTTATCATAACGGTATTTCTAAGAAACACGGAATCACTTATGATACCAACATTTTTAGAAACTTCCTCAAAAATAGACCAAATTAACTTCATAAAAGTTTTATTTCTCATCAAAACTAATTTCGTTACTGTTAAATCTTGTTCTGAGAGACTTTCAACTTCCCTTCCATCTAAGTCTACGATTGAGAATATAGATTTACAAGAACTCTCTTTTTGTGAATTATAAAATTTTACACATTGATCCTTTTCATCCTTTAATCTAAGTCGTTTTGTATTTCTGGAATCGGCAGATAAATTTAGAATATTATATCTATGATGATGTCTTTGATCAAATGGTATAATGTCTGGCATCTTAACTATCCAAGAATTTATACGTATCTGATCTTTTCCACTCTCTACCTCATACCAGTCATCAATTAACTTAACTTCTATTCCATCTAGATTATCTATAGAAATTGTTTTTGGAAATCCAACTCTCCAGTCTAAAAACCAAATCTTATTTCTATTATATTTCTGTAAGTTCTTTAGGACATTTTTAAACTCTTCGTATGTATGGCTAAGCGTCCATTCAAAGTATAGGTCATTAACCAAAAACATCTGAAGATATCTATCCCTTATAACTCTAGAAAAATAGTCTTTTATGGCAGACTGAATAGTTGTTATGAACTGTGCCTTTTCATACTTATTAGTTACACAGTTCCAACATGGCAGAAAATATCCTGTAGGATCTAGGTATGTCAGAGGTGATCTTGGGTCTCCGCATTTATAACACTTACCATCGCCCTGATTCTCAATATGATTCATTTCATAATAAGATTGAATAGATAAAAAGTGATCCTCTAAGAGATGCTGCTCAAGTTCTGATAACTCTTCATACTTAAAATCACAGTAAGGACATTTATACATTGTTATCTCGTATGTATTTTGTGAATTCAAATCTCAAAAAGTTCCTTACATAATATTCTCTTTCCACACAGGTAAAATCACCCATATATGGAGGAAAGAATGCATCAGCACGCATTGGAGTGTCGAAAATTTCAGTAATGTATAAAGTATCGGCTAAAGGATACGCCTCTTTATAGATTTGTTCCCCACCAATAATAAATACAATTGGTTCTTCTTTGCAACTCTCCAATGCGAGGTCTAAAGATGCGAAACATTCAAAGCCGTTTTTCTTTTTAAACTTCCCAGATTTACTGAGAACAATGTTTCTTCTACCAGATAAAGCATGCTCCAAGGACTCTGCAGTTTTTCTACCCATTATAATAGGATGTCCCATAGTTATTTCCTTGAATCGCATTAAATCTTCCCTGATACGGTAGCATAAGTCTCCATTCTGTCCAATAGCAAAATTCCCTCTTGCTACGGCAGCGATCATCGCTATTTCCATATAAAATTAATTAAATTATAGACCTGAGGGCACTCTTAAAGATGGTTGTAACATCAGTATCCTCAAGGTTCTCAATTGTAGCAAGATCCTCAAGCATCTTCAGAGGTCCAGAAATAATATAAGTCACTTCTGCTTCATCTTCTTTAGATGTTAGGCCATTATCATAAGATAATGTAAAGTTTGCCTTTTCCTTAAGTCTCGCAATCTCTTTAAACTGAGCGACGGTACTAGTTACTTTAACTACTAGATTTCTACCATCATTTGTTACATTTTGGATATTCATCTTTAAAAAAATTTAATATTGTTAATCATAAAACTGAAATTATTCCTTCTTCTAGACATCTAAAATTATTTATTATATCTGAATCCAGACAACAAATTCTATCCCTTTCTCTATCTATAATAATATCATTTGCGTAGAGAATAGCTTCAGCAATTTTTATCTCATTATTACTAGAAAGCCTAAGTCCAGAAAAATATTGATCTGTTGGATCCCAAGTTTCTAAAGAACTCATTACATAAGATCCTTCATAAATATCTTCTGTCAAACTTATTGTATGACTTCTGCTTTTTCCATTAAAGTCAAGGACAATTGGGAAATATGGGTTATGTCTTAACTCTTTATTACCGTTTATGGGATCGATAAATTCATATTCTCTAATTCCATGAAATAGAAACATATGATATACCCAACTTATACCCCTTTGTCCCCAAAAATGGTATTTGCAATCTTCATAGCTTATCCAAGTCCACGGAGATAGATTTTGTATTATTTCTCTATCTAAACATTCATACTCCCTCTTGTAGCTAGAAACTATTTGTGCCATGATAACATTTAAACAGCAACATCTGCTTTAATATGTGGCCAAGGCTCGTACTCTAGTAACTCAAAATCTTCATATTTAAAATTATCAATATTTTTAACCTCTGGATTAATTTTCATAATTGGCCACTGTTTGGGTTCTCTTGTAAGCTGTAATTTTGCTTGATCAATTTGATTCAAATAAAGATGTGTATCACCAGTTGTATGAATAAACTCACCAGGCTTATACCCAGTTACCTGAGCGACCATCATTAATAGCAATGAATAAGAAGCAATATTGAACGGTACGCCAAGGAACCAATCGTTTGATCTTTGATAAAGTTGAAGGTCTAAATATTCTCCACGAACTCTAAATTGAAAAAATGCATGACAAGGAGGAAGTGCCATTTCATCAAGATCAGCAACATTCCAAGAACTTACAATTAATCTTCTTGAATTTGGATTATTTTTTATTTCATTAATAACCCATTTCAGTTGATCAATCTCTGGTACTTCACCATTTAATTTACAATTTTTCCAATCTTTCCAATGTCTCCACTGTTCACCGTATACTGGTCCTAGATTACCTTCTTCATCTGCCCATTCATTCCAAATACGAACTCCATTTTCTTGAAGACTCTTAATATTCGTATCTCCCTTTATTATCCAAAGTAACTCATAGATAATACTTTTCAAATGAAGTTTCTTAGTTGTCAATAAAGGAAATCGACCAGTACTTAAATCATACCTACTCTGTGTTCCAAATATAGATAATGTTCCTACACCAGTTCGATCTTCTTTTTTAATTCCCTCATCGAGAATTTTTTGCATAATGTCTAGATACTGTTTCATGCTGTAAAGAAATTAATATTGCCTTCTCCAATAATATGAATTCCATGATCAATCTTTTCCGTAGTAATTTCTCCATCAAAATCATGAATAATGGTTGCACAATGATCATGCTTCTTTATCCACTCATCAATGTCTGGATTATACTTCCGTACTTGATCCAAATTCATAACACTTGTAGTTCCAGAATCAGTACAAAACTTTCCCATACATTCAAAAGAGTTAAGGTAATTGTCTAAATCTCTCTCAGCAGCTTCATAACGTTCTGGCCAAGAATGTGAATCAATTCCATTAAGAAGTGACCACATAGTACCATATTTTACCAAAGCTTCTTTGGGATCATTAACTTTTAGAACTTCCCAACTACCATCTCCTCCAGAATTTTTAGTTAGATAATCAGTAATCCCAAGATTAGAGAGATTCTCTCCATATTCAGAATGTTTCCAATCATCTTTTGTTATACCTTCTTTAAATCCATCATTACCATCTCTGATTATATAACAAGGATCGGTAATTAAGATGTCTCCTTTAAATTTCATATTAAACCTCAAATTTATTTATGTACATATAACATTTATGAGGTTTTCATGTTTTCTAAAACGCATTTTTTACGTTTGCCGGGAATTTCTTATATATGTATGTTAAATACAATAACTTTTTTAATAATTAAATTTAAAACAAAATGATTACTTACATTATTATTGGAGTAATTGCCTTGCTGCTTATTGTATTAGTATCGAGCAGCTATGTAAAGGCACCACCTTCTTATGCGTTTATCATCTCTGGTTTGAACAAAGAGCCGAGAGTACTCATAGGACGAGGTGGATTCAGAGTTCCCGGTCTTGAGCGTCTTGACAAAGTTTATCTTGGTCAGATTACTATTGACGTGAAGACAGAAGAAGACGTTCCTACACAAGACTTTATCAATGTCTCTGTAGATGGTTGCTGTAAAGTTAGAGTAACCCATACTACTGAGGGCATTCGTCTTGCTGCAAAGAACTTCTTGAATATGAACTCGCAAGAAATTGGTGCGCAATTAAAAGACACTCTTCAGTCTAACTGCCGTGAAATTGTTGGTACGATGGGACTGAAAGATCTTAACCAGGATCGTGATGGTTTTGGAAAGAAAGTCGGAGAGTCTGCATCCAAAGACATGGAAAAACTTGGTATCGAGATTCTTTCATTTAACATTCAAAGCATTACAGACCGAGAAGGTCTTATAAAGGATCTTGGTGCTGATAATACTGCACGAATCAAGAAAGATGCCGCTATTAACAAAGCAAAGGCAGAACGCGATGTAAAGATTGAAGTTGCTAATGCTGATCGAGAGGCAAACGATGCTCGTGTAGATGCTGATACTGCAATTGCCCAGAAGAAAAATGAACTGGCACTTAAGCAGGCAGCATTGAAAGAAGCTGAAGACACCGCAAAGGCTAAAGCTGATGCTGCTTATGAAATTCAGAAACAAGAGCAGCAGAAAACAATCAATACTAAGACGATTGAGGCTGAGATTGAAAAGACTAAGCAAGAACAGGTTCTATCTAAAGAAAAGGTTCAGATCAAAGAAAATGAGCTGGCCGCTACTATTCAGAAAACTGCTGAGGCCGATAAGTTTAAAACTGAGGTTAATGCAGCTGCAGAACTTGAGCAGAGAAAGCGTAAAGCCGAGGCTGAGCGTTATGAGAAAGAACAGAAAGCTCTTGCTCAAAATGCAGAGGCTGATGCTGTGAAATATGCTGCCCAACAGGAAGCTGAGGGTATCAAAATGAAAGGTGAAGCTGAAGCTGCTGCTATTGCTGCTAAGGGTAAGGCAGAAGCAGAGGCAATTAAGGCTAAGGCTCTTGCTGAGGCTGAAGGTATGGCTAAGAAAGCTGATGCCTACAAGCAGTATAACGAGGCTGCTGTCACTCAGATGCTTATCGAGAAACTTCCTGAGGTAACCAAGTCAATTGCCGAGTCAGTTGCTGGTATCAAGGGTATCAATATCTACAGCTCTGGAAACGGTGCTTCAGGTATTGAAACAGTAAGCGCTTCCGTGCCTGTTATGTTGAAGCAGGCACTTGATACAATCGGTTCTGCTACAGGAGTTGATATGTCTGGCCTTATTAGATCTCATTCAATTGAGGCAAAGACAGATCGCAATATCAACATTGGTGGCGATCCAGATATTGCAGAAGTTGCAGATGAACTTTTGCGCAGTAAAGAAGAGAAGGGGAAATAATCCCCTTCTTTTTTCTTTTATTTTTGCTTTTAAACTCCAGTGATATCTTTATATATGAACTGTATCATTCAATTATGGTACAGTTAACAATATAAAAGTAAGAATTATTTAAAATTATATAGTATAATGAATAATACAAGTTATTCTGATCAAAGTTATATTGATTTAGTTTTGAGCATGTTTAATCAATATTTGTTTCAAGATTGTAAATCTAATATAGACGACATTATCTATAGCTATCAAACAAATGCTGCTACAACAGGCAATCATTTAATAGAGATGTTATTAAAGTCTATAAAAGATTACAACTTGGATAGTATTGGCATGCCTCTATTTCAAAGTATTCTGAGCAGAAGTGGGAAAAATAGCTCAGAAGCTCAAGATATTCTTAACAAAATTATCGAATACAAAAAGTATACGAAAGAACAGATTGAGCCAATGAGAAAACTTGTTAAAGACCTAATAGCACATACATATATTGTAAGAGCTAATAACAAGTTTAGTGATTCGCCATCAGAATACTTAAATTACTTAAAGAACACAAGCTTTAAGAGTACAACAGAAGATTACTTAACAACTACTAGCTTTAATAAAATTGATATTAATTCGATTAAAGCTGACGAACTTGGTGCGGGTATACCTTCTGCTTTTGATTGGATAAATCAAACTTTTAGGCCCGAAATGACTTATCCAAAAATGGGACTATTCTGTGTGACGATGCCGCCAGGAACTGGTAAGACTCTTTTCTGTATGCAAGAGTGCTTAAATATGGTCTTAATGGGTAAAAAATGTCATTATCTCTGTATGGGTGATATGACAGAGTCAGACTTCATTATTCGTATGGCAGCTCAATATACAGGATATCCTTTTTATGAAGCCAAACGAAATATCGATAGGGCCTATAAAGAACTAGCGAAAGTTATTGGTGACCGTCTTGAGATTACCTGTATTCCTGCATCTACTATTACTGTCGATGAATATATTGACATGGTAAAAGACAAGGACTATGATGTATGTTTTTGCGATTATGATAGTCAGTTTAAATCCAATGTAGCAACAGAATCAATGTACCTTACGTACGGCGATATCTATGCAAAACTTAGCGAATTAACTGTACAATATCACAAGCTAGTGTTTATTCTAGCTCAACCAATGAAGGCAGCATGGGCATTACCTATTATTGAAATGGATCAAGTTGGTGAAAGTGCTAGAAAAATTCATGCCGTTGACTGGTGTATGACTAGGTCTAGAGAACCTGGGAACTTGAATGGACTTGGAATTAGTAAAATTGTTAAGTCTCGTAGAGGTGAGGAACAAGTTGTTGATTACAATATTAGATTGAATAATGGTCGATTTAAGAGTCTTCCTAAAGCTGTTTATCAAGATATAAAAGAGATTCAAGATAAAAGAGACTTTAGTGAAGCAGAAATTGATCAAATGATATCTAATTATATACAGGCTAGAAGTTCTGTTACTCAACAACTTAATCAGAAGATCCCAGGTACACAACGTGGTTCAAACAAAGGACCTTCTCCATTCTAAACTAACTAAATACTTGGGGAGACTTAATAAATCTCTCTAAGTATTAACTTTTAAAATTATGAAAAAGGAAATAAA
>ODAI012467630.1_pt1 | contig 64755 bp, 46 predicted proteins | sample 1539321 | NCBI WGS metagenome assembly ODAI01 (sample SAMN02144231, study PRJEB22623) | gut metagenome | biome: sheep rumen | host: Ovis aries | place: New Zealand
GACTTTAAATGAATGAAATGAAATATTAAGGAGTTAGATTCTGATAAAGGATTAGCTGTTGTACAAGTTGAAATGTTAGGAAGATTGACTCCTGTAGCTGTTGCTATTGATCAAATAGAACTAGCAAATTAATCTTTATATGAACCATTGCAAATGGAAAGAGAAAAAAGGCTGGTTACTTTATCAATGGTTGTGCTCTTCTTTAGCTTGATAGTGGTGTATTCTATGTTTTATCAAGTTAAGGGGGCGGCGGTTTTTGGAACTTTACGTTCTATCCCATCGTCTTCAAGTAGAACAACATTAGCAGAGAAACGCGCTCAGACAGAAAGTCAGAGTGTTGATACCTTTGCTGTTGAATCAACTTGAGCTTCAACGGTGTTGGATAATTGAAAGGTGCAGTTCCATGAAAATCGTTTTGTAGAAGAATGAGATTCTTTCTCAGATATCTCAGCTTGGAATGATGCAAGTCAAGCTGTAGTTAATAATTGAAGTTTCCAGAATGCTTCAGCTGGAACTACTTCAAATTTGGGTGGTAATGGTCCTACAATTCTATCTGGTACAGATTTATATTTCTGAGCCGTTGATAGTATTGAGCTTCTTGGACTTGAACCGGAGTATATTTTGAAGGATTACAAAGGCTTTTATTATTCAAAATTTGCTAAAGAACCATTTCTGAGAACTACTGTTCAAAAGTTATGAGGTAATATTTACGAAATAACTTCTGATGCGGAATTGGTTAAGAATGAGCTTTTTGGAGATAAGATTAGCTTTATTAATCTTCCAGATTACAAAAACAAATTGGTGATTATGTGATTAACTATTAATGGTCAATATTGGTTGATACAGATGGGTTATGATAAATATCACCATGCAAAAGAGTATTTAAAAAATTTATTTATTTAGGTTATTGTTAATATGGCAAAAGTACAAAAAATCTTGAATATTGAAGTGCCTGCTGGAAAAGCAACACCAACTCCACCTCTTGGACCTATGCTTTGAGCAAATGGAGTTAATATTGGACAATTTACAAAAGAGTTTAATGAAAAAACTGCTGATTTAATGAGACAATTCGGTGGAATTGAAGTAAAAATTAAGGTTAAGTTAACTGTTTATGTAGATAGAACTTTTTCTATGGAAATTGGTACACCTATTACTTCAGGTCTTATTAAATGGAGAATTAATCAAAATCTTTGATCAGGAGAACCTAATAAAAAGAAGGTTGGTAAATTAACTAGAGCTGATTTAGAAGCTATTTATGAGTTGAAGAAATCAGATCTTAATGCTAATTCTCCTGAAGAAGGATATAGAATTATTGCAGGTACTGCAAGAAATATGGGAGTTGATGTAGAATTATAATATCACTCGTGGGAGACTTATGTCGATAAAACCACTTTTATTCTTATTATTTGTATAACAATGAAACACGGAAAGAAGTATGAAGAAGCTAAAAAGCTTGTTGATAAATCAAAGGCTTATTCATTAGCTGAAGCTGTTGATCTATTAAAAAAGGTTAATTATGCTAAATTTGATGCAGGTATTGAAATTGCAATCAAAACTAACGCTAATCCAAAGTATAATGATCAAATGTTAAGAGCTACAACTATTCTTCCTCATGGAACTTGAAAAACTAAGAAAGTAGCTGTATTCACAACAGATGATAAAGTTGAAGAAGCTAAAAAGGCTGGTGCTGATGTTGCTGGTCACGATTCACTTCTTGCTAATATTAAAGAAGGTAAAATGGATTTTGATGTATTGATTACATCTCCAGATTTAATTAGAGAATTAGCTCCTGTTGCTAAACAACTTGGACCTAAAGGATTAATGCCTTCTCCAAAAGCTGGTACTGTTGCAGTAAATATTGCACAAGCAGTTGAAGAAACAAAGAAAGGTAAGATTGAGTTCAGACTTGATAAAACAGGTAATATTCATGCATTAGTTTGAAAATTATCTTTTGATAATGCAAAGTTAGTTGAAAATGTTCAAGCTTTATTAAAGGCTATTGAAGATAACAAGCCAACTGGAGTTAAAGGTAAATTAGTTAAGAAGGTTGTTATTGCTTCAACTATGTCTCCTGGAATTCAAATTGAATACTAGAATATTTGTTATCAAAATAAAGGAATGCCAAGATCTTGTTATCTTGGTTTTTCTTTTTGTCGAAATTTTTTGAAATTAAAGCCGATTTTTTGACATTTTTTGTTTTTTTTAGTATAATTTTAAAAAGGATTTTTATATTTTGTTTCTGTTAATATGTCTGGTACTTTAGATGAAGAAAATAGGAGTGTTGATACACATGAGTCTGTTGGAAATTGAGAACAAAATGATGTTTTGTCTGAATCAACAAAAGAACAGCAAGGTTTAGAAACTGCTATTTTTAGTGAAAGATATAAAACTGAGAGGGGTATGCTTAAAGTGGAAGTTTCTTTAGAGCCAATGGAATCTGAAAAGTCGTCAGAAGAAGCAAAGAAAGCAGAAGAAGCAAAGAAAGCAGAAGAAGCAAAGAAAGCAGAAGAAGTAAAGAAAGCAGAAGAAGCTAAGAAAGCTGAAGAAGCAAAAAAGGCTGAGGAAGCAAAGAAGGCTGAGGAAGCAAAGAAAGCTGAGGAAGCAAAGAAGGCTGAGGAAGCAAAGAAAGCTGAGGAAGCAAAGAAGGCAGAAGAAGCAAAGAAAGCTGAAGAAGCAAAAAAGGCTGAGGAAGCTAAGAAAGCAGCAGAGACTCAATCAACTGCAACACAAGCAGCAGAGACTCAATCAACTGCAACACAAGCAGCAGAGACTCAATCAACTGCAACACAAGCAACAGAGGCTCAATCAACTACAACACAAGTAGCAGAGACTCAATCAACTGCAACACAAGCAACAGAGGCTCAATCAACTACAACACAAGAAGCAGAATCTGAAGCTCCATTACCAGAATCAAATGAGTGAAAATATAATGAGATGCTTTCTCTTATGCAATGATTATCTGCAGAACTTCAATCTGTATGAACAGGTCCAGTTGCTTTGACATGAGAGCAGATGAAAAAATTAAATCGTATTACTTTGTTACGTGCTCCATTTTTTTGAGCTCCAATGTCAAATGATCAAGCAAGAGAGGCATGAAGGGAGGATATTCTTACTTGAGAAGATTTGAAGAATAAAAAAACTTTAAAAAAAGCGTGAAAAAGGTTTGATGATCTGGCGAAAGATGAGAAAAGCTATAGAAAACAATTAGATAAAACTATTGATAAGTATGCAAAGTATTTGAATGAAAAAAATGCAACTAATCGTAGTTTGCATATTGCGCAATGATTAACTGTTTTAAATGAAAGATTGGAGGCTTGAGAATATATTGATCATACATATGCTTTATTACCAAATGTTTCACCATTAGTTTTAAATCTTTGTAGTAAGAAAAATCAAAAAGCATTAGCTTGTTGAAATCGTATTCAAGTAATGCATAACTGAAGACAAATTGAAGTCTACCCTCAATCAATGGTTACTTCAGCTTGAAGAGCTTGAGAATATTTTGCGTCTTGTTGAACATGATATTCAAATATTTTTGAAAAATTCTTAGTTGAAAATACGAAAATGACTCAGTGACAAGCAAGTAGTATGATTAATATGTGACTTATTGCTTGAGCCCTCACTGCTTGATATTTCTTATTTACTAAAAAGGAATGATGAGAGAGAAAATTTGCTTTCCCTTCTTTATGAAAATTAGCTTGACTTATCTGAATTCCTATTCTTGCTAATTATGCATCTCAAATGACTACTTGAAATTCTTTATTAGATAATCTTAGTAGACTTTGGAGAACTTGAGAATTCCCTTGGAGTTCATCAGAGAGCTTACCTACTTCTGAACAGTTCGCTTCACAACAAGTGATGTGACAATTTGTTCTTTTGTGAGTGCCTAAAAAAGCAATAAAACAGTATTGAACATTTACGAACGGAAAATTAACGAAGCTTAATCTTTGAAATTATACAAATTATCTTTGATTATTAGAAAATGATCAGTCTATTTCTGCAGATCTTAGAACAAGATATTGAATGCAAAGACTTGCAGTTGAAAGAATTATGAAAGACAATTGAGCATCTATTGCATTAAATAATTATATTGCATCATTGTGAATTACAAAAAGTGAGTTAGAGGCTGATGGTGATGGTGTTTTGGATGATCGTTTATCAGAAACAAGAGCAAAATATCAAAAAATGCTAGATTATGTTTCTGCTAGATGACTTGAAATTGATGCTTCAAAGAAAGATAAAGTATTAGATGCATTAAAAGAAAAAGATGTTGATGATAAATTATTTGATAAATTGAAGGAAGAATGATGCTTTATCCCTAATCCTAATGATGAAAGGTATAAAGAAATCTCAAAGTTAAATATATCAAATGAGAAGAAAATAAAGATTTGTGAAGCTTTTAAGAAGTTAAGTGATGAATGAACAAAATTTGGTCAAATAAAATTAGAAGTAGTTAATAACCAAATTCAATTAACATCTTGAGCAGAAGAGCATAAAATTCTATTGAATACTGATAACACTATTGATAATCTTGTCAATGCGTGAGGTACTAAATTAGAATTTAAGTCTGAGGAGGAATTGTTGAGAATGTGATTATTTATCAATTATTTAAGATCAACATGGTGGAAAGAGACTCCTGATGCTCAACATAAAAAGAATCCTTTTGTTTTGAGTGGTGGTATTAAGTTTTGGGAAGATCTTCAATTTATGAAACCTTGAGAAAATAAAGATACAGTTCTTTCAAGTATGGTTCCTTTCTTTAGTGAAATGGCAAGTAAGTTCCCTACGATAGAAGAAAAGGCAAATAGAGAGTTCTTGAAAGATTATTTGAATAAACTTTGGGAAAATGAACATCCTTGAATTTAAGTAAAATTATTATTTTAATCTATAATATATTAAAGATGAGAAAATCAATTGATTACAAAGAGACTGGTAGAAAATTTAAAATCGCTCTTTGAGCTTCGGCTGCAGCATTGTTACTTACTTTAACAAGTTGTAAGAATGCACAAAAAGATTATGAAGAGTGAGTAACTAGTGAAAAATTAGCTAAAAATGATGCAAAAATTAAGAGTTTAAAAGATTCTTATGAATTTTATTATCAAGAAATCCAACGTCGTCAAAAGAATCTTTTGGCACTAGAAGCTGCTTGAGATATTGCATGAGCAAAAAAAGAAAGAGAAAGAATTAAGGAATTAATCGATGCTTTGAAAGATACAGAAGAAGCAATAGATGAAGCTTCTAATGATAAAGTAGATCTTGATAAATATAATCAAGAAGGTAAGGTCGCTTCTGAAACAGAGGCTGCAGGTTGAGTTTGAGGTGTTATTATCCCTCCTCATAGAACATTTGGTGAAACAAATTAGTTTTTCTTTCATCTAATTCGCATTCAGTCTCAGAAACTATAGAAGTGATATCAATTTTTGATTGCTTTTTCATATGCATTTAGAAGATTTTCTCTTCACATAAAAGCTGAAATAAGCATCATTAAAGATGTTTTAGGAAGATGAAAATTTGTTATTAACTCATCTACAAGATAGAAAGGAATTCATGGTCTAATAAATAGTCTTGTTTGGATGATAGATTCTCAGTTTCCGTTTTCTTGAATGGTTTGTTCTGGTACAAATTCATTAATCCTATTTTCATCGAGGTCCTTTGTAAGATTATCCCATCGATTTATTGTTTTTGAATCAATATCTTTAATATAATTAGTATTCCTCAAGTATTTTCGGATATATGGTAATGATTCTAAATATCTTATCATTGTTGTTCCGACAGGGAGGAATACTTTTTTTTCTTCTTTCTTTTCTTTTATAAATTTTCGTATCTCTTTAGAAATAATCATTGGTTCAAAGTGTAGTTTTTGGTTCTCTATATTCTCTTCATATACTGGTTTAAAAGTTCAGAGTCAAACGTGTAAACAAAGATATTTAAGCTCGACATCTTTTTCTTCAAGTTGTTTTATTAATTCAGGTGTAAAGTGGAGCGATGCTGTAGGAGCAGCGGCTGATCATATTTCTTCTGCAAAGAATGTTTGATATCGTTGTTCTTTTTCTTTTTCGTATTTTATGTATGGAGGTAGAGGCATTTCTCATATCTTTTCTAGAAAAGAAAATATTGTTTGATTTGTTATTTCAAAAAGTATTCAGTTTTCAGTGAATTCAATGCTTTCTAAAACAGTATTGTCTTTGAAGAAAATTTTACTTCATGGTTTGAAGTTCTTACTATCTGAAACTAAGCATTCAAATCTTTTTTCGGTAATAATACGATAAACAAATATTTCTCAATGATCTATGATAACTTCTTTTCAGCTTTTTCTTATAATTTTTTCTCCTTCAAGAGGAATCCTTGCTTTAAAAACCTTTGTTCTATTTAAAAATATGAGGTAGTTGTTATTTAAGTATGTAGGTAGTTGTATAAAACTTGAATCTTCTATTGTGTAATTTCATTCTTTTGGATTTAAAACCATCATTTTAGCGTTGTGTGCTGGAATTGATGGCTTTTGTGCTATAAGATTTTCTGGAAGTTCATAGTTATATGAAGAGAGGAGTGTATCTGTATTTATCATACTCGTTTTATGTTCTAAATTGTTGGGAAAATGATATGTTTTTCACTTTTAAAATCAATTATTGGCACAAAAAAAACTTGGTAATTATTTCCAAGTTCTGTGTTTATTTATGTTTTTGTTTAAGTTATTTTGTATTCTTTTTTTCTCTTTTCATAAGCATGTTATGAATATCCATTCTCGTTTTGCTTGCGTTACAGAATTCGTCTATGCTAAGAATAAGTACTCATTTTATTCATTGGATTAGTGTTAGTAGTTCATAACCATTTTCAGAAAGTTTTTTGTTATATAGTTTTTCTTTTTCTTTGCTGAGTTTCTTTTCTGGAGCAAAGAAATAGTTTAATTCTTTTGGAGAAGATTCTTTCTTATCTCATTTCCCTGTGCATAAGTTATCTATTTTTTCAGTATTTTGATTATTTAAAAATATTAAGTATTCACAAAAAGAATCCATATTTTTCTCAATATTTTTTAATTTATACCAATGAAGGTATCTTAAGGAAGCAATTACTTCTTCTTTAATATATCATGCAATATTTAAAGAATTAATTTGCTTACTTATTTTTTCTAAAAGTTCTTCAGTTTTCGTCATTAATCTTCTTCAAATTTATAAAGATTCATCTACTTTCCCAAAGTTATGGTTTTTATTTCTACATGTTGTTTTAGATAGCTTAGGAGCATTTCATCGTGAGTTACAAGAACGATTGTGTTCCCGATTTGGTTTGCTTTAATAAGAATATCAGCAATTTGAAGAGTGTTTTCATGATCAAGATTTCCTGTTGGTTCATCTGCAATAATGAAATCAGGAGCATGAATAAGAGCTCTAGCCATTGCTACTTTTTGTTTTTCTCAACCACTTAGTTTTTTGATTTCTGTTGTTTCAATACTTGAAATATCAAGAAGTTTATTTACGGCATCGTATTTTTTCTTGATAGTTGGAAGTGGTGTTGAATCTAAAACTAGTGGATATATAATGTTTTGTTTTGGTGTTAAACTATTAATTAATTGATAATCTTGAAAGATAATACCAATTTTTCTTCTATATCTTTGGATTTCATCATCTCAGAATTCTGACATATCTTCCATTTTGTAGTATAGAGTCTTTTTATATGGTTTGATTTGACCGATAAGAAATTTTACTAATGTTGATTTACCTGTTCATGATTTCCCTGTGATTACAGTAAAATCTCATTTCTTAAGGTTGAAATTGAATTTTTTAAATAGAATTTTTTTACTTTCATCGTATCCCCAAGTCATATCATGGATCCAAATTAGAGGAATGTTAGCAGCATCCTTAGGGTTATTAAATTTTACTTCTTCATTTTGTTTTTCATCAGTCATGATGTATGATATCATAAATTAAAAGTTTATATTTTTTACTTATTGTAAGTATATCCTTATAAAAACTAATTTTCAAAATATAATAAGAGTTTAAATGTTTTGAGCTTGACAAATTTTTTGAGTGTATATTGTCACATATTATATCAATTTTTTAAGTATTATTTATTTTTACTCAGTTCTCAGAATAATGATTCTCTGCTTTTTTCTTTTAATTCTTCTATCTGTTTTGTTTTATTTTTAAGGAACTTTTCTACATCTAATCCGAATTCATCTAATATTATTTTTGTATGATTTGCTCAGATATAATGTGGCATAATTACATAGTCCATTCCTTTTTCATATAGTGTTATTGCTTCATTTAATTGTGTAGCAACACATATAATAATTAGATTTGGATCTTTTTCTTTTAAGACTCAAATTAATGCTTGATTAACATCAATACTTGTGATGGTAGAGATAACCATTTTTGTTCAAGTTAGATTTATTTCTTGTAAGAATTCTAGATCTAAGGCATCTCAATATAAACAGTCTATTCCTTTTGTATTAAGTTGATTAATAACTCATGGATGTTCATCAATTACTAGGATATTATATTTCTTTGTTTGAAAATGTTTGTATAATTCTGATCAAAGTCTTCAGTATCAGAACATTATAATATCGTTTGGAGTACCTAGTTTTTCTTGGTTCTTTTTTATATTATTTCCTGGTATGTATTTTTGTAATTTTCATAGTTTTTTAAAGATGTTTAGGTTGTAGGTTGTTGTATATCAAGAGATTAAGATACTTATGATTCAGATTATTGTTATCATTGTTAGTAGATTCGGGTCTTTGATTATTCAATTTGTTATACCCATTGTTATAAGAATGAAAGAGAATTCACTCATTGGAATTTCTGCAATTCATGTAAGAAAGCTGTTCTTTTTTACATGTCATATTAGTTTTAATAGTCGCATTGTTATATATGGTTTTACAATTACAACTAAGAATAATCATGCAGCTATAAAGTATCGGTTAATATTTCAATTAAATGAAAGATTAGATCAAAGAAGTACAAAGTAGATTACTATGAAGAAATCTTTTAGTACTTTCATTTTACTTGTTATTTCAAATCTATATGGAGAAGAAGCTAATGTAATTCATGCAAATAAAGCTCCTATTTCCATTCAGAATCCAAGTAATTCAAAGCAGGTTGAAACTATGAAACATCGACCAATTGAAAATAATAGTAAAAATTCTTGTGATTCAGCTATTATTTTTGTTATAGGAGGTAGTAAATATTTAGTAGATATTACTATTCCCAATAGGATTCAAATAATTTTAATAAGTAGAATTCATGCTGTATGGATGATGCTTTCTCATCATAATGCTGAAAATGTTGCAACAATAGACATAAATAGCATTACAAAGATATCTTGAGAAACAGATATTCAAACCGATAATCTTCAATATGTTGAATCTAAGTCTTCTTTATCTCAGAGCAATTTTAGAATTACGATTGTTGAACTTAATGCTGTTGCTGTTCCAATATATAATGAGGTCATAAAATCAAATCAAAAGAGAAACCCAGTTATAAATCAAATACAACTACTTCCTATTACTTGAAGTATTCATACCATAACGGTTTTACTTCAGAGTCATTGGATTGTCGCTGGATTTAATTCGGTTCATATAATAAAGAGAAGGAATACAATTCATACTTGTGAAAAGTTATTTAAGAATTCATATTTATTAAAGAAATTCGGAAAAATAAAAGCAATGATTGTTCATGCTAAGATATAAGCAATAATCGTTGGCTGTTTCAATGCTTTCATAACTCATAGGGAAAGCAAAACAACTCATAAGATAACTGAGAATGATAAAAAGAATTGGTCCATTTATTTTTTTGTTATAAATAATTAATTAGAGTATAGTTAGAAAATGGCATTTTATCAAATTTTAACCTTATTATTTGATTTTATGGGTTGACTTTATCTTATATTTGTTTTTGATTTTTGTTTTAAATTTTATGGAAAATTGTCTCTATTTATATAGAGTAGATTTTGTTTATTTTAGTAGTTGTTGATGGAATTAGATAAAGCGAATTCTGTTGAGTATGAATTATATATTAAAGGTTTAAGTGAGGATGCTGTAAGAGCTATTTCTCGTGATTTGAATGAACCTGAATGGATGTTAGAAAAGAGGTTAGAATCTCTTAAGATTTTTTATTCTCTTGAAATGCCTCATTATTGACCTCATATCTCAGATTTAGATTTTGATAATATTGTTTATTATGCAAAGCCTAAGATTGGTTCTAAGACTTATGCAAATGATTGGAATGATGTCCCTGAAGAAATAAAATCAACATTTTTAAAATTATGAATTCCAGAATCTGAGGCAAAGTATTTGGCTTGAGCTTGATGACAATTTGATTCAACTGCAATTTATCATAAGATTAAAGAGGTTTGGAAAGAACAGTGAATTATATTTGAAGATTTATCTCATGCATTAAATGAGTATCCGGATTTAGTTAAAGAGCATTTTATGCATATCGTTCCTCCTACTGATCATAAGTTCGCAGCTCTTCATTGAGCGGTTTGGAGTTGATGAAGTTTTGTCTATATCCCTAAATGAGTGAAGTTAACTCAACCATTGCAGGCATATTTTCGTATGAATACTTTTTTAGGAGGGCAATTCGAGCATACTATTATTATTCTTGAAGATGAATCAGAGGCTCAATATATTGAAGGATGTTCTGCTCCAAAATATAATCAGTTGTCTCTTCATGCATGATGTGTTGAAATCTATGTTTGAAAAAATGCTAAGATGAGATATTCATCAGTTGAGAATCGGTCAACGAACACCTATAATTTGAATACTAAAAGGGCAGTTGTTGATGATAATTGAATAATGGAATGGGTTTGATGAAATCTTGGTTCTTGAGCTACTATGTTATATCCATGTTCTATATTAAAATGAGATTGATCTAAATCAGATAATCTTTCTGTCGTTATGGCTTCTACCTGACAAGATCAGGATGTTTGAGCTAAAGTTATTCATTTATGAAAGAATACTTCTTCTAATATTGTATCAAAATCAATTTCATTAAACTGAGGAATTAATACTTATAGATGAATTGTTAAGGTTTGAAAAAATGCTGAAAATGCTGTATGTGCAGTAAATTGTGATGCTTTGATATTGGATGAAAAATCTGTTAGTAAAACGATTCCATTAATAGATTGTGAGAATGCTTCTGCTTTAATATCTCATGAGGCTTCTGCTGGTAAAGTGGATGAAAATCAAGTTTTTTATCTAATGAGTAAAGGAATTCCTCGTGAGAAGGCAATGTCTTTGTTGGTTAATTGATTTGTTTCTTCTGTTATAAGACAGCTTCCGTTAGAATATGCTTGAGAATTAAATCGTTTAATAGAGTTAGAAATGGAGGGAAGTGTATGATAGATTTTTTTGAAAATTGCTTGCATTTATTGGCTTTTTATATAGCTTTTATTTGTTATTCTTATTTATATTTTTGATAGTTTGATGAAAGACTTACAAATGTATATCAATGGTGAGTTTTGTGAAAGCTCAAATTGAAAATGGATTGAAGTTCTTAATCCTTCAACAGAAGAGGTTATTTCTCGTCAACCTGAGTGAACAATTGAGGATGTTAATCGTGCGTTAGATGCTGCTCGTGCTGCTCAAAAACCTTGGGAGAGGATATCATCAATTGATCGTGCTTGATATTTATTAAAAATAGCTCAGTGAATTAAAAATCGTGAAAAAGATTTTGTTGAGATTCTTATGCGTGAACAATGAAAAAATCGTAAGTGGGCTGAAATTGAAGTAGGAGCTACAATTAGTTATTTTGAATATATGGCTTCTTTTGCTCGTCATATTGAGTGAGAAGTAATTCCCTCAGATCGTCCAAATGAAACAATTATTTTAAAGAGAAAAGCTATAGGAGTTGTAGCTTGAATTTTACCATGGAATTTCCCATTCTTTCTTATTGCTCGTAAGGCTTGAGCTGCGTTAATTGCTTGATGTACTATTGTTATAAAACCAAGTCAATTAACTCCAGAAAATTGTACTGAGTTTGCTAAGGTTATTCATGAAGCAGGACTTCCAAAGTGAGTTATTAATATTGTAACAGGTAAATGATCTGTTATTGGTAATGAGATGGCTTGAAGTCCAAAAATCGATATTGTTAGTGTTACTGGATCAGTTGAGGCAGGTGAGAGTATTATGGCTGCGGCTTCTAAAAATATTACTAAAGTATCATTGGAACTTTGAGGTAAAGCTCCTGCTATTGTATTAAAAGATGCAGATTTAGAGCGTACTGCTCAATGGATAGTTGATAGTCGTATTGGTAATAATGGACAAATTTGTAATAATGCAGAGCGTGTTTATGTTCAAAAGGAGATAAAAGAAGAATTTACAAAAATTCTTGTTGAAAAAATGTCTGCTGTTAAAGTATGAGATCCATGTAAAGATGATTCTGTTGATATGTGACCATTGGTTGAGAAACGTGCATTAGAAAGTGTTACTGAGAAGGTTGAACGTGCTATCAGTCAAGGTGCAAAACTTCTTTGTGGATGACATCGTGTGTGAGATAAATGATATTTCTATGCTGCAACAGTGTTAGATAATTGTACTCAAGATATGGATATTATTCATGAAGAGACTTTTGGTCCAATTATTCCATTAGTTGAATTTGATACTGTAGATCAAGCTATTGAATATGCTAATGATTGTGATTATGGTTTAGCTTCTTCTGTTTTTACTAAGGATTTGAATATGGCAACTAAAGTTTGTCGTGAATTAGAATTCTGAGAGACTTATATCAATCGTGAGCATTTTGAAGCTATTCAATGATTCCATGCTTGAGTTAAAAAATCTGGAATATGATGAGCTGATGGAAAACATGGAATAAGTGAATATCTTGTAACTCATGTAGTATATCTTGATACCTATGATGATATGTAGGATTTTAAATAGGTTTATATTGGTTAAAAAATATGCAAATAGAACAACAACCAGAACTTCGTGTGTTCTTGGCGGATATTGTAGATAAACAAACTCCAAGAGAAATTCTTGAAGATAGAATGAGAGAATTAGAAAATTTGGTGAATACCTATTGAGGTGTTGTTGTTCTCCAAAAATATCAAAAGAAGGATTTCCCTGATCATAACACTTATGTATGAAAAGGAAAATTGGATGAAATTGTTTCTGATATGCTTCGTTTAGGTGCTAATTTGTTGATTATAGGTAATGCTTTGAAACCATCACAAATTTATCAAATTAATGAGAAGTTACGTGAAGTAAGTGAAGAAAATAATTTGAAAGATAAGATGGAAGCATGGGATAGAATAGATTTGATACTTAAAATATTTGAAAAGCATGCTACTTGATGAGAAGCAAGATTACAGATAGAACTTGCTGCTATTAAACATATGTGACCAAGAATCTATTGAATGTGAATGGAACTTTCTAGGCAAGGATGAAGTTCTTGAAGTTCATGAGGAGCAACAAGAGGTATATGAGAAACAAATACTGAGAGGATGAAAAGACACTTGAAGGAAAAAGTTATGAAAATAGAAAAAAAGTTAGTTGAATATACTCAAATGAGAAAACTTCATCGTGATGCTAGGAAAAAGAAGGGGATGCCTACAGTGTGAATTGTTTGATATACTAATGCTTGAAAGTCTTCTTTGCTTAATGCAATGACTAAGAAATGAGTGTTGGCAGAAGATAAATTGTTTGCTACATTATGAACTAATGTTTGAAAGTGTTATCTTATAACAGATCCAACAACTTGATTGTGAAAAGAAATTTTGTTGAATGATACTATTTGATTTATAAGAGATTTGCCTCCAAAATTAATTAAATCGTTTTCATCAACACTGGAGGATAGTATTGAGTCTGATTTATTATTACATGTTATTGATTCGAGTGATTCGTTTGTTCAAGAAAGAATTGAAGTTGTTCATCAGGTCTTAGAAGATATTTGAGCTAATCAGGATAAAATACTTGTGTTTAATAAGATTGATTTAGTTGATGAGGAAAGGATACAATCATTAAAGCAGGAGTATAAAGATTATAATTGTGTGTTTGTTTCCGTTAAAAAGTGAATTTGATTTGATGATTTAAAAATGCAATTAGTCAATAAATTAAAGTAATTTCAATTTGATTTATTATTGCTTAATACTATAAGTTCTTTGAGTTTTATATAATATTCATTCTTACAATGGATGTACATAACTTAATCATTATTGGTTCTTGACCAGCTTGATATACTGCAGCTATTTATGCTACTAGAGCTTTGTTAAATCCTTTGTTATTTGAAGGGTACATGGCTTGATGAATTCCTGCAGGATGACAGTTAACAACAACTACAACTGTTTATAATTATCCTGGATTTCCAGATGGTATTGATGGTCCTGAATTGATGTTGAGAATTAAAAAACAATGTCAAAATCAGTGAGTAGAAATATTACCAAAAACAGTTGATCGTGTTGATTTTTCTGTTAAACCATTCAAGGTTTTCTCTTGAAATGAGGTTTATTATGCAAAGTCAGTTATCGTGGCAACTTGAGCAACTGCTTTAAGGTTAAGAATTCCAGGAGAAGATAAGTATTGGCAAAGAGGAATCTCAGCTTGTGCTATTTGTGATTGAGGGTTACCAATTTATAGAAATGGTAGATTAATTGTTGTTTGATGATGAGATTCTGCTATGGAAGAAGCTACTTATTTAACAAAATTTGCTAGTGAAGTATATATTCTTGTAAGAAAATGATTCTTTAGAGCATCTCCTTCAATGCAACAAAAGGTAGCATTAAATGATAAGATTAAAGTTTTGTGGAATACTGAAGTTCTTGAAGCTAATTGAGATGGACATCAATTAAGATCAGTAAAAGCATTTAATAATAAGACTAATGAAAAATTTGATATCGAATGTGCAGGTTTATTCTATGCTATTTGACATAAGCCTAATACTGATTTCTTGTGATGACAATTAGAATTAGATGAAGGTTGAAGTATAAAAACAGATATTTGATCAGCAATGACAAGTGTTAAATGAGTTTTTGCTGCATGAGATGTAAAGGATAAAAATACTCCTTTTAGACAAGCTGTTGTTGCTGCTTGATCTTGATGTAAGGCAGCTTTAGAGGCAGAACAATTTTTGAAGTCTTCTAATTAGTATAAAAAAATGAAAAAGCAAAATTATCTTGATTTTGTTCATGGCATTTTATCCTCTGAGGAGGATTTTTTGCTATTTAAAGAGTTTTATCAAAAGAGGCTTCCTAAAAGTATTAAGCTAATCCAATCAAGGATTTGTGGTAAGGAGATTGAGGCATTCTTAAAAGATAGATGATGGAAATTTTATTTGCCTGATTTTTTGGCTAGTTCTTGAAATTCTTTTGATGATGTTAAGTGTGTAGAAAATATTGATGTAAAGTCTTTATGAAGTCATAGTTTTCATAATGCTTGATTATTCTATATTCAAGAGATTTCTGCTGGATTATCTGCACAGGTGCTAGGTGTTGAGAAATGAGATGTTGTTTTAGATTTATGTGCAGCACCAGGATGAAAGACAGTACAACTAGCTGATAGGTTATTGAATTTATGAGGATGACATGTATTTGCTAATGAACTTTCATTTGCAAGGAGAAAAGCGTTGGTTTTTAATCTAAATCGTTGTTGATTATATAATACTTCTATTCTTTGATATGATTGAGTATCTGTTGGTGATTTAGCTCATGAAATGTTTGATAAGGTTCTTGTTGACGCTCCTTGTTCATGAGAGGGAATGCAGTATAAATATGATAAAAATGTTGTTTATTGGGATCAGGTTGGTGCAGAGAAGTTAGCAAAATTGCAGAAAGAATTATTATTATCCTGATTGAAAGCATTAAAAGTTTGAGGTGAATTAGTTTATTCAACCTGTACATTAAATCCTTATGAAAATGAGTGAGTTATTTCTTATGTTTTAGAACAGTTGTGAGATAGAGTAGAACTTATTAATGTTGATATTAAGTGAAAAAGTTTTTGATTGGAGAAATATTTAGATAAGTGAAAAGCTCAATTGGTAGCAAGATTTTGGCCTCATATTCAAAAAACTTGATGATTCTTTATTGCTAAATTTAGAAAGTTAAAATCACTTTCAAATACAGCTAAAGTTGATGAAAGATTTTTAAAAAAGTCTGAATATGATTATTCAGATTCATTGAGAAGTCGTGTGGTGGATTATCTAATGGAGGAGCGAGGAGTTATTTGTGATGAGAAATATCAGTTTTTTGCTTCAAAGGATTTTGTCTATGTGAAAGATAATACAGAGATAAATAATAAATGATTGTTTATTGAAAAGCAATGAATACCTATAATTAAGCTTTGATTTAGATGAGATTTTATTCCGCAGCAGTGAATTGTTACTGTATTTTGAAATGCTATGAGTAAAAATATCGTAGAACTAGATTATGAATCATTACAAAAAATATCAGATTGATCTGATATTCCTTGAAATTATTGATTAGAGGGGAAGTTTGTTTGTGTTAAGTGGAATTCTATTTGATTATTCCTTGCTAAACAAGTTAAGAATTTATTAAAAATGAAGCTCTAATTGTGTTTACAATGTCAGCAGCAATGGTCTCAATGACAATGATGATGTTCTTCTTCATCTTTTTCTGGTAATTCGATTGATTCAGTAATAGCTCTTATCATAAAGTCTAGTATTTCATCATCAGTGACTTGTTCTCATGAATTCTGTTCGATAAGTTTTTTCAGCATCATGAAATCATTATAGGTTTCATCTTTTATTTTCAATTCTTTCATTGTGATAATCTTATTTTTTAAAAATAGCGTGGATTATAACAAAGGGGAATGCTAATACTTTCCTTCGGTTTGGCTTTATTCGTAGAAATGCAGGATATTTTTTGAATACTACGTCTAAAAATATCGCAAATTTATTATTAGGGTCTTTGCTTTTGAAGGGGTAGAGGATAAAATCTATTATGAATTTTATCATGTAGTAGATCTCTATTAAAAAACCCTGGTTTTACAGGGTTGTTAATTATTTGTCTTCTTTTTTAGTTGCTTTTTTAGTTGGCTTTTTTGCAGCCTTTGTTTCTTTTTCAGGTAACGCCCCTACAAGTTTTCCGTAAATTTGTTTTTCAACAAATAATGGTTCTTGATTTTGATCGTTCCAGTTTATATTAAGTCAAAGTAGTTCAGTAATTTTGTTTAGAATAAAGAACTTTTCTAGACTTTCTGCAGCAGCAGATTGAACACCGTCAACAAATTCTTTAGATTTTTCTTCTCCTAATTGAGTGAAATATTCTTTAACTTTATCTTCACTTCCAAATCTGTGTTTTAAGTTATCCATTCTAACTTTGAATTCTTGATCAATCATTGTCTTAGGAATAACTACGTTAACTCCTGATTTTCTAACGTCATTAAGATAATTTTCTATAGTTTGAACAAGTTCGTTTTCTTCTTTTTGATTAACGATTTCTTTTTTGATATATGCTCTTAATTCAGCATTAGTTTTTACCTCAGCATCTTTTCCAAATAATTTTTCAATCATTTTATCATTTAGTTCAGGAAGAACTACTTCTTTTACATCTTGAATTGTAATCTTAACTTTTTTAGCTTCACCTTTTTTAGCATGAAGAACTTGTGGTAATTTCTTTTCATCGTATGCTAATTCTATTACTTCCTTCTTCTTTTTTCCGTTGAATGTTTTTGCCCAAAATTTATCTTCATTAAATTCTGTTTCTCAAAGGTATGTTGTTCATTTATCAACAGTTTCTCAGTTTTTATCAATAAATTCTAATCCTAATTTTGAGATAGTATTTTTATCTGAAATAGTTTCTGCATCTTTATAGTCTGCATAATTCTTTTGAATATTCAATAATGAATCTTCAACTTCTTTATCTGTTGCTTCAACTTTTATTTCTTTCATTTTAATACCTTCCCATTTTTTACCATCAACTTTTACTTCAGGGTAAACGTCTAAATGGAAAGTAACATTAGTTGTTCATTTGTCTTCTTTTGTTTCATATCCATAAGGTTCACCAATGAATTTAATGTCTTTATTTTCTTTTAATATTTCTTGAATTGCATCGTTAATAAGATGTTCAGTAATTGTCATATCGATATATACTGGTTCAATATTCTTTTCAACAATATGCATAGGTACTTTACCAGCTCTGAATCAAGGAATTTTCATATCTTTTGCAAAATGTTCTAACACGTGTCATCTTACTTTTGATTTATCTTCATCTCAAAAGCTAACAGTGATGATGTAATCACAATTCTTTCCTTCTGTTAATTTTTTATTCATATTTTTGAAGTAATAATAAAATTGTATTATTTAGAGTGTAGTTATTCTCTTATTCTTTTCAAGTTGATATTTAGAATAGAGGTGTGATAATATTTTTTTCGATATTAGTTGTGTCTGATTTGAATAATAGAGCAGGAATATAGTATCCATCTTTTTCAAGGTATATGTATTTTCACTTTATCATTGGTATTGATCATTCTTGTCCTTTTTTTGTTGTATCAATATTTCATTCATTTCATAGTGTTTCTAATATATCTTTTTTAGTTTTTTGTAGTTGGTATTCAGATAGTTGGTATGATTGAACATCATAGTTTAGAATATTTAATAATATTCATTGTTCTTTATCAAATGTTGCGCTGAATCATTCTTGTTTTTTATTTGAGTTCCAAAGCTCTTTATCATCAATAATTCTAGGGTAGAAAAATGTTATTTCTGATGATGATTCTTCAGTTATTGTTGGATCTCAATAGTATTTTAAGCTGAGTCCTAATTTTGATAATTCTGATTTTATTATTTTCTTTATTTCTTTTTCACTGAATTCTTCTTCTTGTTCGATATATTCTTCTATTGCATTGAAGATTTCAATCTTTTTATGGTTTAGGTCTATGCTAACATAGTATTTTTGGTCTGCGGTTTCAAATAAGATATTCTCAACTTTTCAGGCTTTAAATCATTTTGTTTTTGTATCTGGTAATCTTAAGTATTTTATAAGAGGATTAACTGAAACGTCTTTTGTTTCAAGATTTTTCATGATATAGAAACTCTTTTTTAGACTTGGAATTTGGTTCTCTCAAATATGGTAGAGTATTGGATATGCAGAAATAATTGTGCTCTTTATTTTGTTTCATTTTTTTTCATTTTCTCAGCTTCAGATTTCTCAGAATGCATTATCTTCAAGGTAATTCAATGTCTTAGGGTTACTTAGTAGTTGAGGAGTACTATTAAAACTAATTATTCACAGTACGAATAGAATTATGAATAATCCTATAGCAAAGCAGAATCCTACAAAATAAAATTTGAAATTTTTTTTATAGTATTGATAGTATTGTTTCATAGTTTCATTATTTGTTTTTACTTCTTTAGTCATTCGTTTATTTTTTAGTTAAAAACTATATAGAAACATAATGATGTTAATAGTTTTTTCAATTCAAACTACTTTGTTCAAATTAGTTCGTCATATGAATCTTGTCTTATTAATATGCTTGATTTCTTGAAGTGCTTTTTTAAATCCTTTTCTATTTCGTTACTTATTTCATTTGCTTCTTTTAGAGATATATTTTTGTTTTTAAATACGATATGAAAACTGATAAATACTTTACCTCATGATTTATGAGTCTTTAGTTTATGAAAACTTTCTATATTAGGATTCTTTAAGATTATTTTTCATATTACTTCATCTTTTTCTATACTTTTATCCATTAATACATCTATTCAATCTTTTATAATTCTTATACTTGGGAACATAATGTATATTGCAATTCCTATAGCTATTATTTGGTCTATGGATTGATATCATGTGTATTTTACTAATATCAGTGCAAGTATTATTCATGAGTTAGTTAGAAAATCCATAGTGTAGTGTATTAAGTCTGCTTTTATTATTAAGTTGTTTGTCTTTTCAGCTGTCTTTTTCATGAATAATACGATGATTCATGTTATTAGGATTGATATTATCATTACAATAATGCTTTCATTTATTCAGTCTATACTATCTCAACGAAGCAATTTTTGTATTGATGAAAATATTATTAGTAATCAAGATACGATAATAATAAATCATTCTATTACGGCAGCTAATCATTCTACTTTTCAATGTCAGTAATTATGTTCTTTATCTGCTGGTTTTGCTGATTCTTTTAATGCAAAAAGGTTTAATAGAGAAACCATAAAATCTAAAAGTGAATCTGCTGCTGAAGCTAATAATGTCATACTTCAGCTAATGATTCAGAATGTGAATTTTATTATTGCCAAAAGAAATGCTCAGATACTTGCTATTTTAACGGCTTTCTTTTCACTATGCATGTGTTGTTTTTATTTTTTTAAATTATTATAAGAACATTGCTTCAAGTCCTTTCCATATAGCGAATGAAAAAACTATAACGATAATTCATATGATTGCGTTTTTTATAGCAGTTTTTCAATTAGATACGTTTCATCAGAAGATTGAGGTTGCGAATTGATATCCAGCGTAAAGTATCATTATACTTCAAATTAGAATTCATAATTGATTAATAAATCTTATTACATATGCAACATAACTAAGTAATATATCCCAGTTCATTACACCTGTTTCAAAAGCAAGTCAGATATCTCAGTCATCTAGTATATCTTTTGCCTGTTCATTGTATCTATCATTTACTGATCTTCCATCGTCATCTCAAACTAATTTTACAATAGAAGCTGCTTTATCATCATAGTCGTTATCTGTTTCTGTTTCTGGAATAATATGCAAATAGTTTGATGTATGTTGTGTTGCGTTTGTTGTCAAACTTAGTGAAGATAGTGTAAATACAATTGCTAATAATAAAAATTTTTTCATTGTTGAGTATTAATAATTTAAATTAGTTACATTTTAATGTTATTTGTTGTATTAATCTTAGTACTCAGAATAAGTAGTTATTTGCTCTTACAGCTGTATTATCTACTGTTATACTTCTTGATGTAAGGTAGTTGTTGTAATTTCTTAAATTATTTCGCATAAGAAGATTTGTCTCTGTTGTTATGAATTTAGAATACAATTCTGCTTTATCTTGTAGAATTTTTTTTATTTTATTAAGACAGTTTTTTTGTATTGTAATTGTGTCTTGATCTGTATCATCAAATCTTCATTGTTTTATTGCTTGATATATTCATATCTGGCAAAGATTTTCATATTTTGTTGTTAAATCCCAATCGTTTATTTTTTTGAATTTTTCTACATCATTTATTGTTGTTCATCAATTTTCTGTTTTTTCAATTTTCCCTGCATATGTTCAAGGACTTGTTCAATCGTAATATGATATCAAATATTTAGGTACTTGTGTTTTTACTTTTCATCTAGTTGAAAATTCCCAGCATTTATCATTAAGCCAATATTCTTTATATTTACTCTCTAATTTTTGTGGTAAGGCTCAATTTGTATCAGTAGCAAATTCTTCTACTATTTTTTCCCATTCTGCAGCTTTTTCATCTAGTTCAAGGCCTTCATATGTTTTTGGTCAAAGTCTTCTTAGCATAATATTTATTATATGATCAAGAAAATATTGAGATTTTGGATAATCTTTTCAAATATCATCAAAGTCTGATTTTTTACATGTTTTATCATTTTTAAGCTCTTCTGTATCAAAACAACAGTATTTTTTTAGATTTCTATATGCTCTTACTAGTCCTTTTTCTGTTATTAGTTCATTTCAGTAACTTCATTTAAAGCTTAATTTCATACCTTCTGTAAGTCAATTTTTTAAGTCTACTCAAGAAACAGCTGCACAATCACTTTTGTATGCAAAACTTATGTTTCAAATGAATAAGAGACTAATGATACTAATTGCAAGGATACTTTTTTTCATCTTCTTAATACCGTTAAATGTTATAGAGTTTATATGATAAAACTTGTTTTATTCAAGAGGTTTTGCTTTGAAGGTGATACTTGCGATATCATCTCCAAAGGCTTCATATATTTTGTATGTTATGGTCTCATCAGCTTTATTAAATACGTAATCTCATTGGAGATTTTCTGTTGTATATAGAACTCATGTTGGACCAATATACAGTATAACTTTATCATTGTTAAGAATAGCGATACCTCATTCGAATGCTCAATAATTTCATCACTCAAGCTCTATGATCTTTCATTTATAAACTTCTGTTTTTATTAATTCTTCTGGCTCTATAATGATTTCAAATAGAGGAGTATCTCAATCCATTAGTTTAACAGTAGGATATCATTGTGATAAGTCTACACGAGGTTTTATGTTTTGAGCATATTCACCTTTTATTTCAATTTCACCGTTTTCTCAATTTACGTTTGCAAATTGTTTATTATCTTTAGTATATAATCAGATATTGTCTCAGTAATCATAATATTGACCTGTTACTCTAGTTTGATTTGTTGTTACAGGATATGTTTGATTTTCTGTTCATCATTCAGTAGCAGTTATTGGAGTTGTTTGATTGTTCCTAAATCTTTCAAAACTAACATCTCATTTATCTATATCTGTTTCTAGTTCAGATATTATTGATACTGGACCTTTAATTCATTCTTTATATCAATCATTACGAACAATATCTTCTATTGATATTCAAGGAATTTCGATATTTAAATTTATTGTTTCTTCGATGTCATTTCCTTGTGAATCTACAGCATTAATTTTATATATTTTAGTTTCTTTTTTCTTGAAGAACAAATCTGGTATAAGTATTATTCCTGTAAATGCATCGAAATCTCTTTCATTTAATACTTTACCTGTGTTGTTTTCAGAATCTCGTTCTATCAATTTTGTTTCACGTACTTTTGTTTCATCATATCGAGTTATTCTTAGGTTATAATATGTACCAACGTATCATTCTAAGTCAAATCAATTATCTATAACTTCATTTCCTTTCTTAACTCTTTCTAGTTCAACTGTTGCTTTAGGTGGTTCACCATCACCAACAGCTTGTCTTCATCAAACAAGTTGATTAGACCATGGTGCGTTTTGTTGATAGAATTTTCAGTTTAACTTAACGGTTGTTACTTGGATGTATTGCCATTTTCTTGGAACTTCTGGAAGACTGAATCTTAGTGTTTCATCTGAAGGATTGTAGTATCTTACTTCATAAATCTTGTCTCAGATTAGTTTCTTGATATATTGAGTTCTTCATTGTAATTCAATTCATAGGTTTTCAACTTCTTCTTCTGATCCTCTAGGTAAGAATAATATGTATTTAGTATCTTTTTCAGAATTTTTCTCTCGGAATCAGTCAACACGTTCTGTCATACGTAGTAAGTATCAACTTGTAGATGCATATTTATCATTATCAAATGATACACTTATTGCATCGTAGTTTTGTCAATGAAGTTCAAAATTCTTAATTTCTGCATTTTCGTCATATACTTTTATTTGATTAGAGAATAATCATCCTGCAGCAATATATTGTTTTTGAGAACCTTCTTTTAATGTTGGTTTAATAACAATTGCGCTTCTACCTTTTGTATTTCATTTCTCAAAGTATTTAACAAATACATTGTTATTATCCCACATTATTAGTTCATTCTTTCAATCTTTATCAAGGTCTTTCTCGTAGTATCAAATGAATTTATTGTAGTTGTATTCTGAATTAACAGCACTAATTGTCTTATCTCAATCTTTGATATATATTCATTTTACATATTGGCTGTAGTCATTTGTTGAAGCTTCATTCAATGATGGAGTAGTGTTTGTTGCAGCTAATAATGGTTTTTCTACTATTTCTCAATTATTGTCTTGGAGTATAGTAGTTCATTCGTATTGATTTTTCTTAATACTATATCGTTGGTTAATCTTATCTTTGATTGATGCCATGTATTTCATTGAGTTTTGATATGTCTCATCACTCATATTTAGCTCACTTGCTGTGTGATTTTTTAGTGCAGAGTAGTATCAATCAACTTTTTTATTTTCTGTTTCAATTAACATTTCTGTTGCGTTGAATTTTGAAATAGCATTTTCAGCATTTTCGTTTTTATTTAGTAGATTTGTTGATAATGTTAATTGATATGGTTCATCTGATTTCCTATCTTTTATAGAGTTAAGGAATCAATCATAATCATTCATTGCTAATTCAGCTAATTGATTTACACTATCTTTTTCTTGGCTTATTAGTTTATCAAGATCATTCTTTATTTTATTAATTCCTTTTTCATTTTTCTCTACTTTTGTATTTGTTGAAGCAAATGCTAGAACCTCATCAACTCTTTCTTTATCTTTTATATTTAGAAGAGAATCACGTAGTTCATAAAGCTGTTCTTTCATTTTTTCAGGTGAGTTTGCTTTTGTTATTTCGGCTTTTAATATAACACTTCTATTAGTTACATTATCAAGATCTTGGCTGAATTGTGATGTTTCACTATTAAGATAGTCAACTCAATTTTCAGCTTGTTTTAGAAGACTATAAGTTTTTTGATTGATTGGATCAACAATACTCTTTAATAGACTGTAGAAAGCATCAAAATTATATTGTAAGTTGACATAGCTGTCTACTTCTATGTCTATTCCTTGTAGAGGAGCTTGTTTGAAAAAGAAGGTTAGGTCTAGGTTATCTACCCGTGGTACTTCATATGATCTTTGAGTCATTTGTTCGATTCTTGCTTTTACAGCACTTTCTCAAACTAATCAAATTCATGATTTGATAATACAGAATATTTTTGATAGTGTTTTTGCTACACTAAGTAGTCAAGTAATTTGATTTGGTATTTCTGGAATTGTTGGAGCTGGTGGTAAAATAGGAAGTTCCATTTTTACTTGTGGTATGAATGATGGAAGTTCTGGAAGCTCAGGAGGTTGTGGTAGTTGTGGAATATCTGGAATATCAAAGTCTATATTAAAATCTATACCTAAATCAGGAGGTTGAGGTAGATTAGGTAATCTAGGAAGTTCTATTCATTCTGGTTTGAATGTAAAACGAGGTAATAGAATATCCATTTGTAAATTAAAGTTTGATAGGTCAATGTATAGACTCGGTATCTTTACACTTGGTATTGCAATTGTTGGTATTTCAAAAGCACTACAAAGGAAACTTAATTTACATGAGTATTGGTCATAAGTATCTTGTGTACATTTTCAGCATTTTGCTCACCAGTCAGCGAACAAATCAATCATTATTTGATATGTTTTTACAATGGTTACAATTGTTATAATTGCATCACAATATTGTGAAAATCTATTTGCATTAACTTCCATCCAGTAGTTTATATATCAGAAGAAGTTTCAAATTAATGCTGATATATCTCACAAATATTTATCTGTTACATGCAGCCATTCATATATTTGTAGTGGGAATCTTTTATATGCTTCAAGTGTTTGTACATTTTGGAATATTTGTGGTCATATCTTTTCAAATTTATTTGAAAGCCTTAGAAGTTTTGATTGAGCTGATTCAACTAGTTGACAATGCTTTGCTTTTTCTGGATTTGTTTTATCTGCTTTTTTACAGTTTGCTACTGCTGATTCAGCTGTTGCAATCCATCAATTTAGTGTTGTAGAGTTATCTTCATACCATGTTAATAGGTAATTTTTATATGCTTCAATATCTTCGCTATATATCCATGGAACTTTTATTTGAATCCTTTGTGTCCTAATATTTACAAGTTCTGTATTATTGAATAATTCTTGTAAATCTTTGAAAGGGTTTGCTCCTTCTGCAAGATTTAGTTGTTTTATTTGTTCTTTTGAAATGGTTAAGTCTTTTACAGTTTTCATTGTTTTTTCAATAATTTCTTGTGCCTGTTTATTTCATTTTGCTGCATTTTTTGCTTGTTCTATTTCTTCTTCGTTGTTTTTCTTACTTTCATTTGTTTGATTCTCTATATTTCTTCATCCTATTTTATTTATTTCTGTTGATATATATGAAAGATCAGGGAATGTAAACTCGATTTCAAATCTTAGTAAATTGTTTATTCGGTATTGTACTTGTCTATCTATCCAATCAACTAGCATTTTTTGAATTCACTGTTGGAGACCTCATAATAGTTTGTTTTTTATATCTTTTGCTCATTGTATTTTTACTCAATTGATTTCAATACCAGTATCACCATCACCAAAATTATCAGCATATGATGTTATAGGATCGTAGTTGATGTTAACTAGTCCTCATAAATATGGTCATTCTGCTGGGCTTGTAGGATAGCTATTTGAATTTAAGGTATTTGTTGCTACCATTTTAAATGGAGATTCTTTTTCTTGTGGAGTACAGAGATTTGTATCTCAATATTCTCATACCCAATCTTCATATGTTTCTCCGTTATCTCAATTTCAATCGTCATCATCTGATAATCCTCATCCTCAAGATGGACAAGGTAATCCAACAGCTGTAACTATACAGTTACCTCATATATCAGCTATTGGTGATGGTAGATTTAATCATGCTTGTTGTGGTCATACACATATTGCTATTCAAAGTTGTGCTGTAAGTGTTGGAGCTGCATATATTCTAATCATTGAAGGATATGTTCCTCATGGAGCCCGTAAAAAGTCGTCGGCTCCTGATTTCAATCACCATGGAATTGGTATTGGTCAGAATGGTGTTATCAATGTTCAAGGGAAATGGAACATTGGAAGTCATCTTCATATTGTACGAGTTAATGGTGGTAGAGGAATACATCACATTATGTGATAGTCTCATGGTGCTAGGAATGCTTGGTTAAATGGTACAGGTAATCATTCACAAGTTTGACTTCATCATTCTGTTCAGAATGTGAATCCATGACATAGACTATTTGCAAATTTTTGTAGATTTGTTTCAATTTTTTTTAAGTCTACTCACATGATATTTGTTATATCAACATCAATTGTTCATAGATTTATTCAGTTGTTGCTTAGTATTTTTCACCGAGCATCTTTTAATATGTCGTTTACAGTAAATTTTTCGTTTACGGATTTAAGGATAGTTGATCATTCAGTTCAATTTTTTTCAGCATTTGCTATATCATTATTTATATTATTATTTGCTTCATCATTTTTTGCTTGTGCTCATTGTGCGTATTTGTTTGCTAATTCTTGAAGATCTACTATTTTTGAATTATAAGCTCTGTTTTTATTAATCTTTGCATTTTCTAAGACTTCTTCTTTTTTAATACATCAATCAACTGGTTGTACAATAATACTTGGAAGATTATCTGTTGTTGGATTTCAGTTTAAGTCTTTGTATGTTAGATTGTATTTATATTCAAAAACATATTCATCACCTTCTTTTTTTGGTTCAATTTCTGTGATGTTAAAGTCATATCATTTAATTCAGCTTTTTAATTTTCAGCTTCATTTTGTAATACTAAAATTACTTGGAGTTCATGATTCACGCCATGGTCATTTAATATCTTCTAGAATAGCATTAAGATGTACATGACTTTTTGGTAGAGGAATTCTTACAGTAACTTCAACTGTATCTCAGTTATCAAGGCTTCATCAATTCAAATCTTTATAATTTTTCTCCATAGCGTATACTTCTTTTGAGCTTGTACGGTCTATATATTCTCAAATGTCATTTAAATTGATATATGCTTGTTCTGCATTATTTAATCAGTCATTTATTTTGAATCGTGTTCCGAATGGATTCTTAATTAAAATGTCTTTATTTTTTTCTTCGTATTTTAATCCATTCCAATTTATTATTGTTATATCTTCTTCTTCCGCATTTTTCACTGTTATAGCTGTTTGTGGTTTTTCTCTAACAATTTTTACTCTATAAACAGGATCTTCTAAACGGTATTTCAATGTGTATTTGAATTGTAATGCACCTCATCCTACTATTCAAGAACTTCATTTTCAATTAATAATTCCAAAATCATATCATGCTGTTCATTGTATGATTTCTCAAGTTCAAATTGTGAATTTTAAGTCTTTTGGTGCTCATGTTGCTGGATTACGATCTATTATCCATGGTCATGAGATTTTATCAAAATATTCTGATAGGTGTACTCAGTTCGTTGTTATTGTAACTGTTACTTCTACTTCATCTCAATCTTCAAGGTCTCATCAATTCTTGTCTCTGAATGTTTTTGATGGTTTATTGATCTTTTTTGTATTAGTTAATCCATTATATTTTTCAACATTGTAAGCACTTATAAATGCTATATTTTCATCATTAAGTTTATCAAGGTATTTTCATACAAAAGGATTTTTAACGTATACGCTTGCAGCTTCAGATGCTTTTTGTGCTTGTTCTGTTGTGTTGATCTCGCTTGAAAGTGCTATAATTTTTTCTATTTCACTTTTATCTATATTTCAACTTTTTAATTTTTCTAGGTATGCAGGATCAATATATATTCATTGTTTTTCAAGATCAGTTTGTTGTTTATTAGGGTCTAGTTTTCAATTAATTACTTCATTATTTAATTCATTGTTTCAAGGATAATTTAGTCAATCCCATCTTAGAATACTGTCGTCTGCTATTCATGCTGTATCAAGCTTTATTCAGAATTTTTTTACAATTTTAGTAGATCATTCTTGTCTTTGGTATCGATTTTTATCACAGTCGTAAACATCTTTACTTAGGTAGCTATGTGTTGACTTTGTTCCGTTTCAGTAAACTATTTTAAGATATCATTGTTTATCAAGAGTTATTAAGTCAGATCTTCAGTCATTATCCATGTCTTCAACAAAGAGTTGTATTACTCATGATAAGTCTTCTGGATTAGAACTAGTTTCTCATGATTTTGAATTTGTATTCAAACATACAATATTTCAGTCAACATCGAATACTCAATCTGAATTAGTATATGCTCTTATCTGATTCTTTCAGTTTTTTATAATTATGTCTTCAAAAGTATTTCAGTCTACATCTCAAACAAATATTTCATTGATTTGTTCTGCTGTTAGCATAAGTGTTCATAAGTCTTCGTATTTGCTGTTGTTGTATTGTTTTAGTAAATTTATACTTCAGTCTCTGTATACTACTAATAAGTCTCTTAGTCCGTCTCAATTGTAGTCAATATCAGTTACTTTAAATATTGATTTTGATGGTTCTGAGTATTTAACTTGTCATAATCATCTTTTTGATGCAACTTCATCTCTATTCTTTAATAATGGATCTCATATATTAATTAAGAATTCTGAACCAAATGGAATAGTTGATTCTCATACGCTTTCTCATTCAGCGAATAATGTGATATTTTTGAAGTCAGCTCTAAATCATATGTATTTGTTTAATTCATCACTGTTTTGAATTGAGTCATATCATTGATAACTGTTTTCTAGAGTGTTAATTGTTGATTGAAGAGCCTTAACTTTTGATGATGTTGTTCATCTATCAAAAATTTCTCATAGTTCATATCATATTCCTTCTATTTTTCAATTAATTTTAGAATAATCAATGTTAGCTATTATTGCGCTTGCTAGTATTTGTCATTTATAAGTTACATCCCAAATAGGATTTAATCATAATTTATATTTTGATAGTTCAAATGTTACTCAATTTCTTACATCAGCATATTTTTCTCATCATTCTGTTTTGAATATTCATCATTCGTATGTGTAAGAATCGTTTATATCAAAAAGATATATAACATTTGAAGTATCATTTTTAATTGAGTTTTCTAATCGCTCATTAGATACATCACTTTTTATAGCTGTAATTTTATTTATATTATCGGTTACTGTAAAATCTCAAACATCACCAACATTAATTTTTAGTTGACTATTTCATAGAGTTGCTGTTATGTTTAATCCTCATAAATTTTGTATATTTCATTTTTTTCCAAATATTATTGCTGATTCTCTTATTTTAGAAGGGGAGATTAATTGTGTTGTAACAGCAAGTGTTTTAGATGATTTTTGAATAATATTTTCTGCAAACTTTTTGTTATCGGAATAGTATCACCATTGATTTCATCGGTCATTTCAGAAAATGTTAAGATACATTATATTTAGTCATGATTCAATGGCTCAATTTAAGAAGAAGTTCTTTACTGTAAATCTTTTTGATCCAATGATTTTTCAATCACTTGAGCTGACTGTTATTTTATGAAGTCATGCATCTTCTTCTGTTGTTGGTATTGTGAATTTTCGACTTCCTTTACTTATTGTTGGGTTTTCTGATGGTTGAACTTTATTTTTTGTAGTGGTTTTAGCTATTACTGTTGCTGATTTTTCTACTTTATTTCACCATTCATCAGTTAATTCAACTTCTCATTTAATTGTGTCTTTAGGATATATTGTATCATTTTCAAGGTTGATACCAATCTTTTTCATTTCTCCTGGTTCTATTTTTAGTTTTACTTTTTTATCATCTAATCATGGTACTGTTACTGTAATCTCATCTTCTCAAGCTTTGTATCATGGAACAACATAAACTGTTTTTTCTCAGTTTTCAATCATTAGAGAATTGGTCTCTCTTAATTTTATCTTTTTATTGTTTTGTGCGTCTCTTGTTTCTTCGGCAACCATTATTTTTGCTAGTTTATTTTTTGATCCGAAAGAAGCGTTTGATGTGATTCTTACTATTTGTCATCAATATTTAAGAGATATCTTTAATGGAATAGCTTTTTTTGTGTTTATGCTTCAATCAGCATTGTAATATTTTTCGTTTGATATTTGGTATTTTATGTCTTCTTGATCTTTGTCGTTTAGTTTTATTTCTCAAGGGAAGATGTTAATAGTGTTTTTTCACATAACATTTCATTTTGAATCTTCAACAGTTATAGTTACGGTTCCTTTAGATCATTTTTCTGCTCTATATAACATTGTTAAATTTTGGAAATCATTTACTTCTTGTGTTGTATTTGATGTTCCATTTATATAGAGTGTTCATTTGTTAACTTTTACATAGTATTTTTCTAGAGTCCTTAATATTTCATTTTGTTTACTATCAAGTGCTTTTATTTTTAGTAGAGTATACGCTCAAGCGAGAACTTTATTTTCTGTAGCAGTTTCTATGTTAAATGATTTAACAGGTCAAGGCACTACTGATAAAGCCATATTCCTTACTCAACAGTTATCTGCTGTAGAACATAATGATATATTTGCCATTACATTTCATATTGTTGTTTTTCCAAGAGTATAGTTAACAGAGAATCATTTCTTGTAAGGATTATTGTTTATCACTGCTGGTCAAGAACATGTATTTGTTCAATTAATTATAAGACAGTTATCTCATGTTGATTGAATCTTTACGATAATGTTTCATAAATCTTCAAATGATAGAAAATTAAGACTTCAAGTCCTTCATGATACATTTACTTTTATATCATTCCAAGTAATTTGAGTGTTTGTTAAAATTGCTTGAGTTCTTTGGCTTAAGTTTTCACTGCTTTGTGGTGTGTCTTCAAATCATTCAATCGTTGTTGAAAAACTCTTTTTATAATCATCCCAACTTTGTTCAAGAGGTTCTGTTATACTTGAAATTGTTGGACTTGTTTGGAAATATACTTTTACAGTTACTGGTTTTTTTGCGACAGCTTTAAGCCAGCAGGCGAGTCATTGAAACCATGATCCATCGAATAGTGATAGTGATTCATTTGGGTCATATCAACAATCTTTTTTAATATCTTGAGATGCCTCATCGTCTGATGGGCTATCTTCATATCATATTTCTGATATATCTTCTGTTGCTGTGGCACTTCTTGTTGCAGCTATTCATCCTTTTAATACGGTGTCTATATCATCGTTTTCTGCTGATATATTATCTGCTCAATTTGAATTGATGTATCATACTTCATATCATCAAGTATTATATGAAGGAATAACTAATCAGGCAAAACTCTTTCTTTCTCATTTTATGTTCTTTCATTCTATCTTTTCTCATCTAAGTATTTTATCATTATCTTCTTTTAGATATTCGGTCATGATATATCCAATCTTTTTGTTGATGTCGAATGATTGTCTAGTTTCGTCTATATCTTTTCATATGTTATCGTGGTATTCTCTTGAGTTAATAGCAACACTTTGATAGTAGAGTATTTCTGCTATTGTATATAGCATTTCTTCTCATCATATTGCTTTAATAATTTCATCGTAAGTAAAGTATTTGTATGGACGAATATTTTTATCTGGTGTTGCTAATTTATCTACTCTTCGAATGTATTTGTAGTATTGGTTGTCCATTGATTTAGCACTATTGTATTCATTTCTTAATATCGTGTTGTATTCGTCAACTTTGCTCTCGAAATATTTTTGTAGGGCTTTGTAAATTTCATTTTTACTGTTTTCAGGATCTGTCTTTTTAAGTTTAATATTATTTCATTCTGATTTATAAACTTCTACTTTAAATATATCTGGGTAGATAAGTTTTATAGTATGTTCTCATATTCATTGGAAACTTATGTATCTTGGTGAGTCTATTGGTCTATCTTGTGTTAATAGATTCATTCATGGTTTCTTTTCTTTAGGATTGTTTGGATCTGCATTGAAATATTTTTGGAATACTGTTTTTGATGTTTGTAGTTCTTTAACTAAGTTAGTGATTACATCATCAGCAGATCATTCTCATCAGTTATTTCATTCATTTTCTTCGCAAGAATCTGTTTCTTCTCAGTAATGTATAGTATCATGATCTGCTTCTATGATGTTTCCAAGTACACTGTGATTTGCTGTACATTTTTCAATAATGTTTAATCAGTTTTCTACTCTTGATTCTATTTGTGGCAGTTGTGTTTTTAGTGATTCCCATGCTGATTTTGTAGCTTTTGCTTCTTGTATTATTTTCTTATTTTCATCAATTTTTTCATTGTTTTCTTTGATTTTTTCATCGTTTTCTTTGATTGTATCGTTATTTGCTCTGATTTGATCACTATCTTCTACAGGATCTAAACCTGCATTTTCTATTCTTAATGACATGTTCTCTGATCATAAGTTGCTATTTTCTGTTTCTAAATTTGTATTTTCATTGGTTTTGTCATCTATTATTTTTTGTACTTCATTAATTTTTTCTTCAATTTTATTTTTTACTCTTTCTATGGCACTGAAGATATTGTTATAGCTTTGGAATATCCCTTTTGCGACTGGTCTTTTATTTTCAAGGTCTCTAGCGACTGAATCTATTTTTGAAATTATTTCTATGTACCATTTGCTTCGTATATCTATTGGTTCATCAAGGTTAATTTGATGTTGATGGAATCCTTCAGCATAGTTTTCAACCATTGCTCCGTAATTATTTCAGAAAATTGCATTGAATTTGTTCCAATTATCTTTTTGTCAGTTGGTTTTTTCTGTTATTGTGTTTAATGCAGTTGATAATATTGTATCTAATCATTTTATTCAACTTAAAATTGTTCATATATTCGCTCATATTGAATAATTCGTCGTATTATTAACTTGTTGTCAGAAATTGTAAATTGTATTTTGAACTTCTATCATACTTGAATTTACTTTTTCTGAATATGAATCGTCTGTTGATGCATCAAGTGCTTTCATAATACTTTTATAGTAGCTGTATGTCTCTGATGTCTCGTCATATCTATATCAAGAATGCCCATTTATTTGAAGCTCTGTTGTTGCATCATGTTTTATGATAGATGGTATTATTCTATAGATGTATGTTAATTCTTCATCTGTACTACTTCTTTTTTCTTTTTTAATTGTGAATTGTGAATCACTATTTTTTTTGAAATTTTGATCGTTTATTAATGATGTTGGAAGTCTAAAATATCGGGCGTTAGTATATGCTGTATGATAATCAGTTCTTATTAAATTACCTCATTTATCTGCCATGAGAATTGGTGATATGTATTCTGTTTGTGCTTCGTAACTTGTTGCTTTTGGCTGTGCACTTTTTAGCTTTACAGATCATGCTATATCGAAAATTGGTTTTATTGCATTTTTGTAATTGTATTCTCATGCAAATTGATAAATTTGGTCTTGGTATTTTTTCATGTCTAAGTTTAGAGGAGTACCTCCTCCCCAAACTCTGTTTCCAAAGTCTATAAATGTTTCACAATCTGCTATTTGGCTTGGTTCTTCTGATCATGTTATACATGTTCAGTCTGGTTCCCATACTCTTTCCCTACATCAAAATATTGATATTCAGAACCAATATCTTCAACATTCTTCATTAAGTCTTGCATGTCTTTTTTCATTATTATATGTTTGATATTCAGTTTCCATGTTAAGAATATTGAATCATCTGTTTGCTTCTACTTGTGTTGAAAATAAATCATATGATGATCATATTCATTTTTTAGTAAGGTCAGTACTTTCATATTTTGTTTTTGCTGGGTTTATACTATCATTTATAATTGTTGAATAATTTACAAAATTATTAAGGTTTCTGTATGTTCCTCTATAAATACTGAAATCTTGAGGATCTGATATCGTGCTCGCATTTTTTCAGAAATAATAGAATTCATATGTGTCTTTGTATTCTGGAACATAACGTTTTATAAAAAAGAACCTTTTTCTTTTATCTCTCCATCTTTGATAGTAGATAGGGATAGTTAGCTTCATATCATATTTTTCAGTATATACTTTATTGTCGACATATTGTTCTAATTTATCATTTATACTTTTGAAAATTCAGTTTGCATCTTCATTTCATAGCAATAATTGATCTTTTAGTTGTATTTTTTGATAATGACTGTCGTTTACTGTCCACCTGTCTGAAGCTTTTATGTTATCATCAACTGTTTTGAGAAGCGTTGTACTTATTGCTTCATGATAGTCTTTTAGGAATGATGATAATTTATTCTCAAGTAAAAGGGTAGGAGTAAATTCTGTTTTATTTTTTAATAGATTTTCTTTTGCCGTTTCAACAACGGGAATATGAACATTAACTGCTGCTAGTGTATCTTGTAATTCTCATAGTAAGTCAGCGTTTTCATCTTGTTGATTTAATTGAAGCATGTCGACAAGAAAATTTGTGTAGCGATGATATATTAGGTCTTCTGCAAATATCATCTTGTTCTTGTATAGTTGGTATGTCTCTCATAGAAAATTCTTTCCTAGTGCAATAAAGTCATCATACCATATTTTTTTCTCAACAAATTTTTTAGGATTATTATTGTATTTTTTTAATTTTTCGAAAAAATCATTATATTTTCCTGCATCATCAAGACTTATTATTCAGTGCCAAATTTCTGATTCTCCATTTGATTTGTTTTGAATGAAATATCATTCTGATTCATTCCATATATATTTTTGATCAATGAAGTCTGTATAAGGATAAATTGATGGAAAAATATAGTTTTTGTATTTTACTACTGGAAGTGGTATATCTCACATTACTATTGTTCATATTAGGCGAGATGCACTTCATTTAAGTCAATCAAAGTATACGTTTTCAAGTAATTTTACTATTTCTGGTGCGTTGTATTCATTTGTGTTTAATGAAAATATAACTGCATTACTTCCTGGATATTTTTCTGGAATGTATTCGTCTGTGTATCGTTTGAAATTAGAATTTCAGCTTATTGAGTTATAGGTATTATTATCTATTAGTATTGCTACTAATGGATTTGTTGAATTTCATGATGTGGCTGCTTCAGCAACATTCCGGTTAACATATCCTAGGTGTGATAATATATCCGCTCCAAGATACACTCCGAGAATTATCGATCATAAAATTTTTTTTATTTTCATTTATTTTAGAAATAGTAAAAAATTATGCCTTTGCAATTTCTTGGGTTTATGTTATGTTATTTGTTCTAAAAATAAAGAAAAACTTTGCATATTTATGCTGTTTAATCTGTATTTTTATTAATATTTTATAATGTTGTTGACATTGTTTTATTAACTTATATTTTTTCGCTTTTATAGTACTTTTTTTATAAATCTTCTGAGTTGATTATGTTAATTTTTGCGGAATAGTTTTCAGCTATTTTTTCTAACACATTTCATACTTTATATCTTGGATCTTGTTGTGAGGCGTAGTATCGTTTTTGAGGTTCTATAAGATATATTTCTTTTAAGTTGTTAAAGTCTTGGAAAATTTCTGAGCTTGTTGCATATATTAATGATTCATTTCATGTCTTTATTTTTCGTCGATTTGTGTTTTTAATATTTTGTGTGTCTAGTGAGTAGAGGAATATTCACTGTTTTTTTTCTTCTCAGACAATATTATTATAGCTTCGTATATCTGGAAATACAATTAATGTTTGGCTTTTTCAATCTCATTTTATTTGTATTTTACCTATTTTTATATCAAAACTTTTAGCTTTTTTATTTTGTTTTATTTCTTTTGTAAGAAGTTTTTCTATTTCTGAATCGATAAAAAATTTCATAACATTTTTGTAGCTTGAATATCGTTCATAAACCATTCGATGTATTAGGTTCATTGTTCCTTTTGATATGAGTGCTTTTTTGATTATTGTAAAGTCTTTATCAGAAGAGTAGAGTGTGTTATAAACTTCAGGAAAACTAATATTTTCTCAAAGTACTAAGAAAAAGAATCATTCTTTATTTTGAATGATGTCTCCTTCGGTGAACTTTGAATTCTTTTCATTCAATATGAATACTTTGTCGAATCCTGCATACATATTAAATGCATAAAGATACATTGTTATATATTTTTCTTATAAATTATTTAAGTAGTGAATTGATGATTTTTGGTTCAACTTCATCGTTGATATATCTTTCTATTGGTCTTGCTCCGAATGCAGGATCATAGATTTTATCTATAATTTTTGTTACTTCAGCTTTAGTAAATTTAGGCAATTGTACTTGATTGTTTTCTTTTCGGGCTTCTAAGAATTTCTTAATTTGGTTGTTAAATATTTCTGTTAAGTTTTCTTTGCTTAATGGTCTGAATACAATTTTGTGATCAATTCTGTTTGATAATTCTGGTGTTATGTGGTTTTTTAATTCTTCAAGAACTCTTGTTTTGATGTCGTTAAATTGTTTTGAATCAACATCTTCTTTTGTTCATGTATCAAATCAAATTGTTGTTTTCTTTTTACTAAATTCTTCTGTTCAGATGTTTGATGTCATAACAATTATTGTATTTTTGAAGTCGATTCGTCTTCATTTAGAATCCTTTAATTGTCCTTCATCTAGAATTTGAAGAAGAATATTTAATACATCTGGAGCAGCTTTTTCTATTTCATCTAAAAGAATAACAGAGTATGGTTTTCTTTTTACAGCTTCTGTTAATCATCCTCATTCATCATATCCAACATATCCTGCAGGAGATCAAATTAGTTTTGAAACAGAGAATTTTTCCATGTATTCAGACATGTCAAATCTTATCATTGCTGTTTCATCTCAGAAATAGTTTTTAGCAATTAGTTTTGCTAAATAAGTTTTTCAAACTCATGATGGTCCTAAGAATAGGAATGATCATATTGGTTTGTCTTTTTTTATTACTGATAATCTGCTTCTGATAAGTGTTTTCACTATTGTGTCTACAGCATCGTTTTGTCAGATGATTTCTTTTTTTAATTCGCTATCTAATCTTTTTAGTTTTGTTATTTCATCTTCATTAACTATATTTGTTGGAATTCATGTTTTATCTGCTAGTACGTTTCCAATATCTTCTGGTTCGATAACACTTCTAAGGTGTTGTGGAATATTCTTATTTGATCTAATTTTTTGTAGTTCTTTTTTTAATGCTTGTTCTTCTTCTTTTAGTTCAGCAGCTGAGAAATAATCTTGATTTTCAATAGCTTTTTCTATCTCTTTATTAATTTCTTCAATTCTTGCCTCTTGTTTTTTATATGTGTCATCATTGTCTAGTTTGTGTTGAACAGTTGATTTTCTTGCGCTTGCTTCATCAAGAATATCTAGAGCTTTATCAGGTAGTTGTTTGTTAAGAATATATCTTTTTGATAGGGTAATAGCTTTATCTATAGCTTCATCAGAAATAACAACTCAGTGATAATCTTCGTAAGTTGCTTTTAATCACATAATAATTTTTTTTGTCATTTCTACTGTTGGTTCGTTTACAACAACTTCTTGAAATCTTCTTTTTAGGGCTGCATCCTTTTCGATGTATTTTTGATATTCATCAAAAGTTGTAGCTCATATTAATTTAATCTTTCATCTTGAAAGCAGTGGTTTTAGCATTTGAGCTGCATCGTTTTGGTCTTGTCATCAAGCTCATATTATTGTATGTAGCTCGTCGATAAAGAGGATAATGTTATTTGTTGGGTCCATTGCTTCTTCAAGAATTGATTTCATTCTTGATTCAAATTCACCTCTATATTTAGTTCAAGCTACTAGTGTTCCCATATCTAGTAAAAATACTTTTTTGTTTTGTAGTTTTTCTGGTACTTCTTTTGCATTAATTCTTTGTACTAATCATTCTACTATTGCAGTTTTTCAAACTCAAGCTTCTCATATGAGTAGAGGATTGTTTTTTGTTTTTCTGAGTAATGTATATATCACTTGGTCGATTTCTTTTTCTCTTCAAATAACTGGATCAAGGTATCCATCACGTGCTTCTTTTGTTAAATCTGTTCAGAAGTATTCTATTGTTAGTTTCTTTTCGTCTTTTTTCTTTGGTTTACTAGAATCTGTTTCTAAAGAAATATTATCGTTATCTTCTTTTTCAACGATTTCGCTTTCTAAGTTATCAAGTAAGTTGTTTATTGATCAATTTTTGTTTGTAATGTGCATCTTTTTTATATCTCTATAATCTAAATTGAGTTCGTTGATAAGAGTATCTATAATTTCTAAAAATGCAAGGAAACCAACCTCTTTAAGCATTGGTGAATTTGACAATTCGTGAATTGAGTCTCTGACTGATTTACAATTTATATTATCGAGTTTAAATAGTTGTTTTAATTCTTTTGACATATCACTGAATCATGCTTCTAGAATTTTAATAATATCTCGTTTTTCTCCTTTTTTAATGTCGTATTTATTTAGTACTTTTTCAAATTTTTCGTCGAACTGTATTTTTCATTTTCAGATTCCTAGTTGGTCATAATCTATTTCTATGACTTGTTGATTGATATAATTAATGTAGCTAGATATTTTGCTTCTATTGTTGATTCATAATACTGCAAAAAAGGCATCTGAATGCTCAAAGCTTTCAGCATTATAGAATGTTGCTAGGATAATATCATCTCATTTTACTCCATTTAAATCTTCAAGTACTGAGTATTTCTCAGCATCTCTTAGGATTTTTTGGACGTCTGTTGTACAATTTTTTATCTGTGGTTTCATCTAATCTGTCTGCTTTTATTCTTTAAATTCTAATTTGTTGCTGTTTTTCAAAATATGATTTTTATCTCTTATTTCAAGTTAATATTTAACTCTCATGACTTCATATTTTACTGGGTAGTGCTGAAGGTAGTCTTTAATCATCATTTCATTTCTGTTTAGAATTGATCATCAACTTTTTACTTCTAAGAATATAATTTCTTTTAGTTTTCATTTTGATAATCAATTGAATACTACATAGTCTACACCTTTTCATAAAAATACGAGGTCTTTAGTTTGGTATGGAAAATCTGGAAGTAATGGAAGTACTTTTTCGCTTACCTCTCAGAGTATCGTGTTACGTGATTGATTTACTGATTTCTTTTTTTCGTTTGAAAGTTTATTATTAAAGTGGAGTAGGAGTAGAAGATATGATAATATGCATCAAATGATGAATCATATACCTAATTGAATGTATTGTGCTTCCATGTTTTGTGTTTATTAAATGAATTGTAATTTATGGTATTTTTTGCTTTTAAAAAATCAATATTTTGTCTTTGGGTGACATTTTTTCTAAATAAAATGTTTTACGTATTATTATTGATATTTTATTTGCTTGTCTATTAGTTCTTTGATAAAACTGTCGTAGAAAGCTACATTTACTGCTATTGTTTGTTGTATGTTTGTATCATAATTTTCAGAATTTATTTTGGTTGAATATTTTGAATACAGATATTGTACTGTTGAAACATCGTCATAGTTATAGTTAAGACTTATTTCTTTTGTTATTTCATTTTGTATGAGTGGCGCTTTTTCTAAGGCTTGTTTTATGCTTTCCGTATATGCCTGTATTAATCATCATACTCATAATAATGTTCATCAAAAATATCTTGTGACAACTGCTAATACGTTAAAAATAGGTTTTCAAGTTAGGACAGTTAGTATTGGTTTTCATGCTGTGTTACTAGGTTCTCAATCATCATTTGCTCTGTCTTGATGTGATGTTATATTCCAATTCATAAAAAGATCTTGATTAGCATCAACTCATAATCTTCGGGCATAACAGTTGTGTGTAGCGTCAAAATATTTTTTCTTTATTTTGGTTAATTCTTCATCTATTTCTTCTTTGGAGTTAACAGGAATTAATGTTGCAATAAATCTTGATCCTTTAATTTTAGGAATTTCATATTGGAAACTGTTTGAAAGGGTAGTGTATGTTAATTTTTCCATTGTGTTTGTTTAGTATTAATTACCATCTTTTTCGTGATGGACATGCTTGTTGGATATTTATATGAGAAAATCATTGATGTTGAAGTGCATCTTTTATCGTATCTTTCATTAATTTAAGGTCATTTCATTGAACTGATTTTACAAATGAGCATCATGCAGTTTCAACTAGATTGATTGGATGTAGTGGTGGTAGTGAATTTCATTCTGGTGTTGATTTTGTTTTTACTCCCAGTGGTGTAGTTGCTGATGCTTGTCATGTAGTTAGAGCATAGTTTTCATTATCACACGTTATGTGTAGTATTTGGATATTTCTTCTGGCTGCATGTATGAGGTGTCCTATTCAGATTCAATAGGTGTCTCAGTCTCATGAAAGAGATATAACTGTTAATTTTGGATTTGCTAGTTTAACTCAAATTGCAAATGGAATTCCTCTTCAATGAAGTGTTTCTGCTCAATATCATTCAAGATATTGGCTCATTTTACTATTACATCAAATTCCAGTTACAATAACAGTGTCTTTTAGTGGTATTTCTAGTTCAGTTAGTGCTTGTTTGATTGCTATGTGTACTAAGTAGTTTCAACATCAAGGACATCGTTGAATTTTATTGGTATTATGTCTCATTGGCTTTTTTTAGAACTAAATTATATCTTCATCAAAGATTGGATAGAGGTTGTATTTCCTTTGATGGTTTATTTTAGTATTCCAGTCGTTATATAATTCACATTCTTTTCTTACTAGATCTTCTAATATTCAGCTTTGATTCATTTCTACAAATATTAGTTTTTCTATATTTTCATTGTTGTTATTTAGGAAATCTTTTAGTCTTTTATCAAATGGATAGAAACATTTTATTATGATAAGTCATAGTTCTTTTTTGTCCCTTATGAAATTTTCTATTGGATAACGGTTGATTCCCATTGTGATGTAAAATGTTTTTGCACTTGGATTTATTATTTCGTATCAGTAGAAATTGTCATTGAATTCTTTTCCTATGAATGTGTTTATTTTCCTTAATCTTTTGTCCATCATCTCTTTTTTCGTATTTGGTTCTTCGTTTGTGAATCAGTATTCATCATGTTCGTATGAAGTTGTGATGAATGATGTGTTTTCTGTTCAAGGTATGCTATATGGAGAAATTCAGTTTTCAGTTATTTGATATCTTTTAAAGGTATCTTCTTTTTGATTATTAATGAGGTCTCATCTTTTTATTTCTTCTGATTTAAGTGTTTTTTGATTAATTGATAAATAGCTTTCAGAAAGTTGTTTATCAACTAGCATTATTACAGGATGCTGATATTGATCAGATCGGTTGAGTGCAAGTCCTGTGAAGTTATATGCTTCTTCAAATGTTGATGGGGCAAATACGATTGGTTTTGTATCTCAAAAACTTGCATTTAATGCATAGTTTAGATCTCATTGAGCTGTAAATGTTGGTGTCCCTGTACTTGGTCAATCTCTTTGTGAGAGGATGTATACTCCTCATATTTCTGCTTGATTAGAAAATCAAATTGATTCTGTCATAAGAGCAAATCATCATCAACTTGTTCAACACATAGCTCTTTTTCAAGCAAATTTTGCTCATAGCATTGCCATACTGACTGCTATTTCATCTTCTCATTGATAAAAAGTTACTTTGTCTTCTTTTATTACTTCGTCTATTATTGATGATGCTGGAGTCATTGGATATGCAGCATAGAAATCTAGTCATGCTGCAATTCATCATTTTGCAATGAGTTCATTACCGAACATGAAATGTCTTTTTTCTCAGATGGTTTTGTTGAAATGTATAATCTTACAAGCTTCTCATCAACATTGCATAATATAATCGTATCAATTTTCGAGGTCAGTAAAATTGATATCCATTTTTTCTTTAGTTAGATTTTTCTTTTTGAATTGTTCTTCTAGTACTTGTTTTCATTCCTCTAGTGATATTCAAAAAACTCTTATTGCAGCTCAGAATGCAAAAGTATTTTTGTATGTGCATTTTTCATTTTTAAACATGAATGAGTTTTCTATATCATAGATTTTTTGATTTTTTTCTATTGCGTATTCATCATAAGCAAGGAAGTAATCTATTTTTTTACTAATGAAAATCTCATCTTTATCTGATATATATAGAAAAAAACAGTTATTCTCTCATTTAATTACAGATGCGTATTCTTTGTCCCCGTAAACAGTATATCATTTGTTAGCTAAGACTTCTGCTAGTAAAAGTCATGATGTATTTACTCATGATCATGCTGGTCCTGAAAATCAAATACTTACTTGCATTTTTTAAGTTATGATAAAATATTGTTTAAAGTATAGTAAAATGTTTTTTAAAAAAAAGAGAAAGGCTAGAGAAATTCTCATAGCCTTATTTTCTCATTTATTAATGAGATATTTTTCCAAAATACTTGTGGTATCGGTATCAAGCGGTTTTACCCAGCACTTGTCAAGTGTATCGTAGAGATAGTGATATCCGAGACCGACCCTAATGATGATTTTCCCATAGTTCTTAGGATCTTCGGCAATGGCTTTAGGGATGTGATTTTGTCTTTGTTGCGGCTTCCAGTTGCCTTTTGTGCTAACATTGTTGATGATGATAATGTTGATGTCTTTTTCTTCTGTGTCCAAACTCATTGCTTCTTTTAGTGAATCAACTTCTACAATGTTCTCGTCATAAATTCTTTTTTCTTGCATAGTATTTTGTTTTTTGTTTCGGTATTAGCTACCGTAGCTATCATTATGTTGTATGAATGACATCTATCTTATATTCAAACTTATTCTTAAATTCAAGTTAAGGTTTTGTAATTTTTAAAAAAGCTGAGATTGGAAATCCTATCTCAGCTTGATCTGGGGTATTACTTGAAAGCTTCTTTCAGAAGTTCATTAATGCTCCTTTTCTTCCTTGGAATGTCCAATTTTATGGCCTTACCATTTTTTTGTACCTTGATGGTCAGCCAGGTCGGAGTTGTTTCGAGAAGGATGACATCTTGAGTCCCTTCTGGTTGGCAGACTTTCCATTGGATTGAGTCTGTTCTTTCACGGGTCGCCGGAACTGGAGCAGTTTCTTCTGTGATTCTTAATTTGTAATACTCGCTTTTTGAATGATTTGGGTAGCTATAATTTATAGCTTCTTCCCAATTTTTTAATTCTTTCATGTGTTGTATTTGTTTTTTTGTTTATTTATACATGTCTAATATATCTAAATAACTATTAATGTCAATATTATTTTATAGTATAAATTTTTGTTTTGTGTATTGATTGTTTTTTGTCTAAATATTTTTTAAATTATAGTTTAAGCCCAGATGAATGCATCTGGGCTCTGTCTTTCTGTTTTTAAGCAGCGATTTGTCGGATAATCATCTTCGAAAATTCTGAGAACTTGCGGTGAAACGTGTTGTCAATTGGAATGCTAAGTGTGCATTCTTTCTCAAAGTCGAATACTTTGATTTTGTTGTTTCGGAGTTTGATAACAATCGCATGTTCTTCTTTTGCCTCTTGTTTTAGGTCAAAGGGGAGTGAAGATCCATCACAACCTGGTTTCAAAATACTACCAGCCATCTTTTTGCTGATTTCTGCAAGATTAATCTGGCTCTTGTTTAACAGTTTCAGTAGCACTTCATTTACTTTGTTGAAGGCGACTTTTAGACCACGAAGGTCTTCCCAATCAATACTTGTCCACTGTGGGTGGCTCTCGGCTGTTGCTTCGATCGTTTCTTTTGGACGATCATTTGTCTTTTGATCCATCAATTTTATAGCTTTTTTGGTTATCAGTATTGTATTACTGAGCCTTCTCACTATGAGAAGGCGAGATTTTTTATACTAATGTTAATTGCGATTTCAAATATAAATTAAAAAATCTGGAAATTCTTTTATATATCATTATTAGTTTATAGTGTTTTTATGAGTTTAAGTGTTATTTATTGTGAGCTATCTCTGAATTGTTATTACATTAATTTTGCTTGTTTGGGTTTGGATTTGGTTCTTTAATCGTGCTTTTTCTCATATTGAAAAATCAATTAAGTGGAAGTTTTTATTGTGGTGAGTATTGTTAGTTTTTGTTCTTTTCTTGTACGATTTTTCTTTTGATTATATTTGATTGGATAGAAGTAATTTTTATATTCGTGATGTTTTTAATATTCAGTCGGTATCACTTTTTATCGCATATTGAATTGCTGTTCTTATCTTAATCACCTTGTTGTTTAAAAATATTAAGAATAAAAATCTTATTTTAGAAATTTGAGTTGCTTTATTATCATTAGTTATTCTTTCATTATTCTGATGGGGATTCTGATTTACAGTTCTTATTCTTTATTATATTCTTGCAGCTTTTACTGAAGAAATTTTTAAATTTACTGTATCTAATAATCAGGTTGAGAGTTCATGATTACATAAAATTTCTTTTTTGCTTTTTTTATCTGTTTTGATGTGATTATCTTTTAGTATTGCTGAGAATGTATTTTCTTTTATAATTCAATTTGTTCATTGAGATATTACTGTTTGATTTATTTTGGGTAGGTGAGTAATCGCTTCTTTAATTCATTGTGTTTCAACTTGATTAATTGCTTTGATGTTATTAACTATAAAAAAGTGATGATTAATATTTAAGTATTTTGTGGCTCTTTTATTGTGAGCTTTTGTTCATATTGTGTATAATATTGCTATAGTTAATAATATTACTTGGATTGTTTTTGTATTGGTTATTTTTTCACTTGTAGCATTAAGTTATCTGTTTTTTAATATGGATGAGATTTATGATAATTAATTTTGTATGTAATGAAGTCTTTTAAGGAGTTGGCACGTAAAAATTTTTCTGAGAAATTTCAATGAAATCGTATGCTTTGAACTATAGCTTTAAATGTAGTTAAAGAATTATTTAGTATTGAAACCCCAGATGAGAATATCGTGAGAGAGACTGATGTAATTTCTTGATTTTTGAAATATAATGTTCTTTTTTTAAGAACTAATGATCAAGCATTGAAAATTGCTATTTTTAGAGATAAAAAGAAAGTGATTACCGAAATTAATAATCACTTTCATAATTTATGATATGAACAAGAAGTTTCTGAAATTCGTTTTACTTCTTAGTTAATATAATTTGATATATTAACCATTTGAGAGTAATTATAATGGACCATAAATGATTTATCCCAAAGTCTAGCTCTTACTTGATCATCTTTTTGTAGTGTGTTATTATAGTCTGCGTATTGACAAGGACATTGGTTACAAATTGGATTTATAAACGGACAATCTCAGTTAAGACAAAGAACATCAGGTGGAATAATAGGGCAACATGCGTATTCTCAATTTGGGTCTCATGCAATATCAGGGCATGGATCTGTATTGTCGAAACATCAGTCACAGTCTCTATCTATTGATTTATTACAAATAGTATCGCATTCTCAATTGAGACATTCTGGTTTTTCTATTTTACAATCTTTACAAGTAATGTTTTCTGCATTGTTTGCATTAGGGTCACATTCTTCATAAGGTTCAGTAACTATTCCATCTCAACATCTTGCTTTATTACAAACTTCTGGCATATCTTTTGCGCAGTTTTCACAATCTTCTCATTCATCAATTTCCCCATTTCAGCAGTTTGGATTCTTTGGATCAAATCTTTTACAATCAATTGTACAACTATTTTGGAAATCATTATTTATAAGTTTTCAGTTGTTTTCTCATAAATCACATACTTCTCCTAGTGAAGTTTCAATTTCACGATTTCAACAGTAATGATCTGGGTCAACATTTTTACAATCAGGAGAACATAAAATACCTGTTCAATTATCTGTTCAATTATCATCTCAATTATCGCAGTCTTCTCAAGGTTCAATTATTCTATTTCAACAAGAACCTGAACATTTCTTTGTATCATTAGGACATGTTAAACAATTTTCGTTGCTATCAATTTCCCCATTATTACATGTATCTCAATGGTCAACACATTCATCTAATACGTCTTCAGGACATGATAAACAGTCTTCATCATCTTCTTCTACTCCATTTCAACATCATTTTACGTCCTTACATTCATAAGTACATATTCAGTCAGTACCATTTGCCCCTGTTCAGTTATCACATTGTTCTCAATCTTCAATTGTTTTGTTTCCACAATGTCACATACATTTAACTCATAAATCTTCAGGGCAGTTATTACAATTTTCATCATTTTCTATTTTACCATTTCAACAGTTTGGTCTTGTTACTTTTTTACAATTTAAACTACATTGTTCGTTTATTCCATTTTGTTCTCAATCATCACATTCTTCTCATTCATCCTCATTTATATATCCGTTTCAACAGAGTTTGTTCGGATCTATATTTCTACAATCTTTATCACATAAATTATCTGTTCCGTTTTTATCTGATCAATGGTCGCATTCTTCTGCTATTTCAAGTATACCATTTCAGCATGATCACCAGCACATACCTACATCAACGGAGCAGTTTCAACAATTTTCATCATTATTAACTACTCAGTCTCAACAGTTTGGAAGCTCTGGTTTATATAATGTACATAATTTTGTACATTTTTTATCTGTTCAATTATCTTTACCATGATCACATTCTTCTCATTCTTCTTGAGTTCAGTTTCAACAGATATTTGTTACTTTATTTTTACATTCTGTAGTACATTTTCAGTCTCTTCAATTTTTTGTTCAATTATCACATTGTTCTCGCGGTGTATCTATCTCTCAATTTCAACATTTTGTTTGGCATTTATTACCAAGATCAAGAGCACAGTTCATACATGTTTCTCATAAATCAATTACACCATTACCACATGAAGTAGGCCGAAAGATTTTTGTACATATGTATGAACAAGAGCTTTTTCAGTTATTTTCTCAAGCATCACATTTTTCTCGTTCGGTATTTACTTCTCAATCTCAACAGTATGGTTGATTTTTATTTACTATTATTTCACATTTTTTAGAACATTTTTTATCTTTACCGTTATGATATCAGTGGTCACATTGTTCTCATTCTTCTAGAATTCCATTTCAGCAAGATGAGGTACATTTTCCTACATCCTCAGGACAATTTGAACAAGTTTCTGCTTTTTCAATTATTCAATTTCAACATATTGCTTCACATGGTCAATAATCTAGAGGACATGTTTTACAGTTTTCTCATTTGTCTTTCTTTCAATTTCAACATTTATCAATTTTTTTACATTCTGAATCACAGTTCTTGTTTCTACCATTCTGTCTTCAATCATCACATTCTTCATTTCATTCTAATTTTCAGTTTCAACATACATTATCAGTGATACATTTTTCTCATAAATCTTCAGGACATGTTTGGCAAGTTTCATTTTTTTGAATCTCTCAATCTACACAAGTTCTAACTTTATTACAATCTTTTCAACAGATACTTGTTTTTAATCCATTTCTATTTCATAAATCGCATTCTTCTCAGAATTCTTTTTTACCATTTCAACAAACAGGATTAGTGATTTTTCTACAATATTCATCACATGTATCTCAAGTTCAATTATTTGTTCCTTCATCGCATTGTTCTCATTTTTCCCTAATTTTATTTCAACAAATTGCTGTTGTTTTCTTACAATCAAATCAGCATTTACCATCGAATCAGTTTCTTGTTCAGTTATCACATTCTTCTCGTGGAGTATTTATTTTTCAGTCTCAGCAAGTATGTAGACATTTTGTTCATAAATCAGCAGGGCAGCTATTACATGTTTCTCATAGATCCATAACACCATTTCAACAGTTTGGTTTTAAAGGATCTTTTTTTGTACATGTTAATGTACATATACTTGCAATTGTTCAATTGTTTTCTCAATCATCACATTCTTCAGTCCCTTCTGGTGTGTGGTTTCAACATGTTTGGTTTGGATTTACTGTTTTACAATCTGTTCAACATAATCAATCATATCCATTGTTGTTTGAACCATTATCACATTCTTCTCAAGGTTCTTTAATTCCATTTCAGCATGATCAAGTACATTTTCCTACATCTCTTGTACAAGATTTACAATCTTCAGCAGCTTCAATTTTATTATTTCCGCAGTATGCATTACATTTTCAGACGTCTTTTTCGCATGATTTACAATCTTCATCTTCGTCGGCTATTTTATTTCAACATCATGTTTCGTCTCAATCATCAATACATCTTTCTTTTAAATCTGCCTCACATGTTTCACAGGTTTCTCATATATCAATTTTCCCATTTGGACACTTATGTCTTTCAACACAACTTGTTGTACAATTATAATTACTTTTTCAATTTTTATTTTTTCAAAGGTCACATTCTTCATTTCATTCTTTTACTCCATTTCAACATACAGGTGTTGGAGAGAGGTTGGTTGTACACCTGATTGAACAATTGTTTTTACTGTTTGTAGTTCAATTATCTCATCAGTCATCACAGTCTTCTCAACTTTCAATTGTGCCATTTCAACATATAGATTTTGTTGTTTTACATTCAAAAGAACATTTTCAATCATATCAATTATTTGTTCAATTATCACATTGTTCTCATATTTCTTTAATTCAGTTTCAACATTTTACTATACATTTATCTGCTAAGTCTACAGGGCAGGTTATGCATGTTTCTCAAATATCAACAATTCAATTACCACAACTTGGTTTTGAGGCAATGTATTTAGTACACATTAACGTACATTGACTTCAAGGTTTTCAGTTATTTTCTCATTCATCACATTCTTCATAACCTTCATCTTTTACTCAATCTCAACATTTGTGTTCTGAATCAACTAGTTTACAATCTTCTGAACATATACCATCTAATCAATTTCTTTTTCAGTGATCACATTCTTCTCAAGGTTCTTTTGCGGCGTTTCAGCATGATCATTTACATTTTTTAACATCTTTAGTACAATTTGTACAATTTTCTGCTGGATCTACAACTCAATCTCAACAGAAACTTGTACATTTTTTCAAATCTTTTTCACAATTTTTACAAGTTTCTCAGTCTTCAACAATTCAGTTTCAGCATTCTCATGGTTTTTTTCAGTCGGTTATACAAATTTCTCACAAGTCTGCAGGACAGTTATCACATGTTTCTTTACTATCAATTTTATTATTTGGACAAGAATTTTTTTCTTTACAACTGCTTGTACAATTGTATTTGTTTTTTCAGTTTCTGTTTTTTCATAAATCACATTGTTCTTCTCCTTCTATTATACCATTTCAGCATATTGGAGTAGGTGAAACAACCTTTGTACATTTATCGCTACATTTGTTTGGACTTTCTGTAGTTCAATTTAGTGCTCAATCATCACATTTTTCCTTTCATTCTTTTATTCAATTTCAACATATTGCTGTAGTTTTAGTACATTCGAAAGAACATTTTCAATCATATCAATTGTATGCTCAGTTATCACATTGTTCTCACACTCAAACTTTTCAGTCTCAACATTTAATAGAACATTTTTCTCCTAAATCAACAGGGCAGGTTATGCATGTTTCTCATGGATCAGCAACGCCATTTCAACAGTTAGGGATTATTGGATTATATGTTGTACACATTTTTGTACAGGCACTTCCTTTTATTCAGTTCTTTATTCATAAATCACATTCTTCGTATTCTTTTACTCGGTTTCAATCTCAACAATAATTATTTGAATCGACAAGTTTACAATCATCAGAACATATACCATCTCATCAATTTAATGCACCATTATCACATTCTTCTCAAGGTTCTTTAATTCAGTTACCACATGAACTAGTACAAATTCAGACATCCTTTGGACAGCTACTGCAGTCTTCAGCTTCTTCTACAATTCAGTTTCAGCAAAATCAAGAACATTTTCAGACGTCATCTGAACAGTTGCTACAATTTTCTCATGGTTCAATAATTCTATTTCAACATTCTCATGGTTTTTCTCAATCGTTTATACAAATCTCTTTTAAGTCTTCAGAACAATTATTACATTTTTCTTTATCATCTATTCCGCGGTTTGGACATGTATTTTTTTCTTTACAATCTGTTGTACAATTGTAGTTGTTTTTTCAGTTTTTGTTTGTTCATAGATCGCATTGTTCTTCTCATTCAATAGTACCATTTCAACATGTTGTTTTTGTAGAAATTTTAGTTGTACATCGTTTTGTACAATTACTATTTGTACTTCAGTTTGCATTTCATTCATCACATTCTTCTCATGGTTCTTTTGTATTATTTCAGCATTTTGATGTTGTTATTTTACATTCGAAAGAACATTTTCAATCATATCAATTATTGGTTCAATTATCACATTGTTCTCATGTTTCTTTTATTCAGTTTCAACAAGATGCAGAGCATCTTTCTCATAAATCAATAGGACATGTAGCACAAGTTTCTCATGAATCTATTACTCAGTTTCAACAATTTGGATTTCATGAATCATATGTTGTACATTTTAATGTACATAAGCTTGAAAGTTTTCAGTTATTGGCTCATTTATCACATTGTTCATATTCATCTTGTTTTCAGTCTCAACATTTGTGGTTCTTATCAACTATTTTACAATATTTAGAACATTTACCATCTTGTCAGTTTAATTTTCAATTATCACATTCTTCTCAAGGTTCCTTAGTTCAATTACCACATGAACTAGTACAACTTCCTATATCAGTAGGACAGTTGCTACAGTTTTCACCTGGATCAACTTTCTTATTTCAACAATTTTTTGTTGCATTTTTACATTCTATAGTACAATTATTATTTTCTCAGTTTTGTTCTCAATTGTCACAGTCTTCTCAAACTTCTTTAATTCAGTTTCAACAACTAGTAGTACATTTTTCTCCTAAATCAACAGGACATGTTATACATGTTTCACCTGGATCAATAACTCAGTTTCAGCAATTAGGTTTTATTGGATTGTATCTTGTACACATTTTTGTACATTGGCTACTAATTTTTCCATTATTGCTTCATTTATCACATTGTTCAAATTCATCTTGTTTTCAGTCTCAACATTTATGATTTTTATCAACTATTTCACAGTATTTAGAACATTTACCATCTTGTCAGTTTAATTTTCAACTATCACATTGTTCTCAAGGTTCTTTAGTTCAGTTACCACATGAACTGGTACAGATTCAAATATCTTTTGGACAATTACTACAATTTTCTGCTTCTTCAACAATTCCATTTCAGCAAAAACTTGTACAATCTCAAACATCTTGAGGACAGTTAATACAGTTTTCTCATTTTTCTATTTTATCATTTCAACAAGATGTAAGTCAGTCGTCTAAACAAATGTCGTTTAAATCAACAGGGCAGGTAAGACAGGTTTCTCATTCATCATATTCTCCATTTCAACAATTAGGATTTTTGTAATCGAATATTTTACATGCAATTGTACATTCTTTATCTTTTCAGTTATTATTTCAGTGATCACATTGTTCTCAAGCATCTATACTTCAGTTTCAACACAAACTAGGACATGTTTTCATATCTTGAGGACAGTTTTTGCAGGTTTCTGCAGGTTCTTGTATTCAGTTTCAACAAAAAGCAGTACATGTTCCAACATCTTCTTTACATGTTTTACAATTTTCTCATAGGTCAATTATATTATTTCAACATTCTCAGTTTCATTCACATATGTCTCATATTCCGTTTAAGTTAAGATCAGCTTGATCTGAATTAGGGCGGAAAGGACAATTATCAATACTACATATTCAGAAGTGTTTATCATATATTTTTTGGTCTACATTTTCTCAAACAACTAGTTTACAATCTGCTCTTTCTTTTGTAACGAGTCACAATAAATTAGGTATTCAGTCTCAGTCAATGTCGCTATCATATATATCAGGAATTCAATCTTTATCTAAATCGCATTTTAATCATGAAAATAAAGCATCAACATTTTTAATATTTAATTGTGTTTGGTCTTTTAATCAGAAAGTTATTATTCCATTGTTTTCGAGTGTTAGGCTTCAATGTCTTAGTTTTACACTAACTTTTACAACTCATTGTTTGTTCGCTAATTCTAAAAATGAACTATTTTCTTTAGGTTTATCTAATGTTAATTGTTGTTGTGAATTAATTGTAGCACTTAGTATATCTCAATCTTTGATTGATAATCATTTGTTGTTAAATAGTAATCTAACTGAATTTTTTGTGAACGCAGGAATAACATTATAGGTTTGATTTCAAATTATATTTGGATCTTGAATATTTAGAGTTGAGGTTGCAAACAGATATTCTCAATTACTTAAGTCTAATCTAATTGTAACAATTTTTCTTCATTCTGTTTGAAAGGTATGTTTATTCGATAGTTTTGGGTCCATAAAACTTGTTCAATCTCAGAAATTCCATGAAATATTTTCGATTGTTGGTAGCGCTATATTTAAAGGAACTATTGAAGTTGTGACGCTTGAGTTAATTTGTTTTAAGAGAGGAGTGAACACGTTTGTAAATGTATAAAATTTTCAGTTTTCTTCACGAACATCTGTTGATGCTGTTGCAACAAGCATATCGTTTGCATATCCTTTTAGTGTTATATTATTTCTTACTCATGCTTTTAATGTCGTTGTGAATTTTACTCAAGATTTTAAATGCTTTTTTTCTCAGGTTGCTTTATTTTCTCGTTCTAAATAGTCGTAATTTCATTGTGTTGCTGCTTCAAATGTAGCAGTATCTTTATTAATTGTAGCTCTTTCTATGCTTAAGTTATAGGTTCTATCTGCTGTTTGACCAATATATATTTGGGCAGTTAATATGTGTTTTCTGTTTTGTTTTGTTGTAATTTTTGCTGTAATTGTATATAGACCCTGTCAATTGAAATTGTGAGATATTGTTTTTCAATTTCATTTTCCTAAGTCTCCAAAATCCCATTCGACATTTGTTGGTTCTTCTGGTCATGATATGCTAAATTGTACATTTGATGATGCTGTTTGACTAATTGCATCTACTTTAATAAAATATGCAGTATCTTCTGTTTGATTTCAAAATGGCGTTTTATCAGTTGAACGATATTTTTTTAGTAATCAATAATTTATTGTTCAGTTATCATCAACAAATCATATTGGGTTTTTATCTCAATCTCAATCGATATCATCATCACAAACATCTCAAATATCATCACCATCAAAATCGTTTTGTGATGGATTATATGTTTGAGGACAGTTATCGTTATGGTTTAATATTCAGTCACAGTCATAATCATTATCGAATTCACATCTAATATGGTTGTCATATGTGATTCGCATTTTTTCAACAGCATCGGCTGGCGTAATTGCACTATTAAGAGCATATACATCTTCAGTTGTTATTATTCATGCTCTGATTAGGATATTTGTTTCTGCTATTGGCCAATTACCAGCTGACAGTTCGTTAAATGTTTGAAATCAACATTCTCATGGATTGAAGGTACAGTAAGCAAGGTATGTTGTGAATTCCAGTCTAGATGTTATTTGCTCAGCATTATCTTTTTCCTCTTTTGTTTTTATTAATGCTATTTGTGCAGTGTTTAAATATTTGTATCATGGATCTGTTGTTTTTAGTTTTCTATACCATTTTTTTATTTCTCATCGTTGAGCAGAGTAGTTAAACATATTCCTGTCAATGAGAAAGTTACTTAATGTTTGAAAAAATTCAGCTTTTGTTACATTCCGTTGTCAACAAAACTTTCATCAACAGATTGATGTTCCTCTTGGGTATCAGTTCATTATATCGTTGCTTCATATATTCGCAACACAGTAGTAGTAATTTGTTCAATTATAATTTCATCATAAGTAATCTATATCTTCAAAATATTTTCATGGTAATTGTTGGAATACACTCCAAGATTCTTCATTATATCTTGAAGTCATTGTTTCATCAGGCATGATACAGTCCTGACATTCAATAGCGTTTAAAAGTCTAGTAAAATCATAACGGGTAAGTGTATTTCCTAATAATATATTTGAAATTGGTATATCTAATTGAATAATTTTTTGATAGAAACTTGAATTTTTGAAATCGTCGCTGGTTTGGGCCGTTGAAATGGCTCACAGAAGGAGAATTCAGAGCACGGGTATTAATAATAAAATTTTGTTTCGTTTTTTCATATTTTAGAAGGTCTTTAAATAAACTTTCTTCATATTGTTTTCTAATGGTTTTTTATAGTGAAATGCTTTAATTTTAAAAACAATTTTATTAATTTTCCCCTTGCTTTTTTTCGAAAATATTATTGAGTATTTTTTCATCGCTTATCTGTGAAATATTCTTTCCATTCATCTCGTGGTGTAATATCTTTTTTCTCTTCATCTTGATTTATTTCTACTTCTTGTTTTATTCATCTGAAATCAATTACAGTTTCTCAGTCTTTTAGAATGTTATTTTCATGCGATAAGAAATTTTTTGCATGACTTGAGTCAAGATATTTAAGTTGATAATTATTAATATAGTCTATTTCTTCTTGAACTTTTCAGTTTTGTTTTTTTATGGTTTCTGTATTTTCTATTATTGTAACATAGTTCATATAGATTTGAATTGCCATTAGCATGAATATAATCATGGCTATGAATAATCATCGTTTTAAGATACTATCATGTTCTTTTAAAAATGTTTTTATTTCATCTTTTATGTTGTTCATATGTTTTTAATAAATTGCTTGATAAAATTTTCAAACTAATTATAACGTTCATACTATGATTTTTTGCTAATAAAAAGCAAGTGAGTTTTTAATTCATTTTATTTTTAGATGGGTATCCATAAGTTACCAGATTTTGTTATCAATAGGTTGAAGGCATGAGAGATTGTTCAAAGGCCATCTTCTTTATTGAAAGAATTAGTAGAAAATTCGTTGGATGCTTGATCTACTAAAATAGAGGTTGATATTGTAGATTGATGAAAAACAATGCTCTCTGTTCAGGATAACTGATCGGGTATTGAATTGTCAGATATGGATTTATTGCTTGAAAGGTATGCTACTTCAAAAATAGATTCTGAAAAGGATCTTTATTCTTTAGAATCTTATTGATTTCGTTGAGAAGCATTAGCAAGTATCGCAGAAGTTAGTAAAATTACCGTGTTAACAAAAACAAAATATGCAGAAATTTGAACAAAATTAGTTAGAAGATGAAATGAAAATGTTATAAGGCATACTTGAGTTCCTTTTGATCATTGAACTTTAATTACAGTAGAAGAATTATTTTATAATGTTCCTGCAAGATTAAAATTTTTAAAATCATCTCAAACAGAATTCTATTATTGTTATAATTATTTTGTAGATGTTGCATTATATCATTTTGATAAAGCTTTTGTTTTAAAGAAGAATAATAAGGTTGTATTTGATTTAAAACCTGTGCATGATCTTCATCAGAGAATATTAGATATCTACAAGAAAGATTGGTGAAATAAGATTATTCCATTTGTAAATAAGTGAGAAAATTTTTCTATTTCTTGAGTTCTTTCTGATGCTTCTTTACGTTTTTGATCTGCTGAAAATATAAAAATTTTCGTTAATTGACGTCCAGTGCAAGATAGAATAATTAGAAGGGCTTTATTGGATTCATATACAAGACAGTTGGCTCCTGGTGAATATCCAATGGCTATTATAATGTTTGAGGTTAATCCTTCTTTTGTTGATGTTAATGTCCATCCTTGAAAATTAGAAGTAAAGTTTTCTGATTCTCAGCAAGTTTATCAATTTGTTCATGATAGTATTTATTCTACGTTATCTGAACATAAAATTTGAGCTGTAGGTTCAGAGTTCTTTAATAATCAGCAAAATACTTCAATTAATAGAAATTGATATACTTTTTGAAAAGTTCCTAATTATAATCCATCAAGTAATTTACCTTCAACTAGTTCTTCTAAGCTTGATTTTTCTAATGTAGTTGATTCTGTCTCTTTGTGATGATTATCAAATGATTATCCTTGAAAAGTTGCTCAGCAATGATTAATAGGACTTGATTCAGTTTGATGACAGGTGAGTCATTTTTGATCTTTTGATCAAGTTGATAAGAGTTGAGAATTCCTTTTCCATCCTGATTTATGAGAGTATCAAATCTTATGACAAGCATGGAATAGTTATATTGTTTTACAATCAGATACTGCACTTTATTGGATAGACCAGCATGCATTAGCAGAGAGGATTGCTTTTGAAAAAATGAAATTATCTCAAGATCATTCTCCAGAAGCTTTGTTGCAACCGTTGAAGTTTGAAATTACACAAGTTCCTAATTTGGAAGAAAAAATAGAGGAGTTGAATTGACTTTGATTTGAAATATCAATGTTATCTGATTCTGTTGTAGTTATTTATTCTATCCCAAAAGTATTTGTTCAATATCCTATTGATATGCAGTCTTTATTGAACCATGTCCTTTATTTGGAGAAAATTACTTTTGATCATCTTTTGGATTGAATTTATGCTACAAAGGCTTGTAAGTCTTCAATTAAGGCGTGATATAAGTTATCTTATTCTCAGATGCAACAATTAATTCAAGATTGATTTGAACATATTCCATGAATGTTCGTTTGTCAACATTGAAGACCTTTCTTTGTTAAGATGAATAAAGATGATGTTGATAAATTATTTGATAGATAGTTTTTAGAATATATAAATATTATGTTAATTAGTTCTCCTGAGCAAATGCATGAGTTTTGAAAGTCTTTAGCTTTAAAGAATAAAGTTTTGTTATTAAAATGAGACTTGTGAGCAGGAAAGACAACTTTGATTAAATGATTCGCTGAATGACTTTGAATTGACCCTGAAAAGGTGCAAAGTCCTACGTATGCATATGTGAATATCTATGATGATAAATTATTACATATAGACATGTATAGACTCACAACTTTTGATGAATTGATAGAAAAAGGAATCCTGAACCAGATTTCCGATTTTGACAATGTTGTCATTGAGTGGCCAAAATGGGAAGATAAACTTGATTTAGAGACTCCTTTGGTTGTTAGAATTGATAAAGTATCTGCGTCAGAAAGAGATGTTGTTATTTGATAGATCCTTTTTTATCCTTAGTTTCTCTTTTTGAATAAACTTTTATAAGTATTATCATTGTTATAGAACATATTAATGAAATACTATTGAAAAGTTGCATTTGTCGTGAGTTTAAGTAGGTTCAATAAATAATCCAACAAACTCATCATATTCCTAATATTCGGAACATTCATGTAGATAATCATTTAACATTTTTTGTTTTTATTGTTTGTATAATTTGCGGAATTGATGGAATTGCTGCAGACATTCATGCAATTACTCAAATTATTTCGTAAATAATATCAGGCATCTTTCATAAATATTAATTATAAAATAGTGATTAGTATTCAATTTTATCGTTTTTTTCTTTCCATTCATTGAATACTTTTATTGCTTCTTTTTTATCAATTGTATAGATCGGAAGACTTCTTTCTTCAAGTTCTTTTTTTAATTCTTGGTAAATATAGTCATCATCGAATCATATATCTGCTGCATCTTTTCTTGTATTAGCAAAGTATATTGCTTTAGGTCTTGCTCGATATATTGCTCATAAACACATTGGGCAAGGTTCACATGAAGTGTAGATAATACAATCGTCTAATTGGAATGTTCATAAATTTTTACATGCATCTCTAATTGCAACAATTTCAGCATGTGCTGTTGGATCATTGTCAGATGTAACGTGATTTGCTCATCTTCAAATAATTTCTCAGTCTTTAACAATTACAGCTCAAAATGGTCATCCTTTTCAAGCTCTCATGTTTTCAAGAGATAGCTTAACTGCTTCTTTCATGAAGTATTCGTGATTTTTTTTCATAGTTTTTATTTATATGTAAAAGTTTTATTTATTATAATAATATTTTTTTAAAAAACAAAAAAACAGCTAACCAAGTTAGCTGTTTAAGTATATCCTTTTTTTAGTACATTCCTCACATTCATCCCATACCTCACATTCCTCACATTCATGCATCTGCTGCATGATCATGATGATGTTCTTTTTCTGGTGCATCAACTACAACTGTTTCTGTAGTTAAGAACATTGCAGCTGTAGAAACAGCATTTTCTAATGCAACTCTTAATACTTTTGCAGGGTCAATAATTCAAGCTTCAAAAAGGTCTTTAAATGTTCCTTCTCTTGCATCGAATCCGTAGTTTATATCTTCTGATTCTTTAACCTTTTCAACAACCCAATCTCATTTAAATCATGCATTATTTGCAATTTGTTTTACAGGGTATTGGATAGCATCTCTAACGATGTTTACTGCAACTTGTTCATCAGCATCTTCAAGTTTGAAGTCTTCAAGAACTTTTGATAGTTGTAATAGAACACTTCCTCCTCATGCAACAATTCCTTCTTCAATAGCAGCTCTAGTAGCATTAAGAGCATCTTCAATCTTGTATTTCTTATTTTTCATTTCCATTTCTGTTGCAGCTCATACTTGAATAACAGCAACTCATCCAACTAATTTTGCTAATCTTTCAACTAGTTTTTCTTTATCATAATCTGATGTTGTCATTCAAATTTGTGCTTTAATTTGATCAGCTCTTTCGTTTATTTTTGCTTGATCTCATTTACCGTCAACGATAACAGTATTATCTTTTGTAGAAATAACTTTGTCAGCTTTTCCTAACATATCAATTGTTGCGTCTTCGAGTTTAATTCATAATTCTTCTGTAATAAGTGTGGCTCATGTCACAGTTGCAATATCACGTAACATTTCCTTCTTTCTGTCACCGAATCCTGGTGCTTTTACAGTAAGTACATTTAGCATTCATCTAATTCTATTGAGTACAAGTGATGCTAATGCTTCTCAATCAACATCATCTGCAATAATTACGATGTCTTTTTTACCAGTGCTTGCAATTGCTTCAAGTACTTGAAGTATTTCTTTAATTGAAGATATTTTTTTATCTGTAACAAGGATATATGGTTTTTCTATTACAGCTTCCATTCTTTGTGTATCAGTAACAAAGTATGGACTTGAGTATCATTGATCAAATTGCATACCTGTTTTGATTTCTTTTGTTAATCATAGAGATTTACCTTCTTCTACAGTGATTGTTCAATCTTTACCAATTTCTTCAAAAACATCAGCAATAAGATTTCAAACTTCTTCATCTTGTGCTGAAATAGTAGCAACTTGTCTAATTTTTTCTTTACTATCTCATATTTTTCTTGCTTTCTTTTCTATTTCTTCAACGAGTCTATCAACTGCTTTATGAAGTCATTTTCATAGAGAGAATGGATTTACTCATGATCTGATATATCTTAATCATTCTTTTGACATTGCTTCTGCAAGAACAACAGTTGTTGTAGTTCAATCTCAAGCTTCTTTATTAGTTTTTTCAGCAGCTTCTTTAATCATGCTTGCTCAAATATTTTCAGTTTTTCATTCAAGATCAATTTCTTTTGCTACTGTAACTCCATCATTTGTTACAATTGGTCATGAGAAACCTCTTTCAAGAATAACATTTCTTCATTTTGGTCACATTGTTACTTTTACAGCATCTGCCACCATTTCCATTCAAGAGAATATCTCTTTTCTTGCTTCGTCTCAGTATTTAATTTGTTTTGCCATTTTTTTAAATTATTTAGTAAGTAAAAGTTTTTTTATCTTTCGTCTAGTATTTCAGATAATCTAAGAAGTGCATCATTTGAACTTTTGAAATTTCATAATGAGTTGTATTGTACTGTTCTTGTATCTTTAGTGATTGTTTCAAATGGGTGTTTTGTACTATAAAGAAAGCTTATGAATTCTTCAATTGTGATATATGGTTTTGCATCATCAGTTATATTAGGTACACCATAATATCATAATTCTCTTGCTTGAGTATAGTAGTTATATGCCCAATGTCATTCCTTTTTTTCTTTTTGCTCTCAGTCAATAATTCTCATTACAATAGCTACTGCTTCTTGTTTAGTTAATGTTCTTTTAGGAGCAATTTTTTTGTTAGATCAGCGTATGATTCAAAAGTTACATAATGCTTTTAAGTCATCTCTGTAATATAAATCTGCTGTATCGACATCTTTTGCTTCACATAGGTCTCATCTATATTCTTTTCTAGCTACATTATTGATGTAGTTTATTAATAGAGGAGCCACTGTTTCTCTTGTAAGATAATCGTTTTTTGTCTCTTTAATTCTGAGTGTGGTAATAACCCCTTCATCAAAAGCTCGGTTAAATGCTTCAGAACTTGGAGTACTTGCTAGGCTAAAACATGGTAAAGTGAAGGTGAGTAGTAATGATAGGTTTAGAATTACTTTTTTCATCTTCATAAGTCTAGTGAGATAAATTAGCCTTCTTTGGCCATAATATAGCTTTGTTTCATTACGAGATATGTTTCTTTCTTTCAATCTTCTTCAACTTCTAGTTCATCGATTGAATATTTTGCAAAGTAAACAATATCTCCTACTTTAACATCAATTGGTGCTCTTGTTCCGTTTTCTAATATTTTTCAAGCACCGACTGCAACAACTTCTCATTTACTTGGTTTTTCTTTACTCTCAGGAAGAATTATTCCAGATTTTGTTGTTGTCTCTTGATTGAGTGGTTTCACAACAATGTGGTCTTCCAATGGAATTAATTTTTTCATGTTTGTTTTTATGTATTAGGATATAAAGCTGCATCTTGTGAAATGTATCACATAATTGATTTGGGTGCTATATTGTTATATTCAACTTGTTTAAAAATGCAAGTATTTGTTTATTTAATTAATCATCGCTGTCATCATAGTCATCAATACTTGGCATTTCCTCTAATCATGCTAGCTTTTTTTCATCTGCTTGGAATCCTCGGATTATTAATAACATTCCTAAGAATAGTAATCCAAGTCAAAGTAGAACATTAATAACTAGTAAAGTTAGGAATGCATTTGTTGCAAGGAACAATCAAAAGATAATTGATAATACTCCAAATGCTAATAGCATCCATCGATTACTTATTCAATATTCTTTTGCATGAATTCAATCAATGATCATAAAGACTCATTTAACCATTCATCATATTCAAAGAAGTACAATTGTTATTGATGCTATAATTTCTCATATTTCAGGAATACATAATAGTATGAATCATAAAAGAACTGCTAAGATTGAAATTATAAACAATGTTGTTCTATGGTTATATTCTGGAGTTCTTCGTGTAACAAATAATCCAATTAGTCATGAGATAAGAATTTCAATACTTGATAGAATTATGATGATTCTAAGTGATAAGTTTGGTTGGAAAAATAATAGTAATCAGAATAGTATGAAAATAATTCAATTTATTCGGAAAAATGATTTTATCTTTAACATTTTTGATTATATATAAAATAAATAATATTTAATAATGTAAACATTACCTGTTCTATTTCAATTGATTTCTTTAAAAAAAGAATAGTTATTTTTTATAACTATTCTTATAATGAGTTTTTATAGTATAAATCAGATTCTTTCGTAAACTTCTTTAATCTTTTTTTCAGCAATTTCATTAGCTTTTTTTGAATGTTCTTTAAGAATTTTACTTACTTCATCATCTGAGATTTCATTGAAATTCTTTTTTATTGGATCAAGTGTTTCTTTCATTTTTTCAAATAGGTATTCTTTCGCATATTTATATGATAGTCAACCAGCTTCGTATTTATTTCTTAGTTCTTTATCTTCTTCAGGAGTTAAGAATAATCTTGTTAGATTATAAACGTTACATTCATCTGGATTTTTAGGTTCTTCAATTGCTTTAGCATCTGTTGGTATCTGTTTTACTTTTTTTAACATACTGTTTTCATCTTCTAATAATCCGATGAAATTATTATAAGATTTAGACATTTTTCTTCAGTCTGTTCAAATAACAGTTGCAACTTCAGATTTTATGATTGGTTCTGGTATTCTGAATGTTTCTCAGTAGTTATTATTAAACTTTTGAGCTATGTCTCTTGCATATTCTACGTGTTGTTTTTGATCTTTACCAACAGGGACTTGGTCAGCATCATAAAGAAGAATATCTGCAGCCATTAGAATAGGGTAGCAGAATGTTCAAACACTAATTTCTCATGATTTTCATTTAGCGACTGCATCTTTATATGAATGCATTCTCTCCATAGTTCACATTATTGTTAGACATGTTAGTACCCAATTAAGTTGAGCATGACCTGGTATTTCTGCTGGATTATAGATAAGTGTCTTTTTTAAATCTGCTCAGCAAGCTAGATATAATTTAACAATTGTCATACTATTCCTTTTTAATATTTCTTGATCTTGAGTTTGTGTAAATCAGTGCATATTAGCAAGGAATAGAAAAAATTCAGCATCTGAAATGCTATTTTGCATTTCAACAAATGGTTTTAATGCTCAGAAATAATTTCCTATATGCAATTCTGATCATGTGGGTTTTATTCATGTAAGTATTCTTTTACTCATTTTTTAAGAGCTATATTTTAAATTATTTTATTCTTCTGGAGTTTCTTTTCAGAATGTTTCAAGATTTATTTTTTCTCATTCGATTTCTAGTTGATCGAATTTTTTTTCAATTGCTTCTCAAAGGTATAGCCAAGTATCCATTCAATCAACTTCTTGAAGTTCTAATACATCTGGTGATTGAATAATTCAGATTTTTTTATTTCATTTTTGAATGAGATAATTTAATTTTCAATTCATTCAACGTAATACTTTAATTGACCATCCTCTTACATCATATTCTCAAGGATAATCGATTACTGTTGCTTCTCATTCATTATATCTCATATCTTCACCAATTTCTGATGATAGATTTATGAGAGAATTATGTGCATAAGTATATCAGAAGAAAAGTTCATTTTCGATTTGAAATCATCAATCTTGTTTAATTTGTACTGTCATTTTTAGTGTTTTGAGATAAAATTAAATTGTATGCTTTTTATATGAAGAAGTTTGGATTAATAACTTTAAGTATTACTCATGAAGCTCATAGTAGAGCCATTCATGTTGCAACTCTTTTTAAAAGGTTGATTCATTTTGTGTATTTACTTGTGTCTGCTCAACTCATTGTCATTAGTACTCATGACCAAATAATCATTATAAATGACATGAGAAGGATGATTGTCATTAATAAACTCATTAAAGCTCCGATGAGTTTTGGAAAAGCATTAATAGGCGTTGTAGCATTTTCATCTTTTTCAGTTGGTGAAGCTTTATATGTTTTAATACAGTTCCCAATGAATGGTATATTTGTATTAAGCTTTATTCACATACATGCTGGGGCTGTTACAACAGTTTCTTTTACTGGAGATGCTACACCATCATAGCAGTACCGTCATTCTTGTAATTCTTGTCCTCAACAAGTTTCAGCATTTGTGGAGTGCCCAGTGAACAGTAATAGTGAGATTATAAGGAACAGTAATATTCTTATTTTCTTCATTCCCAAAATTATTAATTAAAGCATACTATTAATAATATCATTTACTAGACTTCAATCTAGTTCACTTCTATGTCAAGCCATAAGTTCTTTCATAAGAAGTCATCTTCCTGTTTTTAAATCAGTGATTCCTTGTTTTTCTATAATTTCTTTAATTAATTTTTCTGTTTGTTCACGATTAAGCATTTGTGGAAGATAGCTTTCAATAATGCTTTTCTTTTCCTGTTCTTCAGCTAATTCTTCTGGTTTATTTGCTTTTTCTAGGAATCCAAGACTTTCATTAAGAGCTTTAACTTCTTTTTTTAATATAGCAATAATTTCATCATCGTTAGGATCTCTTTGAAGTTCAATTTTCTTATTTTTGATTTGAGCAAGTACATAATTTAAAGCAGTCTTTTTTACTTCTTGCTTTTCTTTCATAGCTACTTTATAGTCTTCTAATATTTTTTCATAGAGCATGATATTTATTTTATTGATAAAGTATGTTCTTAATTTATTTTTTATATGAAATCTTGCAAAAAATACAAATGGAAATTGTTGTTATTTTTTATTTTTTCATCAGTAGAGTATTTCCATAGTATTTTGTTTTAATTCTTCGTATCCTATTGCTTGATATTTAGGTATTCGTGTCTGTGCTATTAGGATAATGAGTGTTATTAAAGGTCACTGATCTATTGGTATATTATCGTGATATACTTCTGAAACTTTTCAAAGATATACAATATATTTTTCTAGTGAAGCTCATGCTGTTTTTACTCCTAATTTATCATAAAATGGCATAATTTTTAAATCTTCTGCTTCTTTAAGGAAAAATGGTACAAAAAATCCAATAACAACATAAGTGTTGATATCTTTTCTTAAGTATGTTATTTGATTCCTTTGATCTGTGGTTTTAAAAAATGTAGAAACTATAGCTTTTATTAGCTCTTCATTTTCAATTTTTTGCATTAGTATTCAAAGAAATTTTGCAAGTTGATTGTTTATTGCTTTGTCTTTTTTTATTTGTTGTGCAACTTGTTTTGCTTGTTTACTTTGAGCTTGTACACGTTGTACATCTTCTTCAGTAACTTTGTTACTGTCTTCTCTCACTGGACCAAAATCATCGATTCAGGTTGATATTGATGCCATGTCTGCCATTTTTATTTTTTAGTTTTAAAACTAGTGGAGAATGTAGTTTTTTTATCTTGAAATTCAATTCTATTTAAGTATATACTTGTCAATTATCTTATTTTTTGGTGAGGTGGATGAGAGGCTGAAATCAACTCACTGCTAACGAGTCGTACGGAAACGTACCGTGGGTTCGAATCCCACCCTCACCGATTTGAGATAATTTATTATTAGA